>WBZP01005409.1_pt1 | contig 13005 bp, 10 predicted proteins | sample 5204301 | NCBI WGS metagenome assembly WBZP01 (sample SAMN12412401, study PRJNA552823) | activated sludge metagenome | isolation source: activated sludge from nitrification reactor of wastewater treatment plant... | place: USA: Pennsylvania | collected 2017
CGACCACATACGGATCGGTATCGCCAGCCGCACAGCCGACCACGACATCCGGGTAATAAAAGCGCTCGCGCCAATCCCAAGCCACATGCACCTTGACATCGCCAATAAACACCCGGCAAGGCGTACCGCGAAGATACGCACGCAGCAGCCCATAAAAATTGCCGGCCACCTGGTTATGCGCCTTGGTTCCGCCCGCCATCGCATACATATCGCCATCCACATACTCATGGCGGACCCTGGTCGCCTTCTCGCCTTCCAGATACTCAGCGGGCGAAACGGACAATTTACGCGCCAACTCAGCCATGGCTACCTCCAGAACGATGAATGTTCTTAAACGATTTCATTATAGTAATCCCATGCCGGTCGTGAAATTTCCCCTCCTTGGCCAAGGAGGGGTGGCGCAATGCGCTGGGGTGGTTCGAAGCGGTGATTCCACCGCCGCTAAGTCACGAACAAATCCTCCTGCCGGATCGGCCGCTGCGCGTTGGCCCCCAATTGCAACACATTGCGCCCGTCGCGGATCAGCAAAATATCGTCGGGAAACATCTGCGGACCCATCAACACCACCTCCGCCTGCTCCGGCAGCGGATAGCAGCGCACGTCGTCCTTGCGCGGATCGATGATCCGCTCCAGACCGCGCAGTACCCCTTCAAGCGAATGCTCGAAAAAGCTGCCCACGAACACCGAGTATTGCACCCGCCAGGCGAACTTTTCCAAATACCGCGCCACCCGGCTCAAGCGCTTCGGGTCCTCGGCAATGTCGTAGCAAATCAGATAAAGCCGCCGTTGCCGCGCCATGATTCAAACCTCCAAACACTGTTGCAAGCGGAACAACAACAGCCGCCCGAAACGAAACACCTCATCCCGCCGCGCCTCGACCAGCGTCGTCAATTCGCGGTCATCGGTCAAATCCGGCGCCGGCTCGCCCCGGTCCCGGCGTTCCAACACCGTCAACACCGGCCCCGCCAGCGCCCAGCCCAACAACTCGGCCAGATCGCCCACCAGATCCAATGGCTCCAGATGCGCCAGCCGCGCCGCATTCAATCCCGCCTCGACCAGCAATTGCGCGCTCGTTCCCGCCAGCAACCCGCGCAACCGGTGAAAGACCGTCGCATCCCGCGCGGCCGCCAGATGCCCGACCGGCGTAAAGCCACGCCACGCCAGCACCGGACCCGAGCAAACGCCCGTCTGCCGCAATTGTTGCTCCAGCGCCCGCCGGGCGTGGTCGGCCATGACCCGCCGCCAGTTCGCATACCGGCTCAAGCCGTCGGAACGACCCAGGCAGACGCGCAAGCGCAGATACAGCGCATCCCCGCCGGACGACGGGCCGAACAGATAAGCGCGCACCCCGCCGTCCCCATCCAGAAACACCACCGGCACGCCGGCCTCGGCGCAGGCCAGCAATGCCTCACAATGCCAGCGCACCCCACCCTTGCTCATCACCCGCGCCAGCCGCGCCAGCGGATAAAACACCGCCGCCCGCTCCGGCTGGCGGACCCGCAGCGCCGGCCCGTCCAACTCCACCGCCAAACCGTTTTGCCCTTGCAGATACAACGGCTTGCGCAAACCCTCCGCGTGCTCGTCCAACCAGCCGTGGAACTCAGCCCCCATCGTCATCCTCCCCGGCCAACGTCGGCGCCCGCCCGTTCAGCCAGCCCGCCAGCCGATAACTCTCCCGCCGCAGATACCGCCGCAGCGGCGGAACCCAGACTTCGTAACCGGCGTAAAAGGTCTGCCGGCCGGGCTTGTCCAGCAGACAGGCGCCCTTGTCGAGCAGGAAATCCTCCGCCCGCAACCGCCGCTCGCGGAACAGCGCCCACACCCAGTCGTCCAGCCGCGGCCGCAGCGGCTCGATCAGATCGCAGGCCAGCGACTCGCGGCCATAAGCCGGCTCGTGAAAAAAGCCGAGCAACGGGTCCAGGCCAGCCCCATAAGCGGCCCGCACCGCCTCGAAATGTAGCAGGGTGTAGCCCAGCGACAGGCAGGCGTTGACCGGATCGCGCGGCGGCCGGCGGTTGCGGCCGGTGAAATTCAGCGACGGCGCGAACAGCGCGGTCAACGCCCCGTAATGGGCCGCCGCCCCCGCGCCTTCCAGCCCCAGCACCGCGTCCCGGTCGGGCGCCACCGCCAGCGCCGGCAACAGACCCTGGAGAGTGGCGAGACCGTCGTGCAACGGCTTGCGCGCGTCAGGCCGCCGCGCCAGGGCGGTTTCCAGCAGGCGGATCTGCGCCCGCAGCTTGCCGGCGATCAGCGCGCGGGCCAGCGGCAGCCGGGCCGCCGGGTCCAGCGCCAGTTGGTACTGCGCCAGTCGCCGGCGGGCGTCGCCGTGACCGGGACCAAGCAGCAGCGCGGTGCGCCGGCTGTGGCGGGCGCTCAGACACACCACGGCGGCGCCCTGTTCCGCCAGCGCCCCGAGCACGCCGCTATCGAATTGCACCAGTCCCCGCAGCACCACCCGCTCCAGCAGCGCCAGCGGCACTCCGCGCGGCCGGGCGTCCGGCTCCTCGATCACCAGCCGTTTGCCGTCCAGCCGCAGATTCAAATTGCGGCGGTCCAGATACAGCGTACCCATATCCTGATCTCCTGGCAGTATTCCCCTCCTTTTTCAAGGAGGGGTGGCGCGCAGCGCCGGGGTGGTTTGCGTCTTTCCCCTCCTTTTTCAAGGAGGGGTGGCGCGTAGCGCCGGGGTGGTTTGCGTCTTTCCCCTCCTTTTTCAAGGAGGGGTGGCGCGTAGCGCCGGGGTGGTTCGCCTCTCAGCCCACGTAATAGAACTCCGGATCGCTCGGCGGCACCGCGATACCCAAACCGCGAATGCCCCGATGGCCCGGCAGCGGCAGCAGCAGGAAACGATCCTCGCGGGTGTCGAGCACCCCGCGCACCTCATCCAGCAGCGCCCGCCGCTCGCGCGCGGTCAGAAAACACTCGAACACCGACTTTTGCCCGCCGCTGGCGTAGCCCTTGAGGACATGCAGCGCCGCTTGCAACCGGTTGGGATCGGTCACGTCGTAGGCGGCCAGATAGAGATCGCGCTCCGGCATCGGTATAACCCTCGCGGGATGACTGTCAGGGTTATACGCCGGCGCCAGGGTGCTGGCCGGATCGGCAAGCTTGCCGGCTCTGAGAGGCTGTCCAAAAACGCCTCTGAGAGGCCGTGCGAAAACTCCCCTCTCCCACCGGGAGAGGGGTTGGGGGTGAGGGTTGTTTTTTAATCGGCTGGCTTGCAGGAGGCTGTACAAAAATGTCTCTGAGGAGTTATTTTTAAACAGTCTTGATGTTTTAAACGAGTGTGCTAAAATTTCTCCCATCATCACGGGCGGCGACGCGCCGCGAGGAGGAGCGATGAATCAGCGAGTCGAACAACGGGGTTGCGTGCTGAAGGCCACCGCGATCAGCGGGCGATTGCAGGGCTTGCTGGGCGAAATCGCCATCGCCCAGACCTACCAGAACGCCGAACCGGTCAACATCGAAGCGGTGTTCACCTTTCCGGTGCCGGTCGAGGCGGTGCTGCTGGGCGTGGACATCCGCATCGACGACCGGGTGTTGCGGGGCCGGGTGCTGCCCAGGCGTCAGGCCGAGAACGCCTACGAGGACGCGGTCAGCGGCGGCGACAGCGCGATCCTGCTTCAGGAAGCCGGGCGGGGGCTGTACACCGTCAACGTCGGCAACCTGTCGCCGGGGCAAACCGCCCGGCTGCGCTACCGCTACGCGCTGCTGTCGGTCTGGAACGGCGACACCCTGCGCCTGCAACTGCCCACCACCATCGCCCCCCGCTACGGCGATCCCGGCCAGGCCGGCCTGCAACCGCATCAGATTCCACCGGTGGATTTGGACGCCGAGAACCGCTTCAGCCTGGAACTGGAACTGGGCGGGCCGCTGCGCCAGGCGGTGGTGGAATCGCCTTCCCACCGGATCAACGTCGAGGTCGGGGCGGAGGTGTCGCGGGTGCGGCTGACCGGTGGCCCGGCGCTCATGGACCGGGATTTCATCCTCAATATCCAAGGTTCCGCCGAGGCGCGGGCCGCGTTGGGGCTGTGCGCGCCCGACCGGGACGGCTGGATCGCCCTGGCCAGCTTTCAGCCGGAACTGTCGGGCCATGCCGACGCTGGCGGCCGGGACTGCATTCTGATCGCCGACTGTTCCGGGTCGATGGCCGGCGACTCCATCGCCCAGACCCGCGCGGCGCTGCTGGCGATTCTGGACCGGCTGCAACCGGCGGATCGTTTCAACCTGATCGCCTTCGGCAGTCAGCCGCGCGCCTTTTTCAACGGTCTGCATCCCGCCGACGACCGGGGGCTGGCGCAGGCCCGCGCCCTGGTGGCGGGGCTGGACGCCGACATGGGCGGCACCGAGATCGGCGCGGCGCTGCAACTGGCCTACCGGCAACGCCAGGGTCAGCCGCTGGACCTGCTGCTGCTGACCGATGGCGAGGTCTGGAACGTCGAGGAACTGGCGGCGGAAGCCCAGCGTTCCGGCTGCCGAATCTTCACCGTGGGCGTGGGCGCGGCGGTGGCCGAGGGACTGGTGCGCGGGTTGGCGGAGGCGACCGGCGGGGCGTGCGAGTTCGTTCACCCTAACGAGGACATGGCGGCGCGCATCGTGCGTCATTTCGAGCGGATTCGCGCCCCGCGCGCCGCGGCGGCGATGACCTGGCCGGTCGAGCCAACCCGGCGGCTGCCGGAGCGCATCGAGCGCGTGTTCGGCGGCGACACCCTGCATCTACTGGCTTGGCTGCCGACCTTGCCCGACGGACCGGCGACGCTGGAACTGACGCTTGCCGACGGCCAGCGGTTGAGCCAGACCGTGGCTCTGGAACCGTGGCCGGTGGCGGAAACCGCCGACACGCTGTCCCGGCTGGCGGCGGCCCGGCGCATCGCCCAGTTGTCAGCCGAAGACACCACGGTGCTGGCGGTGGACTATCAACTGGTCACGCCGCACACCCATTTTCTGATGGTCGACGTCCGCGCCGAGGGCGAAAAGGCGATGGAATTGCCGGAACTGCGCGCCGTGCCGCACCGGCTGGCGGCGGGCTGGGGCGGCGTGGGAAGCGTGGGGGGCAGGGTGGCGGCAGCTCCTTGTATGGCCTCGATGGACGCGAGTCCCGACTATCTCGACATACCGGCATTTCTGCGACGCCAGCCGCCATCATCCCCGCCGGCGCCGATGGCCGCTCCCCAATCCCTGTTGGGCAGGGCCAGGGCGCTGTTCGGCGTCTTGCGCGAGTCGGCCCCACCAATGGTGACCGTCGCCGGTTCCCCGTCCGGGTTCGTCCGCTGGCTGGAAGCGAACGCCGCGCGACTGGCCGAGCAACAGCAGCCGTTGCCCACCTTGGCCGAACTGGCCCACGCCGGCCTGCCGGACGATCTGCTAACGCGGTTGCGGGAACTGGTTGCCCAGGGTGAAGCCGAAGAAGCGGTGGTGGCGGCGTTGCTCCATGCGTTTCTCCAACATGGGCCGGAGTGTCGGTTGCCGCGCAACGCCAGCCGCGCCATCCGTTCCCGGTTCCAGAAGCAGGTATCGGCCACGCTGGCGGCGACGGTCGAGCCGCTGGTCAAGACCTGGTGCGCGACGGGGTGAAGGATGACGAGTGAATCGGAACCCACCTTTGGGATTGACGAACTGTGCGCCCTGACCGGCGTCGCCCGGCGCACGGTGCGGTTCTATACTCAGAAAGGGTTGCTGGACCCGCCGGAAGGCGAGCGGCGCGGCGCTTACTACACCCGCCGGCATCTGGAGCAATTGCTGCTGATCCGCAAGTGGCAGGCGGCCGGCGTCTCCCTGGAGCGCATCGGCCGCCTGCTGCGGGGCGAGGCGGCGGGGCTGCCGCCCGCGCCGGAGTTGGGAACCGTCGAGGTCTGGAGTCGGGTGATCCTGCGGCCGGGGCTGGAAGCGCATCTGGAACCGGGCCGGCTGGGGTTGACGCCAGAGCAGGCGCGCGAACTGATCCAGCGCCTGATGGCGGCGGTGAACGAACGGTAAGCGCGCATCCCATGGAAGCTGAAAAATTTTTTATTTCAATTAGTTGGTTTGAAAGGTCCGACAAGCTGCCAGCGACTTTCGTTGTTGAAAACCGGAGCGAACTGAAAACAGGATGACCGACAGCGACTTGCATACCAGCCCCCGCCTCCGAACCTGGGCGGCTCTCTTCGCCTTGATGGCCCTGACGCTGCTGGCCGGGGGCTACGGGTATTATCGCGGCGAAGCGGAGCGTATCCGTCAGGAAAAATATCAGGACATCGCCGCCATCGGCGAATTGAAAGCCGACCAGATTCGGCAATGGCGGCAAGGGCGCCTGGCCGACGCCCGCAGATCCGCAGCGGGTCCGTTCTTCCGACGGGCGCTGGTGGAGTGGCGAACGGCTCCCGAAACCCCAGGTTTGCGGGCGGACTGGCGGCAGCGGTTGAAGCTTGAGCAGGAAGCGTATGGCTACGCTGACGTGCTGCTGCTCGATCTGGATGGGCGCATTCTGCTGGCCGCCAACGACGACCCCGACCCGGTTGATTCCGCCACCCAGCAGGCCATCGTGGCGGCCATCGCCGGTCGCGGCGCGGTATTCTCCGATTTCCATCGCTCTCCCCGCGGCCGCGTCTACCTCGACACCGTCGTACCGGTACTCGACGCCGATGGGCGTCCGCTGGCCGTGCTGGTGTTGCGCAGCGACGCGGCCTCCTACCTCTATCCCCTGATTCAGTCCTGGCCCACGCCCAGCCGCAGCGCCGAAACGCTCCTGGTCCAGCGGGAGGGCGAAGCGGTCGTTTTTTTGAACGAACTGAGCCACAAGGCCAATACTGCCCTGTCCCTGCGCACCCCGCTGACCCAGAGCGAGCTGCCGGCGGCGCGGGCGGCGCTCGGCCAGCAGGGCCTGTTCCAGGGCCAGGACTATCGCGGCGTGGAGGTGCTGGCCGACCTGCGCTCCATTCCCGGGTCGCCCTGGTTCCTGGTGGCCAAGGTGGATGTCGAAGAGATCATGGCCGAGGCGCGCTACCGCGCCGGGATGGTCACCCTGTTCGTCCTCCTGGGCATCCTGCTCACCGGGGCGCTGACCGCGATTGCCTACCGACGGCGGCAGATCGGCCTTTATCGCGATCTGTATCGGGCAGAGTGGGGGCAGCGGGAGGCCCAGGAGGAATTCCGCACCACCCTCTACAGCATCGGCGACGCCGTCATCACCACCGATGCGGAAGGCCGGGTCCGGCGGATGAACCCGGTGGCGGAGCGGCTCACCGGCTGGTCGGAGGCGGAAGCCCAAGGCCAGACCCTCGACACCGTGTTCCACATTGTCAACGAAGAAACCCGCGCCGTGGTCGAAAACCCGGTCCAGCGCGTGCTGCGCGAAGGGACGGTGGTGGGGCTGGCCAACCATACCCTGCTCATCGCCCAGGACGGGACCGAACGCCCCATCGCCGACAGCGGCGCGCCGATCCACGACGCGAGCGGCGCCATCGCCGGCGTGGTGCTGGTGTTCCGCGACCAGAGCGAGGAACACGCGGCGGAGCAGGGGTTGCGCGACAGCGAGCACCGCTTCCGCCGGGCCGTGGTGGAAGCGCCGTTCCCGATCATGATTTATGCCGAGGACGGTGAAGTGTTGGTGCTGAGCCGCACCTGGAAGGACATCACAGGTTACGACGAGACCGACCTGCCCACCATCGCCGACTGGATGGAACGGGCCTATGGCGCGCGTCGGAAACCCCTTCGGTCCGCCATCGACCGACTCTACGCCGGAGGCCGACGCCAGACGGAAGGCGAATTCACGGTCGCCTGCAAGGACGGAACGCGGCGGGTATGGGCGTTCAGTTCGACCCCGCTGGGTCCGCTGCCCGACGGTCGCCGCATGGTCGTCAGCATGGCCGCCGACCTCACCGCGCGCCAGCGGGCCGAGGAAGAGGTGCGCCGCAACGAGGCGCGGTTGCGCAGCCTGGTAAGCATCCTGCAATACTCCGCTGATTCGGTGCAGGAATTCCTGGACTACGCGCTGAACGAAGCCATCCAACTGACCGGCAGCAAGATCGGCTACCTCTATCGCTACTATGAAGATCGTCGGGAGTTCGTGTTGAACTCCTGGTCCCGCGAGGTGATGCGGGAATGCACCGTCGTCAATCCCCAGAGCTGCTACGAGCTGGACAAGACCGGCCTCTGGGGCGAGGCGGTCCGCCAGCGCCAACCGATTCTGGTCAACGACTTTACCGCCGCGCACCCTCTCAAGAAGGGTTATCCGGCCGGCCATGCCGAACTCGTCAAGTATCTCACCGTGCCGGTCTTCAGCGGCGGCAAAATCGTTGGCGTGGTCGGGGTGGCCAACAAGGAGAGCGATTACCACGAAACCGATATTCTCCAGCTCACCTTGCTCATGGAGGCGGTGTGGAAGGTGGTGGAGCAGAGGCAAGCCGAGGACAAGGAACGCCAGGCCGTGCGCTCCTTGCGTATGCTCAGCCACTGCAACAAGGTCATCGCCCTGGCCGAGGAGAACGCCGGGCTGATGCGGGAGATTTGCCAGATCCTGGTGGCGGAGGGGGGATGGCGGATGGTCTGGGTGGGCGTGGCCGAGCCGGGACCGGGCAAACGGGTGCGCCCGGTGGCCCAGGCCGGACTCGAGGACGGCTACCTTGATGCGATCCAGATCACCTGGGACGAGTCCCCAACCGGACGGGGTCCCGCCGGTACGGCCATTCGCACCGGCCGGCCGGTGGTCTGCCAGAACCTGTTGACCGACCCCAGCTTTGCGCCCTGGCGCGCGGCGGCGGTCCGCCGCAGCTATGCCGCCGCCATCGCGCTACCGCTGACCAACGAAACCGGTGTGTTCGGCGTGCTGACCCTCTACGCGGCGGAGCTGGGCACCCTGGGTCCGGCCGAAGTCGCTCTATTGCGCCGGCTGGCCGACAATTTGGCCTACGCCCTGCGCGTGTTGCGGATGAAGGAAGCCGGCGAACAGGCGGCGCGCAAACACGAGGCCCTCGAGGCCCAGCTCCTCCAGGCCCAGAAGATGGAGGCGGTGGGACGACTGGCGGGCGGCGTGGCGCACGACTTCAACAACATGCTGGCGGTGATCGCCGGTCATGCCGAGATGGCCCTGGAGCAGACAGCGCCCGACTGTCCGCTGTACGCCGACCTGCTGGCGATTCAGAAAGCCGCCCAGCGCTCGGCCGATCTGACCCGCCAGTTGCTGGCCTTCGCCCGCAAGCAGACCATCGCGCCCAGGGTGCTCGACCTCAACGACACCATCGCTGGTATGCTAAAAATACTCGGGCGGCTGATCGGCGAGGACATCGAGCTGCTCTGGAAACCCGCCAATTCGTTGTGGCCGGTAAACATGGACCCGGCCCAGATCGACCAGATTCTGGCCAACCTGGTGGTCAACGCCCGCGACGCCATCGCCGGCGTCGGCAAGATCATCATCGAAACCGGTCGGGCGGACTTCGACGAGAGCTATTGCGAGACCCACCCCGACTTTATCCCCGGGCGGTATGTGCTGCTGGCGGTCAGCGATAACGGTTGCGGCATGGACAAAGGGGTTCTGGCGCAACTGTTCGACCCGTTTTTCACCACCAAGCCGCAAGGGCGGGGCACTGGTCTTGGTCTGGCCACGGTGTACGGCATCGTCAAACAGAACCACGGCTTCATCAATGTGTACAGCGAACCGGGGCAAGGCTCGACCTTCAGAATCTACCTGCCCGGCCACGCGGCGGACCAAACCAGCGCCAGCCCGACGCCGGCGCCGGCCATCGCGCCGACTGGCGCCGAAACCGTGTTGCTGGTCGAGGACGAGGCGGCGCTGCTCAAACTCGGCAAACAATTGCTCGAACGGCTGGGCTATACCGTGCTGGCCGCCGGGAGCCCGAATCAGGCGCTCGAACTGGCCGGGGCGCACGCGGGCGTCATTCATCTGCTGTTAACCGACGTGATCATGCCGGAAATGAGCGGCCGCGACCTGTGGCAACGGCTCGGCGCCCTGCGGCCGGGCCTCAAATGCCTGTTCATGTCCGGCTACACCGCCAACGTCATCGCCCATCACGGCGTTCTCGACGACGGCGTCCACTTCCTGCAGAAGCCCTTTTCCCGTGAGGCATTGGCCAATAAACTCCGCGAGGTGCTGTATGGACCATGATCGAACCGGCGCGCGCGCCGCATTCCGGTTAACAGCCAAAGGCTAAAGGCGTCGCGGAAACCGTTCACCGCAACCTTTGGCCCCCACTATCATCCACTTCCGAGTCCGCGCCCATGAAAAGCCATTTCTCGCTGATCCTGCTGTCCACCCTGCAATGCAACGCCGACTGCGAGTACTGCTTCGAGAACAAAACCACCGACCGGCTGACGCTCGACCGACTGGGCGAAATGATCCGCAAGGTACTGGACTACATGGTGGAGAAATCGCTGGTCTCGCTGACCATCTACTGGCAGGGCGGCGAGGCGATGCTGCTGCCGCCAAGCTGGTACGAGCAGGCCAACGAACTGATCCAGCGCGAAGCCGAGGCGCGCGGCAAGCAGGTGTTTCACAGCCTGCAAAGCAACATGCTGGCCTACAGTTCCCGCTGGAACCCGGTCATCGCCGGGATGTTCGGCAATTCCGTCGGCACCTCGCTGGACTATCCCAACCTGCACCGCAAGCTGTTGGGGCAGGGGCCGGAAAGCTACAACGAAATCTGGGGCCGGCGGGTGCGGGAAGCGCGGGCGGCGGGCATCGAGGTGCAGGTCATCGCCGTGCCCAATCAGGCCACGCTGGAGATCGGCGCCGAACGGTTCTACACCCACTTCGCGGACGAACTCGGCATCACCGAGTTCCAGGTCAATACCCCGTTTCCGGGTGGCGAGGCGACCGCCGCCAAGCAGGAACTGCCGGTGGCGGAGGTGGAAAAACTCAGCCGCTTCTACACCGAACTGGCCGATGTCTGGCTCGAGCGCGGCTACCGCAACGGCGTGCGGGTCGGCCCGTTCGATGCCCTGCTCCAGCATTTCAGCCACGAGCCGGCGACCCTGCCCTGCATCTGGGGCGACAACTGCGCCAGTGCCCTGGTTTCGATTGACGCCCGCGGCTATGTGGCCCAGTGCGACTGCTGGGTGACCAGCTACCCGGATTACCACTACGGCAACATTTTCGAGTGCGACAGCTTCGGGGAATTGCTGAAAAACAGTCCGGTGCGCCAGCGGTTCAACGAGCGGCCCATTCAGTTGATCCAGCGCGACTGCCTGAGTTGCGATTACCTCTCGCTGTGCCATGGTGGCTGCCCGGTGCGGACCTATACCGTCCACGGCACGCTGTTCGAAAAAGATCCCTACTGCGAACTCTACAAGTCCGTGTTCGGGCGGATGGAACGGGCGGCCCAGACACTGGCGCGGGAGGCGGTGGCGGCGCGCGGCGTGGCGGCCTGAGCGTTCCCGATTGCATGGCCTTCCCGGAATATCCACATGGAATAACACGCCGGCATGAAGGCTATCGGTCTGCTCCCCGAAATGCGTTTAGCTCCTCGCTTCAGTCAACATTCAGCTAAAATAGCCTAAATTTTATGCGCTTTTTCATCCAGCCTCGAACCCCGTCGGGCTGGTGGACGCGCACCACCCACGATAAGGATGGCTGTCGATGAATAAAACCGATGTTTTATTGGCCGCGATCTTGGGTTGTATCCTGACCGCTCCTACATGGGCGGCCGAACCGCCAAAATCCGACCCGATGATCGAGGATATCAAGACGGTCCTGCGCCAGCATGACGAGGCCATCAACAAACAGAATATGAAGGCCGTGATGGGACTCTACGCCGATAACCCCGACGTGGCGCTGATGGGCACCGGCCCCGGCGAATTCTGGAAGGGCAAGGTGGCGGTGGAGGAAACCTACAAAGAATTCTTCAAGGACCTCAAGGTGGGTTCGTTCAAGTATGAATGCCCGGATGTCTCGGCTGGGCATGACGGTAACGTCGCTTGGCTGGCGGCCTCTTGTAACATGCGCGATAGCACCCTTGACGGTCAAACCCGGGACTATGTACTGAATGTTTCGGGAGTGCTGAAGAAGGAAAACGCCGGCTGGCGCTTTCAGATTCTTCACTTTTCCGGCCTGACCGGCGACGACGCGCCACCACCGGAAGACGATGGCGCACCGGCGGTGGAAGGCGAAAAACCGGCGGCGGCTCTCACTCCCAAGTCGGCTCCGAAGACCCAGTGAGAGGAGAACTAAAATGACTGACCATGATGATGAGCAACGAGACGACCCGATACCCGATACCCTCGACAAAGAACCGGCCGAACAGGAACGACGCGAGTTTCTGCGCAGTTTGGGCAAGTGGTCGCAGGCGGTGATTGGCGGCGTGGTGGTGGGTGGCGCCCTGACCACCTCCGACCAGGCCCAGGCATGGTACAACCGGGGCGGTAGTTGGTATAACCGGGGCGGCGGTGGCTGGGGCAACCGAAGCGGCTGGTATAACGGGGGTGGCGGTGGTTGGGGCAACCGGGGCGGCGGTGGTTGGGGCAACCGGGGCGGCGGTGGTTGGGGCAACCGGGGCGGCGGTGGTTGGGGCAACCGGGGTGGCAGTTGGTACAACCGGGGCGGCGGTGGTTGGGGCAACCGGGGTGGCAGTTGGTACAACCGGGGTGGCGGTGGTTGGAGCAACCGGGGTGGCGGTTGGTACAACCGGGGCGGTTGGGGCAACAAATAACGGGCCAAGGCCCGCTCTACCCACTCACCCCTACCCCTCTCCCGCTTGCGCTTGCGGGCGAGGGGTTCTTGTACAGTCTCTGAGTCATGCGCGTCATTCTCCCGCTCTCCCGACCGGCCTGGTTACCCACTCATGACCCGCAAAAAACTCCCCATCGGCATCCAGACCTTCGCCAAGCTGCGCGAAGAGGGCTGTTACTACGTCGACAAGACAGCGTTTGCCATGCAACTGATCGCGGAGGGGACGCACTACTTTCTCTCCCGCCCGCGCCGGTTCGGCAAATCGCTGTTTCTGGACACGTTGGCGGAACTGTTCGCCGGGAACGAGCCCCTGTTTCGCGGGCTGTACGCCCAGGACCGCTGGGATT
>WBZP01005410.1_pt1 | contig 13003 bp, 10 predicted proteins | sample 5204301 | NCBI WGS metagenome assembly WBZP01 (sample SAMN12412401, study PRJNA552823) | activated sludge metagenome | isolation source: activated sludge from nitrification reactor of wastewater treatment plant... | place: USA: Pennsylvania | collected 2017
ACTATAGTGGTCCCCGGATTTGAGACAGTGGTTTAAGCTAGGCGCTGGCATAGGGAGCGAGAAGCGATGAGCGAAGTGAAGACGCGCAAGGTGCACACCCCGGAGTTCAAGGCGAAGGTGGGTCTGGAGGCCTTGCGAGGGTTGAAGACGATCAACGAGATTGGCCAGGAACACGGGGTTCATCCGGTCCAAGTGGGGCAATGGAAGAAGGCGATCCAGGAGCAAGCCAAGACCTTGTTCGAGGGCAAGCGAGGTCCCAAGCCAGTCGCCGCGCACCGGGAGCCCGAGTTGCTATACAGCGAGATCGGGAAATTGAAGGTGGAATTGGACTGGCTCAAAAAAAAGTCTGGGATCAGCCTGTCGTGATGCGAAGAGCGTGGATCGAACCTGGGGAGGCGGTGGCTGTGGTGCGGCAATGCGTCCTGGCCGGGGTGTCGCGTGCCACGATCTACGCTCAGCAAAAGCCTGCAGTGCTCGACGAAAGCGAGTTGCTACACCGTCGCCTGATTGATGAGGAATACACCCGGCACCCGTTCTACGGCAGCCGGCGGATGGTGATCTTCCTCGGAAAAGGAGGTCACATGGTCAATCGCAAGCGGGTACAGCGGTTGATGCGGCTGATGGGGCTGGCCGGCATGGCGCCGGGTCCGAACACGAGCCGGCGACACCCTGCGCACAAGGTCTATCCGTACCTGTTGCGCGGGGTTGCCGTGGTCAGGCCGAATCAGGTGTGGAGCACGGACATCACGTACATCCGCCTGCTGCGTGGCTTCGCCTACCTGGTGGCGGTGATCGACTGGTATAGCCGCAAGGTGCTCGGCTGGCGGATCAGCAACAGCATGGACGCGGTGTTCTGTGTTGATTGCCTGGAGGATGCCTTGCGCACCCATGGCAAGCCGGAAATCTTCAACAGCGATCAGGGCTCGCAGTTCACCAGCGAAGCTTTTACCGACGTGCTGACTCGCGAAGGCATCGTCATCAGTATGGATGGGCGCGGGCGAGTGTTCGACAACATCTTCGTCGAGCGCCTCTGGCGGAACGTCAAGCATGAAGACGTGTATCTGAAGGGCTACGCCACGATGGGCGAGCTGACGGTTGGCCTGACCGAGTACTTCGCCTTCTACAACGCAGAGCGCCCGCACCAGTCGCTGGGCAACCAGACGCCGGAACTGGTCCATCGAACCGCTATCGGTGGCGGGGCGATGATCGTGGATAAATTCGGCGGCGCGGCGGGAGAGACCCCTGTTCCGCTACGCTCCACAGGGGTCTCTCCCGCCGCAGAAGCCACATCAAAAGCAACAGCACAAACCAAAACAGAGGCAAAACCGGGGCAGCGCCGTCCAGCTGCTAAAGCAGTCACGTGCCCAGCTTAAACACACCAGATTTTTGTCTTGACTTTGGGGTCCACTTCACCCGCCAGTCGCAATGTACAAATATGCTTCCATCCTCATGCATCAAGTCCCGCATCAAGATCAACCGTTCATAGAGCATCGCAATGAAGCTGTCCGTTCCCCGCCCCCAGGTATCGCGGTAAGCGATCTGCTCCAGCAGGTTCGGCTCCTTGTGGAAGGTCTCGCCGCCGATCTCGATGTCCATGCTGAAGTCGGCGCCGACGTCGAAGGGTGGGTCGATGTAGATGAGCTTCAAGCCACCAGCCTCCTCGATCTGCCGCCGCAGTGCGCCGGCCTTCAATGACGAGAGGATCAGCTTGTTGTCGCCCCAGATGAGCTTGTTGGTCCAGCCCTGGAGCTGGCGGCCCCGGCTGTCGAACAGCTCGGCCTGATGCTTGGTTTCCATGCGCGGCTCGTCCACATGTTCGAGCGTCTGGAAGGGCAGCACGGTGGTGCACACGTCGCGCGTCTTGCCGTTCCAGACCAGTTCGACCTCGCGCTTGTCCTCGAACAGGATGAAGCGGTATTTCTCCGGCAGCGGCTTGCCCTGCTGGATGAGATTGAACAGGTCGCGCTGCTCGGCTTCGGTCAGGTCGTAGGTTTTCTTTTCTGGTCGGGACATGATCGGTTCGTTTGTTTATGCGCGTTCGACAAAACGGGCGTTACCAAAAAGAAAGTCACTGTTAAACAATGTGGTAGCTGTCGTCATGGCTCAATTTCCTTTGCTAGCGTTTCGCTTTGAATCACTTTCAACAAAGCCAAGACGCCAGCGCGCATCGCTTTTCCCGCCAACCCGAACAATCCGGCCGTCGCGCTTGAGGGCCGTCAGCAGGTTGTGCAGCTTGTTTTCCTTCTGCTCTTCCGTCAGTACCTCCGGCCACTTGTTGGCAAGCATCTTGCGCAGCTTGTCCTTGCTCGCCTCATGGTATTGCTTCAGGTAGTCGAGGATCAGGTGCTTGTAGTGGGCGTCATCCTGGCGCCGGGTGAGGATGTAGGCGGCTTCCTGGCCGGTCGCCTCGGCAACGCTGGCGGAAATGTGGATTGCCGGCTTGCGCCCTTCCACCAGTTGGCGCTTGCGCAGCATCTTGAGAGTGGCCTCGTCGAGCACGACTCCTTTTTGCACTTTATCCAGGGCCAGGATGTCGCCCAGCGAAAACTCGCCGTGAATCAGCAGGGCGCGGCTGTAGTTCTCGTCGATGAAACGTCCGGCCAGGCGCACGATGACATGGCCGGGGTCGGAAAAATCGAAGTCTGGCAGCGGCAGGTAGCGCCGCGCCTGACCGCGGAACATGACTTCGCGGATGCCGAAGCCCATGGTGTCGATCATGCGCAGTTGCGCCATGGCTTCGGCGAGAAAGCGGTTGCGATAACGCCGGGGCGTGCGGTTGCCCAGGATGTAGTCTTCGGGCGCGCCGTCGAAAAAGTCGCCGGCGTTGTGAAATTCCAGTTCGCCCACGCGTTCGATCACCAGAACCCGCTCGCATCGCCGATAGTCCTGATGGACGATGCAGTTGTGCAGGGCTTCGAGAACAACCCGCTGATCATACTTCGTGACGTCGACGGGGATGAGCTGGCCCGGCGGCAGGAAGGACAGGCGCAGGTTGCGGATGCGCTGGAACAGGCGGCTGGTTTCGAGCAGGAACGGCGGATGGAAATGTTCGTAGGCCAGCTCCGGCCCTTCGAGCTTCCAGGACAGCTCCGCCACATAGGGGCTGAGATAGGGCGTGGCCTGGGAACGACCGAGCAGTAGCAAGGTGGCACGGGTGATCCGACCCTTGGCGGTCAGCTTCGCCTGGTCGAGAAATACGTCGTCGCTCCACGCCCGTACGGTGTCGGCCGGAATGCGGTCGCCATGCTTGGCAATGAATAGTTCGCGCGCCTTGGCGACGGCCTCCGGATCGAGATCGTCGAGGGTAGCTTCCGGGCAGATGACCGCCGACCAGTCATCGTGCGCATCCTGGGCGCGAATCTCGTCCAGCTTGGCGAGACCGAGAGACCCGAGGCTTTCCCCCTCCCGCGCGTAGTAGTGTCCGTTCCAGGCAATCGGAATACCGCGCGGTGCGGGCGGAATTTCGAACAGGACGACCCGGCCCTGCGCGGTGTCGATTTCGTGGATTTCGCGGAAGGTGACGGTGGGATCGGTATTCTGGGCGATCTGGTGCTTCAGTCCGTGCAGGCGTTCGCGTTCCCGTCGGTAGTCGGTGCCGATGATCGCGCGCGTCCTGTTGTGGACGCCAAATACCAGCCAGCCGGCATCGCGTTCGCGCAGATTGGCTTCGTTGCTCAGCGCGGAAAAATACTTGCCGATTTCGGACGTGGAAAAGTTGTCGTTGGCGTCCTTGAATTCGACGCACTCACTCTCCCACTCCGCCAGCAGGCGCGACAACAGGCCGTCGAGATCATCCGGGCGGATCATGCCTGGTATTCCCGGAAAGCACTGACCAGCCCGGCGAAAGTCTTGGGCAGGTGTTTCTCAAAGCCTTCCTGATCGACATAGACAAAGCCGTAGCGGGTGCCATCCTGCTCCTTGGCGGCTTCGGTGGCATCGGCGCACCATTGCTTCAGCCGTGCCATCTTCTGCGGAATGTCCAGTTCCTCGCGCCCCTTGGTTTCGACGATCCACACTTGGCCATCCGTAGTACGGACGATGAAGTCCGGCGTGTAGGTGGAGAGGTCGCCATCGGCCTTCACATAGTCGAGCCGAAAGCCCACCGCCATGTAGTTCTTGCCGAAGGCCTGCACGTCCGGCGCGCTGTCGAGGAAGGCAGCGAAAGAAAGCTCCAAGCGATCCGCTCCGGCCTCGCCGACGATACGGTTGAACACCGAGCGTTTTGCTTGCAGGAAACCGCGCGGTTCGGTGCGGAACGGCCGCGTATCGCGCAGCCGGATATGCCCCTCGATGCGCGCGCTGCCGCTGTCGTGAATCGTCAGGGCGTTGATGGCGATGCGAAAATGGTCGAACAGCGTCTTGCCGACTTCTGGTTCGGAGAGGTTGTGCAGGATGATGGGGGCCTCCAGATCGACTGAGCGATCAAACAGGTCGTCGCGGATGAAGTCGCGCACCTTGGGATAAAGCTGGTCGTAGCCCCCTACCAGGCGCAGGTCCTTGAGCAACTGGCGAGCGAAGAAAGCTACTACCGAGCGGTAATCCGCCGGGCCGCTGCCATCAAGCTGGATGGTGTGGTCGACCTCGGCCTCCAGCATGGTCTTGAAGACGATCTCGCGGGTTTCCTCCAGGGTGAAAGGCTTGACCGGCAGTTTCGGGTTGCCGAAGGTAGCCGGGGCCAGTTCGTCAAGATTCTTGAACCGGCGATTGAAGCGGCGGGAAAGGCGCGGCAAAGCGATGTCCAGGGCGTCGATGTCCTTGTCCGGCGACGCGCTGTCCACTTCGACCACCAGCGAGTCCTGCCGGGAGCTAGCGCCCGGGCCGCCCATGGGCACGCGCTCGAATTCGACGCCCTCGCTCTGGATCGATTCCACGAAGTCCATGAATGCCGGGGTGCCCATCACCGACACGGTTTCGCGCTGATCGCTGTCGAAATACATGCGCCGCAGACCACGCCCCAAGGTCTGCTCGGGCAGGATGTTGCTCTGGGCGGCATAGGCGCGCAGGCCGACGATGACGGTGACGTTCTTCACGTCCCAGCCTTCCTTGAGCATCAGCACGGAGACGATGGCCTTGTAGGGCGACTTCCAGGTGTCGATTTCGTTGGACTGCTTGCGCAGCCGCTCCAGTTCATCCTTGGCCTTGCCGCTGACCGCCTCGGAGATCTCGCCGTTGGCCTTGGTGTGGATTACCAGAACGGCGTCTTGCAGTTCGGGGCAAATCTTTTGCAGGTATTCGCCCACCACGTCGCAATTCCTCGTGTCGTCGACCATCACGAACAGCACGGCCTTCTTGCCCAGTTGCTCGTGCTCGGCATAGCTCTTCCTCCATTCCTCGATGCCGAGTTGCAGGTAGTCGGCGAACTTCTCGGTGATGATGGGGCTTTGATGCTCGGCGAGCTTGGCGCGACTGACCGCATCGGGCAATACGGGATGCTTGACCACGTTCTGGGCGATGGCCTCGACCAGCGGATAGTCGCTGACAGTCTGCACGAAAATGGCGCCATTGTTGTGGCGGGGTGTGGCCGTCACGTCGATCTGGATCGACAGGCGCAAGTCCTTTTGCAGCAGCTTGTGATGGATGTCCTGGATGCACTTGAACCAGGCCAGGCGCGGGTCGTGGATGTGGTGGGCCTCGTCGTTGAACACGGCGAGTTCGTCGATCTCGCGGACGATCTCGCCCAGGTCGGTTCGGCTGTCGGTGGTCTTGCCCACGGGCTTGTCGCCGAAGGGCGCCAGGAAGTAGTCGCGCAAGTCGTCGTCTTCCAGCGACGGCTCGGTGATCTCGCCGAGATAGACGCGATGGATGTTGGTCAGGAACAGATTGCCGGTGGGGCGCACGACGCGCACGTCGTCCTGGATGTGCAGGGCGATCTGGAAGTCGTCGCGCCAGTTGCGCCCGGCGTGGCCGTTGTCCGGCAGCACCGGGTCATTGAAGAAGATGCGCAGGCCATCAAAATCCGCCCGCAGGCGGTCCAGCACGATGATGTTGGGGGCGATCAGGAGAAAATTTCGCGCCAGCGTCGAACCCGGCTCATAGAGCTTGTGGAAGTAGCACCAGGCCATCAGCAGCGACAGCACTTTGGTCTTGCCCGCGCCAGTGGCCATCTTGACGACGAAGCGCGGCCAGTCTTCGTCGAACAGGTTGGCGGATACCGCGCCGGAGGCATCGAAGCGCATCAGGTCGAACTTATCCCGCACACCGCGAGCGTCATGCAGCCAGATGACGGTTTCGACCGCCTCGCGCTGGGCAAAGTAGTAACGGAACTGGCTTTGCGTCCCATCCGCCTGCTCGATCAGGTGGTCCGTCTCGAACCACCATTTCAGGAGCGCACGCGAAGTCTCCGTGGCCCCCGTATAGCCCGCGGCGCGCCATTGACTGACCTCGTCACGCACCTTGGCCACCAAGGGCGGCAACAGCTTCTCATAGGCCGTCTCGCGCAACTCTTCTGCCGCCGGAAACCAACGCCGATCGGGTGGCAGGACTTCGTAAGGGGAACGCGAAAAATCTGGATGCAGTGCCATTGCGCAAAAGCCTTGATGACCAGCGGCCGCGATGCCCCAACTTGGGCTGTTGTTCTTGGTTGGTGCTGGACTGTACCGTAAAGTCCGGCATAATCCAAATTCATAACGTGCTCGATCGCATCAGAGTGAAACATGACCCGCCACTACTCGACCCACGATTTCTTCCGGCAGATGCCGAATCCACTGCTGGCGCGCTGCTCTCGGCACGCGAGGTGTTGCCGGAGTTTGATTTCGCGGCGATCAAGGAAACCAGGATCGACGCGCTGTTCGATGCCTGGATGGAGCTACCCAAGGCCGCGCGCGTGCGCCTGGAAACCGAGTTGCGCGAGATCTGCGACATGGCTTGTGCTGTAGATCTAGCGGGAGTTGCGCTGATGACTATCGACGGTGTGTCCCTACTTGCCGGCAGGCGCGCGAGTACATCTGCTTAAGTGATGGAGGGGCGGTTTCAGAGCCTGAGCGAGGCCCTCAAGGAATGGTTTGAGCGTCCGCTCGCCGAGCTGCCGGAAGCCCTGCGGCAGCGAGTCGATCAGGAGTTCTTCCCATTCCCGTGGGACCTCTTGAGCCCGGAGCAACGTCGCGACTTTGCGCAGCAGTGGGACTACAAGAACGATCCAGCCACGGAGGCGGAGCGCCAAGCCGCGTGGGACTTGGTTGCCCGGAGGCTGGAGGTGGAAGGCAAGATGAGAGAGTGGGAACACGCTGGCGCAGGGACGGCAACGGAACTGGCTACGAAAGAGGCGCGACTGGCAGAACTGAGAGAAGAGATCACGAAGATCGATCTGGCGGAGAAGCACATGTCTGGCAAAGAGCGCAATGAAAAAGTGCGGCGAGGCGATCGTCCAGACGAGTCGGCGAGAACAGACGAGGATTTCCCGTACATCGCGTACCCGCGGGCCATGAAGCGACTGCGCGAACGCTTGGGCGCCACGCCGGAAGAAGTGGCTGCGTGGGTGTTCTGGGGCGAGACTCAAGGCGGTCTGGTCGCGTATACCAATGCGAACGAGCTGGATCCGCCGCCGAAGTTTGGATTCTTCTACACGATGGGCGACGACTACGTATCCCCGTTGATGGCCTGCTGGTTTCGACGCGACGACATTGAAGCGTTCGAGCCGGATGAGCGCTACATTACCGGCAAGGCATTGATTGAACGATGGGGCAAGGAACCGGACATTGAGCCCAAGGCCTTCGTGCAGGCGAAGATAGAGGAGTCGCGGTTGCTCGACATGCACCCCAATTGTGGGGGAACGCGAGCGACGTGGCCGGAGCATGAATCCTTTCCTCCTTTGGAGAGTGGTTTGTTCGCCCTTTCGCATGTCGAAGCGATCGAGGTGGAGGATTTTGGGATCGACACGCAGCCGGTGCCCGATGCCAAACCTGCTGGGCACTTGGACCATGACCTCGTTTTGCAGGCGAAGGCCAATGCGATTGCTCAGGACATGCTGAAGAAGCGCCGCCGATGTGATGTTACACGCGAGAGGGTTGCGGCCACGCTGGCCACGGAGGTGGGGATGAAGGCGGAGACCGTTACGCGGCGGATCCGCAAGCAGTGGTGATTATCGGGACGGCTGCCCAACTGCCTTTTCTGCCTATCTAAGCGATTGTTTTTCAATAATTAAGGCGGCGCCCTTCGGCTTCCGCCTGTTTTTTTGCCCGCGCAGAATACTGGCCAGGTGATCCGCTGCAATCCTCAATTGCACGGACAAGGCCACCTAGCAACGCGGAGCACCCGACCTTGTTCGTAAGGAAATGAACATGGCTGAGCAACTCCGATCGTTTCTCCGTCTCAAGCAAGTCAGGGCCGTGACCGGCATGTCTCGTAGCTGGACTTACGAGGCCATCCGGCGAGGCGAATTCCCGGCGCCGATCCCATTGGGCGCGCGAGCCGTCGCGTGGGATTCTGCGTCCATCGCGGCTTGGCAGGCGGCACGCATCGCCGGCAAATCGGATGCCGAGATCCGGGAGCTGGTTGCCCGCCTCGAAGCTGCCCGCAAAGCGGCCTCTTGAGGGGCGGCGGCCATGGCTCCCAATGTGCTGACAGATTCCGTAACCGAGCCCCTGGAAGCCGGTATAGGCGGCGAAGGCGGTGATTTTCAGGTAAGCAATGCCGATTTTGTGGCAGCGGTGTTTCCAGTCCTGCCCGAAGGCGCCTTCGCCGCGGCTTCCTCCAAGGCCGGCGACCCGGTCAGGGGCGGCTGGCCGGCCTTTCGCGCCGATCTGGTCGTCGAGCGATGGTCCGGCGCGGCGAACAACTTCGTCGGCTGTTCGAGTTTCTATCCTGGCGGCGATGGCTCCTTCAAGGCGCGCAAGGACCGCTTTGCCGCCTGCCATTTCCTGATGCTCGATGATCTGGGTACCAAGGTTCCGTTTGATCGGCTGGCCGGTTTCGAGTTGTCCTGGCTGATCGAGACCAGCCCAGGTAACCATCAGGGCGGGATTATCCTCGCCGAAGCGCTAACGGATGGTCCGGCCGCCGTGCGACTACTCAACGCGATGATCGACGCAGGGCTGTGCGACGCGGGCGCGACGGGGCCATTGACTCGCTGGGCGCGGCTGCCGGTTGCCATCAACGGCAAGCCCAAATACGCCAGCGTCGACGGGGCGCCCTTTCAATGTCGCCTCGTCGAATGGCGACCGGACGCCCGCTATACGCCAGAAGAGATCGTGGATCGCCTGCAATTGGAACTTGCTCCGGCCGGACGACCGAAGAAGACGGCTAGATCCTCTGCGCGCGTTGCCGGGGGGAACGACATCTCGTCGAGCATCGGCAACGATGCCGACGATGTGCTCACACCCAAGGCGGCTGAGAACCCTGTCGTCGCGGCGCTCAAGGTTCGCGGGTTATACAAGACGCCGCTGGGTTCGGGAAAACACGACATCACGTGCCCGTGGGTCGAGGAGCACACCGACGCACTGGATACCGGCGCGGCCTACTTCGAGCCGGATGAACTCTATCCCCTGGGTGGCTTCTGTTGTCAGCACTCGCACCGCGACCAGTACCGCATCCGCGCATTGCTCGATTTTCTCGGGGTACGCAGCTCCGAAGCACGCCACAAGCCGGTGATCCGCGTGGTCGCCGGCGATTTGCACCTCGTCGTCGCCGCGGGAGAGAAGGAATTGGCCACCCGCGGGCGGCACTATCAAGCGGGAGGCCTGATCGTCTCGATCTCGACTGACCCGACCAGCGGCGATCCCTCCATCGTGCCAACCAGCGCCCCAGCGCTGACACGGGAGCTATCGGTCGCGGCGAGCTGGGAAAAATTCGACCGGCGTGCAGGCGACTGGGTGCGTTGCGATCCGCCGGCGCGGCACGTGGCCGTTCTCTATGACGCGCAGACCTTTCGCTACCTGCCACCGCTGGCTGGGGTGGCGAGACAGCCGTACTTTCGCGAGTCGGACGGTGAACTCATCACGCAGGCCGGTTACGACAAGTCGACGCAACGCTTCGGCGTGTTCGATGCTCGGCAGTTCGTCATTCCTGACCCGACACCGGACGCCGCACGAGCAGCGCTGCGCGTGCTGGAAGACCTGCTCGCCGAGTTCCACTTCGTCGCTCCTTCGGACAAGGCCGCTGCGCTGTCCGCGATCCTCACCGCCGCGGTACGCCCATCGCTGCCGCATGCGCCGGCCTTTCATGTTCGAGCACCGATATTTGGCAGCGGCAAGAGCTATTTGTGCGAATTGATCGGTGCGTTTGCCGGGCCGGCGGAAAATACCAAGGTGAGCTACCCAACGACCTCGGAGGAAGCCACCAAGGTGATTCTGTCGTTGCTGCTGACCAGCCCCGCGGTCATCGAGTTCGACGACATGGATGCCGACTGGATACCGCACGGCGTCATCAAGCGGATGCTGACGGCGGAGCAGATCACCGACCGGATTCTGCAAGTGAGCAAGACGGCGACGGTGAGCACGCGCGCGTTGTTTTTGGGTTCGGGCAACAACGTCGGGCCGATACGCGATCTGCTGCGGCGCGTGCTGACGATCCACATCGATCCACGCTGTGCAACACCGGCAACGATGACCTACAAGGGGTTCCCGGTCGATAAGGTGCGCCAGCATCGAGGCAGGTATGTTGCTGCGGTGCTGACCATCATCCAGGCGTGGCGCAAGGCCGGAATGCCGCGTGCGGCGGTGGACAGCATTGTTACATTCGGCGGTGCGTGGTCGGACCATTGCCGGTATCCGTTGATGTGGCTTGGACAGCCTGACCCGGCCAAGGCGTTGCTCGACCAAGTGCGTCATGATCCCGATGGTGATGCACTCAGCGGCTTGATGACCGAGTGGCGGAAGGTATTTGGATCGGCTGCGACGACTGTGCGCAGGGCGGTGGAGTCGGCGCTTTCTAACCAGCCCAACCTGCTCGATGCAATGCGCGAGTTCCCGGTGGAAGAGCGCGGCGAGATCAATCGCTCGAAGCTGGGCTGGTTACTGAAGAAGAATGCCAACAGGATTGTCGGTGGCTTCGAGTTTCAGCAAACGGAGGCCGACGGACGTACCGCGTGGCGTGTGGTGGCCGTGAAATCACCTCCTTTAACCCCTTTACCGCCTTCCCCGGTGCCGGTTACGAAAACTGTCGCTGCGAACGCGACGAATGTGGTCGTGAGGGAAGTATGAGCGCTGCCCAATTGGTCGAGAACGCCAAGGCGCAAGGGGTGATCCTTGCGCTCAGTCCTCACGGCACCATTACCGCGACCGGCGAGCAGTCAGTCGTCGACGGCTGGCTGCCGATCATTCGTGACAACAGGTCTGGGATTCTTCGCGCGTTCCAGCGAGAGCGCAGGCGCAAGAAGACCTTGGCGATGCTCGAAGATGACCCTCATCTGCGCTATGCGGTGGTTGTGGATGACGCTTCTACGGACCCGGTCGCCGTCGCCGTGGGGATTCGCGAGATCGCGACTTTCGAGTTGGAGATCCCGCTCAAATACTACGACGCGCTGGTGCTACTGGAGCTACTTGAACAGCATTCTGCGGGCGTGCGACGAGATGCGTGAGGAACATCCGTTACGATGCAGCGCGAGGCGTTGGAGATCCGGAAGTCGCGACGTTTCAGGGCAGACCCAAGCGCTATGGTCCCCTCAACCCCCAACGTGCGAAGGGCACCACGCCAATCGTCACTTCGATGGTAGGGGCAACCGCATCAACCGCTATCTCAAGAGAACCCTATCTCCGCTCCAAGCGTGGTTCTCGGGCTCGTCGCTACGGCAAGGGGTCCGTGGCCATTAGCTTGATCGCATCAATCGGGTCTTCAGGCCGGTCCTGGATTCGCATTTCCTGCAGACGTTCGTAAATTTCCGAAAGCTCGCCGCTTTGAACTACTGCTAGCGTCCTTCTTTGCGAAAGCCTCTTGTATTCAAACCCCGACTGGTCCGCCTTATCGAATACGTAAAAATCGCGGCTATCATGCCCGTGATCGTACGGGTCCTCGTACCACAGCGCCAGCGGCGCCAAGCAAAGCAATTTCTCCGTGCGTTCATCGTAGATATATGGTTCCGCATCAGAGAAAGAACGTACCCCTACATATTCAAGCACTTTCATGAAATTGGCGGGTGCGGGACCATGAGCTACTCTGAATTGACCGCAAAATGACTTCGAAAAGCGCTTCTGTTTCACGGATTCAAAGTATCCGAAATACCTGTCATGAAACACGCTCCACGTAACATTTCCAAGTACTTGGAACAGTCTGAGGTAATTGATGGCGGATTCCTTGTCATGCTTGAAATTGGCTATTTGGGAAATGGCTTCTTCCATTTCAGTCTTAAATTGTCCTTGGACCAGTTTGTTGAATTCAGAGGCGATCTCTGCGCGACCACCTAGCTTTTCCAGTGTTTGCTGCAAGAATTGCCAGAGTGGCCCTGCAGACCTGTGCGCAAATCCACCAAAAACTTTGGTCGTCGCCCGATTTCCTGTCACTCTAAACTCCGCGTATGCGATAAAACAGGCAAAGGTCAAAAAGCTCTCAAAACACGCGAGACCAAGCATGCGCAGATCCTCTCCTTTCGTTCCTCCGAGATAACGAGCCAAGTGTGCTGAAACCGGATACGGTAAGCTCTGTGCAAGATCGGATAGTTCTCGCCAATCACGATCCTGCGCCTTGAGTGTGCACTCTCTGACGGCATCTTGTTCAACATACGAGAAACAGCTATTGCTAGTTCCGAAGTCAAAGCCAATATAAGCTTCGCCGACAACTGACTCAGCCCCGAAAGTCATGTCCATATAGAACGGGTCTCCCTCTACCTCCACGCTCGGAGACTGAGGGCCGGCCTGTCGGTAGATGAACTTCGGTATGGTAGTTCCGTCCGCACGTACTGTCAGCTCGACCTGCAGCTGGCTATCGAACCCACGATCTTTGGGCGTGAAAATGGTGTGGTGGATGTTGAGAAGAGCTGCAGTTGACTCGGGGTCGAAAGATGAGCGCAAGAAATAGTAGTCGAGTTTGCTTCTTGGCGGGCGACTAACCCGGAATTTCCAGCGGAGAGGTTTCT
>WBZP01005411.1_pt1 | contig 13003 bp, 13 predicted proteins | sample 5204301 | NCBI WGS metagenome assembly WBZP01 (sample SAMN12412401, study PRJNA552823) | activated sludge metagenome | isolation source: activated sludge from nitrification reactor of wastewater treatment plant... | place: USA: Pennsylvania | collected 2017
CCCGCTCCCCTGCTCCCCTTCGCCCCCTATGACCTCACACCCTACGCCGCCGGCCTGGTCGCCCCGGCCGCCGACGACGTGCCCGGCGCGCCCGTCTACCATCTCGACATCACGCTTGACGACAGCCTGCGCGTCGTCGAGGGCCGCCAGACGGTCTTCTATACCAATCAGGAAGACGTGGCTCTGAGCGAGATCGTCTTCCACCTGCACCCCAACCTGCTTGACAGCGCCATCACTGTCAGCGACCTGACCGTTGACGACGCGGCGGTGTCCACGTCCCTGTCGGGCGCGGCGCAAAGCATCCTGACCGTGGCCCTGCCCGCGCCGCTGCCGCCGGGCGAGGCGACGACCATCAACCTGAGCTTTCGCACCGAGGTGGCGACGGAGATCGGCCGCAACTACGGCGTGCTGGCCTTCACCGAGGGCATCCTGGCCCTGGCCCACTTCTACCCGATGCTGTCGGTCTACGATGAGACCGGCTGGAACACGGCCGAGGCCGACATCCAGGGCGACCTGACCTATAGCGACGCGGGCTACTACCTGGTGCGGGTCAGCGCGCCGGCGGGGGTGGTGCTGGTGGCGTCGGGGGTGGTGGTGGAAGAGCAGGGGGGAGAAGAGAAGACCCTCTCCCTAACCCTCTCCCAAGGGGAGAGGGAACGGCAGATGGTGATCTATGCCGTGGGGCCGGCGCGGGACTTCTATCTGGCGGCGGGGGAGTTCGTCGTCGTCAGCCAGACTGTCGGGGGGACGACGATCAACAGCTATGCCCCGGCCGAACTGGGCGACGGCGCGGCGCTGGCGTTGGAGGTGGCTGTGGCTACACTCAAGATCAACGAGGCCCGGCTGTCGCCCTATCCCTATACTGAACTCGACATCGTGACCACGCCGACGACCGCCCTGGGCATCGAGTACCCCGGCCTCATCGTCGGCACGCTGCGCATGTACGACATCAGCGCCACCACGCGGGCCGGCGTGCCCTATAGCGACATCCTGGAGTCCACCACGGCTCACGAGGTCGTCCATCAGTGGTTCTATAATCTCATCGGCAACGACCAGCTCGACCAGCCGTGGCTCGACGAGTCCATGACCGGCTATCACACCTACCGCTACTACGCCGACCGCTACGGCCAGAGCACCGGCGATGCCTACTTCGGCACCTTCGCCGGGCGCTGGGATAGCGTGGATCGGGCCGAGATTCCCATCGGCCTGCCGGTGCGCGCCTACGAGGGGCCGGAGTATGGGGCCATCGTCTACGGCCGCGGGCCGTTCTTCCTGCGTGAGCTGGAGGAGACGTTGGGCCGCGAGACGTTCGACGCCTTCCTGCGCGACTACGTGACTCAATACCGCTGGGACATCAGCGACACGGCCGCCTTTCGCGCCCTGGCCGAGATGCATTGCGGCTGCGACCTAGAGACGCTATTCACAAACTGGGTCTATGAGTAAAATGTCGGTGGCTAATTGGCCGGAAATCTTAATAGACACTGTAACAAAAGTATTGTATAGTACTGTCATATCCCGTAGGAATGACGCGGCGCATACCACCGAAGCCTTGGAGCCTCATCGCCGCCGGCACCGTAACAACATCATAGCCACCATCACGCACTTGCGCTGCTGTCAGGCTGCCTCGTCGTCACGCCATCTCAACACGCACCGTCGCAACGAAGCAACTCTGGGGGGCCATGTCCTTATGGCTTCATCGTGAGCACGACACCCAACATCGCTGCATCATCGTCCTGCCCTGACAGCGTTCGCGTCATTCACCACTACAACCACCATCGCACACGGGATTCAAAAGAAGAAAGACCGGGCCTAACCACCCGGTCTTTTCTTTTTGTCGTTGTAACGCGAACCGCCAGGTTCGCGCTACTCTAGCAAATGATCCAACAGCGCCGCCAACCCCAACCGATAACTCCGCCAGCCAAACCCACTGATCTGCCCCACGCACACCGCGGCGATGACCGAGCGGTGGCGGAACTCCTCGCGGGCGTGGACGTTGGACAGGTGTACCTCCACCGTGGGCAGGGCCACCCCAGCCAGCGCATCGCGCAGGGCGTAGCTGGTGTGGGTCAGCGCGCCGGGGTTGATCAGGATGCCGTCGGCCCACAGCCGCGCCTCGTGGATGGCGTCAATGAGCACGCCCTCGTGGTTCGACTGGAGCACGCGCAACTCCGTGCCGCGCTTGGTCGCCTCGCCTACCAGCATCTCGTTGATCTCGGCCAGCGTCCAGTGGCCGTAGACCTCCGGCTCGCGCTGGCCGAGCAGGTTCAAGTTGGGACCGTGTATTACCAGGATGCGCATGGTTACTCCAGATAGTAGGTCAGTTTGTCAGTGGGTCAGTAAGCCAGTGGATCAGTAGGTCAGTGGGTCAGTTTGTCAGTAGGTCAGTCTGTCAGTGGGTCAGTCGGCCAGTCTGACCTACTGACCTACTGACCCACTGACCTACTGACCCACACAACTCTCCCTCAAAATCTCCAACACCACCTCCTCCGCCACGTCGCCGCGCACGAACACGTCGCCGATGTCGCGGATGAGGACGAACCGCAGCCGCCCGGCCTCTTTCTTCTTGTCGGTGCGCATGGCGGCGAAGAGGGCCACCGGGTCGAGCGTCGGCGGGATGTGGGTGGGCAGGCCCAGCCGGGCCAGCACCATCTCCACCAGCCGGGGCAGCGACGGCGCGCACTCCTCCAGCCGGGCCGACAGCCGCGCCGCGGCCATCAGGCCCATCGCCACCGCGTCGCCGTGGCGCACGGTGTAGCCCGACACCTGTTCGACAGCGTGACCGAAGGTGTGGCCCAGGTTCAGCACCGCCCGCCGGCCGCGCTCATAGGGGTCTTCCTCCACCACGGCCCGCTTGACGGCGATGGCCCGCACCAGCAGCGATTGCAGGTCGGCCCGTCGCAGCCGGTCGGTGGCCAGCGCGCGCGGGTCGAAGTGCCACTCCTCCATCATCAGCCGTTGCCACAGCAGCGGGTCGGCGATGAGGCCGTGCTTGGCCACCTCGGCCAGCCCGGCGGTGAACTCGGCCGCCGGCAGGGTGGCCAGCGTGCCCACGTCGGCCAGCACCGCCCGCGGCTGCTTGAACGCGCCGACGAGGTTCTTGCCCTGGGGCATGTCCACGCCCGTCTTGCCGCCGATGCTGGCATCCACCATCGCCAGCAGGCTTGTGGGGCAAAGGACGAACTCCACCCCGCGCAGATAGGTGGCGGCGACAAAGCCGGCCACGTCGCCGACCACGCCGCCGCCCAGGGCTATGATCGTCCCCGTCCGATCCAGCCCGGCGCTTAGCAGGCCGTCGTAAAGGTCGCGCACGGTATCGAGTGTCTTGTGCCGCTCCCCGGCGGGCATGGTCAACATGGTGTAGAAACCGGGTTTCTCCGAGAAACCGGGTTTCTTCTGGAACGTCGCGGCATGGCGCGGGCCGACCTCGCTATCGGTGATGACCGCCACCGGCCCGTTGATCCCGGCCAGCGTCAGCGCCTCGGCCAGCAGGCCATCGCCGACGATGACGTCATAGCCGCCATCGGGACTACGCACCGGCAGCACGTCGCGCAGCCCGCCGGCCAGTGCGGCGGCGATGTCGCCGGCCACCTGCTCCGGCGCGCGGCCGTCGGTCGTCACCGAGCGGAAGCGGGCGTAGGCGGCGGTGCGCTGTTGCAAGAGGGTCTGCACGCGGCGCGCGGCGTCGGGCGCGTCCAACAGCGGCCGCTTGGCGTCGTCGCCGGCCACGCGGGCCATGATCGTCTCCGGCGCGGCGGCCAGGCAGAAGACCGGGCCGGTGGCACCCAGCGCGGCGGCGTTGTCGGGGTCGAGCATCAGCCGGCCGCCGGTGGCGATGACCAGCCCGCGCTGCCCGGCCAACTCTTCGGCCACGGCCGCCTCCCACGCGCGGAAGCGCGCCTCGCCGTCATCGCGGAAGATGTCGGCGATAGGCCGGCCGGCGCGGGCGACAATCACTTCGTCGGTATCCACAAAGGCGCGCCCCAGCCGCCCGGCCAACAGGCGGCCGACGGTCGTCTTGCCCGTGCCCATGAAACCGGTCAGGATTACGTTCTCGTCTACCACGTGTCACTTGCCAGGAAGAGCTCACGCCAAGGCGCAAAGGGGCAAAGGCGCCAAGAAGAGCTTTTTCTTTTCTTCCTTTGCGCCTTTGCTTCTTTGCGCCTTGGCGTGAGCTGCTTACTCTTCATTCGTCACCAAATTGTCACCCAACGGGAACCAACTGCCAAACGTCGGCGTCTTGATAGCATGACAGGGTATCACCACAGACAAGGATACCCCACAAAAGGAGAATGACAGATGTCTAAGCAGAAGAATGTGATCGCCGTACTCTTCATCGCGATCTTGGCCCTGGCGCTGGTGGGCTGCAACGCCGCGCAGGCCGGCGGCACGGCCGCCCCCGCGGCGCAGTCCGGTTCAACTGTCAACGCCGGCGGCGTCACCGTCGTCGGCCAGGGCACGGCCTATGGCCAGCCCGATCAGGCCACCGTCGTCGTCGGCGTGGAGTCCTTCGCCGCGACCGTGGCCGAGGCCACGACCCAGAACCAGACGACGCTCGATAACGTCATGGCCGCTCTGGCCGCCGCCGGCATCGCCGCCGAGGATATCCAGACGACCAACTACAGCCTCTTCGCCGAGCAGACCTACGGCGAGAACGGGCCGACGGGCATCGCCGGCTATCGCGTCAGCAACCAGGTCAACGTCAAGATTCGCGACATCGCCCTGGTCGGCGACGTGCTGGCCGCCGTGACCGAAGCCGGGGCCAACTCGATCTACGGCGTCAACTTCTCCGTGGCCGACCCGGCCGCGCTGGAGGCCGAAGCCCGCGCCCTGGCCATGCAGGACGCCGCCAACCGCGCCGCCTCGCTGGCCGAGCTGGGCAACGTCGCGCTGGGCGACATCACGGTCATCAGCGAAGTCGTCGGCACGCCGGTCATGCCCCTGAGCGGCGGCTACGCCATGGAACAGGCCGCCTCGGCCGCCCCCGGCATCTCCCCTGGGCAGTTGAGCTATCAGGTGCAGGTGCAGGTTACGTACAGTATTCAGTAGGCCAGTTAGTCAGTAGGTCAGTGTGTCAGTAGGTCAGTCTGAATCACTGACCCACTGACCTACTGGCTTACTGACCTACTGACCCACTGACCCACTGACCCACTGACTAACTACTCTTCCCCCGCCACCCCCGCCACCAACAGGTGCAGCGCCGTCAACAGATCGGCCTGCCCTGTTTTTGTTTCCACGTCAATTTGCAGCAGGCGGCGGTAGATGTGCTCCAGTTGGGGCAGGCTGAAGCCGCGCGCCTGGGCCACCAGCTTCTCGGCCACGCGCGGGTGCAACTTCAGTTGCTGGGTCACACCGGCCGGCCGTTCGCCCGCGTCCAACAGCGACCGGGTCTGGAGCAGCAGCCGGAACTGGCGGATGAACATCGAGAAGAGGTAGAACGGGTCGGCCCCCTCGTTCAGCTTCTGCTGGAACAGCATCGCCACCCGCGCCGGCTGGCGCGCCCCCAGCGCGTCCACCAGGTCGAAGATGCTGGCCTCGGCGGCGTAGGGCGACAGGCGGGTTACGTCCTCGGCGGCAATCGTCCCCTCCGGCCCAGCGTAGAGCAGCAACTTGTCAATCTCGTTGCCCAGCGCCGCCAGGTCGCTGCCGACGTTGACCGCCAGGAGTTGCACCGCTTGCGGGGCGATGCGGCCGCCGCCGGCCTCGACGTGGCCGCGAATCCAACGATCCAACTCACCCCCTTTAGGAAGCTCAAAGTGCCGGACGCGGCCGAGCTTCTCCTTCTCGGCCAGTTGGAAGAGGCGGTGGTTGGGCGTCACGTCATTCGGCTCCAGAAAGAACAGCCGCGTCGTGGCCGGCAGCGTCGGCAGATAGGCCGCCAGCCGGTCGAGGAACGCCTTGTCGGGCGTGGCGGCCAGCAGCCCTTCGACGATGACCACCCGCACGCGGGCCAGAAACGGCATGGCGTCGCAGGCGCTCTGGAGTTCGTTGAAGCTGATCTTGCCCGACAGCCGCGTCGTGTTGAGCGACAGCATGTCGGCGTCCCCCTCCTTGGCCAGCAGCCCGGCCAGGAATTCGCGCTGGGAGTAGGTATCTTGGCCGTGGAAGAGGTAGAACATGGGGTGGTTGTTAGTTGATAGTTGTTAGTTGATAGTTGTCAGTGGCCACTGACAACTATCAACTAACAACTATCAACTACTCTTCCCCGCCCACCGTGCGTACAAAGTACGCATGGGGCGGCAGGGCGCGGTTGCCGGCGGTCAGCAGCAGTTGGAAGAGGCGCGTCACGGGCGAGAGGGGCACGGGACGAATGGAAGCCACCGCCAGGTCGCGGATGTCGCCGTCCACGGTGTAGCGCTCCTGGAGGGTGATGCCCAGCGGGCGGCCGACGATGAGCGCGCCGACGACGGCCAGGGTAGCGCTGGGGAGGGCGTTGAGCAGGTTGAGGATGTCAGACCCCGACCCCCTCCCTAACCCTCCCCCAGAGGGGGAGGGAACCAGATCCCCCTCCCTGTGGGAGGGGTTAGGGGAGGGCTTCTTTTCCGCTCGCCACTGTTCAAACGTGAACACTCCCTGCGCCGCCAGCGTGGCCAGCAAGGCCGTCGTCACCAGCACCGTGCCGCAGTTGGGGTGGACGGCCAGGTGGCGCTCGCCCGCCCGCAGCCGCCGGTGGGCCTCGGCCACGGCCGCGGCGACCTCCTCTTCGGTCACGTCACCGTAGATGTTGAGGTGGAAGCCGCGGTGGTCGGAGTTGCCCTGGGCGCTAAAGCGCTTGTGCCCCTCCGAGAGGACGTGGATGGTGGCGTGCTCCAGGCCGTGGTTGCGGCGGATGCGGTTGATGGTGCTATTGATCATTGAGATAAATGTCTCGTGCCGATTGGGAAACTTGGCCTTAGGCGGTCTTTTCAAGAGTTCGTTGGCCAGGGATCAACTGGATGAGACCGCGCAAGGCACTGTTAACTGACTCGGTATCCGGGAAGTAAGGACGAACATCGGGGTCGAGCGCGATGACTCCCTCCGGCAAGGTGTAGTCGTGTTCTTCTACTGTCCCATCGGTGCGCCGAATAACAATGCGATACCCTTGCCGGTAGGCAGCCGCATACTTGCCACGTACTCCCTTGCTGAAGTCATACTCTGGCAGCATATCGTCATCTTCTAGTTGTTCAGGAGAGGCTTTGCTCATATTGCTTTCGCTCTTCCGGTGTCGCCGCGCGACAACTGATTAGCCGGATACTCGACTCTCGCTCAGTATAGACAACGATCAGGAGTTTCCCTTTCTCCGATAGGCCTAAGTGAATGAACCGATCCTCAACACTGGAATGCTGATCGTCGAAAACCGTCACACTATTGGGGTCGCTAAACACAGTCTGCGCTTCGAAGAAGTCAACGTCGTGTTTGCGTTCGTTGGCCAGTGCCTTTTGTTCGTCCCACGTGAATAGCAATGACATCGTTCGCAGACCGCCGACTCGTTTAGTAGGCTAACACAGGCTCGGCTCATTTACAACCGACCGCGCCGGAATTAGAAAGGCCCAGCCAATCGCCGGCCGGGCCTCTCATCGGTTCACACGAGCAACGAACAGCCAGCGACTGCTTCAATCAACTAGCCGCGCGTTCAGCACAATCTCCGGCCCCCCGGCCAGCGCCTTCGACACCGGGCACTTGGCCTTGGCTTCCGCGGCGTACTCCTGGAAGGTGGCCTCGTCCAGGTCGGGCACGACCGCTTCCACGTCGAGGACGATGCGGGTGATGGTCGGGCCGTCCTCCAGATGGACGGCGGCGCGGGTGTCAATGCGCGTCGGCGGAACCTTGTTGCGGGTCAGCACGGCCGAGAGGAACATGCTGTAGCAGCCGGCATGGGCCGCGCCGATCAGCTCTTCCGGGTTGGCCCCGCCGCCGTCGGCGAAGCGGTCGGCCCAGGTGTACGGCCCCTCGAACGCGCCGCTCTCCAGCTTCAGCGTGCCCGCGCCATCTTTTAGGGTGCCTTGCCATTGGGCGTCTGCGTGACGGATTGGCATAAATAAATCTCCTTGTGGTGTATTACTAATCAACAGAGAAACATTATCATTATAGTGTCTGACCTGTCAGACGAGCCACTTGCTCAGGAGACAAACGGCTATGCAGGTCGGCTAACACTGCGTCTCTTTCGTTCGCTGCCCAGTCGGCTTCGATTTCAGCCCGATGCTCATGGTAATAGGCCAGAGCTTCGTAGATAGCCGCAGGCGGAAGATCCGGCAGCGCCTCCGAACCGATTTCCTCAACTGAGAAACCACCGTCCAGAAAGCCGGCCACGTGCGCAACCGCCACACGAGTGCCACGGATCATAGCTCGTGGGCCGGAGGGCGTATCGCGCTGCTCGATATACATGGTTTCGGTATCACTTAGCTAATGCACTAATCGCTGGCGTAGTCGTTCAACCACTTCTGGTGATAAGCCCTCTTCCGGTTCGGCCGCTTCGCGTTCGGCCAGCGCGGCGGCGATCTCGTCGGCCGTGCCCTGGCCCAGGCTTTGCAGCAGGGCGCTATACGCGGCGCGCTGTTCCCGGACTGCTTTATCGGCCACAGGCTGCACCGTGTAGGCCAATGTCGCCTGACGGGTCAAAGCATAGACGATGTACTGATTCAACGACACGGCCTCGTGCTCGGCCAGCATCTCCAATTGCTGATGAAGCGAATCGGGTAGGCGCAGCGTTAAGCGGCCCATGTTGCCTCCGTTGTGCTACCCTCGCCGCGCACTCGGCCGCCGCCCCCGCGTGCTCTTCCCCCGATAGCTCGGCGCTTCGATGACGAAGAAGGTGCAGCGGATGCCGTCGAGCATCCGCGAGGCCAGTCGCGGGTCTAGCTCTTCGACCGGCACGGCGGTGGTGATGACGGTTGGCAGCCGGGCGTTGTAGCGGTAGTTGAACAACTGGTACAGCTTCTCGCGCGCCCAGGCGGTGGCGCTCTCCGTGCCCAGGTCGTCGAGCACCAGCAGCGGCGCGGTTTTCACTTCGTCGAAGCGCTTGTCCAGCCGGACATTGCTGGCCGGGTTGAACGACGCCCGCAGATGGTCGAGCAGGTCGGGCACGACGACGAACAGCACCGGCTCGCCGGCGTTGGTGCGGTAGTTGGCGATGGCCGCCGCCAGATGGGTCTTGCCGTTGCCATAGGCCACACTGTTGAACACCAGCCAGTCCTTCGGTTCGTCGGCAAAGGTCACGGCCAACTCCAACGCCCGGCGCAGGTTATCGGCCTGCGGCCGTGGCAGCTCGTTTTCGCGCGGGTCAAACGTCTCAAACGTTTTGTCGCCGTGCAGGTTCAATGTTGAGAGGTCAGATTGGTGCGCGCCGAGGCGGTAGTCGCGCGAGCGGACGTGGATCAGCTTCACGACGCCCTGCTGGCCGACGTGGCCCAGGCGCGAGCGCAGGCGCGGCTCCAGTTCGTCTTCGTCGAGGTTGGTGGTGATGACCGTCGGCAGGCGCAGCGCGTAGCGGTGGTTGATGATCTGATAGAGCTTCTCCTCGGCCCAGGCGGTGTTGCTCTGTGTGCCGAAGTCGTCGAGGATGAGCAGCGGCGTGTTGCGCACCTGTTCGAAGCGTTCGTCGTAGCTGACCGTCGAGTCGGGGCCAAAGGCTCCCCGCAGGTGGTCCAGCAGGTCGGGCGTCGTCAGGAACAAAACCAGTTGGCCGCGTTGCAGGCGGTAGTTGGCAATGGCCGCTGCCAGATGGGTCTTGCCACAGCCATAGCCGCCGCGCAGCAGCAGCCAGCCGGCCGGGCTTTCGGCGAAGGCCATCGCCTCGCGCTTGGCGATCTGGAGGCTGATCTTCTCGTTGGCGGTAAGACTGCCCATCTCGGTGATGAAGCTATCGAAGGTCATACCTTCCAGAAAGCCGGCCTGATTGAGGCTCATCAGGTTGTCCAGCCGGGTGCGCTCCATCTCGGCGGCGCGACAGACGCAGGCCACGGCGCGGCCGAAGCCGGGGTCGTCCGGCCCCACGTCGCGCACGACGTAGCCCAGCCCCTGGCAGAACGGGCAGTCGGGCTTGCCGATGCCGCCGTCGTCGCGCCCGCCAGAGGGCGGCTCAGCGCTTGATGATGTCGTCATACTCGGACGGAATTTGCCGTTGGAGGTTCCGTTGAGTATCTCGTTGACCGAGCGCATCTTTTCTCCCTTCCACCCGCCAGCGCTCCAGAATGCTCTGGACGTAGCGCCAGCGGCGCACATTGTTGGTGACGGCCAGCTTAATGGCCTCTTCGATCCAGCGCGGCGGGTACGTCTTCTCCGCCTCGCGCAGTTCTTCGGCGATCATCGGCGTCAGCGCGCCGATGTTTTGCTCATAGAGGACAAAGATATTGGGCCGCTCGATGAGCAGGGTGATGGGCTGCTCGTCGTCGGGCGACGGCCGCCATTCGCCGCGGCTGATGCCCTCGACGGCGGCGCGCCCCTTCTCGGTGTTGAGGAAGTACAGTTCCATCTGCCCGTCGGCGCCGTCCACGTCCACCTTCAGGAAGGTGCCGCGGGCCACCGCCCGCTCCACGCCGTCCAGCAGGGCATCAACCCCGCTCTGGATGCTGGCCCCGCCCATCGCCTTCAGCAGCACGGGGTCGTTCATAAAGTCGGTCAGGCGCAGATAGCGCACTGTGCCCTCGCGTTGCCCCAGCGCCCAGAAGGCGTAGAGCGTCACCTTCAGCTCGGCCATGTTGTCAATGGTCGGCAGCAGATCGCTGAAGAACAGATTGGGAATCGGCGTCGCCCGGCGCGTCCCGTCGGGGAAGCCGGCGAAGCCTTGCATGGAAGCCCGTGTCGTCATGGCGTCCTCTTGTAGGGCGGGTTGGTAACCCGCCTCTGCGGGCGGGTTGCCAACCCGCCCTACAACTCTATCTCCTGCCGGTGTAGGTTTCTGAACGTGGCCAATTTGCCGTGCCAGAACAGGTCAATGGAACCGGTCGGCCCGTTGCGGTGCTTGGCGACGCTGATCTCGGCGATGTTGGGCCGCTCGGAGTTGTCAGGATTATAGTAGTCGTCGCGATAGATGAACATGACGACGTCGGCGTCTTGCTCGATCGATCCAGAGTCACGTAAGTCCGATAGTTGCGGCCTCTTGTTCTGCCGGCTCTCCACGGCCCGGCTGAGTTGGGCGGCGGCCAGCACGGGCACGTCAAGCTCGCGGGCCAGCCCTTTCAGTTCGCGCGAGATCTCGCTGACTTCCTGCACGCGGTTGCTCGACGGGCGCTCGGCCTGCATCAGTTGCAGATAGTCAATCATCACCAGGTCTAGCCCATGCTCGGCGTAGAGGCGGCGGCACTTGGTGCGCAGTTGCATGGGCGAGATGGAGGGCGTGTCGTCAATGTAGATGTGGGTCTCCGACAGGCGGCCGAGCGCCTCCAGGAAGATGCCCCACTCGTGGTCGGCCAGATCGCCGCGCCGCAGCCGCTGCGAGTCAATGCGCGTCTCGGCGGCGATCATGCGCTGCAACAACTGCTCGCCCGACATCTCCAGGTTGAACATGGCCACGCGCTTGTCGTAGCGCCGGGCGGCGTTGAGGGCAATGGAGATCTCCAGCGCCGTCTTGCCCATGCCCGGCCGGGCGGCGATGATGACCAGGTCGGACTTGTTTAGCCCGCTCAGCATCTTGTCCAGGTCGCTGAAGCCGGTGGGCACGCCGATGAACTCGTCGCCGCGCTCGCGCAGCAGCTCCATGCGCTCCAGGTAGGTGCTGGCGATGTCGCGCACCGGCTGCAAGTCGCGCGTCGTGCGCTGTTCGCTGATGCTGAACAGGGTATGTTCGGAGCGGTCGAGGACGACGTTGATGTCCTCGGCCTCGTTATAGGCCAGTTTGGCGATGGAGCCGGCGGCCAGGATGAGCTTGCGGCGAATGGCCGCGGCCTCGACCATCTTGCCGTAGGCCTCGACGTTGATCGAAGTCGGCACGGCGTTGAGCAGGCTGATGACCGTGCTCTCGCCGCCGATCTCTTCCAGCCGCTCGCGCCGCCGCAGTTCCTCGATCAGCGTCACCACGTCGAGCGGCACGCGCTGGTCGCTGAGGCCCAGCATCGCCTCATAGATCCAACGGTTCTGGGCGCGATAGAAGGCTTCGGCGCGCAGGAAGTTCGACACCTCGAACAGGGAGTCGGGGTCAATGAGCAAGGAGCCGAGGACAGCCTCTTCGGCCTCAATGCTGTGGGGTGGCAGGCGTTCTTCTATCGTGTCCATAGCCGCAAAACAAAACGTGAAACGGGAACCGTTTCACGTTAACTACGAACCGCGACGGTTCGGGCTACCGGCCGAGGGGTGCGCGTCGCAACGGGACGCGCCTGACGCGCCGCGCGCCTAGGACCGGTTACTTTCGTCGAAGTCGTCGAAGTCGAGCGTGTCTAGAAAGTCGCTGAAGGCGTCGAGCTTGCCAACGTCAGCCGCTTCTTCGCTCTGGGCCTGGGCCTCTTCCTGCAAGTCCGGCTCCGGTTCGACCCCGGCCACGTCCATCACTTCCTCGGCGATGAAGATCGGCACCTTGGCCCGCACGGCCAGGGCGATGGCGTCGGACGGCCGGCAGTCAATCTCGCGCGCCTCGCGCTCACCCTGGATGTTGATGAACAGCCGGGCATGGAAGACGCTCTCGTTCAGTTCCTTGATCAGCACGTGCGACACCGTGCCGCCTAGTTGCGTGATGACGTTTTTGAGCAAGTCCTGGGTCAGCGGCCGGGCCACCTTGACGTCTTGCAGTTCAATGGTGATGGCCTCGGCTTCGCAGGGGCCGATCCAGATAGGCAACTGCCGCTCGCTGTCCACTTCGCGCAGCAGCACGATGCGGTATTGCGATACCAGACTGATGCGGATGCTGTCAATCACAACCTCGATCATGGGCGGTCCCTCGGGCGTTGGCTACACCCCGCCGGGGCGGAGCTTGGTTTGCGCTTATTGTAGCACAGATCGGCGGCTGTCCAATGGAAGAAAGGTTCCAGGGGCCAGGGGCCAGGTTCCAGGGGAAGAGCGCTCTTCCCCTGGAACCTGGCCCCTGGCCCCTGGAACC
>WBZP01005414.1_pt1 | contig 12997 bp, 14 predicted proteins | sample 5204301 | NCBI WGS metagenome assembly WBZP01 (sample SAMN12412401, study PRJNA552823) | activated sludge metagenome | isolation source: activated sludge from nitrification reactor of wastewater treatment plant... | place: USA: Pennsylvania | collected 2017
TGATCATTATTATCAAGCAACCATTTTTTTCCGTGAATGAGTTGTCGCTCATTATCTGTGCCCCTTTCACCGGCTCCGTGCATAAAAACCAGCAGCGGATATTTTTTCTGCACTTTTTTGGGGTAAAGAACCCTGTACGGCATTTCCCATCCTTCGGTTTTAAAGGATTTCTTTAGCATCTCACCTTTGCTTTCAGACTGAATTAGAGGATGCAAGGGCGCGCATGCCTGAAATGCAGCAAATATGGAAAAGAAAATGAACCATTTTTTCATATCATAGACTTCTGTGGTAAAAATACTTCAGCCATCATGCACCGTACACTTCCGCCGCCATTGTTTTCAATGGTAGGTATATGCCCGGTAATGATTTTGGCGCGCTTCTCTATTTTGGAAATTTGTACCGCATCCAGCGATTGATAAGCAGTTGTAGACATTACCACAAAATATTCTCCCTGAGCATTGCTTACTTCCAGCATGTTACCGGCAAATTGTTCAACCTGCGACAGAGTGATTTCTATGATTTCTTTTCCTGTTTGTTGAAGAGTATCCATTAAATACTGTTTCTCCGATGACTCAGGTATACACTCAAGACAAATGATACAAAAGTCATGGCCAATGGACATTAACACATTGGTGTGATAGATATCGGCCCCGTTTCGGTCATGTGCCAAAAAATGAACTTTTCTGTATCCTGTAAGCACACACCATTTATCCAATAACCTCAAGTCAGTTCTTGGACTTAAATTGGCATAAACAATTTTATTGACCCTATCCAGAATCAGACTGCCCGTGCCTTCCAAAAACATTCCTTCTTCTTCATAATGTTCGAAAGTATAGTCTTTTGTTACCACAAACTTTGACTTAAGTTGTTCGATGATATCCGATCTCCGTTCGATTCTTCGGTTTTTGGAAAACATGGGATACATGAGTACTAAGCCGTCTTCATGAAATGAAATCCAATTATTGGGAAAAACAGCATCGGGTTTTATCGGGTTTTCTGTGTCTTCTACTACCCACACGTCAACGCCAACGCTTCTAAGTTTATCTACAAATTCATCAAACTCAGCTACTGCCTGGGCAGATACTGTCTTGACATCCCTGTCTTTGTCTTCGTTCTGGAATGAATTGTTGGCAGCAGTTTCGGCATTAAAACAAAAGTTTTTGGGCCTGATCATTAGGATATGCTGGGTAGTCTGACGCATTTTTTTGCCGGTAAAAATACAAAAACCATGGCTTTATGTAAACACAAATAACCCCGGATAAAAGTTAGATATATCTTATTTCACAAAGGTCAGTTTGATAATTTCATCTTCTGACAATAATGCTTCGGCATTGATGATGATGTTGTCTTTTTTTACTCCTTTGATCTCCAGATAAGCCAAACAAGCATTTAACCTGTTTTTTAGCAATGTCTTGCTTTTGTTGTCTGCAGGAGTTGCATAGACGTTGATTAAGATGCGGTGTTTATTGAAAAAAGAACTTTCAGCTGCCTGATCCAATGCGTTGACAATATCCTGTGTAAGTAGTGCAGTGTTGGATTTGAATCGCAAATCATAATCTTCAGAGGAAATTCTTTCGAACTGTCCAGATTCCGCGTACTGGGTCTGCCCTTCTTGTTTTTGTCTTCTTACCAGTGTATATCCCCTCAAATATTTGACATCCTCACCGTAAACATTCTTGATCGAACCATCTGAATTGAGGTCCACTCTGAGAGGTACTACGTTGTATAGGATTACCGTATTTTGTAGCTTACTCTGAGCATTGGAGACGGATACGAAGGCCATAAACAGACCCACGCAAAATATAATTTTATTGTTCATGGACAGAACGATTAGGTTGCATTACTCTTCCAACCCTCTACCCGATTTGGCGATTTTCCCTTCTTCCGTCAATTTGTTTTGCAAACGGTCCAAAACACCGTTGATAAACTCCTTGCTTTTAGAGGTGCTGTAAACCTTGGAAAGCTCGACATATTCATTGAGGGTCACCTTAACCGGAATTGAATCGAAGTACATGAACTCAACAATGGCCATTTTCAACATTATCATATCGATAACCGCCACTCTGTCATGATGCCAGTTCTTCAAAACCGGACTAATGTAATCCAATAACGTTTTATCGAGCTCAAAAGTTCGCAGAAGCAAAAATTCCCCGAAATCTTTGATACATTCTTCTTCGGGGTAATACTCTTTATAGAAATCTTCCTTTTCAAAAGGCAGACCTTTCAGCACTTTTTTAATGGATCCAATGACCAAAGATTTGTCATCATCCCAGGTAACATACTGATCTTCAATTAATTCGTTATAATCTGCGCTTTGTCTGCAAAATCTAAACAGCTCAAGCAACATTTCAAGGTCATCCTCCAGGGTGGTGGGTTTGGAGATATAATCCTGATACGCATCTATTTTTTGAAAATCGTAATAAATTTTCCTGAAGATGTCTTTGTCTGTCCTTTCTTTAAAGTGATACTTGTCAAAAACCTTTTGGATGTTTTTGTTTTTTTCAAGATCTTGGATTAAAGCGTTGTGGTAAATTTTGGCGTCAAAACTTTTATCAATATCAGAGGGAAGGTACTTTGTAGACCTCTTATCCTTGTCTTCTTCCGCAATGCTGGCTATCTGTAGAAGGGTATAAATATTATAAAGAAACAACTCGAAACTGGTATCGATACTTTTCCAATACCTTTTCAGCAGCTCATCTCTTGTAATTCCCTCATCTCTGGAAGCACTATACAACAATTGGATGACCTTAATTCTAACACTTCTTCTACTCAACATACTACCAATATTAAAACAGCTGCCCGGATATACAAATATGGATGCAAAGATAGATATAAATAGTTATAATATTTTGCCATTTACCACATAATTGTGCATGATTTGTATTTTGTGCTTACTTTTTGGGGCTTATTGGAGATTAAATCATAAAAAATGAAAATTGTTGTAGTTGGAGCAGGTGCTTTTGGAGGTTGGCTTGCGCTGTTTCTTCTCAGAAAGGGTTTTGAAGTGATTTTGGTTGATGGACATGGCGCTGGCAATGCCCGTTCCAGTTCCGGTGATGAGACCAGGGTTATAAGGAGTGTATATAAAGACGAAATTTATGCACGATTTGCCCAAAGATCCATGAAAATATGGCAAGAACACGAAGCAGACAAAACTGAAAGATTCTTTTTTCCCATAGGGGTTTTGAACTTAATAGGAAGAGATGAAAGTCGCTGGTTGGCTGCCAGGCATCATTTAGACAAACTGGGCATTTCTTATGATTTAATGGACACAACTACGCTGGTGAAAAAGTATTCCTGTATTTCCCCAACAGGACTAAATTATGCTGTTTTGGAAAAAAGTGGAGGTTATCTGAGAGCCAGAAGGGGTTGTGAATCTGTTGTAGAACAATTCATCTCATTGGGAGGCAATTACCTGCGGGACTTTATTAATCCTGTTGAGATTGAAGGTGGGAAAATACGCCATTTAACGACCATTTCCGGTGAAAAAATCGAAGGTGACCACTTTGTTTTAGCCGCTGGATCGTGGCTTGGACAGCTGATGCCTGAAAAATCATCAGCTTACATTACGCCCACCCGACAAGATCTCTATTATTTTGGAATGCCTCAATCTGCGGTTGAAAAAATGTCAAACCTGCCCGTATGGTGTGACTTCAGCAGTCTTGATGATGATGTGATGTATTACGGCATCCCCGCCAATGACATGGGTTCACAAGGATTTGGATTTAAGATCGGAGAGGATGTTGCAGGCCCTGTGTTTGATCCTGAATCTGGGGAAAGGACAATTTCAAAAGAAGGTCTTGAGCGAGCCAGACACTTCATGCACCAACGGTTTCCTTGCATGGCCGGAGCGCCAATGTTGCAGTCGAGGGTTTGTCAATATGAAAATTCTCCAGATGCGCATTTGATTTCCGATAAGCTTCCCGGCTATGAAAATCTATGGGTACTGGGAGGCGGTTCGGGTCATGGCTACAAGCTGGGGGCCGCGGTTGGCGAATACATGGCGGGACTGATGGCCGGTGATAGCAACCCGGAACCTATTTTGTCATTTGAAAGGTTTTCCCGGCCTTTGGATCAGGATAAAAGGCGTTAGTTGTCTATCCTCCGGCTTTCTTAACGTTTTTGAAGCCCCACTCTATAAGCAAGGCAACTACTTTTTCTCTTTGATTGCCTTGAATTATGATTTCACCTTCTTTGGCAGCGCCCCCCACACCTATGCGGGATTTGATCTTTTTACAATAATCTTCGAGCTCTTCGTCCGGCAGGCTTTCGAGTCCTTTTATGATGATTGCCTCTCTTCCACCCCTTCCCTTCCTTTCGTAATGGACCTTAACCGGCCATTTCAAATGACTTTTGTCCGGTGTACTTTCGGATTCGGGTTCAGATGCATTTTCAGGATTGCCCATTTTCTGAAGGTCTTCCCAGGAAATTTGGATGGGTTTGGGTTTATCAGCCATTGGTTATTGAGGTCTTCTTTTCCAGTTGTAATTGATCATTCTGAGTACCAGTAAGCCAAGGTCTTTGGTTCCGAAAGCAGAGTTCGACAAGATGACAACTGCTGTTTTGTTTTCTGGCACCATGCCGATAAAGGCACTATGGCCGTTGGTATTGCCATTGTTGATCAAAGCCTTTGTTTTTTTATTGATTCTTATACCGTGCCAGCCCGAAGTATAATAGAGCTTTTCGTTGTATGAAGGTTTTTCCAATGCCAGGATTTTGGAGCCCAATGCGTCTAATTCCGTTCCCGATTGCGACATCATGGCTCGCAAAAATTTGAGCATATCAGGGACATTGCTTTTGATGCCTTCACTGGCAGAAAAGGAATTAAAAGACCAGGGACTCGCAGCGGATAAGGATCTGTCGACACCTGCGGCAAGCACATTGTCTTTTTTCTCTTTGAAATCGACAAAGCTATGCCTCATGTCCAGCGGAGAACAAATGTATTGCTCCAGGACGTCTCCAAAACTCTGACCTGTGGCTGCTTCGATGATAACTTCCAGCATAGCATAATTGATGTGTGAATAGTTAAAATCAGTTTGGTTTTTAACCGGAACAAAACGGGCGTAATACTTCAAAAGTTCAGATTTGGAGTAAAATTCATAGGGATTTTGAGGGTCCTCTTCATGCTCTCCAAACCATTGGGGTCTGCGGGGGAAAGGCGCTGTATGGTTGAGCAGATCCAGAATGGTTAAGTTGTTTAATCTTGGATTTTGGACATCTACCCCTAAAAATGAATTAACCTTATCCTCGATATGAAGGATGCCAGTCTGATCCAGGGCATAGACCAGCATAGAAGTGACAGCTTTGGAAACACTGCCGGTTTCAAAAATGGCTGCGGAATCCAGAAAGACTTCTTTTTTGCCAGCCTCCTTACCAAAAGTTAGAATGTATGTAGAATCCCCATCCGAAATACCAATTACAAAGCCCGGTGTAAGGTCATAGCTTAGGTCTGCATCGTATTGGATGATTTTGGTGATTTCCTCCCTCAAATTGGTAGTTTGGGCACACAACTGAGCACCGATCAAAAGAAAAAATATAGGTAAATACTTGATCAAAGACAGATTTTAAACCAATTTAAGGCAAAGATATAAGTCAGAAATGAAAAAGAACGCAATATGTAATCGAACTGTCACTTTTTAGAATTGAAATGCCAAAAAATAAAAACAAGGGACACATAAAATAAAAAAAAATATTTATCCTGTTGATCTACAAAAGGCGAGGGCTATTGATTACTAAAAAATAAATAAGTACGTTTATTGCAAAATGTTGGGTTTTATTTCTAATTTTGCAGCGTTTTTTTACAAAATTTAAATTAAAGATGTCAACCAGAAGGAACATTCCTCAAAGAAAACAGACAGTGCGTCCTGCATCAGGTGCAAATGACGGTATAAGTGATGAAATTGTAAATATTGTAGAAGTCAAAGAACACGCTCAGGATTTTTATATTAAGCATCAAAAGTTGATTCTTAGTGTTGTCACCGGACTGGTGCTCCTGATTGGCGGTTATCTGGCTTATAAATATGCATATGTTGAGCCAAAAGAAAAGGCAGCCATTGAAGCTATGTATCAGGCTGAGGCCCAATTTGCCAGGGATTCATTTGCATCTGCACTCGACAATCCGGGCGGGGGTGCTGAAGGTTTTGCTTCTATTGCAGAAAACTACGGAGGTACAAAAGCAGGTAATACAGCCAAATTGTATGCAGGTATTTGTCAGTTGAACCTTGGTAAATACGAAGAAGCCATTGAATATCTAGAAGACTATTCACCCGGCGATGATGTTACGCCTGCTGTTAAGTTCGGAGCTTTGGGTGATGCCAATGCAGAACTGGGTGATTTGGAAAAAGCTGCTGACTATTATGAAAAGGCTGTAAAAGCGGGAGATGATGAGTTTAATACTCCTTTTTATCTGAATAAATTAGGATTGCTTCAATTTGCCCAGAAGAAAAATGAAGAAGCATTGTCTACTTTTAAAAACATTGTAGACAATTATCCCAATTCTATGGAAGCAAGAGAAGCGGAAAAATTTGTAGCCCGTTTAGAGAAATAACACAAAAAACCAGTTGATAGAAAGAGGTGAGGATAATATCCTTACCTCTTTTTGTTTACGAAACCTTGTCTTTTTAATTTTGTTAAACAGGTATGATGGAAAAAAATAAAAACTTATCTGCACAAACAATTTCCGACGATTATGATTACACTGGATTCCATATTGGCATTGTGGTTTCAAAGTGGAATGAAAAAATAACATCGAGCCTGCTTGAAGGATGTGTGATTCAGCTAAAGCAAGCCGGGCTTAAGGAAGATCACATTCACGTAGCCTGGGTGCCCGGTGCTTTTGAACTGCCTTTAGGAGCTAAAATGCTGGCCGGCAAGGAAAAACTTGACGGGGTTGTGTGTCTGGGCTGTGTCATCAAAGGGGATACCCGCCACGATGAATACATCAATAGCGCTGTTTCTGCCGGTATTATGCAATTGTCGTTGATGAGCGGAAAACCTATAACCTTTGGTGTCTTAACCGTTGAAAACGAACAACAAGCCCTTGACCGTGCAGGAGGAGTACATGGCAACAAAGGAGATGAAGCAGCCCAAACTGTCCTGGCCATGGCTCGATTGGGGCAGGAATTAAAACAACAAAAGTCCAGCATCGGCTACTAGGTTGAAATTTTATACTGAATTTCAATTTATTATCAGTATTTAATTTTTATGACAAATCTTGAATTCCCGACAAACAAATATTTAAAGCATTATTTGCTGAAATAATACAATAATTGTATCTTTGCACCTCGAAAATTTATTAAATAACAACAAACTGCAAACATGCTAGCAATCGTAAACATAGCTGGTCAGCAATTTAAAGTGAGCAAAGATCAGGAGATTTTTGTCCACCAGCTTGAAGCCGCAGCAGGTGATTCAGTGAGTTTTGATGAGGTTTTGATGACCATTTCAGACTCCGGAACAACTGTAGGCACGCCGGTAGTAAGCGGAGCCACTGTAAAGGCAACCGTACTTGGACACCAGAAAGGTGACAAGGTAATCGTATTCAAGAAAAAACGAAGGAAGGGCTATAGAAAGAAAAATGGTCACCGCCAGAGTTTTACCAAAATCAAAATTGATTCCATCAACTTATAATTTTAATCACTAAAACAACAGATCATGGCTCACAAAAAAGGAGTAGGTAGTTCGGACAACGGACGGGACAGTAAAAGTAAGAGATTAGGGGTTAAGATTTTTGGAGGTCAAGCCGCTACAGCTGGCAATATCATCGTAAGACAGAGAGGAACCAAATTTCACCCTGCCACCAATGTGGGTATGGGGAAAGATTTCACTTTGCATGCGCTTATTGATGGCACAGTAGTATACAAAAAAGGATTCAAAAACAGAACCTTTGTGAGTATACTGCCTTCAGTCAACTAATCTAAAATCAAAATAAAAAAGCCTGCTAAGCAGGCTTTTTTTTTGCCCTTCATCATAGAAACAGAAAAAATGAAAATCATTGTACGTACCCTGCAGGGACTGGAAACCGTATTGGCAGACGAGCTTCATCAATTGGGCTGCACCGATCTGCAAATACTCACAAGAGCTGTTGCCTGTGAAGCAAGTACGAAACAAATGTATGCTGCCAATTGCCTCTTGCGCACAGCCATCAAAGTAATGGTTCCTTTGAAAGAGGTGGTGGTGCAGAATGAACACCAGTTGTATGCTGCCGTGAAAGATATAGCCTGGGAAGATATTTTTTCCATTCAACAGAGTTTTGCCGTTGAAGGTGTGGTACACTCTGATATTTTCAGACATTCACAATATGCCGCCTTAAAGAGTAAAGATGCAATTGCAGACCGATTCAGAGACCTCACGGGTAAGCGTCCATTTGTAAATCCTGTCAGTCCGGACATTGCCACTGTCATTCATATCCGACAAAATGTGCTTACCATTTTATTGGATGCATCAGGGGCTTCCCTCCACCAAAGGGGATATAGGGTTTATCCGGTAGAAGCTCCCCTGAATGAAGTGCTTGCTGCCGGCATGATTCTGCTTTCAGAATGGGATCGCAAAACAACCTTTGTGGATCCTATGTGTGGTTCCGGCACCTTACTCATTGAAGCCGCCTATTTGGCAGCCAACATTCCGCCCCAGAGTCCTGAAAGAAAATACTGTTTTCAAAATTGGAAGACTTACGATGCTGCACTTTGGCGCGAAGTCCAAAAGGAAGCCAGGGAAAATATACATATGGAAGATTTACCCAAAATCAAGGGCTTCGACAAATCGATTCGATGTGTCAATGCGAGTAAAACCAATATTGAAGAAGCCGGTTTATCAGGCAAGATTGAGGTCGATCGCGCAGACTTTTTCCAGCTTGAGGGTGAGAGCAACATTTTTATAATGACCAATCCTCCTTATGACGCCCGACTAAAGGAGGATGATATTCACTTGTTCTACAAACAAATGGGTGATACCTTTAAAAAGAAATACAACGACACAACTGCCTGGGTGATTGGGGGAAATATAGGTGCCCTCAAACAGATAGGACTAAAACCCGGTAAAAAAATCAGCTTGCTGAATGGGGATATTGAAGCAGGATTTTATAAATTTGATTTATATGAAGGAAGTCGTAAAAATAGCGCTGGTAGTTTGGATGGCGGTGATCCATCTTAATGCACAGCAGCAACCCCCGATTTCCAGCTATTTTCGACCCTCTATCCTATCCGTCGATAGTTTGAATTACAAAAGCCGATGGCTGCCTGACTCATTTTCTCATCCCAGGAATCATCTTCCCTTTTTTTGCGCCCTGGAAGATAAATGTTTGAAACAAAGTGGTATCCCTTTTAAATTCCGCCTGGGATCACTCTCCTACACCAACTACCTGGAAAATAAAGGAAGATACCCCTACAGTTTACCCTAAGTATTCCTGACTTTAGAAATCCATACGGAACCTCAGGTTCACCCTTCTGGATGTAAGGTTGTTGTTGATAGCGTATTGGGTATTGGTAATGGTTTTAATCCAGGTTACAGAAGCTGTGTTTACAACTCCCATGATGTTGAATATTTCCAGACTAATCCATGAGGATTTGGCAAATTTGAGCGGATGCTGCGGTTTTTCTTTTCGTTTTTGCTGATCCCACAAGAGCAAGGAAAATCCTATATCCAGTCTCTGGTAAATCTTATACCTGAAAATATTTCTATAAACCTGATTATCATCCGCGGTTCCAAAGGGAAGTCCTGTAGCAAAAGAATAGGAAATATTGGCTTTGAAGTTTTTGTTGGATGGCAGGTAATCCTGAAAAAATAAATTGACGGATGCCAACCGGTCTGTTGGTCGTGGCACGGTTGAAACAGCATAAGATGAGGTGTCTTTATACCTCAAATGCGTGATGCCGTCTATTTTTTCTCGGGCCGTGAGAAAAGATAGATTGACCCACGATTCGGCACCGGGAACAAACTCTCCGTTGACTCTCAGATCAAGTCCCGCAGCGTAGCCACTGGCATCATTTTTACCGGAGTATGCAATTCTTACATTATCGACATCATAAGTAACCAGACGGTCAAATTTTTTATAATACAGTTCACCGATCAGTCTAAAAGGCTTTTTACTCACTCTTTTCCAGCTAAAATCCATGTCAAATCCGGCCACAAAATGTTGTGCCTGTTGGGCTTGCAGGTTGGTATTCACCACACCCTCAGGACTTCTGAATTCGCGGTAAAGCGGTGCCTGGTGATAAATGCCCCATGCCAGTTTCCAGGATAAATTGCGCGAATTGTCGCGGGGTCGCCAATGCAAACTTAACCGAGGACTCAACAATGTTTCTTTTCCCAATGCGAGATAGGATGTTCTGATGCCGGCGTTTAATTTAAAAATCCCATTGCCCGCATACTTTTCATAACTTTCATGTATGTAAAATTCAATCTTGCTGTTTTGCAGCTGATTGGCAGTTTTTAATACTTCCGACAAACCTATTGCACTGCCGTTGTAAGGCAGCGAATATCCGGCAGAGTCTAATCGCTCCCATTCATTGATATTGTCCGTATAAGATTCATGCTGGTATTTGAGGCCCGATTCCAGATAGTGGCTATTACCCCTCCTTCCCAATTCTATCCCTGTTCTGAGTTCCGTATTATAAATTTCCGAAAAGAGGTAATTCCTTGCGTATCTGTGTTGTGTGCCGGTTCCCAATAAAGCTACTTCTTTGCCAAAATTATCAGAACCGAAATTGCTTTCTATCTGGGCCAGTCTATAGTAACCAAGAATATCAAATTGCTCCTGCTCAGCACTCGAATAGCGTGATGCCATCCATTTGATGAAGTAGGGTCTGCTTTTCCTGTCCGGCACAAAATTGACAGAAACGCCGGTCAGCCCATGAATAAACTGGTCCTTTTCTGCACCTTCATAAGCGGCAGAAAAACGAAGTGTATTGGTAATGAGCCCCAACGTGGTGCTGCGTGAAGCCGGTATGAAATTAAAAATGGCAGCATTGTAGTTGCCCAAAAAAGCCAGTTGGACATCCCTGCTCAACTGGTAGGTAAGATAAGCCTGCACATCGGAAAAGTCAGGGAGGTACTCCCCTTTTACATCCAGTGAGCCCAATAAGTATTTGTTTGTTTTGTATCTGGCACCAATCAGGTACCGAAATTTATGATATGCATTGGGACCTAATCTCTTACTGCCCTCTATATGTGCCGATGCCCCCAAAAGACTGGCCGTAACGCTGCTTCGGCTCTCTTCAGGTCTTTTATAATGAATATCGAGTACACTGGACATTTTATTGCCATACCTGGCTTCATATCCTCCGCTCGAAAAAGTTATGTCCCTGATGAGGTCTATATTGGCGAAACTCAATCCTTCCTGTTGTCCCGCTCTGATCAACTGGGGTCGAAAAATTTCAAAGTCGTTGACATAGACCATGTTTTCATCGTAATTCCCTCCACGAACGTTGTATTGTGAACTGAGTTCACCTCCTGTACCGGCACTTACTCCCAACGCAATCGAGGGCAAAACGGCTTCAAAATTACCGGAAGCCGTTGGTAGAATTTTAAATTCAGTAACAGACTCTCTGACTACACCGGCATCTTCGATTCTGGATGCAGTTACCGTAATGTCGAGGTCATTGTTCATAGCCTGCAGACTGATGGACAAGTATCGCCTATTGCCCTGTTGCATAGGGGGTATTTGTTTTTCTACACTTTGATAACCCAAGCGGTAACACTTCAAAACAAATGCGGTATTTTCAGGAAGTTGCAGGGAGAAATTTCCCAGAGAATCTGTGGTGGTCTGGTATTTGCCACCTTCCGTAAATACTTCTGCAAATTCAATGGGACTCTGGTTGCTGTTGTCAGTGACAACACCAAAGACGGTTACCTGAGCGCTTGACCCCAGGCTGAACCATGTAAACAGAAATAGAATATAAGGTTTGAGATGCGACATGATCCGCTTAAAACGATCGGTCAGCTGAAATATTTTTTAAAGAAGAAATCACTTTCTGTGGATCCGCATCTTTGAATACTGCGTTTCCGGCCACCAGTACATTTGCCCCCTTTTGAAGTAATGATTCCGCATTGTGCAAGCCGACGCCCCCATCTACCTCGATGAGCAGATCGACATTGCGTTCATCTGCCATTTGCCTCAAGGCTGATATTTTATGCAAAACCCTGTAAATAAACTTTTGCCCCCCAAAGCCCGGATTTACGGACATCAGACAAACCAAATCAATATCTTCCAGAACATCTTCGATCGTTTGGATATGGGTGTGCGGGTTTAAGGCTACACCTGCCTTCATGCCTTCTGCTTTGATTGCCTGGATGGTCCGGTGCAAATGTGTGCATGCTTCGGCATGAACGGTAAGAATACTGGCACCCGATTTTTTGAAATCCGCTATGTAACGGTCAGGATTCACGATCATAAGGTGAACATCCAATGGTTTGGTAGAAAGCCTGGCCATGGTTGCTACAATTTCCTGACCAAAACTTATGTTGGGCACAAAACATCCATCCATCACATCCACGTGTAGCCAATCAGCTTCGGATTCATTGACCATTTGAATTTCCTGACCCAGTTTTGAAAAATCAGCTGCTAATATAGAAGGGGCTATAATTGAATTAATGTGAGACACAGAATAAAATTTTGTGCAAAGATAATACTTTAAATATGTTCAGAATGAAACTAAGTAAATAAAGCCTACAAAGAAAAATATTTGGACAGGTATAAAAAATGCACGACTTGGTTTCAAAAGTAAAAGAAAAAAAAACGTAGCTTTGCATCCCGTAATGAACACATCCAATCGATGACAAAATATATTTTCGTTACGGGCGGCGTAACTTCCTCACTTGGAAAAGGCATCATAGCAGCTTCTCTGGCAAAACTCTTACAAGCCAGAGGTTTTCAGGTAACCATCCAAAAATTTGACCCTTATATCAACGTAGATCCGGGCACATTAAATCCTTATGAGCATGGTGAGTGCTACGTAACAGATGATGGTGCCGAAACCGACCTCGACCTTGGGCATTATGA
>WBZP01005415.1_pt1 | contig 12997 bp, 12 predicted proteins | sample 5204301 | NCBI WGS metagenome assembly WBZP01 (sample SAMN12412401, study PRJNA552823) | activated sludge metagenome | isolation source: activated sludge from nitrification reactor of wastewater treatment plant... | place: USA: Pennsylvania | collected 2017
GGACGCTGGACGAGAGCCGGCTGGAGTGGTTGGCCACTCCTCCTCCCGAGCTCCCCGGCGAGATCGACCGAGTCCCGGAAGCCCTTCTTGCGCACTTGTACGACGTCTACGCCGAGGAGCGCCCCGACCTGAACGAGGTCGAGCGTTGGATGGCCGTCTCGAGCGACCAGTTCTTCGCCACCCCGGCAATCCGGCTCGCAGAGGCGCAGGCCCAGCGAGGCGGCACCGCCTACCTGTACGAGTTCCGCTGGCCGTCCCCGGTGCTGGGTGGGCGCATCGGCAGCGCGCACGCGTTGGAGATCCCTTTCGTCTTCGACCAGTGGGTGTCCCCCGGCTTCACCGGGGAGGACTGCCCGCGCGAGCTGGTCGACGCCATGCACAGCACCTGGATCGCTTTTGCCCGCGACGGCCGTCCGGCTCCGATCGGGCCGGTCGGCGGTCTTGCCTGGACCTGTTACGAGACAGGCGATCGCCGGGTGATGGTCTTCGACTCGACGATCCGCGTCGAGAGCGATCCGCGGTCGCTCGAACGGCAGGCGTGGATCGACGTACCGACCGATGCCATCGGCATCATCTGACGGCTAGGCCGGGCCGAACCGCTCGTTGAGGAAGCGCTCGATCTCCTCGCGCGCGAGGCTCACCCCGGCTGTCGAGAGGTTGTCGAATGCGAGCCGCAAGACGGGGACGCCGGCCGCTTCGAGGCTGTCCAGGACGGCCGGTTCCGCGTCATCGACCGCTACTGCCGCGTGGACGCCGTGGCGGCGGGCTTCGTTGACGTGCCAGGCCGAGGCCCAGGCCGGCATGCGCAGCTCGTCGCCGACGGTGACGAATCGGGAGGCCAGGGCGCGGACGAGGTCATCGCCCTCGGCCGTGTAGCGCAGGTAGCCGTCGGCAGCGAGACCCAGGTACATCGACCAGACGAAGACCGCACCGTGCGACTCCTCGAACGCCTGGTAGAGCCCCATGTTCTGCCAGAGCCCTCGGCCGACCCACATCAGTCGAATCCGCTCGTCGGGGCAGGCCGCCTGACCCTGGTCCACGAGCGACTGGACCTCGAGGAACAGCCCTCGCGCGGCGTCACGGCCCCACTCGGTGCCCCGGTGCCACTGAGGGATCATCGTCGCCGGCATGGAGTCGACGATCGAGATCGGGGCCGGAACGGTGCGCGCGATGAGGTCGCGCGTCCTGCGGAAGTACTCCTCCTGCTCGTTGACGAGCGCCATGACCTCGGCGAAGCGCCCTACGTCGAACGATCGACCGGTCCGGCGCTCCAGGACGCTGACGGCGCGGTGGATCTCGTCGGCCATGAGGTCGAGCCGCTCTGGCTCGAGCGTGGTCTCCCACTTCGTGGGCATGAGGTCCCACCACTCGACGGGGAACTCGGCGCGGCACTCGACAGTGCGCTCGAAGGCGACCAGCTCGGCCCCGGTCTCCCGCGCCCACGCCTCGTGGATGGCGACCTCGACGTCCTGCGACTTCATGCAGAAGAGCACGTCTGGGACGGGCAGACCGCCCCACGGAGCCGACGAGGGCTCGATGAACACGTCGGCGAGCCCCTGGGTGTTGTACGGCTCGACCCAGTCCGGGTACCCGTGCTCGGCGAGCGCAGCCCGGTACCGGAAGGTCTCCTGCTTCGCACTCACGATGGATGCCCACCACTGGTTCACGACGAACGGGATGTCCATCGCGCGGAGGATCTCCTGCGGGCAGTCGGCACCGACGACGGCGAACGGGGCCCCCGCTTCCACCTGCCGACGAAGCCCGGCGAACCAGTCGCGCTGGTAGGCGCCGAAACCGGCGGTCGAGGCCAGACCCTTGCGTGAACGCGTACCTGCGGGCGCCGTGGTCTGCGGCGACTTGTCCGAGGGCGAGGAAGAGGGCGTCGGTGCTACCGGGGCACCTCGATCTCCACGCTTGAGCTTCTCTAACAGGTCCGGGATGGAGGGCGCCTGCACGACGTCGAAGCCGCGAGCGCGCAGAGCCGGCACGGCTTCCGCGGCGAACCAGGCCGCGCTCCCGTCGTGCGCGGGAACCATCAGCGCGATCTCTCGCGCGCGCACGGCGTCAGCACGGTCGACGGCAGCCCGCACCCGCGCCAAACCGGAGGACCTCGTCGAGCTGGCGGCCCGATGGAGATGACGCAGCGCCAGATCGGTCCAGGGATCCTTCGCCAGCGGCCCTGTCGGCTCAGCGCCGTAGCCGTCCACGCCCTCGACCCAGGCCAGCGGGGGCCCTCCCGCCTCTCTCCATGCCTGCGCGTCGTCCGGCCCAGCACCGAGAAGTGCCACGCCCCCCACCGCTCCATTCGCGCCAGCGTCGCTCCGTGCCGCGTCAGCGGCGTCGATCGCATCGCGCAGAGCGAGCCCCGACACCACCCGACCGGTGATCGCGGCAAGGCGCTGAGCGAGCTGTCGTAGGCGGGCCTCCGCGTATCGCACGCCTGCCGCACTGTGATCGGTCGGGAGATCGAGGAACAGCAAGGGGGCGCTGCCGCTGTCGCGGCGAGACCGCTCGACGTGATAGGCCCGGGCGTGTGCGGCGCGTTGGTGGGAAAGCACCACGCACGCCACGTCGTGGCGAGCGAAGGCGTCGTGAGCGTTCCGCTCGAGGACCGCCTCGAGGCCCAGGTGGTCGAGGAGAACGAAAGGGACGTCGGTGCCGGTGACGGCGGCGAGAAGCCTCATGCGTCGCCCAGCATCGCCGTGTGCCACCGCCTGGTGAGCGGGGCACCGCTGCCGATGGGGGCGCCGAGTCCGGTGGCTGCCTTGCGGAGCAGCTCCTCGAACTGGTCGATCTCGCCCGGCGCCATCCCGCTGCACATCAGCTGCTCGACGCTGTCGGCCTCTTCCTCGCACGCTGCGATCACACGATGACCCTTGCGCGTCAGCCGCGCCTCCAGGATCCGACCGTGCGAGCTCGAGCTGCGCCGCTCCACCAGCCCGGCGTCGATCAACGCCTTGAGCACCTGGTTGGCGCTCTGCGCGCTCACCCCGGTCCATCTCGCCAGGTCCGCGCTCGACATGTTCGGCAGCCGCCGCAGAGCGAACAACGTCATGTACTCCGCCTCGGACACACCGTGCTGAGCCAACCGGTAGCGCAGCTCCGACTGGAACAACCGCGACACATGCTTGAGCGCATGACGCAACGTCGGGTCAGGGCTCTCCGCGGGAGAGGGGACCGTGGGCACCAAGCCAGACTATCCGGTGGAGGCCGGGAGCCCGCTCCGTACGAGGTCATCCGTGGAACGCCGTGACGAGTGCCCTGGTGTACTCAGCCTGCGGATCCGTGAGGACGGACTCGGTTGGTCCCGCCTCCACGATTCGGCCTCCTGCCATGACGGCGACCTCTTCGGTCACGTGGTTGATCACTGCGATGTCGTGGCTGATCAGCACGAGGGTGAGACGACGCTCTGCCTGGATCTGCATGAGGAGGTTCAGGATCTGGGCTTGAACGGAGACATCCAAGGCGGAGGTCGGTTCATCGGCGACGAGGACGCTGGGCTCGCAGGCCAGCGCCCGTGCGATCACGACCCTCTGACGCTGACCCCCGCTCAGGCGGTTGGGCGATCGGTCGATCAACGCACCAGACAGCCCCACCTCGCCGAGCAGCGAGCGTGCGCGCTGCGCCGCTTCGTCACGACTGATCCCCTGTGTGATGCGGGCAGCCTCGCTGACCGCTGCTCGAGGTGTCAGGTACGGGTTCAAGGCCGCGTAGGGATCCTGGAAGATCATCTGGACCCCCCGGCGGAGTGCGCTCGATCGCTTCACCGTCGACCAGGCGATGCCGTTCACGAGCGCCTCGCCGGTCGTAGGACGGCGTTCGCCGACCAGGATGCGGGCGAGCGTGGACTTGCCCGAGCCGCTCTCGCCGACCAGTCCAACAGCGCCGCCTTGCTGCACCTCGAGCGAGACACGATCGAGGATGAGCGGAGCATGGCGGCTGTAGCGGTAGCTGACCTCGCGGACCGACAGGGCAGAGCTCGTGGCGTTCATGTGGCGTCCTGGCGGGGGTAGAAGCAGGCCGCGCGCTGAGAGGGCCGGACCTCGAGCAGCGGGGGAACCTGGCTCGAACAGCCGTCGGCAACCGCCGGGCATCGATCGCGGAAGATGCAGCCTCCGTCGTGCCAGTCGAGCGGCGAACGTGGCAACCCGGGGATTGCGCCTAAGGGCCGTCGGCGCGTGGCGAAGGCGGGGTCAGCCTGCTGCAGCGCCAACGTGTAGTGATGCGCCGCCTGCGAGGTCACCTGGCTCACCGGTCCGCTCTCGACGACCCTTCCGCCGTACATCACCGCGACGTCGTCGCAGACGCGACGCATAACCCGCACGTCGTGGGACACGATCACCATGGCCATCCGACGGTCCTGCTGCACGGCTGACAGCAGGTCCAGCACCTCGTTCTGGACCGACGCATCGAGCGCCGTGGTGGGTTCATCGGCGATGAGGACAGCGGGATCGCCCGCGATCGCCATGGCGAGCATCACCCGCTGGCGCATCCCGCCGGACAGTTCGTGCGGGTAGCTCGCCATCACGCGTCGGGTATCGCGCAGACTGACCTGATCGAGCAGCACCGATGCCTGCTGTGCCGCATCGGCACGGTTCACCGACTTCAGCACACCGACGGCTTCGACGAGCTGGCTGCCGACCGTGCGGACCGGGTTGAGTCCGGACATCGAGGCTTGGGGCATGTAGCCGATCACGTGTCGGCGAAGCCGGGACCATTCCCGGCGGTCCGCGGACGACACCTCCTGCCCTCGGTACGCGAGCGATCCTCCGGTTATCGCGCCGCCGACGGCATCGAGCATGCCGGCCAGAGTTCGGCACAGGAGCGACTTCCCGGACCCGGTCTCACCCACGATTCCGAGCGTCTTGCCCTGCGCGACCTGCAGATCGACCGGTCCACACAGAACCGCCCCGGGCACCCCGAACATCAGCTCGCGCGCCTCGACGGCTGGAACGTCGTGACTACTCATGCGAGTTCCATCCCTGAACGGCCCTGGCGTGCCAGCAGGCTGTCCGCGATGAAGGCAGCAGCCACAGCGGACATCGCGAGGGCGAGACCCGGGAACAGCATCAGCCACCAGGCGAAGTCCAAGACACCGCGGCCCTCGTACATCATCGTCCCCCACTCGGCGGTGGGCGGCGGGATCCCGGCCCCCAGGAACGGCAGGCTGGCGGCGAAGCCGACGATGAGCACCGCATCCGCCACCGCGTAGGTCACCGTGGTCGCGGCGACGTGAGGCGCGATGTGCCGGAGGACGATGCGCGATCGGCTGTATCCCATGAGAGAAGCAGCCACGATGAAGTCCCTGCCTCGCAGGCTCGATGTCTCAGCACGGCTCAGCCGCGCGTAGATCGCCCAGTCGACGATGAACACAGCGAACAGAACCTGCATGACACCTGGAGGCAAGAAGGACGGCCCGAACGATGTGTCGATACCCACGACAACCATGAGGATGATCAGCGGGAAGGGTACGGCGATGAGGGCATCGGTGATCCGCATGAGACCCGTGCCCCAGACCCCGCTGCGCGCACTTCCTGCCAGCACTCCGAGAGCCGTGCCGATCATCAGCGACACGATCACGCCGACGCCGGCGATGACGTAGTCAACGTGGGCCGCCGTGAACGTCCGTACGAACACGTCTCTGCCCAGCGAGTCCGTGCCGAACCAGAAGCTGGAGGACGGGGGCTCGAACGGCGCGCCGACGAACTCATCGGGACCGTGGCCCGTCAGCTGCGGTGCGACGAAGCTGAGGACGGTGATCGCCACCAGCACCGCGACGCCCAGCCAGAGCTCAACCGAACGCGTGCCACGACGCCCCGATCGCCGACTCATGAGGACCTCCGTACCCGCGGGTCCGCAGCCGCCAGGAGGAGGTCCGTGATCATGTTGACCAGCACGACGAAGATGCCGCTGACGAGGGTGACGCCGACGACGACCGGGTAGTCGCGGCTGGAGACCGCGTTCTGGACAAGCGAACCGAACCCGGGAAGCCCGTAGACCGACTCGATGACGACCGCGGCGCCCAAGGAGATCGAAGCGCTGAACCCGACGAGCGTGATGACCGGCAGGAGCACGTTGGGCAGGACGTGGCGGAACACGATCCGGCTGCGGCCAAGGCCCCGGCTGCGCGCTGCCTCCACGTACTCCTCGGACAGAACGGCGTGCGTGGAGCTCATGATCACCTGGACGAGCAACGGGATGAGGAACAGCGCCAGCGCCAGGCTGGGCAACCAGAGGTACTGGAAGGCCCCGGACCACGAGCCGCCCCACCCGCCTGCCGGCGCCACCTTGAGCTGTACGCCGAAGAACAGGAGCAGGTAGAGCGCGATGACGAAGGCTGGGATGGCGATGAGGACCACCATCGTGACCCGCACTCCCCGGTTCATCCAGGCACGCGCACCCCATGCCTCCACCAGCCCGATCGGCACGGAGATCACCACTGCGAAGATGGTGGAGAGCACGATCAGGACCAGGGTGATCGGGAAAGCGGCGGCGATCAGTTCAGACACCGGCTGGTTCCGCTGCGACGAGGTACCGAGATCACCAGAGATCACTCCGCCCAGCTGGTGCAGCACTTGCTGCCACAGGGGCTGGTCGAGACCGAGCTGCTGCCGGAGAGCGGCCAGCTGCTCCGGGGTCGCATTCAGACCGAGGATCGCGGTGGCCGGGTCTCCGGGCAGCAGGCGGATGAGAACAGCGACACCCACCGTGAGAATGGCGACCACGAGGACGAACTCGGCGACCTTGCGCAGGACCAGCCGCACCCATCGATGCCCCGCCGCGGGCGTTCTTGAGGCGGCCAATGCGCGCGGAACCCTGTCCGGCGCGGCCGTCATAGGTGTGCTCCCCGACTCCCGATCACGCGGCCCCGGAGGACGATCCTCCCGTGCTCTCTCTCGGAAGTGGTCGCGGCGCTCACTGTCCTCCTGCCTTCGAGGGCCGTCGAGTGGAGACGTGATCCAGGAACGGACCAACCGGTGACCGAGGCAGCTGCTCGGTGCCGCCGAAGGTAGGAGTTTATCAACCTACCTGTCAACCAACTTGATTTCTCGCCCGCGTGAGTCCTACTGTTCCTGACATCCGAGACGAACGCGAGGTTCCTGTGGCACATCGCCCTCTGCAGGGTGTCGTCGTCCTCGATCTGACGACTGCCCTGTCCGGGCCGTACGCCACCATGCTCCTGGCCGGCCTAGGCGCACGGGTGATCAAGATCGAGAATCCGAGGACCGGTGGAGACTCGTCGCGCGGAAACGCGCCCTACGTCACGCGCGACGGACTGTCACTTTCACGCACGGCCCCGGACGACATGTCGCTGTCGTGGGTGCTGCGCGGCAGGAACAAGGAGAGCGTCACGCTCGACCTGAAGACCACGCAAGGGGCAGCGCTGCTGCGAGAACTCGCTCGCCGAGCCGACGTCCTGGTGGAGAACTACAGCGCCGGGGTCACCCAGCGACTGGGTATCTCCTACGACCACCTTCGCGAGTTCAACCCGAGCCTGGTCTACACGTCCATCAGCGGCTACGGGCAGCAGGGGCGCCCGGGCGGCGACAGGGCGATGGACACGATCGTCCAGGCTCTCAGCGGTCTCATGCTGACGGCTGGGCTGCCCGATGATCCGCCCGTCCGTTTCGGCGTGCCCATCGGCGACCTTGTGGCTCCACTGTTCGCAGTCATCGGCACGCTGGCCGCGTTGGCTCAGAGACGCGATACGGGCGAGGGCCAGCACGTGGATGTCTCCATGCTGGGGAGCCTCACCTCGTTGGTGGCCTGCGAACCGTTCGACGCTCTGGAAGAGCTCGGAGTCCCCCAGAGGACAGGGTCCTCGGTGCCACGGCTGGCGCCCTTCGGCACGTTCGAGTGCTCCGACGGCTGGATCGCGTTGTGCGCACCGACCGACGCCATGGCATCCGCTGCGCTGCGCTCCGTCGGCCGGGCCGACCTCCTCGACGATGCTCGGTTCTCGAGCCGTGATGCTCGTGTGGCCAACTCCGACCTGCTCCACCAGCTCATCAACGACTGGACGCTCGCGCGCTCGGTGGACGACGCCATCAGCCAGCTGGGGGCCGGGGGCGTCCCCGTCGCACCCGTCCGAGACACGGGTGATGCGGTGCACGATCCCTTGCTCCTGGCGCGGGGCGAAGTGCTACGTGTCCGTCATCGCCTGTACGGCGAGATCCCCGACGTCCGCGGGTCGGGTATCCCCATCGTGTTCTCGGGCAGCGAGGCCACCCTCGACGAGCCTGCGCCCGAGCTGGGCCAGGACACGGAGCGAGTGCTGACAGGCCTCCTGGGGCTCGATGATGAGCAGCTGAAGGCGCTCCGCGCGGCGGGCGCGCTCGGCGAGAGCTGAGCACACGGCTCGGACACCGGCTCGACAGATCGGGCCCGCTCGCAGCTGCTCCCTACAGGACGCCGAGTGCCTCCGTCGGCACTCCGTCCCACGCACGTCGCTCGTCCTCGCGCGGGTCCAAGAGCAGAACGATGTCCTTGTCGAAGCGCATGGTGGGGCGAGACCGGACCTCGTATGTCGGCCAGTCAGGGAGTGATCCGCCGTTCGGGTCGCCGCTCTCCGCGAAACGGATCCACGCGGCGTGCATGGCATCGGCCAGCGTCTGCGGGGGGGGCGTCTCCCAGGAAGAGCGGCTGGTCGAGCCGGTCGAACACGAACGGGACCTCGAGGGCGTGACAGGAACCGAGCCGCCCGTCGAGCACAGGTGTCCGCCACGTGAAGATGTACTGGAACACGCGACCGCCGTGCTCGAGATGCGCCTCGGCAGCGCGGATCGATGGGATGAGGTACGACTGGTCGTTGACGATCGCTTCGGCCACCTCCCAGTCCTCCGCGCCGCGGCCGGCAGCACGGTAGACGCTGAGGAGTCGCTGGACAGTATCGACGTCGAGACGATCGATGGGGTAGTCCGAGCCGTCGGGAGCCTCGACCAGCCAAGCCAGCTTGTTCTCGTCAGCGGTGGTGCCGATCAGCAGATCGATCCCCGACGTCTCCCCGGCGACCACCGCGGCGTACCCGGTCTTCGGGAGCACATCGGCGTCCAACGTGTTGTTCCACGGCAGCCACGGCCCACCGGGCACGTCCTTCAACATCAGTGGGGAGTCGGCGGCCGCGGTGACGATCCGGTCCACCGGCAGGTTCAGCAGCGCGTCCCAGTCGCCTGGCGCCACACCTGTGGCGGCACAGAAGTTCCGCGCGACCTGGGTGCTCTGCTCGGGCTTGAGGAGGTTCATGGTGAACCCCGACTGCGGGATGACTCGGTGGAACGCCCCGCGTGCCGCTGGAGCCGCCAGCATCGAGCTGACCATCCCGGCGCCGGCCGACTCGCCGAAGATCGTGACCCGCCCCGGGTCCCCACCGAAGGCCGAGATGTTCTCCTGGACCCAGCGCAGGCCGAGGCACGCGTCCTGGATGCCGAGGTTCAGGCAGTGCTCCGAGTCGGGGAACAGCTCCGTGAGGTTGAGGAAGCCGAAGGCGTTGAGACGGTAGTTCACGCTCACGAAGACCGCACCGTCCCGCGCGAACGAGGGTCCGTGGTAGATCTCCCACGCGTTGGATCCGGTGACGTAGGCCCCACCGTGCACCCAGACGAGCACCGGCCGGGCGTGGTCGTCGGTATCCGGCGTCCACACGTTGACGGTCAGACAGTCCGCTTCCGAAGAGCGCATGTCCGGGACGCCGATCAGCCGGTCGAGGTCGTCGTACGGCTGCGGGCAGATCGCTCCGATCTTGTCCGCCGGCCGAACGCCGTCCCAAGAGGGGACCGGCACCGGTGGGCGGAAGCGCCGGGCCCCTACCGGCGGCTCCGCGTACGGGATGCCCAGGAAGGAGACGAACCCGTCGCCTTCGGTCCCGGACACCTTCCCGGTCGTCGTGGTAGCCACCAGGTTGCGCGTCATCGGTTGATTCCCATCAGAGTGAAGGCGGCGTCCACCGTGGGGGAGCCTGGCGTGCCCAGCGATCGGACCGAGTCAGAATGCGTCCCCTCCGGCAGCCGCACCTCGATGGGTGAACCGCCACCAGCCCGGAGCGCGTCGAGGAGAGTGCGGCCGATCCGGGCGCAGTCGCGGCTACGCTCTTCGACGTCGCGACCCTCACCGTCCCACTCGATCTCGTTGAAGACCACGGCAGCCTCGGGAATGCGGGGCAGCGGCATCCAGTCGTGCGGCGGGTTGCTGACATCACGCTGCGAGATGATCGCGCTCCCCTGCCAGAGCCCGTAACGGCCGCTGATCGGCATCATGCCGCTGACCACGTCGAGAGGGACCTCAGCCTCGGCCTGCCAGTCGTCGGAGCACGCCGTCGTGACGGCGAGCATGGCGCCCGCGGAGTGACCCGAGACCACCAGCCGGTCAGGCCGACCGCCGAAGACGCTGATGTTCCGGTGCACCCACGCGATGGCTGCACGAGCATCGACGGCGGCGACCTGCGCGGCGCGCGCGCCGGCGTCCCGGGTGCGGGTGTAGACCGGATCGGCGTCCGCTCCCAGCTCGTGGACGAACACGTCGGACCTGCGCTGGAGCTCGCGGCGCTCGGCGGCGAGGACGGGGTCCATGAGCCGATAGCTGGGGCAGACAAAGATCGCGCCAGCCTCAAGGAACGGTCGTGCCAGGTAGCCGTACTGGCGCGGGTGCCCGTCCTCCATGGAGCCGCCGTGGAAGAACACGTGGACGGGCGCGTCCTCGACCGGGTCGGTGGGCATCCAGACGTCGATGATGTGACGCGGATCAGGCCCGTACCGCAGATCGAACTCGTGCGGAAAGTTCTGGGCAAGACGGCGCGACAGCCGTTCGTAGTCCCGGTATTCGTCGGGCCAGATGCCTTCAGCGTGCTCGTACGTCGTGTCCAGCGGCGCCGGAGGGCCGAAACCCGCCGCCTCGGACCGCAGGTCGTCGATCGTCCTCACGTCGTTCTCCTCGGGAAGTTGCTCGCGGTGGCCAGCATTCGACGAAGACGGCAGCTGCGCCGGCCCTGGGCACGGCGCAGCTGCCGAGACCCTGCTACTTCGCCGCTGAGAACCAGAACAGGCCGTTGGGCTCGATGCTGATCACGCCCACGAGGTTTCGCTTCTCGCCGTAGAGCCAGGTCGATCCGCTCACCGGGAGGATGGGTTGCCATGCGGCGAAGATGTCGGTCACCTTCGTGGACGCCGCCTCCAGCGCGGACTGGTCGCTCGCGGAGAGCAGCGCGGCCACCGCAGGATCCCACTCGGCGTTCGAGCAGCCCGTGTAGATGCAGCCGGAAGCCTGGTCGAAGGCCCCCGTGAACGTGGTGGGGACGTTGAAGCCGGCGCTGGTGGCGATGTTCATCTCGAAGTTGCCGGAGATGGAGTTGTCGATGAACGTCCCTGTCTCGACCGGCTTGGGCTGCACCGTGATGTTCAACGGCTTCAGCTCCTGTGCAAGTGCCGTGGCCACTCGGCCGGCAGTCGCGCTCTCCGTGGCGAAGTATGTCGCCGCGAAGGAGCACTCGGTAGCGCACGCGGTCCCTTGGAGCAGCTGCTTGGCCTTGTCCATGTCCGGCTTGTCGGACCACACGACGCCGCCCGGGTACGACGCAACCACCGGATAGGGGCCCAACTGAGGCTTGGCGGTCTCACCGAACGCCAGCTTCGCCATCGCGGACCGGTCGATGGCATAGCCGATGGCCTGACGGATCCTGACGTCGGCGAACAGCTTGCCGGCGCGGTTGTTGGGCAGCAGGTACATCGACGCCAGCGACGACACCGACAGCCCTGTCACGTCACCGCTCAACCGGCTCACGTTCTCCATCGGGATGTCGGTGGCGACGTCGATGTTGCCGGCCTGAAGCCTGCTCACCGCAGAGACGGGGTCGCTCGTGATGGTGAACGAGATCTTCTGGACGGCCGGCTTCGCTCCACCGAACTTGTCGTTGCGGACGACCACGAAGGATGTGCTCTTCCAGTCGCCCTGAAGGACGAAGGGCCCTGAGTAGAGGGGCGTCTTGTCGAAGTACTTGGGGTCGGCGGCCGCGGCCTGCGGGACGATGCTGAAGGTAGGCATGGCGAGCGTCTGGGTGAAGTCGCTGTCCGCGCCCTTGAGCGTGAAGATCACCTGCGTCGGTGTCGGTGTCTGCACGTCGGCGATGTTGACGGCGTCCGACGCGGAGAAGTTCTTGGTTGTTCGGAGCCGCTCGACAGACGACTTCACGTCCGCGCTGGTCAACGGGGATCCGTCGGAGAAAGTGAGACCGCTCTTGAGGTCGATGGTCCAGGTCTTGCCGCCGTCGGAGGAAGTGGCCTTGGTCGCCAAGCTCGGTTCGGTCTTGGTCGCCGAACCGGCGCTGAAGACGAACATGCGCCCCTGCAGGAGGGCCACCATCCGGTTGTCCGCGAGGTTACCGTTGCCGACGGGGTCGATGGTCTCGGCGTTGTTCGAGAGATCGATCTTCACGTTCGACAGGTCCGGCGGCGTCGTCGAGGCCGAGCCCGATGCACCGCCGCCACCGGAGGACCCGGTGCAGGCGCTCAGCAGCGAACCGGTGACCACCACAGCCGTGACAAGCAGCACCTGACTGAAGGCGCGACGTGACGGAAGCAGAACCGGCATGAACCGTTCCCTTCGGAGATGACCGACCTCGCGCGGTCTGTGCTTCGGGACCGTAGAAGGTATCAAGTTGCTTGTCAATCACCTTGATGCGAATCGCGCCCCAGAGGCTTCGTCGAGAGCCCCAGCATCCGGCGCTATCCCGGATCGCCGTGCCGTCGAATCACCACGGGGAAGGACGATCCGCAGCCTCCCGCAACGCAGGCTCGACACGCTGCATCAGGTGCAGGTAGTCAACCGGTAGCCACTGGTCGTAGACCTCGCCGGGGACCGCGTCCATGAGCTGCTCGGTGAAGGTCTTCGTGCCGGTTCATGGCCGGATCCTTCCTTCCTGGTGGACTACGAAGTCCGCCACTGGCGTGCCCTTCGCCTGGTCAGGGCAGGCGTCTCGGCCTCGCGGATCCAGGTGAACTCGGTCATT
>WBZP01005416.1_pt1 | contig 12997 bp, 11 predicted proteins | sample 5204301 | NCBI WGS metagenome assembly WBZP01 (sample SAMN12412401, study PRJNA552823) | activated sludge metagenome | isolation source: activated sludge from nitrification reactor of wastewater treatment plant... | place: USA: Pennsylvania | collected 2017
TCGGCCGCGCACTCCTTCAGCAGGTCGATCGCGGTATGGCCGCCGATCTTGCAGTAGATGCCATTCTGCTTGGTCGGAATGGCGCCCTCCACCACCAGGATGTACTTGCCCTTGTTGGCCTTCATGGCCGACTTGCGCGCCGCCTCGGCCTGGTGGCCGGCGGCGGCCATCAGCGTCTCGTGGTAGTCGAGCGAGATGACGTCGAGGATGAGTTTTTCGAGCGTCGGATGCTCGGCGCGCAGCAGCGATTCCGAGCAGCCGGTGCACTCCTGGAAGTGCAGCCAGATCACCGACGGCCGCTTGGCCTTCTCGACGGCCTTGGCGATGGCCGCCTCGGCGCCGGACGACAGGCCCAGGGTGGTCGCCGTGGCCGCGCAGAACTGCATGAATTCACGTCGGTCGATGCGGAGCCGGCTGGCCACCGTGGCGGCGGCTTCCGCGGTTTCTTCGATATAGGTTTCGCTCATGTCCTCGATCCTTCTTGTTAGCCCAATCCCACCCCCGGCAACGGCCGGAGACCTCCGATATGGCATGCTGCACCGCAGCCCCAACCGAAAAACCCTTTCCTCCCGGATGGCGCTTCGTGGGGTGGATTACAAGTTTCGTGCCTGTTGATTCCGGAAACAGAAAAGCTTGCAGATCAATGCCATGTGATAAGCGCCCGAGGCAGAACGAATACCCGGTCAAGCCGAATTAACCAGCAAGCCGATCCGAGTGGATAGCTCGCTTCCACTCGGTTTCCGGTTTTCCTTTAATAGTCAATTATTTATTTCGCCAGAATGGCGCGGGCCGCTGCCAGCCCATTTTCCAATCGATCAAGACTCTAGCCATCCGAAAAGCCCACTTAGTGTGAATTACTGCACTAGCGCGCCCAGCAGCCTTATGACATCCTTCAGCCATGAAGCTGAACGAATTCCTCCCCGCCCGCAGCAACGCCGGCGTCTTCGATCCCGAACGCTTCCAGGCCTGGCTGGCAACCCTGCCCGCCGAGCGCCCCGGGGTGGCGGCGCAGGCTCTGATCAACGAGTTGCATCGTTTCCGCGAAACCAACAGCCGCAGCCGCCTCAAACTGTTCGAGGCCAGCCTGGATTCGGTGCACAAGCTGGTTCGCGAGGTCGAGCGGCAGCTGGCCAAGAGCGCCCTGCCCCTCGAGCAGGAGATGCAGCTGATCCTGATCGCCGCCAACGCCCTGCTCAAGACCCTGGCCGCCGGCTATGCCGGCATCGCCGACGAGATCAACCACAAATGGATCGGCATCGGCTTCGCCAAGCCGCTGCGCCTGGCGGTGCTGCGGGCCATGGAGTTCCAGGCGATGCGGCTCGATCTGGCCTACCGGGTCTATGCGCGGGGCTCGAAATCGGCCTGGTCGGAGCTGCACCGCCTCCATCGCATCGCCCGCGCCAGCGGCTTCGCCCTGCAGAAGCCGACCGGCCTCCCGCACAACGCCGAGCAGATCTACGTGAATGCCCTGCTGCTCGATTTCGCCGAGCCGACCAAGCTCGCCCCCGGCGAACTGGAGCGGGTGCGCTTCTATGTCGAGCGCCACGCCAAGTTCGTGCAGCTGGAGGACGCTCTGGCCGCCAGGAAAAAAGACAAGAACGCCGAAGGGCCGGAAGCCTGCTTCCTGGTCAAGGCCAAGGACAGCCGCGCCGGCCGCTCGCTGGTGCGCACCGGCAACACCGCCATCGAGTCCGGCGACCTGGTGCTGCGCTGCAGCCGGCTGCTGACCAAGCTGCAGGGCCAGATCGGCGGGCTGGAAAAAGGCGTCGAGCCGGCCCGCCTGGGCCTGCCCCTGGCGGCGCGCCAGCCGCAGTACGTGGCACTGATGCGCAACCTGCACCGCCTGTGGAGCGCCCCGCCGATGCGGCGCTTCAGCCGGCAGAAATTCAAGCCGAGGGTGGACCTCGTGGTCGGCCTCGACGCGCTGTGGACCTATCTGGCCGGGCCGGCCAACCGCCGCCGCACCGACGACCTGCCGGTGAAGATCGACACCAGCGAATGGGCCATCGGCAACGAGAGTCCCGGCGGCTTCTCCCTGCAGTACCTCGCCGGCAACGCCGCGCCGGTCAAGGTCGGCGAAGTGGTCGGCCTGCGGCCGCGCGACCAGAGCGCCATCCACCTGTGCCTGACCCGGCGCGTCGTCACCGGCGACCTGCAGAGCCTGGAGCTCGGCCTGCAGAAGCTGGCGCCCGGCGGCACCCCGACCATGATTTCGGTCGAAAGCAGCGACAAGCAGGGCCGCAAGCAGGTCAAGGCGGTGCGGGTGATCGTCCTGCCCAAGCTGCCCTCCACCGGCGAGGATCCGGCCCTGATCGCTCCGGCGCAGGCCATCCAGCCCGGTGTCTCGGTCTACCTCCAGCAGCGCAACGGTCCGTTGCGCCTGAGCGTCGGCAAGCCCGTCGAGCAGAGCCCCAGCTGCGAGGTTTTCGCCCTGGTGCCCTTCAGCCCCTCGGGCGGGGCGGGGGCCCCGGCGGGCAAGCCGGCCGCCGCCACGGCATAAGAGCTTCCGATTCCGCTTTGCAGCATGCCGAGGGGGCTGGCACTCGGGGCCGGCTTGTGCAATGCTTGTTGAATTTCATCGACGTCCCCCGACCCCGTGTTCCAGCTGCATACGCTGCTATCCCTCCTGCCGGAAAGTGGCCAGGCTCTGGCGGTGGGCCTGCATCCCGAGATGCTGCAGGTATGGCTCGACAGCCTCGCCGGCTCCCCGCCGGAGGAAACCGCCGTTGCCCTGCGCGAAAGACTGAAGCACCTGGGCCTGCCGGGCAGCCTTGGCATCCGCCTCAGGATGCTCGACATGCTGGCCGCTGAAACCCGCCGCGTCGCCGCCGACTTCGAAACCGAGCTGGACCAGGCGCACTATCCCCTCTCGGTGCCGCTGCAGATCAAGGTGGCCGCCGGCAACGATCTGCTCAAGGCCCATGCCCAGGCCTATCGCGCCGCGGCCCTCAGGCTCAGGAAACGCTGGGCCGGCCGCGAGAAGTCGCGCCTGCTGCGCCACAGCCTGGCTCAGGCCATGGACATGGAGCGGCGGCGCCTGGTCCTCGCCTACCGCGCCCATGCCCCCGGCGCGCGCTCGGCCTGGCGCAACCTCCACTCTCTCTATCGGATCGCCCGAAACGAGGGCCAGCACGACCCGGCCGGCGGCGAGGATTCGCCCCACCGGATCTACGCCATGACGCTGCTGCTGGCGCAGGCCGATCCGGAGCGCATGCCGCCCGGCGAACTGGATCGCGTCCGTTTCTATCTCGAGCGCCACGCCCACCTCGCCGAGTTCCAGCCGGTCAGCTGGCCGCTGCGCGAAATCGATTTCCGCGAGGCCTGCTTCCTGATCCGGCGCGACGACGCCGGGCCCGGCCGCTCGCTGCAGAAATGGCAGCACATCGCCCCCAAGGACGACGACATCCTGCTCGATTGCAGCCCCCTGCTGCGCCTCCTGCGCAGCCAGATCGACGCCCTCGAGTTCGGCGCCCTGCCCTCCAAGATCGGCCTGCCCAGCGTGGCGCGCCGTCCCCACTACGTGGCCATGCTGAAGCATCTGCAGGCGCTGTGGGGCGCGCCGCCGACGCGCCGCTCGACGCGCCAGCGCTTCCATCCCCGGGTGGAACTGTGCGTCGGCCTCGACGACCTCTGGTCCTTGCTCTCCGGCGCCGCGCTCAGGCGTCGGCGCGATGACAGCGCAGACGCCACCGCCGCCCAGGCGGTCGAGGTCAGCGAATGGTCGGTCGACAACGAAAGCCCGACCGGTTTCGCCCTGCATTATGTGAACGGCGAGAGCCACGCTCTCGCCGTGGGCGCGCTGGTCGGGGTGCGCGCGCCGGACAAGGGCCGCATCCACGTCTGCGTGGTGCGCCGGCTGGTCAGCGGCATTTCCCGCCGCACCGAACTCGGGCTGGAGAAGATCGCCGGCTTCGGCATCCCGACCACCATCACCTGGGGCGGCAGTGCGGCGGCGAGCCGGCCGCCGGCCCGGGCCATCGTGCTGCCGCGGATGCCCTCACTTGCGGGCGGGGCGGCGGTAATCGCCGCGCCGCAGGTGCTTCGCTCCGGCAAGCGCGTCCCCTACGTCGAGGACGGCCGCAGCCTGACGCGGCTGGCCGGCGCCCCCATCGAGCGCACCGCCACCTACGACCTTCTGGCGCTGGGCGAGGCGGATTAGGCAGGATCCGGCACGAAGCCGCCCGGAAAGGGATTGGGCGGACCAGGACGCGGCCGACTTGGGATGATGCCGTTCGCCACGAGGTTCTCGCGCGAATCGTAATAGATGGCCAGCACTTCGGCCGGATCCCTGTCGGCGCGGCGGAACTCGGTCAAGGCAGTCGGATCGTTCAGACGTTCGCCATGGCCGGTGCCCAGGCGCTCCGACTCGCGCTTGGCGCGGGACTCGGCAGCGGACGCACCGGCGGCATCGGCGGCCGGCGCCGGCTGGGAAAGCCGGCCCTGGAGCAGAGGTGCCGGCGGCGCGCTCCGCTCGCGGAACACCGCCACGCCGATCACCCCCACATTCTGCGGCCGGCCGCTGCGGGCGGCGTAGGCGTCCGGCAGGGCGGTAAAGTAGAAGGCCGCCACCTCGTCGAGGCTCTTGCGCCAGCCGCGGATCTCGGCGGTCCGGCCGGGATCGAGCACATAGCCCGCCTGTCCGGTCGCCGCCGTCTCGCCGCTGACGGCATTCACCCCATCCACCGAGAGCACGGTCAAGAGACGGCCCCCGCTGCGATTGATCAGCCTCACCGCATAGCGTTCGCCCGGCGATCCGGCCACATAGAGGCGCCCGCCGTGGCGCCAGGTCTCCAGTCTTTGCCCGCTGTCCCGACTGACGATTTCCAGATCGGCCAACCGGCCGGCGTGTGCCGTCGCAACGCAGCCGACGAGCCAGGTTAGCGCGAGCAGCGCCTGCAGCTTTCGCATGTTTGCCTCCTTTTGGTGATGCCTGCATGGCTTCAAACGTCGCGGCCGCCCGAATGGGGTTTTCCTGTCGACCGCAAAGCCGAAACATGCCTTGCGAACAGGTGCTGAAAATGCGGACAGCCCATGCTATGGTTATGGCCGATGCCGGGCGCATCCCGAAGAACAAGAAGAGGAGGTCGATATGGTGGGAATTCGATTCTTGCTCGCCGGCGCGCTGCTGCTGGCCGCCACGGCCGGGGCGCAGACCCCGACCGCCGAACTGGGCCCGGTCGGCGACGACGCGCCAAACTACTTGTGGTGCATGAAAGGGCAGCACAGGACCCTGGTCAACCTTCCGATCCGGACAATCTATCGCGGCCGCTCCCTGCTGCCGACCGGCGAGGGCGGGCGCATCCATATCACCGCCCAGACCGCGCGGCACTTTGTCTGGCCGGAAGTCCTCGATCCCGATCCCGACTACTCGCCGCAAGTCCGGTTTCCGACGTCCATGGGTGAACTGGAATGGGATGGCTTTCGCGGGCTCCGCGCCAAGCCCGACACGCCGCCCGGCCTGTATTACCTCCAGTTCGTCGCAGTCGACTCGTCGGGCCGAACCAATCCGCTTGCGCAGGGCTGCCTGATCGAAGTGGTCGGCCACCTGCCCGATGTGGCGGTGTCGGAACTCAAGGTGGACCCCCAGCCGACCGGCACGGCGGGCCGGCTGGTGCGCATGACCGTCAGCAACCTGATGCCCGCCACGGCCCAGCCCTTGCTCAGCGTGCCATGGTCGATCTGGTTCCTGCCCGGCGGCCACGCGCCCGGCTCAGAAAGCCTGCTGGCCCAAGGTGTGCAGAACAACGTCGCGCCGGGCAGCGTCTTCGAGGTGACGGCGGCGCTGCCCTGGCGCCGTCAGACGTCGATCCGGGATCTCGTTACGGGGCGAGCCGATTCTCAGAATGTCCTCGGCGAGAACGAAGCGCAACGGGCCGACAACCAGAAGACCATTGGCGTCGCGCCGGCAGCCGCTTCGCCAACCCCTGCCCCGCCGGTCCTGGTCACGCAGGAACTCGACTACTCCAAGGCGCTTCTTAACGGCGCCGAGTTCAGGCACAACAAGCATTCTTCGGGCTGTACCCGGCTTGGCGTCGACGACTGGCTCGACACAGGCTGGTCTCCGCGCCAGGGTCGCAAGCCAGGGGTCCTGTTCCAGGCCAATTGCCTGGCAGGCGGCGCCGCCGATCCCGAGGCCTACGCGAACTTCAGGCTGAAGAACGGATGGGTGGTGAGATCGGTGGAGCCGCCGGAGACGGTGCGCCAATCCACCGTGCGCGGCCGTTTCGGCGCGACCCGCTTCGAAATGCGGGTAACGCCAGTCGTGGGAAGCGACAATCCCTACATGCAGGCGCACATCGGCGGCGGAGCGGGATCGTTTCGCAGCGTCGGGGTCCGCGTCGTCATCGAAGGCCCCGAGGGCACCGATCCGTATCGTGCCGGTCCCTGCCCGAACGATTGCCTGCTCGACAATTCGGTTTGCCTGAAACCGGCCGGCGAAAGAAATTACGCCTGTTCAAGCCATGCCGATTGTGCCCTCGACCACAGGTGCGGCTCCGACAGTTTCTGCCGCAAGATCTGCCCGGACTGAACCGGCTATCTGCCGCCATCCACGATGCGCGGCGGATTCTTCTGACGTACGGCTGTTGACACCTCCCGGAGTCATGCTATTTTTCACGCAGAATTTCAATATAAAAACAGCAACTCTGGAGGAGGCACCATGACGGCACCCTGTTATTCCTGCGGCGAAACGATACGACTCGGCGACATTGTCGGGGTCGGCTATGTGATGTTCGGCAAGATCGTCTACATGATCGGACACGGCCTGCACAGCGACGCCTTCCGGGTGGACGACTGGGCGCACCTGGACGGCGGCTATGTGATCCAGACCCCCGAGGGCGCGTTGTTCCACTGCGCGGAGGAGGCCGAGATGGCCCTGCTCGACCGCGCTGATTAAGTCCTAGCGCAAATCCTCGGGCAGCCGGTAGTCCGGAAAGGCCTGGCGGAAGGCCGCCAGCGATTCGGCCGCCTCCTTTTCCTTTCCCTGACTTTTCAGCTGGCGGATTTCCTCCAGCCATTGCTCGGGCGTGCGGGCGACGGCGGCCCTGGCGGCTTCCGGGCGCAGCGGCGCCGCCGCTTTGGCACGCGACTCCACCGCATCGGCGGCGGCGGGCGCCGGCGCCGGTGGCGGCGCAGCGACGGCCGGCGCAGCCGGGGCTTCGGTGGCGGCCGGCCTGGCCAGGGGTTCCGACTGGGGCCGCACCTCTTCCCGCTTGAGACCGGACGGCGGCGCGGCCGCCTTTTGTTCGATGGCTGTCGCGGCCTTTTCCTGCCTCACGGCTGGGGCCGCAGCCTCCGACTCCGCCGGCCTGGACGGCGCCGCGGGCGGCGGCGCCTCTGCCTCGACCCGTTCCTGCTCCTGCCGGACCACCAAGGTGAGGCTCACCGTCAGCACCACCGTGGCAGCCAGGCTCGTCGGCAGCATCCAGGCCCGCCAGCCGGGACGCCGAGGCGGCGCGGGGGCGACGGCGGCGCGGGCGGCCGCCAGGATGGCCGCATCCAGCGCCGGCGGCGGCTCGCCGGCCGCGCTCTCGCGATAGAGCCGGGAGAGCCGTTCGTCGCGCAGTTCGTCCGTCATCTCAACTCCTTCAGGCCGGCCCGCAATTTATTGAGGGCATAGCGCAATCGGCTCTTCGCCGTCTCGCGGTTCACTCCGGTGGCGGCGGCGATCTCCTCCAAGGTCAACTCGCCCTCCTCGCTCAGCAGGAAGGTCTCGCGCTGGGCGGCCGGCAGGGCCTCGATCCGCCGCACCAGTTCCTCGGCCAGGGCCTTGCGCTCGAGCAGGGCCTCGGGCTGCTCGTGGGGCCGGGCCGGCAGCGCCGCGACGGCATCGGCGTCGTCAGGGTCGTCGTCGAAGCTGGCGATCTCGGCGCGGCCCCGGGCGCGGTAGTGGTCGACGAGGCGGTTGTGCGCGATGCGGAACAGCCAGGTGGAGAACTTCGCCGCGACCTCGTAGCCCCGCCGGGCGTTCACCACCTTCAGCCAGATGTCCTGGAACAGCTCGTCGGCCTGGGCGGCATTGCCGCACTGGCGCAGCAGATAGCGGTAGAGCCGGCTGCGCCAGCGCCGGTAGAGCGCCTCGAAGGCGCCGGCGTCGCCGTCGCGGTAGGCCAGCATCAGCGCCTCGTCGCTCATCCCCTCGTGCATACCCGCAGTCTATGTCGGGGTTAACGTCGATGACAAGACGGCGGGGTTATCATGCGCCGCATGCGCCGCCTGCTCGCCCTGCTCCCCGCCCTGCTCCCCGCCCTGCTCCTCGCCCTGCTCCTCGCCCTGCTGCCGCCGGCCGCCGCCGCGTCCGAGCTGCCGCTGCATCAGATCAAGCTGCCCCCCGGCTTCCGCATCGCCCTGTTCGCCCGCGTCGACAACGCCCGCGGCATGGCGCTCGGCGCGCGCAACACCCTGTTCGTCGGCTCGATGCGGGCAGGCAAGGTGCATGCCCTCGAGTTCGACGCCGCCTACAGGGTGACCAAGACCCATCTCCTCGCCGAGGGCCTGCAGCTGCCGGTCGGCGTAGCCTACCGCGACGGCGCGCTCTACGTCTCGGCGCTGAGCCGCATCCTGCGCTTCGACGGCATCGAGCGCCGCCTCGACGACCCGCCGCCGCCGGCGGTGGTGCGCGACGGCTTGCCGCGCGAGACCCACCACGGCTGGAAGTTCATCGCCTTCGGCCCGGACGGCAAGCTCTACGTGCCGGTCGGCGCGCCCTGCAACATCTGCGCCCCCGATCCCGACCGCTACGCCAACATCCTGCGCATGAACCCGGACGGCTCGCAGCCGGAGGTGTTCGCCCGCGGCGTGCGCAACACGGTCGGTTTCGCCTGGCATCCGGAGACCCGGGAGCTGTGGTTCACCGACAACGGCCGCGACTGGCTCGGCGACGACGCGCCGCCCGACGAACTCAACCGCGCGCCGCGTCCCGGCCTGCACTTCGGCTACCCCTACTGCCATGGCGGCACCCTGGCCGATCCCGAGTTCGGCCGGCAGCGGCCCTGCGCCGAGTTCGCGCCGCCGGCGCAGAACCTCGGCGCGCACGTCGCCGCCCTCGGCATGCGCTTCTACGACGGCGCGATGTTCCCGCCGGAATACCGCCACCAGGTCTTCATCGCCGAGCACGGCTCGTGGAACCGGACGAAGAAGACCGGCTACCGCGTCACCCTGGTGCGCCTGCAGGGCAACCGCGCCGTCGCCTACGAGCCCTTCGCCGAAGGCTGGCTGCAGGGCGAATCCGCCTGGGGCCGCCCGGCCGACCTGCTGGTGCTGCCCGACGGCTCGCTGCTGGTCTCCGACGACCATGCCGGCGCCATCTACCGCATCACTCATGCCAAGCCCTGAAACATTGATGCGGCGCAATGTTTTTGACCTCTTCGCGGAATAGATTCGAACAGTGCACAGGCAACCGGAAACCATCATGCAAGCCATGGAATACATAGAGAACCGCACCTTCGACGAGATCCGCGTCGGCGACACCGCCACCCTGGTGCGGACCCTCAGGCCGGAGGACATCCAGCTCTTCGCCATCATGTCGGGCGACGTCAATCCGGCCCACGTCGACCCCGAATACGCCAAGAGCGGCCTGTTCCGCGAGGTGATCGCCCACGGCATGTGGGGCGGCGCGCTGATCTCCACCGTGCTGGGCACCCAGTTCCCCGGCCCCGGCACCATCTACATCGACCAGACGCTGCATTTCTCGCGCCCGGTCGGCATCGGCGACACCATCACCGTGACGCTCACCGCAACGCGCAAGTTCGACCACAACCACCACATCCTCTTCGACTGCGTGTGCACCAACCAGGACGGCCAGACGGTGATCCGCGGCACCGCCGAGGTGCTGGCACCGACCGAGAAGATCAAGCGCCCGCGCGTCGAGCTGCCGGAAGTCACCATCGTCGACCGCGAAGCCCGCTACCAGCACCTGCTCGACCGCACCCGCGGCCTGGCGCCGATCCCGATGGCGGTGGCGCATCCCTGCGACAAGGAATCCCTGCTCGGCGTGGTCGAAGCCACCCAGGCCGGCCTCATCGTGCCGACCCTGATCGGCCCGCTCTCGAAGATGCGCGCCGTGGCCGAGCAGCAGGGCATCGACCTCGCCGGACTGACGCTGGTCGACGCCGAGCACAGCCACGCCGCCGCCGCGCGCGCCGAGGCGCTGGCGCGCGAGGGCAGGGCAGAGGCGCTGATGAAGGGATCGCTCCACACCGACGAGCTGATGAGCGAAGTGGTCGGCATCAACGGCCTGCGCACGGCGCGGCGCATCAGCCACGTCTTCCTTGCCGACGTGCCGACCTACCCGAAGCCGCTGCTGATCACCGACGCCGCCATCAACATCGAGCCGGACCTCGAATGCAAGGCCGACATCGTGCAGAACGCCATCGACCTGGCGCTGGTGCTGGGCATCCCCGATCCGAAAGTGGCGATCCTCGCCGCGGTGGAAACCGTGACGCCGAAGATGCGTGCCACGCTGGATGCCGCCGCCCTGTGCAAGATGGCCGACCGCGGCCAGATCGCCGGCGGCGTGCTCGACGGGCCGCTGGCCTTCGACAACGCCATCTCCATCGTCGCCGCCAAGACCAAGGGCATCCTCTCGGCCGTGGCCGGCCGCGCCGACATCCTGGTGGTGCCCGATCTCGAATCCGGCAACATGCTGGCCAAGCAGCTCGAGTACCTGGCCGAGGCGCTGATGACCGGGGTGGTGGTCGGCGCCCGCGTGCCGATCGTGCTGACCAGCCGCGCCGACACCGCCGAGACCCGCGCCGCCTCCTGCGCCATCGCGCTGCTGATGGCGCATGCGAAACGGAAGCAGTCGCAGGCGAAATGACCGAAGCAATACTGACCATCAACGCCGGCTCCTCGAGCATCAAGTTCGCCCTCTTCGGGCGCGGCGAACCGCTGCAGCCGCAGGCCGCGCTGCGCGGCGAGATCGACGGCATCGGCGCCCAGCCGCGCCTCAGGGCGCAGGACGCCGGCGGCGCCGTGCTGGCGGAACGGACTTTTGCCGAACTGGCGAATCTGCCGGCCGAAGCGCAGCATCGCCGCACGCTGGACTTCCTTGTGCGCTGGCTCGACGAACACGACGAAGGCTGGCGGATCGCCGCGGTCGGCCACCGCGTGGTGCACGGCGCCGAGCGCTATGCCGCGCCCGTCCTGCTGGCGCCCGCCGACGTCGAGGCGCTGGCCGGCTTGGTCCCGCTGGCGCCGTTGCACCAGCCGCACAACATCGCCGGCATCCGCGCCCTATCCGCCCTCATGCCGGACGTGCCGCAGGTGGCCTGCTTCGACACCGCCTTCCACATGAGGCAGCCCGAGCTGGCGCGCCGCTTCGCCCTGCCGCGCCGCCTGTCGGAGGCGGGCATCAAGCGCTACGGCTTCCACGGCCTCTCCTACGAGTACATCGCCGGCGCGCTGCCGCCGCACCTGGGCGCCCGGGCGGAGGGCCGCGTCGTCGTGGCGCACCTCGGCAACGGCGCCTCGATGTGCGCCATGCAGCGGCGCAGCAGCGTCGCCACCACGATGGGCTTCACCGCGCTGGACGGCCTGATGATGGGCACCCGCTGCGGCGCCCTCGACCCGGGCGTGCTGCTGCACCTGATGGCCTTCCATCGGATGGATGCCGAGGCCATCAGCCGGCTGCTCTACAAGGAATCGGGCCTGCTCGGCGTCTCCGGCCTGAGCCAGGACATGCGCACCCTGCTCGCCAGCCCGGCGCCGGAAGCGGCCGAGGCGGTCGAGCTGTTCTGCTACCGCATCGCCCGGGAGCTGGGCTCGCTGGTGGCGGCGCTCGGCGGACTCGACGCGCTGGTATTCACCGCCGGCATCGGCGAGCATGCCGCGCCGGTGCGCGCGCGCATCTGCGGGCAGGCAGCGTGGCTGGGCGTGCAGCTGGACGACGACGCCAACGCCCGCCACGCCGCGCGCATCTCGGCCGCCGGCAGCAAGGTCGACGTCCTCGTCCTGCCGACCAACGAGGAATGGATGATCGCCCGGCACGCGGCGGCGCTGGTTTCGTGATCATGGCGCACGACCACGCCCATCACCATCACCACCACGCACACGGCCACGCCGCCTACCTGCCGCTGGCCCTCGCCGCCACGCTGCTCTACGCCGCGGTCGAAGCCGGCGCCGGCTGGTGGGCCGGCTCGCTGGCGCTGCTCTCCGACGCCGGCCACATGCTCACCGACGCCCTGGCGCTGGCCATCGCCGCCTCGGCCGCCTGGGCGGCGCGGCGCCCGCCCACGGCGCGCCTCTCCTTCGGCCTGCAGCGCATCGAGATCCTCGCCGCGCTGGGCAACGCCGGCTTCATGCTGGCGGTGATCCTCGGCATCGCCTGGAGCGCGATCGACCGCCTGCTGCATCCGACCGCGGTGCACGGGCTGGCGGTGACCGCCGTCGCCGTCGTCGGTCTGCTGGTCAACCTCGGGGTGGCCTGGCTGCTGGCCCACGGCGAGGAAACCCTCAACAGCCGCGCCGCCCTGCTGCACGTGCTGGGCGACCTGGCCGGCTCGGTGGCGGCGCTGGCCTCGGGCCTGGTCATCCAGTTCACCGGCTGGACGCCGGCCGACCCGCTGCTCTCGCTCCTGATCTGCGCGCTGATCCTGTTCTCGACGCTGCGGCTGGCGCGCGAGGCGGTGCATGCCCTGCTCGAGGGCGTGCCGGCGGGGCTGTCGCTGGAGGAGGTCGGCCGCCGGATGGCCGCCGTAGACGGCGTCGTCTCGGTGCATGACCTGCACATCTGGTCGCTGTCCTCGCGCCGGGCCGCGCTCTCGGCGCACGTGGTGGTGCGCGACCTGGCGGCCTGGCCGCGGATCCTCGCCGCGCTCGTCGAATTGTTGCGCGAGGACTTCGACATCGGCCACGCCACCCTGCAGCCCGAGCCGTTCCGGCCGGTTTTATATGCCATCGACGAACCGGCCGGCCCCCGCTCCAAACCCTGATATCGCCCGGAAACCCGCGCCAGTCCTTGTGTGCGGTGCGACATACTATATCTAGTGGGCATTTCTCA
>WBZP01005417.1_pt1 | contig 12995 bp, 14 predicted proteins | sample 5204301 | NCBI WGS metagenome assembly WBZP01 (sample SAMN12412401, study PRJNA552823) | activated sludge metagenome | isolation source: activated sludge from nitrification reactor of wastewater treatment plant... | place: USA: Pennsylvania | collected 2017
GGGCGAGGGCGAGATGTTCGGCGAGCTGTCGCTGTTCGACCCGGGCCCGCGCACCGCGACCGCGACCGCCCTCACCGACGCCATCGTGCTCGGCCTCGGGCACGCGGCGCTGCGTCCCTGGCTGACCGGCCGCCCCGAGGTCGCCGAGTCGCTCCTGCAGGCGCTCGCGCAGCGGCTCCGTCGTACCAACGAGGCGCTGTCGGACCTCGTCTTCTCCGACGTCCCCGGCCGCGTCGCGAAGGCGCTGCTCGACCTGGGCGAGCGCTTCGGGCAGTCGATGCCCGACGGCCTGCACGTCACCCACGACATGACGCAGGAGGAGCTCGCGCAGCTCGTCGGCGCCTCGCGCGAGACGGTCAACAAGGCCCTCGCCGATTTCGCCTCCCGCGGCTGGCTGCGCCTGGAGTCCCGCTCCGTCGTCCTCCTCGACGTCGAACGCCTCCAGCGCCGAGCCCGCTGACCCCCGCAGGCTCCACCGCGACGTACCTCGTGAAGGTGCCCTGAAGTGCGCACCTTCAGCGGGCTCGGTCAGGGGTGGTGGAGGCGGACGTCGGGTTCGTGCTCCTCGTTGGTGGCTCCGTCGGTGAGCTCGACCTCCTGGAAGCCGCGGCGGGCGTAGAAGGCGCGCGCGCGGGTGTTGACCTGGAAGGTCCACAGCTGCAGCGGCTCCCAGCCCTCCTCCGCCTGCCGCTCGAGCGCGCGGCGCACGAGGGCCGAGCCGATCGCGCGGCCCTGGCTACGGGGTACGACGTAGAGCTGGTCGATCCACCCCGGCGAGAGCGCCATCATCGCGACGACCTCGCCGTCGACCGTCGCCACCCAGCACTCGGTCGAGGGCACCAGGTGCGAGGCGATCCAGCCGCGCACCTCGGCGTCGTCGTGCGCGCGCTGCACGGTCGGCAGCGCGTCGGAGAACGACGCGAGCCACACGTCGGCGACCGCCCCGGCATCGGCCGCCTCCGCGCGCCGCAGGACCACCTCGGCGGATCCGACCGATCGCGCCGCCACGTCGTCGGGCTCGGGGCCGCGCAGCACCTCGTCCTGCGGGGTAGTGGGTCCCGCGGTGCCGGCGCGGTCCGGGGTCGGCACCGGGCCGGTCACGCGTCGTAGACGAAGCAGAAGGGGTGGCCGGCCGGGTCGGCGTAGACCCGGAAGTCGCCGCCCTCGCCGTCGAGCCGCCGCGCCCCGAGGGCGAGCACCGCAGCCTCGGCCGCGTCGACGTCGTCGACGTGGATGTCGAGGTGCATCTGCTGCGGGTGGCCGGGGTCGGGCCACTGCGGCGGCACGTGGTCGGGCGCGAGCTGGAAGGCGACGTGGGGGTGGTGGTCGCGGTCGCCGAGCACCACCCAGTCGTCGTCCTGGTAGCCGATCTCGAGCCCGAGGACGGCGCCGTAGAAGCCGGCGAGCGCCGCCGGGTCCGGGCAGTCCAGGACGAACGCGTGCAGCCGACCGATCACGGGAGCCTCCTCGGGCCGGGTCGTCCTGGTCGAGGACCCGGTTCCCCGATCCTGTCGGCCCGAGCACGCGATGCCCACGCATTTCCGCGAACGCGAGGGCAGTCGCCGGCGGCGCCGGGCGGGCTCCGTCGCGAGCTGCTCCAGCGGGGCGGGCCGGTGGCCTGGGGGGACAGCCCGGCCAGGGGTCGAGGTACGCGCGGTGGGCGAGCCCGTGGCGTCGCGGGCCGCCGGGAGGACGGTCAGGCGTCGAGGTACTCGAGCTGGGCCAGGACCGAGAGCCGGGCGGCCGGCCAGAGCTCGCGCGGCACGTCGGCGTAGACGATCTCGACGACGTCGTCGGCCGTCCGCGCGCCGGAGTCGAGGGCCGCGCGGACCTGGTCGAGGCGCTGCTCGCGGTGGGCGAGGTACGCCGACACCGCGCCCGCGGGGTCGAGGAGCGCCGCACCGTGCCCGGGCAGCACCACCGCAGCGGCGGACGACTCGGCGAGGTCGCGCAGCCGGTGCAGCGAGCCGAGGTAGTCGGCGAGGCGGCCCTCGGGGTGCGCGATGACGGTCGAGCCGCGGCCCAGGACCGTGTCGCCGGTGAGCAGCGCGCGGTCGGTCTCGAGGTGGAACGAGAGCGAGTCGTCGGTGTGCCCCGGGGTCGCGACCACCCGGATCGCGAGGTCGCCGACCACGACGACGTCGCCGTCGACGAGCCCCTCGTCGCCGAGCCGGTGCGCGGGGTCGAGCGCGAGCACGGGCGCGCCCACCCGGTGCGCGAGCTCGACCGCGCCCTCGGAGTGGTCGGGGTGCCCGTGGGTGAGCAGGATGCGGGTCACCCGCGAACCCGCGACCTGCCGCTCGATCGCCGCGAGGTGCGACGGCGCGTCCGGGCCCGGGTCGATCACGACCACCTCGTCGTCGCTGCGCACGACCCAGGTGTTGGTGCCGTCGAGCGTCATCGGCGAGGGGTTGCGGGCCAGCACGCAGGTGGCGTGCACCGTCACCTGGCCGCCGAACCAGGGCGCGGTGTCGCCGAGGGGTACGGCGCGGCCGGTCATCCGTCGGTCCCGTAGTCGTCGTGGCTCGCCTCGGCGAGCACCTCGCGGGTGCGCGCGTGGACGAGCCGTACCGACAGCCCGCCGGACGCGTCGCGGTAGGACTCCGGCATCCGCGGCACGACCTGCGCTCGGCGCGCGGCGTCGACCGCGTCTGCGGTGGTGGGGCACGCGGCGAGGAACCGCATGACCGCGAGCTGCGGCGGCCACATCGGCATCAGGCCCTCGGCGTACGCCGTCAGCGCGGCGGCCGGGTGCCACCAGGCGGAGCGCTCGGCCTCGCCGCCGACGTGCCGGGCCTGCTGGCCCTCGGGCTGCACGGCGACGAGGAAGCGGGCGTCGAAGCGCCGGTCCTCGATCTCGGGGGTCACCCAGTGCGCGAACGGCACGAGCGCGGAGTCGTCGACCCGCAGACCGCGCCGGCCGAGGACCTCGGCGAACCGCAGCTCGTCGCGCAGCAGGGCCGCGCGCTCGTCCTCGAGCGCGTCGTCGTGCACAGCCGGTCGGCCCGCGGCGTCGACCGCGAGCAGGACGCCGCACTCCTCGAACGTTTCGCGCGCGGCCGCGACCACCACGGCACGGCCGCGGTCGCTCCAGGTGCGGGCGTCGAGCTCGGCGTCGCCGACCCGGCCGGCGGTCGGCACCGCGGCGTCGGTCGTCTCGATCGCCCCGCCGGGGAACACGTGCATGCCGGCCGCGAACGCCATCGTCGACACCCGGCGCAGCATGAAGACCTCGAGGCCGGGCCCGCCGTCGCGCAGCAGCACGACCGACGCCGCGTCGCGCGGCACGGGCGGGGTCCACGCACCGTCGCCGGCGACGAGCGAGTCGACCCGTGCCGCCTCCTGCTCGGTCCAGCCCGGGAAGCCCTCGACGTCCGGCACGGTCAGTCAGCGACCTCGGCCACGAGCTCGACCTCGACCGGGGCGTCGAGCGGGAGGACCGCGACGCCGACCGCGGAGCGCGCGTGCACGCCCGCGTCGCCGAAGGCCGCGCCGAGCAGCTCGCTCGCGCCGTTGACGACGCCGGGCTGGCCGGTGAACGACGGGTCGCTCGCGACGAAGCCGACGACCTTGACGATGCGCACGACCTTCTCGAGGTCGCCGAGCACCGACTTGAGCGCGGCGATCGCGTTCAGCGCGCAGATCGCGGCGAGCTCCTTGGCCTGCTCGGGCGACACCTCGGCGCCGACCTTGCCTGTCGCGAGGAGCGCGCCCGACTGCACGGGCAGCTGCCCCGACGTGAAGACGTACGACCCGGTGCGCACCGCGGGCGTGTACGCCGCGACCGGCGGCACCACCTCCGGGACGGCGAGGCCGAGCTCGAAGAGGCGCTCCTCGACCGTGGCCATCAGCCCTCCACCGGGCGCTTGAAGTAGGCCACGAGCTGCTCGGCGCTCGGGCCGGGGACGACGGACACGAGCTCCCAGCCGTCCCTGCCCCAGTTGTCGAGGATCTGCTTGGTCGCGTGGATCAGCAGCGGTGCGGTGGCGTACTCCCACGTGGTCATGGGGCGACCCTAGGCCGTGGCCCTCGGGCGCCGCGAGAGCAGCCTCGGCACCGGCGCGCGGGACCCCCGGGGTTCGCCCTACGCTCGACCCCGTGCCGCCCGCCTCCGCCCCCGACTGGCCCGGGGTCCGCCTCCACGTGGTCACCGGCAAGGGAGGCACCGGCAAGACCACCGTCGCGGGCGCCCTGTCCCTGGCGCTGGCCAGCGGCGGCAAGCGGGTCCTCGTGGTCGAGACCGAGGGGCGGCAGGGCCTGGCCCAGCTCTTCGACGTCCCCCCGCTGCCCTACGAGGAGCGACGGGTCGCGGTCGCGCCCGGCGGCGGCGAGGTCTTCGCCCTCGCGATCGACCCCGAGGCGGCCCTCGTCGAGTACCTCGAGATGTTCTACAACCTGCGCCGCGCCGGCTCCGCGCTGCGGAAGATGGGCGCGATCGACTTCGCGACGACCATCGCGCCCGGCGTCCGCGACGTCCTCCTCACCGGCAAGGCCAAGGAGGCCGTGCGCCGCAAGAAGGACGGCGTGCCCGTCTACGACGCGGTGGTGATGGACGCGCCGCCCACCGGGCGCATCGCCCGGTTCCTCAACGTCAACACCGAGGTCGCGGGCCTCGCGCGCACCGGCCCGATCCGGTCGCAGGCCGACGACGTCATGGCCGTGATCCGCTCGCGCCTCACGGCGGTCCACCTCGTGACGCTGCTCGAGGAGATGCCGGTCCAGGAGACGGTCGACGGCGTGCGCGACCTGCAGGAGGCCGAGCTGCCGGTCGGGGCCGTCGTCGTGAACCAGGTGCGCCGACCGCTGCTCTCCCCTACCGCGCAGACCAAGGCCCGCAAGCACAGGCTCGACACCGCGGCCATGCTCGCCGACCTCGAGAAGATCGGCGTCACCACCGGCGGCGGCTGGCTGGCCGGCTCGCACGGGGCCGTCAGCGCCGACGAGGTCGTCGCGGCGCTGGCCGACGAGGCAGCCGACCACGCGGAGCGCGTGGCGCTCGAGCAGCGCGGCCGCGACACGATCGAGTCGCTCGAGCGGCCGACGTACGAGCTGCCGTTCCTCGCCGACGGCGTCGACGTCGGATCGCTCTACGACCTCGCCGAGACGCTGCGCGGGCAGGGGATCGCGTGAACCGCCACGACATCGCGCCTCGCAGCCGCACGCTCGACCTCGACGAGCTGCTCGACGACCGTGCGATCCGCGTGATCGTGTGCTGCGGCTCCGGCGGTGTCGGCAAGACGACCACCGCCGCCGCGCTCGCGCTGCGCGCCGCCGACCGCGGCCGCCGCGTCGTCGTCCTCACGATCGACCCGGCCCGACGCCTCGCCCAGTCGCTCGGCCTGACCGAGCTCGACAACGACCCCCGCCCGGTCGAGGGCGTCCAGGGCAGCGGCACGCTCGACGCGATGATGCTCGACATGAAGCGGACGTTCGACGAGTTCGTCGAGTCCAACGCCGACGCCGAGCGGGCCGCGACGATCATCGCGAACCCCTTCTACCAGTCGCTCTCCAGCTCGTTCGCGGGCACGCAGGAGTACATGGCGATGGAGAAGCTCGGGCAGCTGCGCGGCCGCGCGGAGACCGAGGACTCCTGGGACCTCATCGTCGTCGACACCCCGCCGTCGCGGTCCGCGCTCGACTTCCTGGACGCGCCGCGGCGCCTCGGCAGCTTCCTCGACGGCCGGTTCATCCGGATCCTCGCCGCTCCCGCGAAGGCCGGCGGCCGCGCGTACATGAAGGTCCTGTCGGCCGGGTTCGGGATGTTCACGTCGGTGCTCACCAAGGTCATCGGCGGCCAGGTGCTCATGGACGTGCAGACCTTCGTCGCGTCCGTCGACACCCTCTTCGGCGGCTTCCGCCAGCGAGCCGACGAGACCTACGCGATGCTCAAGGCCGACGACACCGCCTTCGTCGTCGTGGCCGCGCCCGAGCGCGACGCGCTGCGCGAGGCGTCGTACTTCGTCGACCGGCTCGAGGCCGACGACATGCCGCTCGCCGGCCTGGTGCTCAACCGGGTGCAGACCAGCGGGGTGCCCGACCTCGACGCCGCGACCGCCACCGCTGCCGCCGCCCGCCTCGAGCAGGGCGCCCGCGCCTCGACCACCGCCGCCCTGCTGCGCATCCATGCCGAGCGGGTCGCGACCCTCGAGCGCCAGCGCCGCCTCGCCGAGCGCTTCACCTCCGCGCACCGCGCGGTGCCGGTGGCCGTCGTCCCGGCCCTCGCCGCCGACGTCGTCGACCTCGAGGGCCTGCGCACCGTCGGCGCGGCCCTCGGCTCCCCGCTGGAGAGCCACCCCACCCGCAGGGCCTGACCCCGCCAGCCGCTGGCGGTCCGGGGGCCGGACGCACGGACGCCCGCGACCTCGGGGGTCGCGGGCGTCAGGGGTGCTGGTGGGAGGTCAGGCGACGCCGGAGCGGCTGCCCACCTCGGTGAGGTCGATGACCGTGTCGTACTCGGTGCGCGCGGTCTCGAGCAGCCGACGCCACGAGGTGACCTGCGGACGGCGGCGCAGGAGGGCCCGGCGCTCGCGCTCGGTCATCCCGCCCCACACGCCGAACTCGATCCGGTTGTCGAGGGCGTCGGCGAGGCATTCGGTGCGCACGGGGCACGCGAGGCAGACGGCTTTCGCCCGGTTCTGCTCGGCCCCCTGCACGAACAGGGCGTCCGGGTCGCTGGTCCGGCAGGCTGCTGACGTCGTCCAGTCCGATGTCCAGGTCATCGCTGGGCGCACCCCCACACGGTCGACGGGGCGATCCTGAGGCCGGGCTCAGGACCGCGACGACGGTCCCTCCCCACGAGCCGAGGCCGGCGGATCGGGCGGAGCATCCTCGCTCCGACGGGGCCGACGCTACGCAGATCAAGATCGTTCGGATAGGGCAGTACGGGCTATCTCTGATAGTCATTATGTGCCATAGACGTGGGCACGAGCAACCATTCCTGACCGGACCCTGCACGCGTTCCCACGCGGTCGCGACGCGAGGCGGAGTCGTGATCCTCGCCATACCCGACGTACCCTCGTGAGGCTATGGCTTCCCCGCTCCCGCCCGCTGCCGCACGGCGCAGCCCCTCCCTCGTGGCGTCCTTCGCCCGGCTGGGGCTGTTCCTGCTCGTGAGCGTCGTCGCCGGTGTGCTGGTGGCGGGTACGGCGCTGCCCTTCATCGGCGGCGCCGGAGTCGCCACCCGCACGGCGGTGGAGAGCTTCGAGGCGCTGCCCTCGCAGCTCGCCATCCCGGTGCTGCCTCAGCGGTCCACGATCCTCGCGAACGACGGCTCGCCGATCGCGACGATCTACGAGCAGAACCGCATCGAGGTGCGCACCGACCAGATCGCGCCGGTGATGCGCCAGGCCATCGTCGCCGTCGAGGACGGCCGGTTCTACACCCACCGCGGCGTCGACCCCAAGGGCATCCTGCGCGCGTTCGTCGGCAACTCCACCGGCGGCCAGGCGGCGGCCGGTGGCGGTGGCTCGACCCTCACGCAGCAGTACGTGAAGAACGTGTTCGTCGAGAGCGCGACGACGCCCGAGGAGGCAGCGGCCGCGCGCGCCCGCACGCTGAGCCGCAAGCTCAAGGAGGCGCGCTACGCGCTGGCCCTCGAGCGCACGCTCAGCAAGGAGCAGATCCTCACCGACTACCTCAACATCGCCTACTTCGGCGCCGGCGCCTACGGCATCGAGGCGGCCTCGCTGCGCTACTTCTCCAAGCACGCCAGCAAGCTCACGCTGCTCGAGGCCGCGACCCTCGCCGGTGCGGTGCAGCAGCCGGTGGCCTACGACCCGCTGCGCAACCCGAAGTCGTCGCAGAAGCGCCGCAACCAGGTGCTCGGCCGCATGGTCGAGATGGGCTTCATCACGGCCGCCGACGCCGCGAAGGCGTCGGTCGTCGCGACCAAGAAGTTCCTCAAGCCGAGCAAGCCGCGCAACGGCTGCACGACGTCGTACGCGCCGTACTTCTGCGAGTACGTGCGTCGCGTCATCCTCACCGACCCCGCCTTCGGCAAGACCCCTGCCGACCGCGAGAACCTGCTCCGCATCGGCGGTCTGCGCATCCGCACCACGCTCGACCCGGCCGTGCAGAAGTCGGCGCAGGCAGCGGTCGACGCGAAGATCCCGCGGCGCGACAAGAGCCAGAAGGTCGCGGCGATCACGATGGTCCGGCCGGCTACCGGCGAGATCGTCGCGATGGCGCAGAACCGGTCGTGGGGCACGGCGGGCCGCGGCTACACGACGTACAACTTCAACGTCGGCACGAAGATGGGCGGCAGCGCCGGCGCCGCAGCAGGGTCGACGTTCAAGGCGTTCACCCTCGCCGCCGCGCTCGAGAAGGGCGAGTCGCCCTACGACTACATCCGCAGCCCGCAGCGCGCGGTCTTCGAGGGCTTCAAGAACTGCAAGACCGGCGTGCCCTGGGGCAAGGTCACGATGAACAACTCGACCGGCTCGGGCACGTTCAACATGCTCAGCGGCACGGCGTTCTCCATCAACACCTACTTCATGGCGCTCGAGGAGAAGATCACCCAGTGCGCGCCGCAGGCGCTCGCCACGCGCATCGGTCTCACGCGCGGCAACGGCAAGCCGCTGCAGGCCAATCCGACCTTCACTGTCGGCACCGACGAGGTCACCCCGCTCGGGATGGCGTCGGCCTACGCCGTGTTCGCCAACCACGGCGTCAAGTGCAACAGCACCGCGATCGCGCAGGTCACCGACCGCAACGGCAAGGACCTGCGGATCCCGCTCGCGAGCTGCAAGCAGCTCATCCAGCGCAAGGTCGCCGACTCCGTCACCAGCATCCTGAGCCAGGTCATCGACGGCCCGCTGCGCGGTCGCACCGGTGCCGCGATGTCGCTGGGCCGCGACGCCGCCGGCAAGACCGGCACGACGAACTCCTCGGCGTCGGTGTGGTTCGTCGGCTTCACGCCCGACCTGTCGGCGGCCGTCGCGACCTGGGACCCGCGGGCGCCGTACACGTACACGATGAAGAACATCAGCATCGCGGGCCGCTTCTACCCGCAGGTGTTCGGCTCGTCGCTGCCCGGCCCGATCTGGAAGGCCGCCATGGAGGGCGCGCTGGCGACCACGCCCGAGACCAAGTTCGACCTGCAGACGATGGACGGGCTCGGCACCTACAACCCGCCGCCCACGCCGCAGAAGCCGTCGGCCTCGCCGGCCCCGGGCGGCACTCCTGCGCCGGGCGCGTCCGGCACGCCGGCCCCCGGTCCGACCACCAAGCCGACCCCGACCCCGACGCCGAAGCCCTAGCCGGCTCCGACCCGCCGGGTCAGCCGGCCAGCGCCGCCTTCACGGCGGCCGCCACCCGACCGCCGTCGGCACGGCCCGCGATCTTCGGCGTCAGGACCTTCATGACCTGGCCCATCTGCTTCGGGGAGTCGGCGCCGGTCTCGGCCACCGCCTGCGCCACCAGTGCTGCGAGCTCGTCGTCGCCGAGCTGCGCCGGCAGGTAGCCCTCGAGGATCGCGAGCTCGGCCCGCTCGCGCGCGGCGAGCTCGGGGCGCTGCGCCTGGTCGTACGCCGTCGCCGCCTCGCGGCGCTTCTTGGCCTCGCGACCGAGCACCGCGACGACGTCGGCGTCGGACAGCTCGCGCGCCTCGGTGCCCGACACCGCCTCGTTCTTCACGGCCGTGAGCGCCATCCGCAGCGTCGCCGAGGTGACCTCCTCGCGGGAGCGGATCGCGGCGGTGAGGTCGTCGTGCAGGTGCTGCTCGAGGGTGCTCATGGGCCGATCCTCCCGCATCGGCGTGCACCGGCGCCTCCCGATAGCGCCTACGCTGGTCGGGTGCCCCGCCTGACGACGACCCTGCTGGCCACCGCCGGGATCGGCGCGGCCGGCCTCGCCTACGCCGTCGCCGAGGCGCACCGCTACACGCTGCGCCGGGTCGAGGCGCCGGTGCTGCCCGCCGGCCAGCCGACGCTGCGGGTGCTCCACGTCTCCGACATGCACATCACCCCGCGCCACCAGGGCCGCGAGGCGTGGATCCGCTCGCTGGACGCGCTCGAGCCCGACCTCGTCGTCGTCACCGGCGACTTCCTCGCCCACCAGGAGGCGGTCCCCACCGCGCTGTCCGCGCTGGAGCCGCTGCTCGAGCGTCCCGGCGTCTTCGTCCTGGGCTCCAACGACTACTACGAGCCCCGCCCGGTGAACCCGGCGCGCTACCTGTGGTCGCCGTCGGAGCTCAGGCAGGGCCGCGCGATGCTGCCGTGGGGCGACCTGGTGAAGGGGCTGCGCGAGGCGGGCTGGCACGACCTGTCCAACGCGCGCGCGCAGCTCATGGTCGACGGCCGCGGCATCGACGTGCGCGGTGTCGACGACCCGCACATCGAGCGCGACCGCTACGACGAGGTCGCCGGCCCCTTCGACCCCGACGCCGACCTCGCGCTCGGCGTCACCCACGCGCCCTACCTGCGCGTGCTCGACGGCATGGCCGCCGACGGCGCCGGCCTCGTGCTCGCCGGTCACACCCACGGTGGCCAGCTGGCCATCCCCGGGTACGGCGCGATCATCACCAACTGCGACCTCGACCGCGCCCGCGCGAAGGGGCTCTCGCGCCACGCGCGCCCCTGGGACGGCACCGGCGACCCGGGTCTCGGCGGCGCCGACGGCCGCGGCTCGGTGCTCCACGTCTCGGCCGGGCTGGGCACCTCGCCCTACGCCCCGGTCCGGTTCGCCTGCCCGCCCGAGGCCACCCTGCTCACCCTCACCCCGATGGCCTGAGGCCGCCCCGATCCTCGTGCGCCGGCCCGGGCTCCGCGGCCGCCAGCCCGGGACGGCGCCGGGGTACCCGTTTTGGCCCCCGCCGGGGCGCACCCGTAGACTCAGCGGGCTCCACCGGGGTGTGGCGCAGCTTGGTAGCGCGCTTCGTTCGGGACGAAGAGGTCGCAGGTTCAAATCCTGTCACCCCGACAAGACGACGAGAGGCCCGGCCATCCGGCCGGGCCTCTCGTCGTCTTGTCGGGGTCGCGCGGATTTGGGAGGAGCAGCCCGCTCCCCGCCGCACCCCTCGCGCCCGCGCCGCAGGCGCCGCACCGAGCCCCCGGCCCCCCAGCGCGCCCACCGACGGCTCCTGTCACCCCGAACGCGTCCGAGGCACCCGGCCCGCCCGTGCTCAGCCGCGGCTCGATGCGCCGCCGCTAGGCCGCCGACCGCCGATACTCCTCGAGCGGCGCGGCCCTCAGGGGGTCCAGACGGAGTGGTCGTGGGCGAAGACGACGTACCTCGGATCGAGGGCGTCGAGCACGCGCATCCACTGCGGCGGCAGCGGCAGCGGCTCGCCGTGGCCCACGTCGTGCGCGCGCAGCGCGAGGACGTCGGAGGCGTACGCGTGCGCGCTGTCGTGGCTCTGCCCCGCCACCACGACCACGCCGTCGCCGCGCCGCACGACGAGCGACTGGTGCCCGGCGGTGTGGCCGGGGGTCGGGACCAGGCGGACGCCGGGGAGGATCTCGGTCTCGCCGTCGAGCTCCTCCCACCGAGTGCCGGGCGGGTCGACGAGCCCGGGCAGCGTGTAGTCGACGGCGCTGCGCGCCTGCGCCAGCTCGGTCGCCTGCACGAAGAACGGCCGGCCCGCGAGCAGCGGGTTCCCCCCGCAGTGGTCGAAGTGCAGGTGGCAGTTGGCCACCTCGGTGATCTCGTCGCGCTGCAGTCCCGCGGCGCGCAGCGCGTCGTCCAGGGTCGGCGTGCGCGGCCGGTAGTGCGCGTCGACCTCGGGGTGCGACCCCATGCCGGTGTCGACGAGCAGGACACCGCCCTTGTGCTCGACGGCGTAGCCGAGCACCGCCTCGACCCGCGGCTGACCCGACGACGTCTCCGACCCGGGACGCACGAACCAGCCGAGGTCGACCCGGCGGATCCCCGCGCCGAGCAGGCCCGGGATCGCGTCAGCCATCGGGCTCCTCGCCGGTGAGGTCGCGGTCCTCGAGCTCCCAGGCGTGGTCGAGCATGTGCCAGGCCAGCCGTCGCACCAGGGTCTGCAGCTCCCAGGTCCGCGCCTTCTCGCCGCGGGCGTTGACGTCGCGGATCCCGACGACGACGTCGCGCCGGTAGGCGAGCAGGGCCTCGCGGTCCTCCCACGTCTCGATCGGCGCCTTCACCCCGACCTTGGGCGAGAACTCGCCGATCTCGGCGCGGTTCACGTGCCCCACGATCTCGTCTCGGCTGCGCCCGCCCCCGCGGGGTCCGAGGCGCAGCTCGGGCGAGACGCGCGCCGCGGTCTCGTCGAGCGTGCGCCACGCGGCCTCGAGCAGCGCCACCTTGCGGTCGAGCTCGGCCTCGGTCATCGGCCCGACCTCGGCCGAGGCCGTCCGCCCGGAGACGCCGTAGTAGTCGGTCATGCCGGTGCCCTCGAGCTCCTCGACGACGCGCAGCCGGCCGAGAGCGGCGAACTCCTCGCCGTACCCCGCGCTCTCGGCGACGGCGGCGTAGCGCGGACGGTAGGACTCGAGCACCGCCAGCGCGTCGCCGCCGAGCCGGGCGCTGCGGTCCCACCCCGGCCAGTCGAACGCGCACGCCACGACGCGCTTCTTCGCGCCCTGCTCGACCATCACCCGCACGGTCCGTGCCATGGCCCGACGCTAGGACAGCCGCCCCGCCACGACCACCGCTACGCCGCGACCCGTCCCCGCGACCGCACCGTCGGACCGCCGGGGAGAGCGCCCCCGGGCTGCGCGGCGACACGCACGACGAGCCCACGCTGCGGGAGTTCGAGGGGTACGACGTGGGAGCGCCCCCTAGGGTCGTGCCCATGCTCGATCTGTACCGGTCCGCCATCCTCGACAGCGGACGCTCCGCCGCGCTCTGGATGATGGTCGGCTTCCTCGTCACCTACATCATCACGCGGCGCATCACGCGCAAGATCCGCGCGCGGAACACCGCGGAGGTCGCGGTCGAGGAGTCGGGCCCGATCAAGGACGTCCACATCGGCGGCGTGCACGTGCACCACCAGGTGTGGGGCATCCTGCTCGTCCTGATCACCGGCATGCTCG
>WBZP01004760.1_pt1 | contig 12994 bp, 12 predicted proteins | sample 5204301 | NCBI WGS metagenome assembly WBZP01 (sample SAMN12412401, study PRJNA552823) | activated sludge metagenome | isolation source: activated sludge from nitrification reactor of wastewater treatment plant... | place: USA: Pennsylvania | collected 2017
TGGTCGCTTTATTACCACCGTCATGCCCGAGCGAGCCTCTCGCGCCGAGCTGCGCATGGCCGATCTGGAACGCAAGCTCGGGGAAATTCGCAATCGCCACGGCGGAGTGAGCGTCGCCGATCGCCTCTATCAAGGGCTGCGGCAGCGCTACTCGCGGGTTGCCGATCCCAAGATGTCGGGCGTGGTCGCGGGCGTGTTGGCGCTGGTCATCTACACCCGCGATGTCTTGGTGCGTCCGTTCCGCTCGACGCTGCTGCGGGCCAAGCTGGGTGGCATCAAAGATCCGCAAGCTCGCACCCTGGTCGCCAACCTCGCCACCGAGATGGCCGAGATCGAGTGCCGCCGCGTGCTCCTGCCCCGCATCGAGCCGATGTTCCGCGAGTGGAAGCTCATCCACATTCCATTCGCCATCATCTTGACCATCGTCGGCGGCATCCACATCTTCATCGAAGCCAAGAAGCTCCTCGGCGGCGCGATGTAACCCCGCCAAAACGTGGAGCAAGCAGCGCGTAAATCCTTGGTGGTACAGGGATTTGCTTGCCCGGCCCCCGGTTGAGGCTGCAAAATCACATACGGCACACTCTAAGCAACCTGCACGATCGCGTGCCCGGTGAAGACTATGGCGATGGACAAGACCCAACCCAAGAGCGCAGCGCCCTCGCAACCCAAACCCAAGCCGGCTCCTGCCGCGTCCGGTAGCGCCAGACCGTTCCTCGTGCGCAAGCGACAGAGCCCTCAGGTGCTGCGCTGCCCGGATCTGGCGACGCTGCGGCAGTGGATCGCCGAAAAGCGGCTGACCCGCGACGACGAGGTGTCTCGGTCCGGTCAGAAGTGGCGCAAGATGGGCACCATCGTCGAGTTCGAGTCGCTGTTTTACAGCGTCGACCAGGAACGACTGGCGCGTCGCAAAGCGCAGGCCGCCGAGACGCCCGCCGCTGCCACTGCAACCCCGACTGCGGCTGCGGAAAAGCCCACCGCACCGACTGCAGCTGCGGAAAAGCCAGAGTCTGCGCCGGCGGAAAAGCCCGTGATCGGAACGCTCAAGGTGACGCCACCGGGACTCAATCAAGTCAGCGGCAACTTGAGCCTGATGCGACTGGCTCGACCGGGCAGTGGCAAGGGCAAGCCGGCACCAACGCCACCGGGACTGTCGGGAAGTGCCGCCGCCGCCAAGCGTGCCGCCAGCGAGGGTGGCAAGGGTGCCGATTCAGGTCCACAGGTCGCTGCTCCAGCCGTCGATCCAGCCCGCGCCGAAGCCGGCAAAGCCCCCGCAGCGAAGCCGGCGGCGACTAAGGCGGCAGCGACTCCATCGGAGAGCCAGACCGCCGTTTTCAAGCGCGACCGGGTCGACGAGATCGTGGACAACGACGAGACACGGCGGATCGAGCCAGACTCCAAGGCCACCGCCAAGCAGAAGCCGTCCGACCCGATTGAAGACGCGCTCAAGAAGAACGATCCGGTGCCGCGTGCGCTCACCGAGGCCCGCGATGTCACCCAAAAGATCCCCGCCAGCGAGCCGGATGAGTATGAGCAGATCGAGCGGCAGGCAGCGCGTCGTCGCAATGGCATCTTGCTGCTGGTTGCGGGAGGTGCCGCGCTTGGCCTGTATTACCTGCTCGGTAGCGATCAGCCGCCAACGACTCCGACGACCGCGAGCAATCCGCCGGGCATCGAGCACAAGACGACCGAGACAAGCCCGACGGCAAGCCAGCCGACCACCGCACCAAAGCCGATTGTCGAGCCGCTCGCTGCGACGCCACCTACCACTGGCCCAGCGGCAACCGCTCCGACGACCACACCGCAGGCGACCGCTCCAGCCGTGGCCGCAGTACCGACCCCAAGTGCCCCGGTTGGACCGGCACCAGCTCCGACGGGCGTGATCAAGCCGCCTGCGGTAGTGCCAGCCGCTGTTCCGACGGTAACTCCGCTGGGGACGACTCCACCACCGGGCCCTGCCACTGCAACCGCTCCGACGACGGCTCCGACGGCTGCGACCGCTCCGGCTGTGGCAGTCAAACCGCAGGCTCCCGCCGCCACCGCGCCCGCTGCTGCGGTCAAGCCGCCAGCGACGACTCCAGCGGCAACGGCGACGACAGCTCCGGCGACAGCTCCGGCAGCTGCAGGAACCAAGATTACGTCCGACGAGGTGCGCCGCATCATCGACATGGACATCCCGAAGACTTTCGACGGCCAAATCGAGCTGGCCAACAAGTTCTTCGAGCGCGGCAAGTACCCCGAGGCGCTGGCGGTGTATCAGCTGATGTTGACCTACGCGCCGAACGTGCCGGCGATCCACAAGGCGCTCGGCGACATCGCGTTCGAGCGCAACCAGCCCGATCTCGCGATTGAGCACTACAACACCTCGCTGCAGATTAGGCCGTCCTATTCCGCCGCCGAGTTCGGGCTGGGCAAGACCTATCACCGTCTGAAAAACGACAAGGATCAGGCGCTTGCGCACTATCTCAAATACCTGGAGATAAATCCCAAGGGCTCGGCTGCTCCGGCGTGTCGCGACGGAATTACCAAGCTGGGTGGCACAGTCCCGGCGCCGCCGCCTCCGTAGCCCGCTCATCGGCGCGTGCCCGATCGTGTCAGCACGTGCCAGCGAATGCCCGCTTGTGCTAGACATTCCGACAGCGAGAGGAAAACCATGTCCATCAACAAACCTTCTGGACCAGAAGAAGAGTACTTTGCTCGCGAGGAAGCCGCCCGTCGGCAGCGCGAGGCGCTCGAGAACGCCAAGAAGCTCGCCGATGCCGAGCGGGAAGCCGCCCAAAAGCTGCACTACATGAAGTGTCCCAAGTGCGGCCTCGACCTCAAGGAGATCAACTTCAAGGGCATCAGCATCGACAAGTGCTTCCACTGCGGCGGCATGTGGTTCGACGACAAAGAGTTCGAGACGCTCGTCGGACACGAGCAGACCAACGTCTTTTCATCGATCGTCAACGTGTTCCGCGCCAAGAAGGTCACCTGACAGCGGGCGGGCGGTGTGTTATGCGCCCCTGCCATGCACCACGTCCGCATCGCTCCCTCCATCCTCGCGGCTGACTTTGGCCGGCTCACCGAAGAAGTCCAGGCCGTCGAGCGCGCCTCAGCCGACCTGATCCACGTCGATGTCATGGACGGTCACTTCGTCCCCAACCTGACGCTGGGCCCGCCGGTCATCGCGGCCCTGCGACGCGCCACCAAGCTGCCCCTCGACGTTCACCTGATGATCGAGGAGCCGGAGCGCTGGATCGATGCCTACGCCGAGGCTGGTGCCGACATCCTCCACGTTCATCCCGAGGTCTGTCCGCACCTTCACCGCGTCGTACAGCAGATCCGTCATGCCGGCAAGCAGGCGGCGGTGGTGCTCAATCCCGCGACGCCGCTCTCGGTGCTCGACTATGTGCTCGAGGATCTGTCGATGGTCTTGGTGATGAGCGTCAACCCCGGCTTCGGCGGCCAGTCGTTCATCCCGAGCGCTCTTGGCAAGATCGCTGCCCTGCGCCGCCTGATCGACGAGCGCGGCCTCAGCAGCACCGTCAGCATCTCGGTCGATGGCGGCATCAAGCTCGACAACGCCGCCGCCGTGGTCGAGGCGGGCGCCACTGTGCTTGTCTCGGGCAGCGGCATCTTCGCTACACCCGACTACACCGCGACCATTGCCGAGCTGCGCGCTCGCGGTCAGCACGCCCTTCACAACCGCGCCTCTTTCAGGCTGTGACGCTGCGGTTTTTTGCCTCCGTGATCCGCTCATGTATGCTCGCGCGCATGTCGCGAAGGAAGTTGTCGACGACGATCTACATCACCGAGGAACAGAACGTAGAGCTCAAGCGGCTCCACGAGATCACCAAGGTTCCCGTCGCCGAGTACATCCGCCAAGGTATCGATCTTATCCTCGAGCGGCACCGTCAGCCGGTCAGCCTGCCGCGTCAGCTCGACTTTGAATCGCTCCTGTCCGCCAAGCGAGATTGAGCAACTTTCCTCCACCTAAGCCGTCGGCTCGGTTACAGTGATCCTGAGGCTCTCTGCGCACCCTCGTCGCGTAGGGCCTTATGGGACATGGAGCAGCGACGGTTCGGCAACTACCGGGTAACACGGCGTCTCGGCACCGGAGGCATGGCCTCGGTGTATGAGGCGGTCCACGAGCCGTCGGGACAGCGAGCAGCGGTCAAGGTCTTGCACCAGACCTTTGCCCAAAACAGCGATGTCGTCAGTCGCTTTTTCAACGAGGCGAAGGCCGCCAATCTGGTCGCGCACCCGGGGGTCGTTCACATCTTCGAGTGCGGCATGTCAAAAGACGGCGTGGCGTACCTGGCGATGGAATACCTCGATGGGGTGAGCCTGCATGAGCGGCTCTACCAAGCTGGCGGCAGCCTGCCCGAGGGCACGATCCTCTCAATCGGTCAGCAAGCCGCGTCGGCCCTGTCGGTGATGCACGATCGGAAAATTGTCCACCGCGACTTGAAGCCCGAAAACCTGATGCTGGTGCAGGATCAGGCGGCACCAGGGGGCGAGCGGGTCAAGATCCTCGACTTTGGGATTGCCAAGCTGGCGATGGGCAGTGGGCAGCCGGGGGCGATGCCGACGCGAACTGGGGTGCTGATGGGCACACCGACCTACATGGCGCCAGAGCAGTGCCGAGGCGCGCGCGGGGTCGATGACCGGGCTGATGTCTATGCGCTGGGAGTGATGCTGTATCAGATGGTGACGGGAGCGCCGCCGTTTGGCTCGACGGGCGCGGCCGAGGTGATGGCGCAGCATGTCTATGAAGCGCCGCCGCAGGTGGCCCAGCGCGCGCCGCAGGTGTCGCCCAAGCTGGCTGCGCTCATTGACCAGATGCTGCTCAAACAGCCGGGTGGTCGTCCCGCGATGTCCGAGGTTGAGCAGCGCCTCGGTCGGCTGGCCGGGAACAGTGCCGAGCCCGAGGTAGACGATCCATCGGCGACGCTGGTGTTTGCCGCCGACAGTCCAGCTGGGGTGCAGCCACTTGGTCAGAGCCAGGCCAGTACTCCCGAGGCCAAGACCCAAATCGGAGATCCCGCGCCGGGGCCAGCACTGCTGCCGCCACATGCTCCAACTCAGGTTGGCGATGGACCCCCTGCCGACGCCAAGACCAAAGTGGTTCCTGCCCTGTCGTCGTCTGCGCCCACCCAGGTCCACGTCGAGGTTCACCCCGGTGGTGAGCCGCCGACGCGCGTGACGGTTGCGCTCGACAATCAAGATCCCGAGACGCTGCGGCCCGAGGACGCACAGCAAGCCGCCGAGCACGCTCGTCGCAGTGCCAAGACCAAGCTGGTGGCGGTGATTCCAACGATGTTTGCGCCGCCACCGCCGCCACAGCCGACGCTGATCGAGAGCGAGGGCTCAAGCCTCCTCCGCCATTCGCCGCGCACGCTGCCTTTTACCTTGCTCGGCGCACTGCTGATGACGGTGTTGCTGCTGGTGCTTTATGCCTGGCTGGGGTGAATTTCATAGCCGACGCGCCTCCGCTGCTGCTAGGTCTTGTCCGCACATGATCCACGCGAGGGCTTGGCCTGCAGGCGCTACTCCTCACTCGGCTCGACCATCCAGCGGAGTGTTGGCCCTGACCGCTGGCCTGCTGGCTTCGCTTTCCACGGCTGCGGTGGCCGAGCCAGCTGTGCCGAGGCGTGGTGAAGCCTTCACGTTTGCGGTCAAGCTGCTCGGCAGTGTCGATGCAGGTCGAGCCCGGCTCGCGGTGTCGCCGGCCCAGCCCAGTCCCACCGGTCCGGTCGTGCGTGTCGTCGGAGAGAGCGAAGCGCTCGGCATGGCCAAGGCGCTCACCGGCTGGCGCCAAGCGTACAGCGTCATCCTCGATGCCACGACGCTGTTGCCCCGACGAATCGAGCAGGTTGACACGGGCCGCATCCCCCGCACCGCCACCTTTGCCGTCAGCGGTCGCAGCTTCGAGATGACCGTCAAAAAATCGAGCGGCGAGTGGCATGCCAAAGGCGAGCTGCACAGCGAGCTGCTCGATCCGATGTCGGTCCTTTTGCTGCTGCGTGGGGTCAAGCTGGCCGAAGGAGATCGCCTGTCGCTGGTAGTCTCAGGTGGGACAGCGGTCTACCGTGGCGTACTTTCCGTACACGGGCGCGAGCAGCTCACCACCGTCGCTGGACCACGACGCACGATCCACCTAAGCGGTCGAGGCGAGCGCATCAACGAGCGGGACCAAGTCATCGACCAGGCGCCCTGGACCGGGGAGCTGTGGCTCAGTGACGACGCAAGCCGCCTGCCGCTGCGCATCCAGGCCGAGACGATCCTCGGGATGGCCGAGTTTACGCTGACCAGCTACGAAGCCGGTGCCAGGCCGCTCGCTGTCCCCAAAAACTCCAAGGCCATCGTCGTCGAGAGCCGTCCCCATTAGGAGCGAGGCTAGCCTCGATAGAGCAGCGCGCCGGGGAGCAGCGTAAACGTCGCGGGCAGCCGGCCAGGTGTCTCTCCGTCGACATCGAGCAGGACTTTTTCATCCGGGTTGACCGGCTCGACGACCACTCGCCGCGCCTTACGCGACGATACTTTCGACAGCCGACCCTGCTCGCCTTTGTAAATGAGCCCGCCGAGCCGCAGCGCCTCGACCAGCGACAGATCGCCGAGCGTGGTGATGTCAAAGATGCCGTCGTCGATCTTGGCCTCGGGCGCGATCTGCATGCCGCCGCCAAAGTAGCCCCCGTTGGCGACCGCAAAGGTGTAGATCCGCTCTTCATACGAGGGCTGGTCGTCGAGACGGACTCGCACCAGCGCGTTTTTGTAGCGCAGTGTGGCCCGCAGCGAGGCGATAAAGAAGGTCGCTTTGCCGCCGAACGCCTTGCTGCCCTCATTGACCAAGTGATCGACCAGGCCCGAGATGCCGCAGCTGGCGACGTTGATGAAGTAGCCACTGTGCGGCTTGCCGTCGTGGCCGATGTAGTCGATGCGTCCGGCGTCGATCGGTCGAGGCCGCGCCGAGGCAATCGCTCTGGCAGCCACATCCACTTCGGACGGCGTCCCGAGAATGCGCCGCAGATCGCCACCAGTGGCACACGGCAGATACCCAAACGAGCAGCTGGGCTCGCCGGAAGGACTTTCGGCAAATGCCGCCAACAGACCCGAGGCAACCTCCGAGGCTGTGCCGTCTCCGCCCATCGCCACCACCAGCTCTGCGCCCGCCCGCGCCGCCGCTTTGGCCAGCGGAACTCCGTCGCCGGCTCGCTTGGTGAACTGCACCTCAATCACGCCCAGCGCGTCGCGCAGCATTGGCTCCAGCACCGGCCATTTTTTCTGCGCCCAGCCTCCCCGCGCCTGCGGATTTACGATGAGAACGCTCTTTGCCATGTCGTTTTTCTTTACTCGTCCAGCAAGAAGTCCACCGGGCCGGCGCCCTCACGCACGACCAGCGGCGGCTGCACCGTCAAGTCAAGCACCGTCGTTGGCAGCACCCCTCCCGGCCCTCCGTCGAGGATCAGCGCCACCTGCGGAAACGCCTCGGCGATCTGCTCCGCCCACTGCAGCGGCTCACTGCCATGCTCCGCCGCCGTCGTCGAGATCAGGGGCCGACCGAGCGCCGCCGCAATCGCCCGTGGCACCGCGTGATCGGGCACCCGAATGCCAACCTGGGTCCGCTTGGGCGCAATGATCTTCGGCACCTCACGCGTCGCCGGCAAGATGAACGTGTACGGCCCCGGCAGTAGCCGCTTGAGCAGCCGATACGCCGTGTTGTCGACGGTCACATAGCGCGCAATGTCCGACAGGTCGACGCAGATCAGCGCCAGCGCCTGCGTCTTGGGCATCCGCTTCCACTGATAGAGCCGCTCGACTGCTGCCTTGCTGGTCAGATCACAGCCCAGCCCGTAGACGGTATCCGTCGGGTAGGCAATGATCTCACCCGCACTCAGCGCCGCGACCGCACGGGCGATCTTCCGTGGCTCCGGGTGGGTGGGGTTTATCTCCAGCAGCACGCTCGGCAGCATACACCGCTTCCGCCCGTTCCAAGGAAGAAGCTCGCCGGGCCGCAAACCCACACCATCCGACAGACACCGACCTTGCCGCCAAGTTGCCATTTCTCGACGGAGAACAAGGTTCTGCCATGGTAATCTTGGCCGCTCTGATAGAACATAGAGCCTCGTTTGATCATGCAACCGGAATCCGCCCAATCCCCAGGCACCAAGCTTCCCAATGGCGAACAGGACGAGCAGGCGACTCCTCGTGATGGCGCGCGCGCAGACCATCTTGAAGGTGAAACCGAGCCCGAGGCCGCCGTCGAAGCTGAAGCTGCTGTCGAAGCTGTCGAGCCGAGTGAGGCCGCGTCAGCGAGCGCCTCTGCGACCTCTCCCACTCCGACTCCGCCCGATGACGAGCAGCCGCTCGATCCCAAGCTGCTCCTAGCGCCAGAGCCCAGCACCAGCATGCGGACCCGGCTCCGCTTCATGGTGCCGGACGAGTCGCTGTCGGTTCGGCTCGACCCGCAAGCGCTGCCCGAGGTGCCGATCGATGCCAGCCTGTGGGACATTGTGCCCAAAGTGGCGCGGCGCTCGCTCGATCTGGGGCTGAGCATGCCGGAGAGTGGCTTCCACATCTTCGTCGCCGCCGACCCCGAGGTCATGATCGAAGATGTCGTCGTCAGCCATGCCGAGCGGTTCGCGGCGCAGATGGAGACGCCGGGCGACCTCGTGTATCTGCACGACTTCGATCATCCCGAGGCGCCCAAGCCGCTGCTGCTGCCTCCGGGGACAGGTCCGGCGCTGGTCGAGGCGATGGGCGATCTCATCGACGGACTGCGCGAGCGGATGCCGCACCTTGTCGACGCCGAAGATCTGGAGCGGGCCCACAAGAAGCTGTCGTCGGACATGGAGGCGCGCAACAAGCAGATCCTGTCCGACCTGGAACACACCGCCCGAACGCACGGCTTTGGGGTTCGCACGGTGCAAGGGGCGGTACAGACGTTTCCGATCCTCCACGGCAAGCCGCTGTCCGCCGAGCAGTTCGATGTGCTCGACGAAAACACCAAGCGCGCGCTGCAGACGGCGGCAGATCGCCTGACCCGCGAGGTCGAAAAAGCGGCCCGCCTGGTCCGGGCCCAGAGTGCTCGCTTCGAGGCTGAGCATACCGCCGCCCTCGCCCGCGCCGCCGGTTCGCTGATTCAGCGCGAGATGCGCGAGCTGTTTGAGCGCTTCGCCAGCCTGTCGCCCGACGTGGCCCGCTACATGCGACGGGTGCGGCAGGCGCTGATCGACGACTGGGAGGACTTCCTAGAGCCCGATGCCGATGAAGCGGAGGCCGAAGCGGAAGAGAACCTGGAAGACGGCGATCCCGAGCTGGCGACGCGGCTCAAGCGCTTTCAGATCAACCTCCTGACCACGCACCGACCCGGAGAGCCAGCGCCAGTCATCTGCGAGACGAACCCGACCTACGCCAACCTGTTCGGTCACCTCGAGCGGCGGGTGCGGTTTGGGGCGCTGCTCACCGACTTTATGCGCATCCGGCCCGGCTCGATGCACAAGTCGACCGGCGGCGTGCTGGTGCTGCGTGCCCAAGATCTGCTCACCGATCCACTGATCTGGGAGCGGATGAAGCGAGTGCTGCGCGAAAAGCGGCTGGCCGTCGAAGATCCGGTCGGGCCGCTCGGGCTGTACTCGACGACGCTGCGGCCAGCGCCAGTGCCGATGGTGGTGCGAGTGGTGATGGTCGGCTCGTCGGCGCTGTACGATGCGCTGCGGGCCAGTGATCCCGACTTTGGCTCGCTGTTCCGCATCAAGGTCGAGGTCGAGCCGGTGGTGCCGCGAACGCCCGAGACGCTGAAAGTGCTCGACGCGGTGCTGATGTCGTTTGCGCAAAAGCGCGGGCTGCCGCCGTTTGATCGCTCGGCACGGGCGCGGCTGCTCGATCTGTCGATGCGGCTGGCCGAAGATCGCGAGCGGCTGTCGCTGTGCCTAGAGCCTCTCGACGAAACGGCGACGTTTGCGGTGGCGCAGGCACGCTGTCGACTGCTCGAAGGGCCGAAGACCGAGCCGAAGCAGCCGCTGGTCGTGACGGCCGATGATGTCGCGGCGGCGTGGCAAGAGCGACGCGAGCGCCTGGCCAGCGAGGAACGACACATCCGCGAGCTGACCCTGCGAGGCGAAGTGGCGCTCGACACCACCGGCATGCGTGTCGGCGTCGTCAATGGCTTGTCCGTATTTCACACCGGCGATGTCGAGTTCGGTCAGCCGATGCGCATCACCGCCGTCGTCGCACTCGGTCGCGAAGGCATCGTCGATGTCGAGCGCGAAGCCCAGCTCGGCGGCGCCATTCACACCAAGGGCGTCGCCATCTTGCGCGGCTACCTGGCACGAATGTTCGGCCAAGAGCGCCCGCTCAGCCTGCGCGCCCAGCTGGTCTTCGAGCAGAGCTACGGCGAGATCGACGGCGACAGCGCCAGCTCCAGCGAGCTGTTTGCGGTCTTGTCGGCACTCGCGGACGTGGGCATCGACCAGAGCATCGCCGTCACCGGCAGCGTCAACCAGCTCGGCGAGATGCAGGCCATCGGCGGCGTCTGCGCCAAGATCGAAGGCTTCTTCGACCTCTGCCACGCGCGCGGCCTGACCGGCAGCCAGGGCGTCATGATTCCCAAGGCCAACCTGCCGCACCTCGTGATGCGCGACGACGTGGTCCACGCCATCCAGCGCGGCCAGTTTCACGTCTACACCATCTCTTCGGTCGCCGAGGGAATCGAGGTCCTCACCGGCCTGCCTGCTGGCGAGCGCGATGCCACCGGTCGCTTCCCAGCCGCCAGCGTCTTTGGTCGGGTCGAGCGCCGCATCATCGAGATCGCCGAGCGACTCCGCCAAGCCGAAGCCCACGGCTATGACGGCGGCATGGACGGCATCGAGGATGGCGCCGCCGAGATCGGGGAAGCAGGCGAGTTCCGCCGTCTCACCCGCCCTACTTTAGGTCCACCAGCGTCCGGGCGAAGACTTCTTCCTTCCCGTTGATCAGCCGCGTAATCAGCACCTGATACTTGCCGCCCTCTTTGAAGCCTTGATCGGGGCGTAGCTCCAAATCCGACATCAGCACCTTGGTATCCGGCTTGGTGCCAATCTCGGCAAAGTGGAGCGGCTCGCGCGGCTGACCCGGCTTGAGCGACTGCCCGGCGTCGTAGAACACCACGTTGACCTTGCTGTCCCCGGCAGCCTTCTTCAGGTAGGCGATAAAGAAGATCTTCCAGTTTTCGTGCTCGGGCTTCTTGGTCAGGACCTTGGTGGCTTCGGCCTTCAGGTCTTCCTGGAAGCTGCGCAGCGCGGGGTTCATGCGCCGCTCGGTCACGACGATGCTGCCCGCAGGCGGACCCGCCAAGGCCGGCGAGATCGCCAGGGCCAGCACCACAGCACACACCACCGAACGAGTCTTTGCGACGAAACAGGAGCGGGTCATCACGGATTCCTTTCTTAGACAGGCGACGCCGGGCGTGCCGACGCTTCGCTCGACAGCTCGGCCAGACGGTTGATGACAAGCTTCAGGTCTTCCCAGACCTGTGCTTTCGCCGAGGGAGTACGCAGCAGATAGGCCGGGTGGTAGGTCGGCATCACCGGCACGCCCTGCCAGTCGCCAAACTGTCCACGCAGCCGTCCCAGCGGCGCACTGTTTTCCAGCAGAAACTGCGTCGGGGTCCGCCCGAGCGCGACAATCACCTGCGGCTGGGTCGCCCGCAGCTGGGCAGAGATGAAGTCTCCACAGGCAGCGATCTCATCGGGCTCGGGGACGCGATTGCCGGGTGGCCGACACTTGACGACGTTGCCGATATAGACCTGCTCACGCGACAGTCGAGCCCCCAGGTCCGGCCAGCCCAGCTTGAGCGCGTGCTCGCCCATCGCTTTGATCATTTTGGAAAGCAGCTCGCCAGCGGCACCGACGAAGGGCTGGCCACTGCGATCTTCATCTGCGCCCGGACCTTCACCGACGAACGCCAGCAGCGGCGTCGGGCTGCCTTCGCCAAAGACCAGCTGATTTCGACCATGACAGAGCTTGCAGCGGCGACAGTCTCCGACGAACTCACGGATGATGCGCAGACCCTCGGCCCCGCGCGGTAGCACCGCAAGCTCGGGATAGGTCACGCTGCCCACCGGAGCTGGCGATGCAGCGGACGGCGCAGACGCAGCAGTCGGTCGACGAGCAGCCCCACGTGGTGCAGCCGCCGGGGATCGAGCTGCCAGCCGCGAGGCACTCTCCACCGCTGCCCGGGCCAGCGCCGCCGCATCATCGGGCGCGCGCGGTGGTCCGAGATCTTCAGGTGGCGGTCGCTCGTCCCAGGCCGGTGGAAGGTTGCTGCTCGGCGCGGCGGAAGGTGGTGGGCCATGGTGTACGTCCCGCTGGCTGGCCCTCGCTGTCCCAGAAGTCGGTACGCTCACTGGCTGTCGAGCGGCCCGCTTCACTGTCTGCGCCGGCACCGCGTCAACGCCACCTTGCTTGATCCACGTCAGGCGGGCGCGCAGGGCAGTCGCCACCTCTCGCAGCTCTGCACGGAGCGGGTCGGCGTGCAAGCCAGACGACCCAGCCGAGTCCGCGTCCGTAACGCCGGAAAGCCCGTCTGTGGAACCCGCTGTGGGCGGAGGTGGGTACGCCATGGGCAGAGATACTAATGCAAATTCGCGGCTTGCGACGTATCTTGGAACTGCTGGGGACTACTGCCCACCGCTGTCGGGCTCCGCTTTGGAGGAAGCAATGGCGATCACTTCTGTGAAAGACATCATGACCGAAGTCGTTGAGGCGCTCCGCGTCGGCGACAGCCTGGACCTGGCGGACCGCATCATGCGCGTCGGCCGCATTCGTCACCTGCCCGTCGTCGATGGTGACGATCACTTGGTCGGGCTGGTCACCCACCGCACCCTGCTCGCCGCCTGGGTCAGCCACGGCAGCCCCACCAACGAGCGCATCTCCGAGATCGCCCGCGACATCCCGATCGAGATGGTGATGGTCAAGGACGTGCTCACCACCACCCCGGAAGCCTCGGCAGCCGACGCTGCACGCATCCTCGAGA
>WBZP01001662.1_pt2 | contig 12993 bp, 11 predicted proteins | sample 5204301 | NCBI WGS metagenome assembly WBZP01 (sample SAMN12412401, study PRJNA552823) | activated sludge metagenome | isolation source: activated sludge from nitrification reactor of wastewater treatment plant... | place: USA: Pennsylvania | collected 2017
GGGTTCAAGCGCTATCAGCAGCAAGTGTTGGCCAATGCCAAGGCCTTGGCGCAGGGGTTGGTGGAGCGTGGGTATAAGATCGTCTCCGGGGGGACTGATACCCATCTGATGCTCCTCAACTTGTCGAACAAGGATATTACGGGGAAAGATGCCGATGCGGCGCTCGACGCCGCGGGGATTATCGTCAACAAGAATGCTGTGCCGTACGATGAGAAGCCACCGGCCGTGGCCAGCGGCATTCGCCTTGGAACGCCGATCGTGTCGACGCGCGGCATGCGCGAGCCTGAGATGAAGCAGATCGTGGGGCTGGTCGACCGCGTGCTGCAACATCGGCAAGAGCCGGCGGTGCTGGAAGCAGTACGGGCTGAGGCAAAGGCATTGAACAGTCGGTTCCCCTTCATCCATCAGTACTAACCAGCCACTAGCAAGGGGACAGGGTCGCCACCGGTGAAATGCCCGTTCTGTGATGAGCTCGAAGACAAGGTGGTTGACTCTCGTATGGCCAAGGAAGGCGAGGTCATCCGTCGCCGTCGCGAGTGCCTTGGGTGTAAGCGTCGTTATACCACCTACGAACGTGTCGAAGAGATTCTCCCGGTTGTCGTGAAAAAGGACGGACGGCGGGAATCGTTCGATCGCAATAAGATTCTCGTGGGCTTAAAGAAAGCCTGTGAAAAGCGGCCGATCAGCATCAGCACCATTGAGGCCGTGACCGACCGTATTGAAAAGCACATCCAAGAGATGGGCGAGACGGAGATCGAGAGCCGGATCGTCGGGGAAGAAGTGATGAAGGAACTGCACCAGTTGGACCAGGTCGCCTACGTCCGATTTGCGTCCGTGTATCGGGAGTTCAAGGACATCGACCAATTCTTGGATGAGTTGAAGACCTTGGCGCAGGAGCGTAATGAGCCCTGACCTCCGACCGTTGTCGATCCTTTCTCTTCCCAGAGTGGTTCCGTCTCGGTCGTTTCATGTCCCACACGGTGACAAGAGGGGTGATTCGAGTACGAGCCGGATAGTGAAACCCTGGCTCTCCTGCATGGGTCAGGCTTCCATCAGCCGGGTAGGATATGGCGAGGAGTCCACCTCACTTCTTTGCCGATTGGGGCCCGGCGGAACGGCTCTGCTGAACATCCTGTAGAGCAGTGGATCGCACACAAGATCATGCAGTCACGCGTCTCTGAGCAGCGTCCACACTGCTTTGTTGAAATCTCCTAGAACCTCGATGCCGACGATCAAGCCTCCATCTCAGCGTGGGAAACGAAACGCATCGGTGTCTGCGGCAACCAGCGTCGCCATCATCGGTGCTGGTCGCGGAGGCACTGCGCTGATCGAGATCTTTGCGAACGACCCGTTGGTGCAGATCGTCGGCGTTGCGGAGGTCAACCCGGATGCGTCGGGACTTGAGTTGGCGAGGCAGTTGAAGATCCCGGTCACTCACGACTATCAACAGCTGCTCACGATGGAGCGTGTCGACCTAATCATCGATGTGTCGGGAGACCCGGACGTTTGGCAATTTCTCCAAGATTTTCATCGAATGGGCGTGACCGTCATTGGAGGAGCCAGTGCCAAGTTCATGTGGGAGCTGATCGGAGCCAGAATTCGCGCGACGGCGGAGATCGAAAAAACGTTGAACAAGTATCAATCTCTCTACCGATTGTATGTGAAGGAAACCGGCGCAGCGGTGACGGACGAACGGACCAGAATCGCCTGCGAGATTCATGATGGGTTCGTGCAGATCTTGGCGGGGGTCAACTTCAAGCTGGATCTGTGTCAGCAGCTCCTCCGGAAGAATCCCCGAGCGAGTTTGGCCACGCTCAAGGAGAGTAAGGCTCAGCTAAAACTGGCGATTCAAGAAGCCCGGCAGGTCATCTTCAATTTGCGTCCTCTGCATTATGACAAGATGGAATTGATTTCGGCGCTGACCAACTACTTCAAGTCCTATCAGACCCAGACACACATCACCACCAAGTTTACCTTCTCCGGGGACGAACAAATTCTGTTTCCTCGAACGAAGATGTTTCTCTTTCGCATCATCCAAGAGGCCCTGGGTAATGTTGAAAAACATGCCAAGGCAGACCGTGTGGCGATTAAGCTGGACATCCACATCGATCTCTTGCGGGTGACAATCACCGATAATGGAGTTGGGTTCGATATGGAGACCGTATTGCGGGATCCTGAAAAATGGGACCATTTTGGGATTAAGGGAATCTTGGAACGATCGCGATTGGTCGGAGGGGAGGGGCGAGTCGAATCCAAGCCGGGGAAAGGTACACGCATCGTCGTTGAAGTGCCGTTGGGTCAGAAGGAGGAACGACAGCATGGAAAAGATTAAGGTCCTCATCGCCGACGACCATCGAGTCGTCCGAGAAGGGTTGGCCGCCATCCTCAAGACAAAGGAAGATATTCATGTCATCGGGGAGGCGCAGGATGGGATGGAAGCGGTGGAGAAAGCCCGCGCCTTGCTCCCGGACGTCATCCTGATGGACGTGAGTATGCCGCGGATGGGCGGCGTTGAGGCGACCAGGCAGATCAAGCGCGAGTTCCCGCACATCGGCGTGGTCGCGTTGACCATGTATGAGGAACAACAATACATCTTTGATCTGGTCCGTGCGGGTGCGACAGGGTACTTGCTGAAAGATTCCGAATCGTCGCAGATTGTGGCGGCCATTCGTGCGATCTCTCGCGGAGAATCATTGATCCATCCGTCGGTTGCCAGCAAGATCTTGGCCGAGTTTTCGCTCATGGCCCAGAAAAAAGGAAAAAAGTCGGCGTGGGCCGAACACGACTTAACAGAACGAGAAATTACCGTGTTGCGATTGGTCGCCGACGGAAAAACCAATAAGGAAATCGCCAACAGCCTGGATTTGAGTGAAAAGACGGTCAAGAATCATGTCCGGAACATCTTTCACAAGCTGCAAGTCTACGACCGTACCCAGGCGGCTATTCTCGCCATCCGCAAAGGTTTGATCGAGCTGGACCCGAAGCGATAGATCTGGTGCCAATATATTGATCGCTTACCCGCCTTTTGTTCGGCGGCATGTTGCGCTTTCAAGAACAGTTGCGAGCGGATGGCATGCGCCGCAATTAAGACAGGAGACAGGCTCCAAGCCAGGAAAGAAACTAAGCGGTTCGTGGGCGAGATGACCTGCTAGAGCCCTCGAATAACAGTGACGTTGTACGTCGTGCTGGTCACTCCGTCTTGCGCAATGACGGCTATTCCAACCGGTGGATTTGGTCCCAGCCCCGGCGAGATGATCACCTGGCCGGTTGGGGTTCCTGCCGTGGCAATCACCGATCCCAACGCCGACATTGTGGCATTCGGATCGGATTTCGTCGCCTTGATGGTGACATCGGGGACGAGGAGGCCTACCTTCACGGTATAGTTCTCTGTGTCGGGTGCAAAGGGTGGGTCCAAAGAACCCACGTTTACTTGTAACGCAGACAGAAGACTGTCGTTGGAGAAGAGGCGGTTGATGGTGATGGAGTAGGTCTCGGCGGCTCCACTGGGTGCGGTGACGGTAATCGACACAGAGGTGGTTGTCCCTGGATTACCAAGCGTGACCGGTAATTGTCCGGGATTGATCCCTGGCCCAATGGTGACGGAGTTCGCCGCTGAACTCATCAGCATCGTGGCACTCTGGTCGGACTTGGTGGCGGTGATCGTGACCTGTTCAACGGTGTTTGCCACGTTCACCGTATAGTTCAGAACATTGGCATCAAATCTCGGCGACAACGGCTGCAGGACAGTACTTGTTGTCACTTTCAAATCTGAGAGGCGGTTATCGCCTGAAAGTCGCCGTGTGACCGTGACGGTGTACCTGCTTTCAAGCCCGTTTTGTGAGGAAGCGACCACTTCAATGGGGGTGGTTGATCCAGGCTGGCCGAGTGGCACAGAGTGGCCTTCCCCTGCAGGGGTGATCGCCCCCTTGATCATAATCGTGGTCGTGCTACTTTGGGGACTGGCTGTCACTGTCACACTGGTCACGGCAGTGGGCACGCTAGCGGTATAGCTGGTGGTATTGCTAGAAAACGCCGGTTGGAGAGAACCGGCGGGGGTGATCGTCAAGCTGGCAAGGGGAACCTCTACTGTCTGTTCTGAAATTGATGCACTATCGCTACAGCCAGAGGCGATGAAGCAGAGGGTGATGAGAAGGGTGGTGGCGATGCGGTGGCTCGAAGAAATGATCAGGTATTTCATGGACACATGGTCACTTTCTCAGCACCAGAGAGGCTGCGTTGGGAAGCATTGCGCGTGGCGCTGATGGTAATAGCTGATTTCGGGTCTGCATTCCAGGACCGAAAAGCGCGTCCCAGCATATGAGACGTACAGCGAATCTGTTGGATCGGGTCAATCGATAGCATCGAGAGATATGACGATCTCACTATGGCTGTCAGTGTTTAGAAGAGTCCTCGAGTCACAGTAATCTTGTACTCCGTTCTGTTGATTCCATCCTGGGCGATCAGAGTTAGGTCTACCATTGTCCCGGTCCCCAATGCCGGAGAGACTGTCACCTGACCGGCTCCTGTCCCACCTGCGGCGATGACCGAGCCTAGGGAGGACATGGTGGCGTTCGGATCGGTCTTGGTCGCTGAGATAGTGACGCTGCCAACGAGGAGGCCGACCCGCAGGGTATAGTCAGCGATAGTGGAGGCAAAGGGAGGATCCAATGTGCCGGCACTCACATTCAAGGCTGATAATGTACTGTCGTTGGATGCCGCACGCTTGATGGTGATGGAGTAGGTCTTCGAGGTGGTGGCATCCTGGGCGGTGACGGTGATCGAGACGACTTTGCTGGTCCCTGGGCCGTCCAGTGGAATGGTGGTCTGCCCTTCGTTCGGTACAGACCCCGATATGACCGCATTCGGATCCTCCTTCGTTGCGGAGATGGCGACGGAGGCAACAGTGTGAGCGACGTTGACTGTGTAGTCCAGCGTGTTGGCGGAAAACCCAGGTTCTAGAGGACCTGGTGTGATATTTAAGGTCGACAGATTGTTGTTGCTCGATGCCGCACGCTTGATGGTGATGGAGTAGGTCTTTGAGGTGGTGGCATCCTGGGCGGTGACGGTGATCAAGACGACTTTGCTGGTCCCTGCGCCGTCAAGAGGTATGGTGGCTTGGCCTTCGTTCGGCACAGACCCCGATATGACCGCATTCGGATCTGCCTTCGTAGCGCTGACAGTGACATTTGTGACCTTGGTTCCTACGTTCAACGTGTACCTTGTCTGTTCCGAAGTAAAGCGAGGCGATAAGGTCTGTTCCACACCATCGATTTTCACGCTCAACAATGACAGATTGTTGTTACTGGATGCCGCGCGGTTGATGGTGATCCGATAGGTCTTACTCTCGCCATTCGGGGCCGTCACGATGACTGAGACCGCCTTATTAGTTCCCGGCCCATCAAGCTGAATGGTGGCACGTCCGTCATTGGACACGTTCCCCGATAGCACCGCCCCAGGATCGGACTTGGTTGCGGCTATGGCGATAGCAGAGACGTTGGTGGCCACGTCGAGGGTGTAATCGGACTTGGTCGAATCAAAGAGAGGGCTCAACGGGCCTGGCGTGACGGTCAAGGTCTTCAGATTATTATCACTTGAGAGCAGTCGTATCACATGGAGTGTATAGGTGCTCTCCAGGCCGGTCTGTGTGGTTAACACGACCGGGATCGGTTTGGTCGATCCCGGTTGGTCGAGGGTGATGGAACGCTGTGTGGTGACAGTCCCGTCGATTGATATGGTCACCGTGCTGTCCTGGGGGGTTGCGGTGACCGTGACACTGGTAGCGGTCGTCGGAGCCTCAGCCGTATAGCTCGTGGTATCGCTGGAAAAGGCCGGCTGAAGAGTGGCTGGTGTGATGCTGAGGTTGGCTAGAGGGACATTGGGCTTCCCTGAAACCGATGCCGAGTCCTTACAACCGTAGAGAGTCACAGAGAGAACGATGAGACACAGGGCAACCCAATCTGCTCTTATGATGATCAAAAAGCGTTTCATGGTGATATTGGAGATGAATGCCTGCTGCGCAATGGAGCGGGTCCACATCTTCTAGTGGATCCAAACCGTCAGCGACGAGATGTCCAAGCAGATTCAGATCGGTTCTCATGATGTTCATCACATCGATCACCGACTGATACTTGATATAGCTGATCTGACCGGTCGGGTCAACGGACGAAGTGCGGAGGGATGGGGGGTGATGTGTGGGCATGTCAGCACAGCGATTCAGCGGATCACCGGATATGTGCTAGTCATGGAAGACGTATGGCCAGGTCAAATTGAAGACGAGCCTGCCTATCGGCGAGATCGAATGATGGTGATAACGTAAGACTGTGTATTCACGCCGTCCTGTGCGGTGACGGTGAGGGCTACCTCGGTGCGTCTTCCCTGTAGGGGGACGGAGATTTGTCCTGTCTGTGTCCCTGCTGCTGCGATCACGGAACTGCGTGTGCTCATCACGGCATTGGGATCGGACTTCGTTGCAGAGATGGTCACGCTGTCTATGTCATTGGCTACGGTCACTCGGTAGTTCAGGGTTTCTGATGCAAAGTCAGGATCCATGGAGCCAGGAGTGACCGTCAAATCAGTGAGCACATCGTCGCTCGAGGGTCGCGCTCGTTTGACGGTGATGGTATAGGTCCTTGGGGTTCCATTCGGGGCTGTGACGATCATTGAGACAATCCTGGTGGTCCCCGGCCCGTCAAGCTTGACCGTCGCGCGCCCCTCGTTAGGCACATCACCCAAAAGGACGGCATTGGGATCAGATTTGGTTGCCACGACGGTCACTTCGGTGACGGTACTGGCCATGTTCACCGTGTAATCTTGAATTCCTGGAGAAAAGGGAGGAGACAAGGTGCCTGGCAATATCGTCAAGGTCTTAAGGGTATTGTCTCCAGAAAGGGTGATCGCCCGCAGGGTCATGGTATAGATTTTCGCTCTTCCATCGGAGGAAGTGACAGTCAAGGAGACATCCTTCGTTGATCCAGGCCCGGGAGCTTGAATCGTAGCTTGACCAGTGGCTTGTCCTGCCGGAGCAATGATTGCACCAGACAATACGTCATTCGCTGCAGATTTTGTTGCTGAAATGGTGATGTCTTGCTGGTTGCTGGGTAGATCAACATTGTAGCTGCTCGTGTCGCCGGCGAATGGCGGTTGGAGCGACGCACCAGAGACGGAGAGGCTGACCAGTTGAGGGCCTGGATCAATTGATCCTGTGTCATTGCAACCAGAGATTTCAAAACTGATAGTCCCGGCGAGAAGAGCGAGAGCAAGGTATCGTGTATAGATAGCGAAGCGGTGTTTCATAATGGACCCACAACATGCGCCTTGCTGGAAACTCTGTTGGGCCCAGCCACCCGGTGAACCAATGCGGGAGACGCGATCTTACGAAAGGGGTTCTTAATCGGTCTATCCCTACTTGTGTATGGATAAGCGGGGTGAGAGAAGAGGCAATCCTAACTGATTAGGGCAACGCTTCAGATTAGGATGGGGTGGATGATCGGCGATGGGAAGTAAGTCTGTGGAAGGATGGTATTTCGCAAGAGGCCTATCTGGTGACAGACAGGCCTCGGCGGGTGCTCTAATTTTTAGGGAGCTAGAGGAGGTGCTTGGCTCACGGTAATGGTGTAGGTCTTGTTGGTCGTTGTGTTTTGTGCGGTCACGGTGACCGATATCTGTGGGAGTGGGAGGAATATGTAAGAAACGGTTGTTTGGCCGGTCGCGACTCCTGTCCCGGGGTCAGGGACCGAGCCAGAGAGAACGGCATTAGGATCGGACTTGGTTGCAGTGACAGTTACTTCGAAGATGCCGGAAGGTACTTCCACCGTGTAGTCCAAGTGGCTCTGATCAAAAGCTGGAGTTAAGGTAAGAAGTACAGCATTCGCTACCACGCTCAATGCGAGTAGATTGCTGTCATCTGATGCCGCACGATGTATCGTGACTGTGTAGGTTTTACTGTCTATCCCATTCTGCGCAGTGACAAGGACTGATATCGGTGTGTCTGAGCCTGGCCCTCCCAGCGGTAGATTGGACGCAGAACCGGAAGCCGTTCCTGCCGGGACTATGACGCTCTCAATGGCCATCACGGCGTTCGGGTCGGATTTCGTTGCCGAGATATCTACGGCAGTAACGTTTGTGGGCACATTGATCGTGTAGGGGGGTGGAGTGTTGAGATCGATCGGATGAGCCAAAGAGTTTTCAGTTACGGTCAATGCTGACAAGTTGCTGTCGTCTGATGCCGCGCGATGTATCGTGACCGTATAGGTTTTGCTGTCGACTCCATTCTGTGCAGTCACAATGATTGATATCGGTGTGTCTGAGCCTGGCGCACCGAGCGGAAGGTTGGGCGCGAAACCAGAAGCTGTTCCGGAGGGGACGGTGACGCTCTCAATGGCCATAACAGCATTGGGGTCGGATTTCGTTGCCGAGACATCCACGCTGGTGACATTGGTGGCCACGTCTACTGTGTAGAGTGTAGTGCCTGCGACGAAGACAGGATTCAAGGTGCCGACTGAGACGTTCAATGCCGACAGGTTGGTATCTCCTGCGAGTCGTTTTATGGATACGGTATAGGTCTTCTTGCTGCCGTTTGGAGCGGTTACTTCGATTGTTACCGGTGTGGTTGTCCCGGGGCTGCCTAGTGTAATGGACGCTTGTCCTGGATTTGTTCCCGCTGGAATCGTGGTGGACCCGATCAGCATCGCGGCATTTGGGTCTGATTTGGTGGCAGTGATGGTCACGGCGGTGACGTTTGTCTGGACGTCTACTGTGTAGCCCAGGGTATTCGCATCAAAGCCAGGAACCAAGGGCTGAGTTGCGTTATTTGCTTTGACGCTCAATGCCGAGAGATTGTTATCGCCTGATAAGAGTCTTGTGACCGTGACGGTATAGGTGCTCGTGAGCCCATTCTGTGACTCTAGGACGATAGGGATTATTTTGATCGATCCTGGAGAGCCGAGGGATATGGAGCGTTGTGTAGTGACCGTGCCATCAATTGTTACGAGCGTTGTGCTGTCCTTCGGAGTAGCGATTACGGTGACAGTCGCAGCGCCAGTTGGGGCATCGACTGTGTAGGTGGTGGTATTGCTCGAAAACGCAGGCTGGATTGTTCCGGGAGTGATTGTGAGGCTGGAGAGGGGAACTTCTACGGTTTGTTCTGAGATCGAAACGCTGTCCGAGCATCCATAGGTCACGAAGCCGATCGCAGCGACAAGAATCACGGCGCAACAGGTCTTGGTGGAGGTCAGAAGGTCATTCATAGTGTTACCGTTTGCTTTCTCCGGATAGGAGGCTTCGGTCTGTTGGGACCTTAATAACCTAAGACAATGGAGTCCTGATGCTAGGAGAGGATGAGGAAACGGTCTAGGCCTACAAAGGTAAGGGAGTTCTGGGCGAAGGCGGGGCCAGTGTTATTGGTCGATGATCTGCCTCGGTCTTGAGGAGCTGCGGAAACGAGAGAGACGGTGATGTATGGTTGGTTGACCAGTGAATGGAGACCTAATAGGCTTTTGACAAAGGCCACCCGTGGCGTTGTCTCATCTCCCAGAGGCTCAACGTACGGGGGAGAGTGTAGTTCGCCTCTTCGCTTGCTGGACGGCCTTTCTGAGCAGCCTGCGAGATGTTCAGGCATGCTCAGTAACAATACATGTACAGAGATATTTGTCAGGCAGCCAGTGTTTGTCAGCACACCTCTAGAGGCTTAGAAGTCAATTGGCTAGTTGCTGCATGGCCAAGGGCTAATCCTGGGAATAGCCCTTGGCCACGAGACAATCGACTTACAGCCAGATTAGAGACCAATGCCGTGCTCTGTTTTCCTGATACATCTGGAGCTGGAAGTTAACGAACTCTCTATTTGTTTGGATCCACAAGACCTGACGAATCGATCGTCACCTCTAAGGGATCACTCTGCGGGGACTCGGCATCACCCCTGGACACGGTATTAGTAATCTTGTATTTCGCGTCGCTCAACTCCTTGCTCGGTTTGAGGGTTTTGTCAGTCTTATTATACTCCGCACCCGTATCTTCTTGGCCATCGATATAGAGATGGGGGGTTTCTTCATCAGTTGGTGTAGCTATTTTGAATCGTGGTTGCTTGACGGTGGTGATGTCGTCTGTCCTTGTAGAGCCTGAATTTAGGTCGCATGCTCCAGTGCTGGGAATGGTAAGACACGAATCATCCTCCGGTATCAAATCTGGTGCGGTCGCTGGTTTAGCTGGTGGAGTGGGCGCCGCCGGGCGGATCACGAAGATGGTGTAAGTCTTAACAGTGCCCCCATCTTGAGCAGTCACGGTGAAGGAAATTGTTGTGGGCTCTCCCCCTGCACCATTCAGTGGGAAGGTCGCTTGGCCTGACTTTGTTCCTGGTGAAACCGTATTACCGCCGATGGCCATGGTCGCATTCGCATCGTCCTTGGTGGCGCGGACGACGACTTCTCCAACCTTGGGCGCCACGGTGACGGTGTTCGAATCAAATGGCGATGAAAGAGGTGTCACTGCAGTACCTGCCGTCACACTCAACGCCGATAGATTGGCATTGCTCGAAGGAGCTGTGCGAGTCACGGTGATGAAGTATGACTTTTCGGTTGCATTCGGGGCCGTTACTCTAATTTCAATTTCTGTCGTGGATGGGCCCGGTGGTAGGGAGATGGGATTCGTCCTCGGAGCATCACTGACAAAGAGCCCGACTCTCGCACTTGCATCCTGGGGCGTTGCACTCACAGTAACGCTGTCAACGTTATTATCGACTTCCAGCTCATAGTTCGGGTTCGTCCTAGTCTGGCTAAACGTGGGGGATAGAGTGTGACCGGTGACGGTCAAATCCCCTAAATTATTGTTCCCGCCGAGGGCAGCACGGATGAATAATATATTGTAGGTGTTTTTGTCCTGTTGGTTCTGAGCAGTCACCACGACCGGGACAGTGATCCGTACTTCTGGCCCTGGAGCCCCCAAACTGATGGGTTGTGGTTGTCCATTATTAATTGCCACCGTTGCAGCACTATCCTCTGGAGCTGCAGTTATCCTCACACTGGTCACATCGCTCAAGAGGTTTACCGTGTAGTCCAGAATGTCTGGATCGGTGAAACGCAGGCTGCCCGACGACTCAGCCAAACTCTTGAGGTCGGCGTTTCCATTCAGAGCCGCGCGCTTGACATTGATGGTGTAGTCTTGGGATCTACCGTTATCTGCGGTCACACGCACCGTAATGGGGGTGGTGTCACCGGGGCCAAGTAAGGTGATCGGTTGGGAAGTGATTGTTGCGCCGCTTCTCAGAATGGTTATTTTCGCGGTCGGGTCTTCCGGCGTTGCTGTGACTGTGACAGTCCCTACACCGCTTAGCACATTGACGTCGTATTTGGGCTGGTTAACCTTGAAGTCCAGTCTTCCTGGGGCGATGGATAAGCTCTTGAGATTATTGTTCCCGTTTAGGGCCGCACGAATAACAGTTATCTTGTAAGGGTTCTTGGCCTGATTCTCAGCCGTCACGATGATGTCGATGTCCGTTCGCGAGGGGGCAACACCAGGGTCTTTTAAGGTAATGGTCTGCTTTTCTCCTGGCTTGGTAGGCTTTCCATTGACTGTCATGCTTGCAGTCGAGTCTTGCAGCGTTGCGCTGACCGTGACTTGACCGACATTGCTCTCTACATTGACGTTATAGGTGAGCTGGGTAACATTCTTGATATCTATCCCTGGTGAAATGGAAAAGGTTTTTAAGAAGTTATTGTCCGATGCTCCACGATTGATAGTAACTTTGTAGGTGCTTTCGCCCCCTTTCGGCCCGGTGATGACGATTGGAACCGTTATGGCGGATCCTGGTGCGCCAAGCGGAACAATCGCTTTTCCTAACGCAGTTCCCGCGGAGACAGTCACTTCACCACTGGGCGACTTAATCACCATCACGGTATTGGGGTCAGACTTGGTAGCAGTGAGCGTGATGCTTGTGACGTTGTTGCCGATGTCATTAATTGATTGCTCTGACTTGCTCTTGTCGAAAGGGGATGGGGCCACGGTTCCATCCGAGGAGGATAGCGCCTGTAAGGTCGTATCTTCAGCCTCTCTGCTTACCCGAATGGTGTAGGACTTTGACGTGCCTCCTGCACCTGTATCGGTGACGAGGATAGTGAGATCCTCAAATGTCCCTACCGAGGCGAGAGTAACGGTCTGACTTGTTCTCTCCTGGTTGTTGATTCGTACGCTGTCACCAGCGACTTGAGGGCGAACAGTGATGGTCGTGCTCGCTTCGTTGCCGAACAGCTTTACGGTGTAAGTAGTTGTTGTAGTGTTGAATTTTGGTTCCAGTTTGCCTGCGGATGCGGATATGTCTCCGAGTTCCGCAGGTTGGGTGCCGGTTCCTGTGTCCCCGCAGCCGTAGGCGCTCAAACCCATTAGAACCAGGACCAGTCCAATGAGAGATCGTCCGGTACGGGTGCGTGGATGTGTCATAGTGGAACCGCTCACTTTCTGTTGGAGAGGATCGTTAAGGATGTGTTTGGTCACGGGTTGTGAATCCAAACTGTAGCGTTTAGGGGTGACGAAATCACTCGACCTTGTTGCGCACTGCCAGATAGCTCGATTGGTACGGGGTGAACGTATAGCGGAATTGTACTAGTCAGGTCAAGTACCTGATTCAGGTACTTAAATAGCATAGCTAATAGATAGGATTTGCGCTACTGCCGTGACGGCGTTCCGCTCGGCACCTTGCCGAGGAGCTCGGTTTTAGAGGGAATCTGGGTCAGGAGGTCCGGGCGTACTTGAAACAAACCGGAGAGTCGCTGGCCGGTCGCATAGAGCAGATTTCCCGATTGGCTGCCCAACGTCAATTTCCCCGTGGCTTTGCCGTCCTTTGATGTGGCGATAAACTCTGCGGACGGAGACAAGAGTCCATAGGGGGCGAGCGGTGCTGATTGTTTCATGACTCGCTCTTCCGCCGGTAGATTGGCCACTCGACTGACGAAGAGGTCTGCCACCTCTTGACTGACCTTCTCCATGGGCTGGTCCTCCAAAACCCAC
>WBZP01003672.1_pt1 | contig 12992 bp, 12 predicted proteins | sample 5204301 | NCBI WGS metagenome assembly WBZP01 (sample SAMN12412401, study PRJNA552823) | activated sludge metagenome | isolation source: activated sludge from nitrification reactor of wastewater treatment plant... | place: USA: Pennsylvania | collected 2017
ATCCACCGATCCCACGACTGTGCCATCCGGCTCCGCAATGACCGCATAGTTGGCCGTATCGGGAATCGCACCGCCGGAGGTGATGGCGGCCAGCCTGGCTCCGCGACGACCCCGAATACGGTGATTGATGCCGTCATGATGCAGATAGGCTCGACTCCGGCCCCGGCTGGTGACATACCCGTCGACGAGCATCTTCACCACGCTGTCGAACGTCGCGCGGGTCAGATCGCGATAGGGCATGGCCCGACGGCACAGTTCATACAATTCCGTCTCATCCCACGCCTGCGTGGCGGCCGCGGCCACAATCTGCTGCGCGAGAACGTCCAACGGTGCAGGCGGCACGTCGATGTGGTCCAACACCCCGGCGCGGATCGCCCGGATCAAGGCGGCGCATTCGATCAGTTCGTCGCGCGTGGTGGCGAAGAGGCGGCCTTTGGGAATCGCGTGAACCCAGTGGCCGGCACGGCCGATACGCTGGAGACAGGTGGCGATCGACCGGGGTGACCCGATCTGGCAGACGAGATCCACCGTCCCCACATCGATGCCGAGTTCCAGCGAAGCCGTCGCCACCACCACCCGCACGGCTCCGGTCTTCAACCGGTCCTCCGCAGACAGGCGAATCTCCCGCGACAGGCTCCCATGATGGGCCGCGACGACGCCTTCGCCCAGATGGCGCAGCCGATCCTCTAAGTAGTGCGAGACCCGCTCGGCCAGGCGCCGCGTATTCACGAAGACCAGGGTCGAACGATGCGCCTCGACCAATGCCGCAACCCGGTCGTACACATCGCTCCAGATCGCATTGGTTGCGACGGCCCCGAGTTCGTCCTTCGGCACCTCGACAGCAAGATCCATGTCGCGACGATGACCGACGTCGATAATCATGACATCGTCCGCCGGTTGAATCGGCTCGTATCCTTGACCGTCCCCGGGATCCGCGTCCCGCTTCACGAGAGGCAGCGGCCGATTCCCCACCAAGAACTGCCCCACCAGTTCGATCGGACGTTGTGTTGCGGAGAGGCCGATCCGTTGAACGGATCTGCCGGCCAGCGCCGCCGCTCGCTCTAGCGAGAGAGCCAGATGCGCCCCCCGCTTGTTCGGAGCGACAGCATGAATTTCATCCACAATGACCGTCCGCACCGTCTTCAACATCGCCCGGCTTTTCTCGGCCGTCAGCAGAATGAAGAGCGACTCTGGCGTGGTGATGAGGATATGCGGCGGACGCCGGAGCATCTGCTGCCGCTCAGTCATCGGCGTATCTCCGGTCCGCACCACGACCCGCAGTTCCGGCAACAGGAACCCGGCCGCCAGTGCGGCCTGGCCGATCTCGGTGAGCGGCTGCTGAAGATTTTTTTGGACGTCGTTGCTGAGGGCTTTGAGCGGTGACACGTAGAGAATCTGGGTTTCGTCCCGCAGGTCGCAGTGCACGGCCTGCTGAAACAGGCGGTCGATGCAGGAGAGAAAGGCCGCCAGGGTCTTGCCGGACCCGGTGGGGGCGGAGATCAGGAGGTCACGCCCGGATTGAATCGCAGGCCAAGCCTGCAACTGAACCTCGGTGGCAGCCGCGAACTTCGTCGCGAACCACTCGGCAATGATGGGATGAAACGGCAGCGCCGGCGTCATCGTGAGATGGTAGCACAACCGGAAAGACAAAAAATGTGCGACGACTGGTCAAGGAGAGCACGAAGGGCGAAGGTCCGTGGCCATGAGCCTCGCGAACCTGCATGGGACGAAGAGGATGGATTGGAATGGAGCAGCGCCGGTTCCGCCACACGGGATCCGGCACCCCGCTCATGGAGCAGAGCCTGCCTAAACAACCCCTACATCAATGCACCTCCGTACGTCTTCAAGATGTCATACGACAAGCGGCACTCACTACAGCAATTTTTCGAGAACCGGACTTGGGACGGCGAGACGACATGCCGCGCCAGATAACTGGGAAAATCGATCCAACTGTTTGTGCCTCGTGCGGCAAACCCGTCGTCACGAACCCGTCGGCACAACTCACACATCGGTACGACTCGAACCATCGTCGGTCTCCTTTTGCGCGAATCCGATTCCTCCGCTGATAGGCGGGGATCACTTTTTCTTCGTTCGGCCCGTCCGCTTATGCAAATCATCCGGACAACAAACCCGTTCGCCATCCAATACCCGTCGCAAGTAATGTCCGGGATCAACGGTCATGTGTTTGACCAGATATCCCATCGCCCCCACCTCAAAGGCTGCGGTCACATAGGCCGGATCTTCATGTGAAGAAAAAAAGACGACCTTGCTGTTCGGCACCGCCTCATGGAGCTGGCGACCAGCCGACAGCCCGTCGAGAAATGAAAGCGAAAAATCCAGGATGACCAAATCCGGGGTAAGACGTTTCGCCGTTAACACCAGGGCTTCACCCTCGGTTTCAGACGCGATGACATCAAAGTGAGATTCGAGGAGAATCTCCAGAAATGCCAGCATAGCCCGGGATGAATCGCCTATAAGCACACGGGGACGTGAAATCTTTTTTCTCATTGTCCTACGAGTCACTGCTTAGAAAAAGGATGCGTATAGTAGGCAAGTGAAGGGAAAACCACACGCGTAACAGAACGAGTGGGATTATAAAAAACATACTAGTTCAAGTACTAGTATGTTTGTTGGGGCAGGACAGGCACAATGAGGAAGATTGTTAGGTTTGGCTGGTGAGACCCTGCGCCAAGGCGTATTTGACGAGTTCGACCGTCGTATGCAGGTTGAGTTGCTCCATGATTTGCCCTTTATGGAACTCAACGGTGCGGGGAGAAATCTTGAGAGTCCCGGCGATATCCTTCACCGTATGCCCCTCGGCCAGGAGCTGCAGGACTTCGCGTTGACGAGTGGTGAGTTCCGGGCCGGCGGGTGCCCCGCCGTCAATCCCGCGCAACATGCTTTCCACCACTTCTTTGGTCACCAGGGGAGTCACGTAGAAATTGCCGCTCCGTACAGCCCGGATGGCCTGGGCCAATTCCTCACCCACACAGCGTTTAAGCAGATATGCGGAGGCACCGGCCTCGAACGCCGCCCGCACATAGGCCGGATCGGCGTGCATCGTAATAAACACCACTTTGACTTGAGGAAACTTGACCTTCAAGACACGGGCGGCATCGATCCCGTTCAGCACGGGCATCGAAATATCGAGAATCACAATATCCGGCTTCACCTCCGGTACGGCCTCCAGCAGCGCGCGCCCGTCTGAAACGGTCCCGACCAGCTCGCACTGGTCATCCAGCAAGCGCCGAAAGCCCTCCAATACCAGCGTGTGATCGTCTGCCAGCAACACCCGCGGCAGCGTCATATCGCCACCCGCGCAAGCGGTACATACATCGACACGGTTGTTCCCCTCCCCGGAATTGACTCCACTTCACACGTTCCCTGCACCGACAGGAGACGCTCGCGCATATTCAGCAGACCAAGCCCGCCTTCTCCCCTGTCGACCGTCAGCTGATCGAACCCCTTGCCGTCATCGCGCACGACCACGACCACGCCCTCTTCTTCGAGCGTGACCTCCACCTCCACCCGGGTCGCCTTCGCATGACGAGCGATGTTGGACAGGCTCTCCTGCACGACCCGATACAAGGCCGTCGAAGCAGTCTTGCCGAGTTGGTGGTCGAGCGGTTGGTGCACAAACAGCGCCTTCACACCAGTTCGAGTGGAAAAATCATCCAACAATCGCTGCAAGGCCGCCTTCAAACCCAGATCATCAAGAATGGAAGGATGGAAGCGATAGGCCATAAATCGCACATCGTCCGACAGTGCCTCCAGCCCCTTCAGCACATTGCGCACATTCTCCTGAGCTTCCGATGGCGACGACCCGATTTGACGGCCGATCGCCTGCAGATCCAGCATGAGGAGCGCCAAACGCTGGTTCACATCATCGTGCAGATCCTGCGCAATCCGTCGGCGCTCCTCTTCCTGCGCCGTCAAAATCCGACCGGTGAGCGTATGCAACTGCTCCTCGCTCCGCTCCAGCGCCAGGCGGCTGGCGGCCAAATCCGCTGTCCTCGCTTCAACCCCTCGCTCAAGCCGCTCATTGCTCTCCTTCAGCAGCAATTCCGTACGACGACGCTGATACACAAATACGACAGGGGCCCAAATCCCGAACAAACTGAACAGATGATTCACCCATTCAAGCCAGGGCGGAAGTCCCGGGATACGCGGACTGAACGGAACGGCAATGATGGTCAGGAGTGAGCAGGCGATCGCGGCAGCGATAGGCAGCCATCGGTATTGGCTGGCGGAGGCCAGCAGGACGACGGTGCTGTACAACACCGCGTTCGCAACACCCAGCGGCAACTGAAGATCCAGCACAAAAAAGAAACAGGCCAACAAGCCGGCCAAGCCGACCATGAGATGCTGTCGCCGCGACGCGAGAGCATCGGTCGACCCGATAGCCGGCGCCCCTGCTTCGTCGAGTCGTTGATTGAATGGCGCCATCGGGGCCGGATTTTAGCACGGGCCTCTGCCCGGAGACTAGAACCACAATAACCTGCAACGGCCACAGCAAACCATCTCACGGTTCGGGTATGATGGCGCGATGACCGCCCCTCGTCCCATCGTCATTCTAGGATCCGGCTATACCGGCCATTGGATCTATCAGCTGGCGCGGCAACAATCCCTGCCTATCCTGGCCAGCAGTCGCCGTCCCGACACCCACCTGCCCGATGTGGCGCCGGATGAACGGATTCGGTTCGACTTGATGGATCCGTCCAGTTGGGCTGGCTTGCCTCCGGAAGCCGATTTGATCTGGACGTTTCCGGCCACTCCCCTGGAGCATGTCCAGGCCTTTGCCCGACATTATTGTTCATTCTCTCAAAGACTGGTGGTGCTTGGCAGCACGTCGGCGTATGACCGGGCCGACCCGCCGGCGCAGGATCTTCCTCCGTGGATTGATGAGACCAGCTTGATTAATACCGACCTCCCACGGGTTCAGGGCGAGGAATATCTCCGCACGCACCATGGAGGCATCATCCTGCGGGTCGCCGGCATCTATGGTCCCAATCGCAACCCGGTGCAGTGGATTCGCCAGGGGCGGGTCGGCCCATCGACCAAGTTCGTCAATTTGATTCATGTGGAAGACCTGGCGCAGTTGTGCCTTCTTGCTTTGAAACGCGGGCAGCCGGGAGACACCTACAACATCAGCGACGGTCACCCCCGTCGCTGGGCCGAGATTTGCGCGGAAATAACCAGGCGGTGGGGAATTGTCAGCCCCCGGCAAGCTGATCGCAGCGAACCGGGAAAACGTATCCGTAACCAGAAAATCATTGCGCAATTCAGCTATACGCTCCGGCACCCGGATCTCTACCCGGCCCTCCAATCGCTGCACACGGAACCAGGCCCGGGAGGCTGAAGCGATCTGCCTCCGTCACTGCTTGGCAAATTGAGGATTCAGTTCGATAAGCGCCTGGTGAATGGCTTCTCCGGCTACCCGCTGCCCCTCGGCCGTCCAATGTGTATCATCGGGCAGATAGGTGAGGACTCCCGACGCGGCTGCGTCTCTGAGCGGGGACGTCAGGTCGACAAAGTGTATGTCGGGAGAAATCGCCTTGAGCATGGACTCGAGTTCGCCCGGCAAATCATTGACCGGCCACTCTCTCATCTCCGGCGTGGAAGGCTCAAAATTTTCCAGCCCTTGATGAACCCGATATTTCACGGGTGCAAAGGCAACGACGAAACGGACGCCCTGTTGCCGGGACAATTCATGCGCTTCAGCCAAAATCGATCGCAACCGTTCGAGCCGGAGGCGATCCGTCGGCTTCAAGGCCGCGGGCTTCTCCCAGAAATACAGTTCGGTCTGCTTTCCGCTCCTGTCGCGAAACAGCCCACGGAACTGCAAGAACGTGTGATTCGGGACACACCCGCTCATGACTCTCTTTGAGACGACGAGCAGATTTCGGGTCAGCGATCGCATCCAATAGTCGTCCGTCGGCATGCTGACATCCGACAGCGCAGGGTCTAGCTCCGTACCTTCCGGATCCAACTGCAGCAGATCGTTCCCTTCGAAAAACGTCCACACAATCACCCTGGGCCGCAGACTCAACCCATAACGCTTCAGCACGATCAATTCCTGCTCCGGTCCATATCCGCTGATCCCCAGGTTCGCAACAGAGGCTCCTGACAACCGTTTCATCGTCGAGGTCAAGAGACTCGAGTTGGACAACATCGGCGATTCCACATACGAGTCGCCGACGACCACGACTTCGGCCCGATCCAGATCTTCATCATTCCGGAATCCGTGCTGGTCATATCGAATATCGAATTCCTGCGGGGGATTGGCCGGCAGGCACAGTGCCTCGCCGATATTACCTCGAACAAATGACCCTCGAGCCTGATAGTGTGCCTCATGCCGATATCCAAGCTCGGCATCGCGCACATACCCGGGACGATCAAACCAGGCCCGCCCCTGGGTCCCCAACAGCGCTTGATAATTGATGAGTCCCACCGCACCGAGCAATTCAGCCATTCCCAGCATGGATGAACCGACCAGCGTCATCAGAATAAATCTCGTGCGGATCTCTCCGCGCGGGAGATCTGACACCAATGCATAGAGCCCCCAAGCCAGGAGATACCCGACGATCAGATCACCCAGCAGATCCCCCGTGCTGGTCACGCCCGTCACCCACAACACCGCATACCCGCACGCAAAAATGGCCAGCGTCATGAGCGCAGCCTTATCCTTTAACAACGCGCCCCTCCTTCACACACCCCTAGAGCGACCAGCTGTCGGCCCGAGAACCGGGCGACGGCCGGAATGGGATGTCGCCTTACAGCTTAACATTTGTCCAGTATAACTGGACACTACGAATACGAGATTCCAGCCTAACTTGCCACTGGGGATATGCCTAGGGTAGAGGCGGCTACTAAACCATGGACGCGCTGGCGCGCTTCGCACGATAGAATGGCACGGACCAGCAATCTTCCCGCCTTGAGACTCTCTGAAAAACATGTTACACAGATGCACGGCACGCCTTCGCTGCCCACCAGGCTGCGGTTCCCAATCGTGAGCAATTGATGGCCATCGTGCCGAAGAAACCTTCCAAACCTCTCACTCCCTCGCCGACGAAATCCGAATTACACGTTGGAGATATCGTCCGCCAACTGCGCAAGCGGCATCACCTGTCCGTGCGAACACTCGCCGACAAATGCGGATTCTCTCCCAGTTTCATTTCGCAGGTCGAATTGCGGCAGGCGTCGCCCTCCATTGCGTCCACTGAACGTATTGCCTCCGCGCTGGGCGTCACACTGGGAGAGTTTTTCCGGGCGGTAGACCCTAAGCCCCCGGCCATCATCCGAGTCGCGTCGAGGCCGGTGGTGCAGAGTGAATGGTCTCGAGCCAAAATCGAGGCGCTTGGCCCCTTTCGCAAAGACAGCCAGCTGGAACCGATGATCATCACGATCCAACCGGGGGGAGCAAGCGGGCACAAGCCCTACGTGAGGCAGGCAGAACAACTCGCAGTGGTGCTGCTGGGAACGCTCGAACTGACGCTTGAAGAGGAGATCTACAACCTCAAGCGCGGCGACGCCGCGGGCATTCCCGCCGGAAACCGGCACTGCTGGCGGAACAACAGCAAGCGGCCGGCCCAAATCCTCATCGTCACCGCACATCGACCCATGTGATGTCCGCCGCGACCTCCCGTCGCATTGAAACCGATCACAGGCTCCAGTGGCCACTCGACTTGAGAGCCGACCGGCTCATCACGATCGCAGCAGCGCCATCACGCTAAGGCAGACCAGCAGATTGTTAACGGCATGCCCGATCATCCCAGGCCAGAGACTGCCGGTCCGTTCGTAAGCCCAGGCCCAAATCAAACCACTCCAAAAGACGCTCAAGAATCCGATCAATCCATAACCATGGGCGAGGGCGAACAGCGCGGCGCTCAGGATCGCCGCCGTTCCCCACTGAAACCGCCGCCGAAACACACTGAACAACAGCCCTCGAAATGCTAACTCCTCAAATACCGGCGCAAAGAGTACGTACTCCATCAAGCTGACCAGCAAAGTCGGCGGCGTGCCCCAGACGAGATCCGCGTCGAACCATTCGGTCCAATGACTGATCAATTTCAGCGGTTCGGCAATCCGCCCCAGCGCCCACTCGCCGACGAGGCCGGCCGCCACGACCGCCAGCACCGCCAGCCCCAGTTGCCCCACGTGGCGCGGCTCGAAACTCAGTCCGAATCCTCGCCAGAAGGTCTGTCGTTGCGGCCGAAGCAGATGATAGTAGGCCAAGGCGAGCAGCGGGAGATTGGACAACGGCACCGCCACTACCCGCAGCGACGGGAAATCCCCGGCGGCAAAGAGAAAGGCTACTGTCAGGAGGGCGCCGACGGCGCCGCCTCGGAGCAAAACCCCGGCGCCCAAGCGGCCGGCCCACAAAGGCGGCAGCGTGGCGGACCCCACTCGAAACATCGCGGCCACCTTGCCTCGCCGCACCCACATCATCAAGACGATACTCCCGACGACCATGAGTGTCAGTTCAAGCAGGGCAAACGCACGCGAACGCCAGACTAAGGCCTCCACCCGTTGCTGAGAGGCGGTCTCGATGGTGACAAGCAGCGACCTGTCCCCTGCCCGTTCGGCGATACGGGTGGCCAGCCGGCTATAGAACCATCCCGCAACAGGCTGCTCCGCCAGGTACGCTTGCAGGTCGAACCCCGTGTCGGGGGACAGACGTGTATCCACGTAGCCCGCTTGCAAGAGCCGGGCGAATCGCGGGTAGGGTTCGGCTTGCCGAACCCATCGTGAGATTTTCTGCCGGACCTCCTGGAGATGCTCCGCCTCACCTTCCAGAATGGCGAGATGCAAGTCGACAAAGGGATCAGACGATTCCTCGGCGAGTTCGCGGTACCATTCGATGGCCTGCTCCCGATCGTTCGCGTCACTGCCCATCGTGATGTCATAGAGAAACTGCTCCCAGACCGGCAAGGTCTTCAACCCGTCTGCCTGATCCATCAGACGACCGACCATATGACTCAGCGCCCGTTCGGCATCCGCCACCCGCTCGACCCTCGGCACGTCAAACGATAACCAGGCCACCACGGCAATCGAGGCAGAGAGGACTACGGCCGACAACAGGGTGATTGCGCGGGAAAAGCCGGGATTGTACGCATGCGGCGGAGGAGGGGCTCCGACGCACGGCGCCGCGGGCGTTACTAATTGTGGAACCGGAACAGTTGATTCGTCAGCGTCCACGAGACCTCCAAGGGGTAAGGCGCGCCGGAGTATACCACCGGCCTCACGGAGGTGAAACTGGCGAGCCGTCCGATAGAATGGGGCACCGGGCCACCACAATCCCGTGGCTGAACTCCCTTCGGTTTCGTTATACTGGGCTCCACGTTGCGGTAGATTGTTGCTGAAGCGGTGATGCCTTCCCTGACACACAGAACCGATCACATCCGACTATGAGCCGCCCTTCGCAGGATCACGAGTTTGTTCCCCCGCACCGCATCCTCATGGGGCCCGGCCCGAGCATGGTCCATTCGCGGGTCCTGCATGCCCTGTCACAACCGCTGCTCGGCCATCTCGATCCGCAGTTCCTCGGTCTGATGGACGAGATTCAAACCCTGCTCCGCTCGACGTTCCGGACAGAGAATGAGTTTACGATCGCCTTACCGGGCACCGGATCAGCCGGCATGGAAGCCGTCATCGCTAATTTGATCGAGCCCGGCGACCGCGCAATCGTGGGAATCAACGGCGTCTTCGGCTCACGCCTGGCCACGATGATTGAACGGAGCGGGGGCATCCCGCTTCGCCTCGAAGCGCCCTGGGGCAATACCATTTCGTTGGACGCCCTGCAGGACCAGTTGTCCCGGTCCGGTCAGGTGAAGGCGGTCGTCCTCGTGCACGCCGAAACATCGACCGGAGCGTGGCAGCCCCTTGAAGGAGTCGGCACTCTGTGCCGTGCGCACAACGCCTTGCTCATCGTCGATACCGTGACCTCGTTGGGAGGCATTCCGGTCGAAGTCGACGCCTGGGGGATCGATGCCTGTTACAGCGGCACGCAGAAATGCCTGAGTTGTCCGCCAGGGTTAGCCCCGCTGACGATAAGCCCGCGAGCCATGGAGGCGGTTCGACAACGACGCAGTCCCTGCCACAGCTGGTATCTTGATCTATCCTTGATTGCGGAGTATTGGAATGATCGCAGCCGCGCCTATCACCATACGGCCCCGATCTCCATGCTCTATGGGCTGCACGAGGCCTTGCGACTCGTGCACGAGGAGGGACTCGCGCCGCGCTTCGCCCGTCACCAACTCAACAGCAACGCATTGTTGGCTGGACTTGAGCCTCTTGGGCTCATCCCGCTGCCATCGGAGGGCCATCGACTCCCAATGCTCAACTGTGTCACCCTGCCCGTACCAATCGACGATGTGTCAGTACGAACGAGGCTGTTACAGGACTATGCCATTGAAATCGGCGGGGGCTTGGGACCGCTACGAGGAAAAGTCTGGCGCATCGGTTTAATGGGCGAGTCCTGCCAACAAGAGCATGTACTGACCCTGCTCAACGCCCTGGAGGAAATCTTTGCGCAGAACGGTTGGCTGGAGCAGCCCGGTCGCGCGGTGCAGGCCGCAGTGGAAACCTATAGTCACTCACAGTTGTCGGCGAGGAGGCGCGCATGAGTCGAAACGGGTTCTGGATCGTCATGGCCGGCGTGGCCGGTTTTGTGGCGGCGATCACCTACTGGGTCATTGCGCTCGCCGTCGCGGAGTCGCGCAAGGCCGACATGGTGGCGCCCGAACGGGTCACCAGCTTCATCCATGCCGTGATCGATGCCAATCGCGCCAACTATACGCAAAATGTCGTGGATAAACTGCATACCCAAGGCGTCGTCGAAGCCCTGGAACATTGGAAAGAAGAGAAGGGGCTTCCACTACCGGCCCAATTTCTCCTCGAATCAGGCCGGCTGGTCGCGCAGAAAGACATGAAGCTCAGCTTCCGGCTCGCCAGCCTCACCCCGATTTATGTGTGGAACGGACCGAACAGCGAGTTCGAGCGGCGCGGCCTGGAGGTCGTCATGAAGGCGCCGGAGAAACCCTTCACGGGATTTTATCAACAGGGAGGGGTCCGATACTTTCAGGGCATCTACGCCGACCGGGCTGTGTCCGAGAGCTGCGTGTCCTGTCATAACGGGCATGCGAACAGCCCTCGGCGCGATTACAAGCTCAACGACATCATGGGCGGCGTCATCGTCACCATTCCGATCAGCGAGGCACCATGACGATTGCCATTCGCCATATCCGCATTCTCGACGGCCGGGGCCACAAGTTGGAGCGCGGCACTCTCGTAATTGACGGTGATCGCATTCTGGCCATCGGGCCCGACCAGACAGTCCGTGTCCCCAAAGGCGCGCAGCGCATCGACGGCCGGGGCCTGACGGTCCTCCCCGGTCTCATCGATTGTCATGTCCACTTCTGCCTGGGCGCTGAAGCCGACGTGGTCGCAGCCGTGGAAGGGGAGTCTTCGGCGGTCACGCTGCTGAAGGCTGCCGAACTGGCACGTCGAACACTGCACGCCGGCTTTACCACCGTGCGAGATGTCGGCTTTCGCGATCATGCCATCTTCGCGCTGAAACGAGCCATCGAGGCAGGTCTGACACCGGGGCCCCGTATCCTGGCCGCCGGTCTGGCGATCTGCATGCCGGGCGGTCACGCCCGTTTCATCGGACGCGAAGCCGACGGGGTCGAGGCGGTGCGAGCCGCCGTGCGGGATCAACTCGCGGCCGGCGCCGAAGTCATCAAGGTGATCGCCTCCGGTGGCGTGTTGACTCCCGGCACCTCTCCGGACCAAGCCCAGATGACGGTGGAAGAACTGAGCGCCGCGGTTGAAGTGGCCGCCACCCATGGCCGCCATGTGGCCGCCCACGCGCACGGTGCAAGCGGGATGAAAAACGCCCTGCGCGCCGGGGTGCATTCGATTGAACATGCCACGCTGATGGACGACGAGGCCGCAGCGATGATGACCCAACGCGGCGTGTACATGGTTCCCACCTTGTCCGCCCTCGCCACCACAGCCGCCTGTCCAACCGGGTGCGGCATCCCCGATAGCGCCCGCTCAAAAGCCAGAAACATGGTGAAGCAACACGAGAAGAGTTTTCGCTCGGCCGTACGGCGAGGAGTACCGATCGCACTCGGAACCGATGCCGGCACACCGTTCAATCATCATGGGGAGAATGCACAGGAGCTCGAACGGATGGTCGCTCTGGGCATGACGCCGATGAACGCGATCATGACAAGCACATCCGCTGCTGCGCGCTTGCTCCGCCTCTCGGACGAGATCGGCACCATTGAAGTGGGGAAACAAGCGGATCTGCTGGTGGTGGAAGGCAACCCGCTGAGAAATATCGGGCTGCTCTTGAAACAGGAACGGATTGCGGGAGTCATGCAACGGGGACGATTCGTGGCGGGACCGCTTTCACAGGCGTGAACGCTGCGATGTGAATGGTGACGCGTAACGGAGTGGGACTGTCCACATTGTCCGTTTCACGCCTCCGCAGTCACCTTCGCTCGTATAAGAGCTCCAAGGCCGTCGCAAAGCCATTGAGCCGCCCCTTGCGAAACATCTCCTCCAGACGGCCCCGCAGCGCACGAATTCCGCCTTCATCGCCTCGCGCGACCACCGCCTGCGACACCATCATCTGCACCGCCACTTCAAGCAGCCGATGTTTTCGTTGCTCCATTTCAGGCGTGACAAACTCATCCAAGACCTCCGCTCCGCGCGCCTCCACGATCGGCTCCTTGAACGTGTCATAACCCTGGTGGGCAACCGTGCGTTCACGGATGATGGCCAACTCCGACTTGATCCGCGGCACCATTTTCATCAAGACGGCGAACACTTCCTTCCGCCCCTCGTCGAAGAGTTTCTTCTCCATCTCCTCGAGAATCAGCGCTGGATCGACGGTCTCAGGCCGCAGCTCCTCGCCCCAGTGAAGGCGATCGTAGGTCCGCCGGCTCTCGGGATCTCCCAGGACTTCATAGGCCGAGTTGATC
>WBZP01005419.1_pt1 | contig 12988 bp, 2 predicted proteins | sample 5204301 | NCBI WGS metagenome assembly WBZP01 (sample SAMN12412401, study PRJNA552823) | activated sludge metagenome | isolation source: activated sludge from nitrification reactor of wastewater treatment plant... | place: USA: Pennsylvania | collected 2017
CGATTCTACCATGCCCGGCCAGGCAGCCAGGTCATCTTGATCTTGCTCACGGCAGCCAGCAGCGCTTGCCCGGCCGGCGCGGGCACTTCACCGGCTTCCCTGCCGTCCGCGCGCCCTGGGTCAGCTCAGCCAGCAGCGCGCATTGCGAAACATGCGCAGCCAGGGCGAGTCGTGCCAGCCACGCACGTCCCAGTCGGCCGGGTGCCATGACATCTGGACGCTGCGGAAAACCCTTTCCGGATGCGGCATCATGATCGTGAAACGACCGTCAGCCGTCGTCACGCCGGTAATGCCGTCCGGCGAACCATTCGGGTTATAGGGGTAAACTTCGCTCGCCTGACCGTAATGGTCAATGTAGCGCAAGGCGACCAGCGCGCGCTCGCGTTGCCCGCGCGCCGGGAATACCGCTCGCCCTTCGCCGTGTGAGACGACAACCGGCAGGCGGCTGCCGGCCATGCCGGAAAGGAAGAGCGACGGCGACGGACTGACCTCGACGAGCGAGAAACGCGCCTCGAACTGCTCGACGCGATTGCGTTCGAAAAACGGCCACGCGTCGGCACCGGGAATCAACTCCTTGAGCGCGCTCATCATCTGGCAACCGTTACAGACGCCGAGAGCGAAAGTATCCGGGCGGGCAAAAAACTCGCCAAAAGCTTCTCGCGCCCGCTGGTTGAACAGGATCGTCTTCGCCCAGCCGCGACCGGCGCCGAGCACGTCGCCGTAGGAGAAGCCACCGCAGGCGGCCATACCGGAAAAGCCGGCCAAGGCACGACGCCCGGAAAGAATATCGCTCATGTGCACGTCAATCGCTGCGAAACCGGCGCGGTCGAAGGCAGCAGCCATTTCGACATGCCCGTTCACCCCCTGCTCGCGCAGTATGGCAACACGCGGACGCGCTCCCGTACCAAGAAAAGGGGCCGCGATGTCTTCCGCCGGATCGAACGAGAGCAGCACCGACAGACCGGGATCAGCCCGATCAAGAATGCGGTCATATTCCTGCTGCGCGCAGGTGGGATCGTCGCGCAGCTGTTGCATGCGGAAACTGGTTTCCGACCAGGCGCGCTGCAGGTCGACACGGGCTTCGTCGAGGACGGCGCGCGCGTCGCGGATCAAGCGGATGTGATCCAATGCGTTTGGTGCGCCGATGAAGTGCGTGCAGGCGCCCAATCCGGCGCCGCGCAGAACGCTCATCACCCGACTGCGCTCGGCGCGTCGAATCTGGACGACGGCGCCGAGTTCCTCGTTGAAGAGGGCGCGCATGAGCATTTCGAACGAACGTCCGCCAAGCAGATTCGGCCGCTTTTCGTTGCCGTCGACGTCGTTGACCAGCGGGTCGTAGCAGAGGCCGTCGGTATCGATCGACACACCGCAGCGCGAAGCAAAGGCCATCTCGCAGACGGCGACGAAGAGTCCGCCGTCTGCGCGGTCGTGATAGGCAAGCAGCAAGCCGTCGGCGGCCAGCCGGCGCACAGCGCGAAAAAAATCGCCCAGGCACTCGGGTTGGTCGACGTCGGGCGCCTCGCTACCCGTCGCATTGAACACCTGCGCCAGCGACGACCCGCCAAGACGATTGCGGCCGCCGCCGAGGTCGATCAACAACAGGTCCGTCTCGCCCGCGTCGAGTACCAGCTGCGGCGTCAGCGTACGCCGCGCATCCTGCACGCGCGCAAAGCTGCTGACGATCAGCGAAAGCGGCGCAACAACCTGTTTCGTCCGGCTGCCGGCCGCCCCTGCCGGCTCCTGCCAGACCGTGCGCATCGACAGCGAGTCCTTGCCGACCGGGATCGAGACGCCGATCTGCCGGCAGAGATCGGCGACTGCGCGGACGGTGTCGAACAGCCGAGCATCCTCGCCCGGCCAGCCGGCGGCCGCCATCCAGTTGGCCGACAGCTTGACGTCGGCAAGGGCAGCGATGTCGGCTGCCGCAATATTGGTCAGCGCTTCGCCGACCGCCATGCGGCCCGAAGCCGGGGCGTCGATGACTGCCAGCGGCGTCCGTTCGCCAATCGCCATTGCCTCGCCGGCGTAGCCCTGAAAACCCATCAGCGTGACCGCGACATCGGCGCACGGCACCTGCCACGGGCCGACCATCTGGTCGCGCGCGGTCAGTCCGCCGACGCTGCGGTCGCCGATCGTAATCAGGAAGGTCTTGTCGGCCACCGCCGGCAGACGCAGCAGGCGATAGACCGCTTCCCGCAAATCGACTGCGCTGGCGTCGAACGGCACGCTGAGCGGCGGCGCGTGCGCCGCCAGACGGGTCATGCGTGGCGGCTTGCCGAGCAGCGCGTCCATCTCCATGTCGACCGGCCGGTTGGCGAAATGGCGATCCTCGACGACCAGACGCTGGGCAAGCGTCGTCGTCCCGACGACGGCGAAGGGACAGCGCTCGCGTTCGCAGATCGCAGTGAACTCGGCCAGCCGTCCGGGGGCGATCGCCAGCACGTAGCGTTCCTGCGCTTCGTTGCACCAGATCTCGGCCGGCGACATGCCGGGTTCCTCGATCGGCACCGCGCGCAACTCGAATCGCGCCCCGCAGCCGGCTCCGTGCGCCAGTTCGGGCAGGGCATTCGAAATGCCGCCGGCGCCAACATCGTGCAGCGAAAGAATCGGGTTGCCATCACCGGCAGCCGAAGCGTCGCCGCGCGGGACACCCATCTGCCAGCAGCGATCGATGACCTCCTGGGCACGCCGCTGGATCTCGGGGTTGCCGCGTTGGACCGAGGCAAAGTCGAGATCCTCGCTGTTGCTGCCGGTATTCATCGAGCTGGCCGCACCGCCGCCGAGACCGATCAGCATGCCGGGTCCACCGATCTGAATCAGCAGCGTGCCGGGCGGCAGCTTGTCGGCCTTGAACGACTGACCAGCAGCGATGTTGCCCAAACCGCCGGCCAGCATGATCGGCTTGTGGTAACCGCGCACGAGACGCTCGTCGCCGCAACCGGTGAACTGCTCGTAGGTGCGGAAGTAACCGGCCAGATTGGGACGACCGAACTCGTTGTTGAAAGCCGCCGCGCCGAGCGGTCCTTCGAGCATGATCGCCAAAGGCGAAGCGATGCGCTGCGGGCGTCCGTAAGCGGCCGTCTCGGCCTCCCACGGCCGTGGCGCGGCGGGCAGATTGAGGTTGGACACCGAAAAGCCGCACAGACCGGCTTTCGGTTTCGACCCGCGGCCGGTCGCCCCTTCGTCGCGAATCTCGCCGCCCGAGCCGGTCGCCGCGCCCGGAAAAGGCGAGATCGCCGTCGGATGATTGTGCGTCTCGACTTTGGCGAGAATGTGCGTCGCCTCCTGGCGATAGGCATATGTGCCGTCGGCGTGCGGGTAAAAGCGTTCGACGACGGCCCCAGCGAGGACAGCCGAGTTATCCGAGTAGGCGACGACGGTCCCCGCCGGCTGCGCCTGATGGGTTTCCCGAATCATGCCGAACAGCGTTTCGCTGCGCGCCTGGCCGTCGATCACCCACGATGCATTGAAAATCTTGTGCCGGCAGTGCTCCGAATTGGCCTGTGCGAACATCATCAACTCGACGTCGGTCGGGTTGCGCTGCACCCGAGCGAAGACCTCGGCCAGGTAAGCAACCTCGTCTTCAGACAGGGCAAGGCCGAGACGTACGTTGGCTTCATCGAGAGCAACCCGCCCGCTGGCGAGCAGCGCAACGGTGGTCAAGGGCTTCGCCGCGAAATGCTGGAACAACTCGCCGGTCTGCGCAAAGGCGGCGAGAACGCTCTCCACCATGCGGTCGTGCAGCAGCGCGGCGATCTGTCCACGCGCCTCCGCTGACAACCCGCGCCGGTCGCCTTCGAGGCGATAGGCCACCCCGCGCTCGATGCGCTCGATCGCCGAAAGGCCGCTGTTCCAGGCGATGTCGGTCGCCTTCGATGACCACGGAGAGATCGTCCCGACGCGCGGCGTGACGAGAAACAGCTCACCCTGCTCACGCTCGGGCGCCGCGTTCTCGTCGAGCAGCGCGGCAAGCTGCCGCTTTTCGGCCTCGCTCAGCTCGCGGCGGAGAGCGACAAAGTGCCAATAGAAGGCGCTGGCGAGATGGGCGCCCGGCACGACAGCCTGCAGAGCGCCCTGCAGGCGCTGCAGGCGGAACGAGGAAAGCGCTGGAGCGCCGCGGAGAAAGAGAAGGTCGGCCATGGCGGGCGGCGGGCAAGAGCAGGCAGGCCTGCATTGAGGAAGAGACGTTGAGCGAGCGTCGATTATAGCCGACCGCGAATCAGCCTGGCCGGTCGCCGGATCGCCGGCGACGGCCGCACGGCAACTGCATGCGCACACAGGAACGAAGCGCCTTCGCTATACAGCAGGCGGTAGTACGCTTCGGCCGCGGCCAGCGCGCGGGCGCTCATCATCGATCAGTCGCGGCGTCAAACGCGCGCGCTCGTCGTAGAACTGGGCGCCGCCGTGCGTCGCCTCGCCGAGCATGACCACTTTCTCCTCGCAGAATTTGAGATGAGAACTGCTGGGGCCTGGGCGCATGACGGCATGACAGCGCCAGCGCCGTCCATGCGATCTGTAGAATCCGGTGTACCAGACAAAAAAACATGTATTAAAATACATTTTCGGAGAAGCGGCCTGCGCGCAGGATGTGCGCGTGTGTCTGTCGGCGGGCGCGCTGTGGTGGCCGCTACGCGCTGACGGAAAGGGCTGTTTCGCTGTCGCGAATAAAGGCTGCCCGTTGCGACCGGCCCAGATGACTTAGCGTTTGCGCTGGTCCGGTGTATCGACGCTGGTCAATAGGCCGCTTGCCGAAGGCAAGCTGAAACACATCATGGTGCGAAAGGAACAGAAATGGGCCGCCGTCCGCCAGTTCTTGATCTCGCGTATGCAAACGTGTCGAAGGTCGCCAGCGCGCTGCGCGCGGCCTTGAACCTGGCGTGCGCAGGGGGCGCCAGGACCGCGCCGCAGCCGGTCGATCCATCGCCACAGCGCAAAATCCACTTCGAGAATTTGGAACAGCGCTTACTGCTGTCAGGAGACGTTCTGCCGCCAGCGTCGAGTCTGCTGCAGGCGAACGCGCTCGACAACGACCAGTGGCTGAGCGCGACGATGCTACCCGTGAGTGAAGACGCGGCAGGCTCGGCGGTCGCGGTCGATACCCAGTTCGTCGACGGCGATTTTAATGCGGACGGTCGGCGCGACTTCGTGCAGATCAACCGCTACGCCGAAGGATCGGTCTTGGCGCAAACGTGGCTGGCGGCGGGCGACCGGCACGTCGCCGGCTCGGTGCTGGCGCTTGGTTCGGGCAGCGCGGACGACCGCTACCTGAGTGCCGACCTCGACACCGACGGCCGCGCCGATCTCCTGGCGATCCGGCATGCGGCGAGCAACGAGGCCGTTGCTTCAGCCTGGCTCAGTGGCGCCGACGCCTCGACCGGACCGCTGACGACGGGCCTCGGCATGTGGGACGACGCCAGCAGGTATCTTCTGGGCGATTTCATTGGCGACTACGGTATCGAGCTGCTGCGTGTGGAGAGCACTGCCGGGAGCTATCATGTCGCGCACGAGTGGACCTTTCGCGGCGGGCATGGAATCAGCGAGGGTGGCGACATGTGGTCGGCGGGTCTTGGCCGTGAGGTGCAGAGCTTCGGTGTGCCGCGTGCGGGTCAGCTCGGTATCGTTGGCGTTACGCCGATTGCCGGTAGCGCGGGTGCTGCTTCCGTTGCACTGGTCAGAGGCATCCGCTTTGGTGGGATGAGCGCGTGGTTTCCCTATGCGACGATGACCGTCAACGGGTGGACGACTGACAGCCGCCTTTTCTGGGGGATCTTCGACGCTGCGCAGCGCTTCGGACTGGCGAGACTGTGGACAGACAGCGACGGTCACGAGAAGATTTCCTTGTCGACCTGGAACGAGGGAACGAGGACCTTCGATTCGACGAGCACGCACGATCTGGGCGCCGCCGACCCCAGCGGTGCTTTCCGCATCGTCGATGCCGACGGCGACGGGTTGGATGACGTCGTCCGCCTTCGTCGCAGCGATACCGGGCAGGCAGTGCTCGACGTTCGCCTGCTACACGCAGACGCGGCTGCCGGCAGCGGGCCGGCGCATTACGACGGGCGTGCACCACAGGTGCTCGGCATCTGGCGCGGCGATTCCGCCTATCACTTCGTCGATCACGATGGCGACGGCGACCTCGATCTCGTCACGTGTACACTCGATACGAGCCAGGTCGTGCGGCTCGAACTGTGGCAGAACGGCGGCGACCGTTTTTTCTCGGTCGACGAAATGGCTGCCCGGGAGGTGCACGACGCACGTTTTCTGAGCGCCGACCTGAACGGCGACCGGCGCGTCGACCTGATCGAAATTCGGCACACCACCGACGGACAAACGCTGGCGCAAGCATGGCTGGCCGACGAGGGAAGCTTCGCAGCGGGCAACCGGCTGGTGCTGGGTGACTGGCAGGACGCTGCTGAGTACCTGGCCGGCGACCTCGACGCCGATGGGCGCTCCGACCTCGTCGAAGTTCGCCGCGGCAGCGGCGGGAGGACGCAGATCCGTGCGTGGCTAGCGCGTACGGACGGTTTCTCCACGGGCTCGGTGGGCACATTCGGGGAATGGAAGGCCGAGAATCGCTATCTGCTCGGTCACGTGGTCGGTGATGCGCGCGCCGAACTCATCGAATTGAGCCGCCTTTCAGGCCAGGGGACAGCGGTCCAGACCTGGACTTTCCAAAGCGAGTTGGCTGTGCCGACGATCCTCGGCAGCCTGTGGACCGATCTGCCCTGGTATGCCGGCGGCTGGGATCAATTGACCGACGGCGACGGCAACGGACTGCTCGACATCCTGACCGTCTCGCTGGCCCGCACCGAAGAACCGGCGCATGCCTGGGCGAAATCCCTGCGCAACCTCTGGTACGGGGAGCAGTACGGCTGGGACTGGTGGCAGAGCTGGTCGCTCGACCTTGGTGCGTGGACCGACGATCGTGAACTGCTGAGCGGCGACTTTGCCGGCCAGGGTCGCTCCGGTCTGGCCATGCTCCAGCGTGATGCGCGCGGCCACCGCCTGGTGTCCCTCTGGGCCGGGGACCGGTCATCTGGTTTCGGTTACGCTGCGCTGCCGACGGTCGATCTCGGTGCAGACGACCGCCAGGCGATCTTTCTGGCCGCCGATCTGGACGGCGACCGGCGAAGCGACATTGCGCAAGTCAGCCACGACGCCAGCGGGCAGGCGGTGCTCACCGGCTGGCTGGCACGCCCGCGCCTTGGCTCGTCCGGCGCGATAGCGGTCGATTTCGTGCGCACACCCGAGCGCACGCTTGGCGAGTGGGTCGATCAAGCGATTTGGCTGGCGCAGGACGTCAACGCCGACGGACGTCAGGAGATCGCCGGAAGCTGGCTCGACGCCCAGACGAAGCGCTGGGTTGGCGTCTGGGGCTGGAACGGGACAGGCTGGAACATGGTGGTCGGGCCGGCAAGGATCGTCGCTGCGCCGGACCTGATGCCGGACAACGTGCGCGTCGAGCCGGGCGACGAATGGTCGCCGGGCGAGCAAGTGACCGTTTTCTGGCAGACACGCAACGGCGGGACGATCGACGTGGCGCGCGACTGGCGCGAACGCCTGGAAGTGCGCAACCGGACGACCGGCAAGCTGATCGCCAGCTACGATGTCGACGAAGCGGCCGGGGCAGGCGGCCTGCTTGTCTCGGGAGCGTCGCTCGCACGCTCGTTCTCGTTTGCCTGGCCGAGCGGTGCCGACGGCGGCGGCGACATCGCGTTCTCGATCGTCGTCGATTCCGGGCAGCGGGTGGCAGAGGACAACCTGGCTGGCAGCGGCGAAAGCAACAACCAATTCTCCCGTCAGGTGGTTAACGGATTGCGGGTCGACCTCGTACCCCAGATTCGGGGCTACTGGCCGCCTTGGCCCGAGGCCGGCGCACCGTTTCGCGTGTATTGGGAGACGAGCAACCAGGGCGACCGCGGCGCGACGAACGCCTGGAACGAGCGCTTCGAACTCTATCAGGTACACACCGGCACGCTGCTGCGCAGCGTGGACGTCAGCAGCGCCCAGCCATTGGCTGCCGGCGCCACGCGCGAGCGCAGCGTCGATTTTGCGTGGCCATCAGGGCCTTCAGCGGTCGGCCTTTTTGAGCTGCGCGTCCTGGTCGATACGGCGGCTCAGGTCGTCGAAAGCAACCTGGCGGGGAGTGGCGAGGCCAACAACCGCAGCGTGTCGACTTGGGCGGTCGGCCCTGACCTGCACGTCGCCAATCTTCGCCTTGATACCGGTGTGGGCGATGTGGCTGCCGGCGGCGACCTTCGGTTGCTTTGGGAAGACGTCAACGACGGCAACAACGCGGTCGCCGGCGCGTATTACGATCGCATCACGGTGACCAACCTCGACAGCCACGAGGTGCTCTTTGACGCAGCAGTGATCGCCGCCGAACTGACGGCCAGCGGCGGTTCGCCGGAGGCCGGATTGCCCGCTGGCGCGACGCGCACGCGCAGTTTCCATCTGCGCTTGCCCGAGGGCAGCCGCGGCGAGGGGAGGCTGGCCATCAGCGTGACGGTCGACGCCGACCTTGCCGCGAGTGGCCTCTGGGGCGAAGCCAATTACAGCGGCACTGCCGAGACGAACAATCAGGCGACGTTCAACGTCGTTTCGCTGCCCTCCTCGGCCGACCTCGAACTCAGCGAGATCACGGCGCCCGTTGCCGCGCGCAGCGGTGAGAGCATGACAATCGCCTGGCGCGTCGCCAACGTGGGCAACGCGTCGACCAGTCCGGCGCAGTGGAACGACCGCATCGCTCTGTCCGCTGATCAGGTGTTCAGCGCCGACGACCTTGTGCTTGCGGGATCGATTGCCCATCAGGGCGTGTTGGCGCCGGGACAGTCGTACGCTGGCAATACGACCGTCAGCCTGCCACGCGATCTGGCCGGAACGTTCTACGTGCTCGTCGACACCGACACCTCGCGCGCGCTCGACGAACGAGGCAAGACCGCCAACAATGTACGCAGCTCGGCCGCCTTGCGTGTCGAACTCGCGCCTGCCCCCGATTTGCGCGTCCTCGAGGTCGGTGGACCACTCGCGTTGCGCCCGGGCGACCCGGCGACCATCCGCTACACGGCGGCCAACCTCGGTAACGGAACGGCCGGGCCCGCCTGGCGCGATCGCCTCTTCCTCGACCGGGGAAGCAACGGACTTCTCGAACTGGCCAACGTCCTGCGCAGCGAGCCGCTGGCGGCCGGCGCGCAGGCGGAACGTAGTATCAGCGGCACGCTGCCGACCTGGCTGCCCGAGGGCGCCTATCGTTGGCTGGTGCGCACCGACAGCGACGACAGCGTTCATGAGCGTGGCGGTGAAGCGAACAACAGCACGACATCGGCCGCCACGCTCCAGGTGAGGCGCGTCGATCTGGCGCTGACCGAGCTGCAGCTCGCGGGCCGCAGCGCGTCGGGACAGACGGTGCACGTCGAATGGAGCGTCGCCAGCGCCGCAGCGACGGCGAGCGGTGATTGGCTCGATCGCGTCTATCTGGTCAAGGATGGCGCGGCCCGCCAGGTCGGCGAAGTCACGCACAGCGGCGGCCTGGCTGCCGGAGCGACGTACCGGGCGGCAGTCGATTTCGTGCTGCCGCTTGACGCGGCCGGCGACTTCGAAGTACGCGTCGTCGCCGACGCCGGCGCGCGCCTGGACGAGCGAACGCGCAACAACAACACGGCGACTGCGCCTCTGCGGGTCGAGCTCGCGCCCTACGCCGACCTCGTCATGCAGCTGCTCGGCGCACCCGAACGGATCATTGCCGACCCGGCGACGCTCGAGGTCGCGTGGACGGTCCGCAACCAGGGCAGCGGGCAGGGTCGCAGCACGGCATGGACCGATCGCATCGTTCTGTCGACCGACGAGATCCTCGGCAACAGCGATGATCGCATCGTCGGCGAGGTCCGGCACGTCGGCGGCCTGGCGGTTGGCGAGAGCTACACGCGCCACGAGCACGTTCTGCTCGCGCCCACCACATCGGCACGCTACCAGCTTTTCGTCGTTACCGATGCGCTCGGCGAAGTCTTCGAAAACGCTTCCGAAGCCAATGACGTGGCGCGCGCGGCGCACCCCGTCGACGTCATGCCGCTGCCCTACGCCGACCTGCGGGTGGACTCGGTGGTCGCCGAAGGGGCGGCCGCCAGCGGCCAGCCTCTGCGCGTCACCTGGGAAGTGGTCAACCGCGGCATTGGCATCACCGACGCTTCCGACTGGTCGGATCAGGTCTGGCTCAGCCGCCATGCGGACGGCAGCGATTGGGTAGCCAACTTCGGTTCGGCGCGCCATATCGGACAGTTGGCGGTCGGCGATCGCTACCGGCGCAGCGTGGAGGTCACCCTGCCGGATGGCATCGAAGGGGATTTCTACCTGAACGTGCGAACGGGTGGACCGTACGAGTTCGTCTTCAGCAACAACAACAGCGGCGTTTCGCTGGCGATCCCGGTGACGCGCTCGCAGTCGCCCGATCTCGCCGTCGACAGCGTGTCCCTTCCGGCGCGCGCGCCGGAAGGAAGCGTGATCGACGTTTCCTGGACCGTGGTCAACCAGAGCGAAGTGGCCGCCAATGGCCTCTGGGTCGACACCGTCTACCTGCTGCGCGCCGATGGCAGCGGATCGCCGCTGAGCCTGGGCAGTTTCACCTACGATCGCGGCCTGGAGCCGGGAGTACGCTATGCGCGCACCGAACCATTGCGCCTGCCTGCGCGCAGCGAGGGACTGTATCGCATCCAGGTGGTCACCAACGCCAATCTCGGCCGCGGCGGCAGCCAGATCTACGAGGATGGCGCCGCGCGCAACAACAATGCCAGGGTATCCGACGCAACGACGCAGATCAGCATGCTCGATCGTCCCGATCTGCGCGTCGGCACGGTCAGCGTTCCCGAGCATGTAGCAGCGGGCACGACCACCGGCATCCGCTACACGATCAGCAACATGGGGGCCGCAGGGGCCAGTGGGCGCTGGACCGACAGCGTCTACCTGTCGCTTGATGCCACGCTGTCCAGCGACGACCGCCTCGTCGGCCAGTTCCAGAACGCTGCCGCGCTGGCGCCGAGCGAGTCCTATGCCTACGAAACGGCGCAGGTCGATATTCCGATCGGCAGCCGCGGCGACGCCTACCTGCTCGTCGTCGCCGACGGGAACAATGCCGTCGACGAGTATCCGAATGAGGCCAACAACGTGCGGGCAGCGCGTTTCTACGTCGATGCCCTGCCGTTTGCCGATCTCGTCGTCAGTAATGTTGTGGCGCCCGAGCAGGCGGTACACGGTTCGACCATCGAGCTACGCTACAAGGTGGCCAACCTCGGCAGCGCGAGCACGCGCGGCGAGTCGGCCGCGCTCAACACCTGGACCGATACCGTCTGGCTGGCCCGCGACAAACGCCGTCCGGGTGCGCACAAGGGCGACATTCTGCTTGCCTCCTTTCCCCATGTGGGAAACCTTGCCGTGGGCGAAGACTACCTGGCAACGACCCGCGTCACTGTTCCCGACAACATCCTTTCCGGCGAGTATTTCGTTACGATCTGGAGCGACACCTACGACGTCATCCTGGAAGACACGCTGGCGACGAACATCAACCCGGACGACGCGGCGCAAAGCGACAACAACAACACCAAGGCGCGTCCGATCCGCATCCTGGGCCGCACGCCGCCCGACCTGCTGGTCAGCGAGGTATCGGCTTCCGAAATGGGCGTTGCCGGTGACAGTTATACGTTCCGTTATACCGTACAGAATCGTGGCGACACTTTGCGCGGGAGCTGGACCGATTCGGTATACCTTGCCGACGCGCCCGACTGGGCCAGTGCGCGCCACATCTGGCGTCTTGCGGATGACAGCCAGACGCGAACGCTCGCCAACGGCGAGCGGTATACGGTCATGCAGACCGTGCAACTCGCGCCAGCCGTGCAGGGCCGCTACCTGATCGTGCGCAGCGACAGCGGTAATCAGCTTGGCGAGTTCGACGAAACGAACAATCAGCGCAGCGCTGCCACACAGGTCACCAACCAGCCCGCCGATTTGCGCGTTGGCGAAGTGCGCACCGAGGCGAGCAATTTCTCGGGCGAAGAGACCACCGTCTCGTGGACGGTCAGCAATTTCGGCGAAGCGGTGTGGAGCGGTACGCGGAGCTGGGTCGACGCAGTTTACCTCAGTCGCGACGCGTCGTTCTTGCCCGAGCGCGCCATTCTGCTGACGACGGTGGCGCACGCCAACACGGGTGGGCTACCATCTGGTGGCAGCTATGCGGCGGCGGCACGCGTCCGGCTGCCCGAGGGCGGCGACGGCGACTACTTTGTCTACGTGATTACCGATGCCGATCCGTCGTCGTTGCGCGCGCGCGGCGAGTCGACCTCCGGCGGCGACAACGCCGGCGACAACGCCTACTATACCGGCAGCGCTTTTGAAGGCGAACGCAACGACAACAATTTCGCGCGCGGCAGCCTGCATGTCACCTACCGCGAGCCCGATCTGCAGGTCGACAGCATCGCCGTTTCCAACCCGAACCCGCACTCGGGCGAAAGCATGACGCTCACCTGGACGGTGAGCAATCGCGGCACGCGGGAAACGCGTACCACGGGCTGGTTGGACGGCGTTTACCTGTCCCGTGATGCTTCGCTCGACTACGGGGATTACGCGCTGGTCGATCGGGGCTCACCCTCCGAAGTCACGCTCAAGGTTCGCCAGATCAGCCTGCAGGAGAACGGCAGGTCAGACGCCTTGCAGCCCGGCGAATCCTACACTGCCAGCGCGACGTTCAACGTGCCGGAGTCGATCAGCGGCAATTTCCAGGTGATCGTCAAGACCGACACGACGACGGTGCGTGATCTGTCCAACGCCGAGCCGTGCACGGTGCGCAGCGGCTTGCCGGCATTGATGGATTTCGGCGAGCGCACGCTCGGCGCGGTGCGCGAATTTCAGGACGAGGGCAACAACGTAGCCTCGCTAGCGCTGCCGATCACGCTGGCCGCACCGCCCGACCTGCAGGTGGCGGCGGTAACGGCGCCGGAGCGCG
>WBZP01004178.1_pt2 | contig 12987 bp, 9 predicted proteins | sample 5204301 | NCBI WGS metagenome assembly WBZP01 (sample SAMN12412401, study PRJNA552823) | activated sludge metagenome | isolation source: activated sludge from nitrification reactor of wastewater treatment plant... | place: USA: Pennsylvania | collected 2017
GCTGTGGCAGATCGCGTGGCGGCGATGGTCAGGATGGGCATCCCGGTGATCGGTCACCTCGGTATGACGCCACAATCCGTCCAGCAATATGGCGGGTACAAAGTGCAGGGAAAGGGCAAGGATCGGGCGCAACCGTTGATCGACGATGCCCTTGCCTTAGAAGCTGCCGGTGCTGTCGCCATTGTGCTGGAGGCGATTCCCGCGGGATTGGCGAAGACGGTCAGCGAGGCGCTCGCGATTCCGACCATCGGTATCGGAGCGGGCCCGCATTGCGACGGGCAGGTACTCGTCCTTTATGATCTTCTCGGACTGTTTGATGAGTTCGTGCCGAAGTTCGTGAAGCCATACGGCCATCTCAAGGCCGATGCACTCCAGGCCCTGCGCCGCTACAAGGACGAGGTTGAGCAGGGCACCTTCCCATCCGATTCTGAAAGCTACCACTGAGCAGGCTCGCCACCTCCCGCATTCAACGACTGTGGATCGCTTCTCAATCTGTCGATAACACGAACTGAATGGGCGTGTCCGGCTTCCGGTGATCCAGCCAACGCGCAAACTGTTCGGCAACGGCGGCAGAATTCAATCCCATATAACGATCGGGGACAAGCACTAGGCGAGCATGGGCTCGTGCAACGAGGTTCCGCGTCGCCTGGTCGTTGCCCAGCTCATGTTTGAGATTGGCAGCGGTGCAGTGAATGAGTGCTTGGAAGAAGTTGCCTTCCAGGGTGGTGCGTCCGTAGGCATGCCAGAATCCCTCAAAGACTTCATGCGCTTCCCACCAATAGGTCCAATTGTAGAGATCGATGCCGTAGAGATAGTCCTCGGCGGTCGCCCAGAGTTCCGGCTCGAAGGGGCGCGGGTACGGTTCTGGCTGTTTGAACGAATGGCCTTGTGGATGACGACGTGGATGTGGGGTTCGCCCGGGGAGAAAGCGGTAGGCGGGAAATGTCCTGTTCGTATATCGCGGCCACTCGACCATGGCCGGCCGGTCACCCTCCGCCACGGCTCTCCTCGCATCGTACCTGAAACACCTTCCGATCTTCGAGGCGTACCGCTGTCAGCTGTCTCCCGTAGACGCAGCCGCTATCCAGTGCCAGCATGTTCGTCGTGAGTTTCAACCCCATGGCCGCCCAGTGCCCGAAGACGATCGTGGCCGTTGCGTTGCGTCGCCCCGGTACGTCAAACCAGGGTTGAAACCCATCCGGGGTTCGATCGGGCGGGCCCGAGAAGGAAGATTCCATGAGGCCTTCGCGTGAGCAGGCTCTCAATCGGGTCAGCACCTTGATGATGGTGGCCTGGCGAACCGGTCCTGTCAGGTCCGTGCGCCACTGCAATGGGCCGCTAGGGTGGAGTGCGCGCAACGTTGTCGAGAACTGATCTCCCCGCATCGCCGTCTGGGCTTCCCCGGCCAGGGCCTCGGCCTGTTCCACAGTCCAGCCAGGCAGAAGTCCCGCATGGACCAACAAGAAATCCCCTTCCCGGTACACCAGCGGTTGCTGACGCAGCCAGCCCATGAGGTCATCGCGATCCGGGGCTTCTAAGACGTGCGTTAAGGTATCGCTGGGGCGAAGAGACGCAAGCCCGGCCGCCACGGCGAGGAGGAAGATATCGTGATTGCCGAGAACCGTAACGGCGGCGGAACCGAGGTCGCGAATGTAGCGCAGCACCTGGAGGGAGTCGGGACCACGGTTGACGAGATCGCCGACAAACCAGAGGCGGTCCTGCTTCGAATTAAATTGAACGGTCTTCGTGAGCTGCGTCAGGGATTTGAAGCAGCCCTGGACGTCGCCGATTGCGTAGGTGGCCATGGGTGGCCAAGACTAGCGCGGACCGGTTCGGATCGCAAGTCAGGAACAGATCTGCTGACGATGCGACTACGAGGCCGTACGTTGCAGGAGCTCACTGGTGATTGTCGCGCAGGCCGCTTGATGGGCGTCTGTGAGCTGTGCCAGCAGGCTGGCGGCACCGTCAAGACGTGCGAGGCGTCCCAGGTTTTCCAGTTCTTTGCAGTGGGCCGACGTGGCCAAGGCTCCGAGTTGCGCGCTGCTGGATTTTAACCGATGCGCCGCCTTGGCAAGCGCAACCGGGTCTTGGGTGTGGACCGCCGTGCGTATCTCTTCGACCAAGATACGGGAATCGTTGAGATAGGCCGTCAGGACCTTGGCGAGGATATCGGGGCGTCCGGGCCGTTGCAGTGCCAGAATTGCTTCCCATGCGGATTTGTCGATCTCTGCGGCGGAGGGAGGCGGTGGTTGATCGGATGGCACATTGTCCGGGCTGGCAGCAGGAGAAGAAACCGGCTCCGTCTTGTCAGGAGACGTCTGTGCTCTCAGCCATTGTGTCAGCACCTCACTGAGCTGCGCCATGGTAAAGGGTTTTGCCAGGTAATCGTCCATACCGGCGGCCAGGCACCGGGCGCGATCCCCTTCCATTGCATTGGCGGTGAGGGCGATGATGGGTACGTGGCGGTGGCCTCCCGCCTCTCGTTCCTGCTGCCGAATCGTGGCGGTGGCGGTAAAGCCGTCCATCTCAGGCATCTGACAATCCATCAGAACCAGGTCGAACCGTTCTCGCGCAACCGCTTCGACCGCGAGCCGGCCATTTTCGACGGCCTGCACGAAGTGTCCGAGCATGTCCAGCATGCCCAGCGCCACCTCCCGGTTGACGGGCGTGTCTTCGACCAGGAGGAGGCGGGCGGCTTGAAATGGTATCGGACCGGAAGCTGTAGGCGGCGGCGATGGAAGTTGAACGGGCGCACGATGCCTGGTTTGGAGCAAGCCGAGCAGGGCTTGGCGGAGCAGGGTATTCCGGACGGGTTTGGTGACCCATGCGTCCAGATCAGGCGCGCCGGGTGTACTAGCGTCATATCCCACCGACGTAAGCATCAAGAGCCGCAAGTCGGCGAGGCGCGGATCAGTTCGAATCGCCTTGGCCAACTCCAGTCCGTCCATGCCCGGCATATGCAGATCCAGAATGGCCAGGTCGAACGGTTGTGATGAGTCGAGCGTGGTTCCGAGCAACACCAATGCCTCTTGTGCCGAGGCGGCTAAGGTTGGAAGTGCGCCCCAGGTGCGAAGATGTTCATCAAGAATCTCGCGATTGGCCGGCGTGTCATCGACGACCAGGATTCGCTTCTTGAGGAGCGCTTGCTCAGGAGATTGTTCATGGCCAGGAACCGCTGCAGGTTGCCGCTCGAAGACCGCCGTAAACCAAAAGGTGGAGCCCTGTCCCACGTGGCTCTCGACACCGATCTGTCCCTGCATGAGTGCGACAAGTTCCTTGACGATTGTGAGGCCAAGACCCGTCCCGCCGAAGCGTCTGGTGGTTGTCCCGTCGGCTTGGGAAAAGGCCTCGAAGATGCGTTGATGGGCCTCAGCCGGAATGCCGACGCCGGAATCCTTCACCTCGAATCGAAGCGTGACGGTCGTGTCTGTTTCAGTCACCGCGTGGACGCGCACGTTGATCTCCCCCTTCGTCGTAAACTTCAGCGCGTTGCTAATTAGATTGAGCAACGCCTGCCGAAGTCGAATGGGGTCGCCACGGAGGGCACGCGGAAACGTGCCTAGGATCTTACAGGTCAATTCCACTTGTTTCCGTTGGGCAGGACCAGCAAAGAGTTCCGCGGCGCTTTCGACCGTTTCCTGTACATCGAAATCCAATTGTTCCAGCTGGAGTTTCCCCGCTTCGATTTTGGAGAAGTCGAGAATGTCGTTGATGATCGCCAGAAGGGCTTCGCCGGATTGTTGAATGGTCCTGGTCAGATGACGCTGCCGGGTGTCGAGGGTGCTCGTGAGCAAAAGCTCGGTCATGCCCAGCACGCCGTTCATCGGCGTTCGGATCTCGTGACTCATATTGGCCAGGAATTGTGACTTGGCGCGGCTGGCCGCTTCCGCGGCCTCCTTCGCCAGCAGCAATTCCTGCGCGGTGCGTTTCAGCGGGGTGACGTCGGAGGCAACACCGAGGTAGCCCGTGATCTTACCGTTGGCGTCCCGCAGTGCCGTGACGTTCAGCTGAACCGTTCGCCTGCTGCCATCTTTGCGAATATAGGTCCACTCATGCTCATTCGGTAGATTGCGTCGGCATTTTTCGATGAACACGTCGAACCCTGGCTCAATGGTGATGCCCAATTCCTCGGAGAATTGTTGCGCTCGCGCCACAATTTCCGCGGGATCGTGAAAGATGCCTGGGTGCTGGCGTCCGATCATTTCGTCGGCTCTGTAGCCGAGCAGGGCTTCCGCTGCCGGATTGAAGAGCTGAATGATGCCGTCTGGGCGGCAGGAAATAATCGCGAAACCTGCACTGTCTAGTATGGCCCGTTGAAACGTTGCGTAAGCGCGAAGTTCGGTTTCGGCTCGGCGTTGCTCGGTAATGTCGCGGACCGTCGCCTGCAGCCCCTCGACGCCCTGGAGGGTGATGCGGGTCAACTGTACGGTGGCTAAGAAGGTGTGTCCGTCTACCTGTTTGTGCATCCATTCGAACAAGTGAAAGCCTTCTCGCATGGCTTTCTCGATGGCCTTGCCTGCCTTGACCCTGGACAATTCACCGTCCGGCTGAAACTCAGGAGACACATCGCCGGGGCCGAGAGAGGTGAAGTGCGCCTCGTCTCGTGTCCCGAACAGTCTTACCGTAGCCGGATTGCAGGCGACAAAATTCCAGGTGGGCGGGTAGAGAATCATGATCGCGTCGAGTGACGATTCGAAGAGGCGCCGGTATTTCTCTTCACTCTCGCCTAGACTCGACTCGAATTGTTGCCGCTCGATGGCTTGTGTGGTGTCGGCGCGGACCGGGGCCGGTCCGCGCCGTTCGCTCGGCTCCGTCATGCTGCAGACCGTCCTGATCGATTGAGCTCTTCCTGCATGAGTGTACACACTGCGTGGTGCTCGGGACGCAGGCGTTGAGAGAGCGCGGGAATCTCGCTCGTTTTTCCGGCACGTCCGGCAGACTCGACTTCCGCATATAGGCCGGCGAGACGGTTTGCCCCGAGTTGTGCCGAAGAAGACTTCAACGTATGCGCGATGGTTGTGACGGCTTTGATGTCGCCGTTGTTCACGTGATTTTCCAATTGGGTCAGCTGAGCCTCGGCATGCGGAATATACAGTGAGAGTGCTTTGAGCAAGAAGTCCGGCTGTCCTGGTCGCTGGTGAGCACGCATGGCCTGCCAGGCGCTGACGTCAAGGTGCTCATCAATGGTGGTTGGTTTTGGCGCAATGGAAGCAGGCCGCTCGGTGGGAAGCTCCGCGTGCCCCGGCTGCGACGGGGGAGGTGTTGCGGTCGAGGCGGCCACAGGCGTAGTTGGAAGCCAACGCTGGAGTAACGCGGTGAGCTGAGCCAGCGTGAACGGCTTCGTCAGGTAGTCATCCATACCGGCGGCCAGACACCGTTGACGGTCTCCTTCCAGCGCATTGGCGGTGAGAGCGACGATGGTGGTGTGGTGGGGCTGTGGTTGCTTCCCTTCATGTGTGCGGATCACGCCTGTGGCGGTCATGCCGTCCATCTCCGGCATGTGGCAATCCATGAGGACCAGATCAAACGAGCCGTGCTCGATGGCGGACACCGCTTCCTTGCCGTTTTCCGCGATGGCGGTGGTGCAGCCGAGAAGTTCAAGCATGGTGCAGGCCACCTCGCGATTCACGGAATTGTCCTCCGCCAAGAGGACGTGACCGGCGAACACAGGCGCCTGCGCGTGCGGCTGGATGGTTACCGGTGGCGCTTCCTCCGGACCTTTTCGGCAGAGCCGTGTCAGGCAATCTTTCAGCAACGATTGGTGAATTGGTTTCCTCAACCAGGCATTGAACAGGGTCGGTGAGAGGCGGGGATCTTGGTCCGGATGACCGACGGAACTCAATGCCACCAACAGGAGGTCGTGCGGTCCCGAGGAGTTCCTGATGGCCCGGGCGAGATCGATGCCGTCCATATCCGGCATGTGAATATCCAGCACCGCCAGCTGGACCTTCGGATGCGACGGTTCCGGTTCCTCGAGGAAGCGCAAGGCTTCCTGGGCGCAACTCGCCGAGTGCACGACGGCGCCCCAGCTGGTCAGGTGTGCTTCGAGAATGTGTCGATTCGTTGGGTTGTCGTCGACGATCAGGACGGACATGCCCGTGAACGTCGCCGGTTGCGTCTCTGCCGCGGATTCGGTTGCTGCGACGGTTCCCAGTGTTGCCGTAAACCAGAAGGTCGAACCCTGCCCGGGAGTGCTGTCGACCCCCACGTTGCCCCCCATCAAGTGGGTCAGTTCCTTCACAATCGCAAGGCCGAGCCCGGTGCCTCCAAACTGTCTGGTGGTGGACCCATCCGCCTGGGAGAATGCCTGAAAGAGCCGTGTACGCGCAGTTTCGGAAATCCCGACGCCGGTGTCGCGGACGGCACATTTCAGCATGACGTTGGTGGATGCTTGTGCCACGAGAGCGAAGGTAACCGATACCTCGCCTGCATGCGTAAACTTGATGGCGTTGCCGACCAGATTCAATACAATCTGGCGGAGCCGCACCGGGTCTCCGACCACGGCATCCGGAATCTCGTCCGGCACGAAGCAGGTCAGTTCCAGGTGCTTACGGTTGGCGGATTCAACCAGGAGGTCGACGGCGTCTTCGATGGTTTGTCTCAGTCCGAATTCAACGCGTTCGAGGTGCAGCTTCCCGGCTTCGATCTTGGAGAAGTCCAGGATCTGATTGATGATGTCCAGAAGGCCGGTGCCTGAGCGGTGAAGGGTTTCGGCCAGGGAGCGCTGTTTGGGCGTCAGCGCGGTCATAAGTAGCAGCTCAGCCATCCCCAAGACGCCGTTCATGGGGGTTCTGATCTCATGGCTCATGTTGGCGAGGAATTGGGATTTCGCCTGATTGGCCATCTCAGCGGCCGCCACTGCGTGACGAAGCTCGACTGTTCGCTCCCGCACGGCCTGTTCCATGGACTGGGTGAACGATTGGAGCCGTTGCGCCTGGGTCGTCAAAAGGGTGGTGGTCGTCTCCACGAGTGACACCATCTGCTCGAGTTCACCTTTATAGGAGCTGGTGGTGTGTAAGTCGGAAGGTTGGACCACCTCGTTCACGGGCTGTTCCTGCTCCGATGGGCGGTGCAGGGTCTGAAGCGTGTTCTGGAGTTTGCCGGCTGTGTCTCGAAACAGTGCCGACATGCGTCGGATTCCCAACTGGCTGACGAGAATCGTCATGGCCATCAGCAGGGCGGAAAACATCAGCAACTGACGAAAGGCTTGCGCCACCTCTTGCCTCATCGCCGCGAGCGAGAACTCCAGTCGGACCCAGGCCGCAACAGTCTGTTCGTTCAAGAGCGGCGTGACGACCACCAGTGTCGGTGTTCCGTCTGGCTGCACGTCCTGAGCGATGGTCTCCGCTCCCGTCGCGCGAGCTTGCGACAGCGTCTGATCTTCCAGTTGGCGACCGATCTTGCCGGGATCGGTGGCCGCCACGATCATATTGTCGGGATCAACGAGCACGATGCTGACAATGTCGGCGTCCTGGGCATAGCGAGTCAGGGCCTCTTGTATCCGGAAGAGATTGTCGAGAACAGCCGCGGCTCCCATCATGGCGAACGTACGACTGACCGCCACTGCGCGTGCCTGTGCGGCATCTTGGACGACGCGACGGATTTCAATCAGCCGGAACGTCGCAAAGAGGGTCATGCCAAGGGTGATCATCACCGCCATCCCGATGCTGAGACGGATTCGGAGACTGCCTTGCCACATGGTCCATGGCCGGCTGAGCCAAGGCCGATTATTTTTTTCTGGCGTCAGCATGATTCGGATATTCGAGTGTGATGCTGGCTTCCCCTTGCACTGGAATGGTCACTGATTGTTGGAATGTGCCCAAGGTGCCATGCCAAATGGTCACCTGATGTTCGCCTGCCGGAAGATTGGGGATCCGGAACGCGCCGGTCTCGTCCGTCACACTGAAGAAGGGGTGTGTGAATGCGAGCATGTGCGTTTGCATGAACTTGTGCGCATCGCATTTGACCGTGTAAATTCCCGGCTGTTTGATGGGTTTTTCGACCGGCCGGCTAGAAGGGATCATCGCGACATTCACGAAGGTTCGCGGTCCCATCGAGATGTGCGTGTTATGCATGACCGGGTCCTCGTTGCGGATTTCTACCTGTTGTCCGACGATGCCGACGGCGATGCGCGGAGCAAAGGTACAGCGAGTATTCGTCAACACGAGCGGTGGAAGCGAAGGCTCGGATACGGGCAGGGCGAGACCGTCAATGCTGACGACTGCGCCTTCGAGGCCTCGGGTCTTCGGGTGAGTCAGGACACTCTTGATGGTTGCCTGTGTTCCACAGAAGGCTGAATCACGGCTCACCTCGATCACCTGGTCTGGAATGGCTTGGCCGACATACAGGACCCGGCCGACCAGTGCGCCGGTGGGTGGTTCCGCGTTGACGCGCGGGGTTGCCTGAACAGCCAGGACCAACGTTGCAAGGATCAGGATGGCGTTCATGGAGGAGGGGCCTTTTTCTGGGTGGTGTGCGCTGAGTCCAAACCTCTGACAGTGGTTCTTTGGGCTGCTCATGGCCATGAGTTATTTCCCCTGGTGTCCAGATAACGATTGGAGGTACCAGACCAACTCCCACAGCGCCTCCTCCTGCCCAGCAAATTCATTGGCGTAGGATGGCATCGGCGTGCCGTCCAGCCCGGTCATCAGGGTACGGAAGAGATCCTGCGGGGTAGCCCCGTTTTTCCATGACGCTGGTGTGGTGAGATTCGTGGCCCGGATAGGGAGGTTATGTGCATCGCGTAAGTCACCCGCGATGGACTCCGGCCCATCTCCCTCGCCATTGTCCCCGTGACAGGCCCGACAGTCGTATTTCATGTAAAGCTTACGACCGTTGTCGATGCCGGCCTCGCTCGGCGAAGCGGAAGGTGAGGGAAGCGTGAGCGGAACAGGCTTCTCCTCTTCGAATGCTTTATTCCACGATTTGAGGTAGGCAATGACCTGCCAACGGTCTTGTTCGCTGAGTGAGCGGTAGGCCGGCATGACGCCGGGAATGCCTTGCGTGATGGTTCTGAAGAGGTCCTGATCCGTTGGCAGTTCACCGGAAGCCGTGCTGCGCAGCTTGTACCCGTCTTTTACGAAGTCGCGGGGGCGTGGGCTGGAATAGCGGCCAATGAACCACCCGGCTGGCCCGTCTCCTTCGCCCTTGATCCCATGACACCAGGCGCAGGCTTGTTCGTAGACCCGTCGTCCTTCGATGAGAGAGTCCCGGTTGGTGGCAGGTTTGACGGCTTGTGCGGTGGATGCCCAGAGCGCCGTGACGACCAGCAGGACTAAGTATGTGAAGTAATTCGCGCGCATCGTGTTCTGTGCCTCATTCCCCTAGTACGCGACGTCGATCCCCACGAAGAAGGCGTTTCGCAGATTACGGGCTGCCGCATTGCCGTCTTCTGCCCGTCGCAGGTTGAAGTCGTTCCGAGCGAACAGGGCTACGTTGGACCGTAGGTATTGTTTCACCTGCATTCCCACGAAACTTTGGGATGAGCGCTGACTGAGATCGCCGCCGGCATCCATATTGTCGTATCGCAGGGACAGGAGAGTGTGGGTGGTCACATATGTGTCCAACGCCACGGACAACCCGCTGGCGCTTTTGTCAAAGTTAGCCAAGGCAGCAGTCGGCACGTGAGCGATGTGGTCGAGGGTGTACATCCCGTGGAGGTCGAACATCTTGTAGCGCAGATGCGCTGCTACGCCGTAGCGGTTCCAGTTCACGTCCGCCAGCCCGGTTCCAGTGAGGACGGTTGCATTGCTATTGCCGAAGTATGCAAACCCCGACAGACTTGCCGAAAAGTTTGCGGAGCTGGCGTAATCAAATCGCACGGCTCCGTAGAAATCTTTGCCCTTGTTCGAGTCGCCGAACGCTTCGTTGGCACCGTTCAGCACGCCGACCTGATACATGAACCAATCGCCGAAGGGGCGTCCCCGCACCTCAATGCCTGTTTCTGCGACCGCGTTGTAGAGCGAGGGGGCGTAGGGTGAAATGGCGGTACCCGACCGATTGTACAGGCCGTAAAACTTGGCTGATGCTGCGAGCGGAAACAATCCCGCCCGTTGGACCGCGTTGGTGGAGGAGTTGGTGCGTTCTCCGACAAAATCCAATTGTTGTCGAAGGGTGGAAAACGAAAATGTGGCCGAGGGGTCGATTCTTCCCACGCGAATATTGGCAAGATTGTTCCCGCCGAGGTTGTTGAACGTTATGAAGGCCCGCTCGATTCCTGTCGACGATTCTTCGAGGTTGGATTCGAGCTCGGCAAAGAAGCCGATGTTCTTTGTCAATGTGCCAGCGGTGAAGAGGCTGAAGATTTCCGGGAACCCAAGCTCACTGTTGTTGTGAACCCTTCCCGTTTCGGCGGTGGGCGGATTCTGCTGCTTAAAGTTGTGAGAGCGCAGCACATTGCCTCGGAGCCGGACCCCGGTATAGTTGGCGAAATCATCCAAACTCAGGTCGCCGAAGTTTTTCTTGCCTGTGATGCCGCCATCTTCGGTTCCAGGCAACTGGTATCCGTTTTCGAGAAAACGTTCTCCGAATGTATTCAGCCGGGGGGGCGCCGTATGGCAGGCGGCGCAATCCAGTGTGTACTTCCTTGCGAAGGCAGGAATAGCTTCCGCAGTTGGTACGAACACCGTATAGCTTCCGGACACGAGGGCGAGTACCGTCATTGCAATTCGGACAATCGCCGCTCCCCTCGACTGTGTGGCCAAAACAGTGCCCTCTGCTTCCCGGAGTGCGGTCGCGTGACGACGCGGACGTACCCCGTGCCTGGTGGTCATGCACTTCGACAGTCTGATGTCGGTGGATTCGGCGCAGGACTTTAGGCTAGCCCGGGGTTTCGGTGCTTGATCGAAGGGCCGCTGAAACGCTTAGGGACTGGGTGATGATGAGCGATGGGAGGAGTCTACACCTGCTTTGCGCAGTTGGCTTGTTCCTCGGGGCTAGAAACAAGGCCATCTATTCCGGATATCTGGCTTCAATGACGCTCCGAAGCCCGCCACGAGCAGCGAATTCCCCTGTGACCTTAGCCCAGATCGGACGGCAGGATGCGACGACGTCGTGAAGAATGCGGTTCACGGCATTTTCGTAGAAAATTCCGACATTTCGATATGCATGGATATACATTTTGAGAGCCTTGAGCTCGAGACACTGCTTGTTCGGTTTGTAATGAAGAGTAATGGTTCCAAAATCCGGCAGATTGGTTTTAGGGCAGATAGCCGTATATTCGGGGATCACGATCGTAATTTCGTACCCTTTATATTGATTGGGGAATGTCTCGATCTCCGGCAGAACGGTGGAGATTCCGCTTTTGGCATGCCGTTCGTTATAACCTAGCTTGGTCGCTGTGCTCGCACTCTTCTGTTTCTTGCCGCTCATCTCTCTCACGCCATCACTCCTTGCCGATTCATTACACTTGCTTCATCCATTCCAGTTGTCCCAGGTCGCTAAGCTTATTGTAAAGTGAGACCCACGGGCAGGTCATTTCCGGATAGACCTCGCAAAAGCCGCCTTTGCGGACGCCTCCGCAGGGGCCGTGGCTCATGAATTTTGGACACTCGGCTTTGAGCGAGCCATCCGGGATAGGTGGCCGCTTGTGCACCCCTCCCACATGCTGCTCTCCATGTTCTTCTCCGGGCACAAGGACTCGTATAGGCATAGGAGTAGTGTAGACGCAAACGTGTTAAGCAGCAATGTTTACGCACTTCGTAGGTGAACTGCAACTGAATTGAATTATATTCGTCTTGCCATTGAGGAGGAAAATCTTCGCGTTGAAGACGGTTTAGGGCCAAGGGCCTAGCGTGGTTGTCTCATAGTAGGCCTTCTTTCGTCCGATGTGGGCCTTCTGCAAAGTTGCAATGCTTTTATGGACTCTATAGACTTGCCGGTATCTTGGAGTGACAGGCTCTTCTGATTTTGCAGTGATGTCGCAATTGACAGATTTTTTCGCCCTTTGCTACACTCGGCAGCGAATTTCAGTAAGAAGTTGGCTGACATTCCTTTCCGTATCCCAGAACGCAGTTCAGTACTCAGGACAGCTAACGTCGAAATAATCTGCACCTGGCTTTCTCCGGCCATTGCATGAGCCGGAAGATAGTCACCAGCGCATAAAAGGGAGGGAGTCCATATGAGCCTTGATTACGTCAAGTTTTCAAACGGCTTTGAAAAGTTTATGCCGAAAGAATATCGGGACATGGTCGAACATGGCCCCTTCGGGAAAAAAGTCTCTGTTTCGCAAATGGGGTCCTTCAAAGAGGTGCTCGAAGAGCACCCTATGTGCGCTGGATGTGCAATGACTCTCTTCATCCGACTTGCCATGATTGCCTTCCCAAACCCTGAAGATACGATCACCGTTGGTACTGCCGGTTGCGGACGGTTGGCAATATCACAAGCTGCGATTCCATTCGTCTATGGAAATTACGGTGACCAGAATGGCGTCGCGAGCGGCCTGTCTCGCGGGTTGCGCCTTCGCTTCGGTGATAAGCCGAAAGACGTGGTTGTGATGGCGGGTGACGGCGGTACGGCCGATATCGGATTCCAGCAGGTCCTCCATTCCTGGTTCCGCAAGGAACGGTTCACCACAATTATGTTGGACAACGAAGTGTATGGGAATACCGGCGGCCAAGAAAGTGGAATGACGAACCGAGGTGCCGTGTTGAAGATGGCACCGCTCGGGAAGAAGTTCGAGAAAATGGATATGTTGCAGATGGCGAAAGTTGCCGGCTGCGCGTACGTCGCGACGGTTGTTCCGAACAATCCTCGCCGTGTTGAGAGCGTGATCAAGAAGGCTGTGTTGATCGCCAGAGAGGTTGGATCGACGTACATCCAGGCGTACACCTCCTGCAACATTGAGTATGCCATTCCGACCGACAAGGTCATGGAAGACGCCAAAAACGTTGAAAACGATCGTTATCAGTTCTCCGAATACATCACCGATGAGGCAAAGCAATTTCTCACGGAGCGTTATGGCTATAAGGAGTTCCTCCCGAAGCCGGC
>WBZP01005421.1_pt1 | contig 12987 bp, 6 predicted proteins | sample 5204301 | NCBI WGS metagenome assembly WBZP01 (sample SAMN12412401, study PRJNA552823) | activated sludge metagenome | isolation source: activated sludge from nitrification reactor of wastewater treatment plant... | place: USA: Pennsylvania | collected 2017
ACTGCGCTCGCTCTTGAGGGAGACATGCTGGCTGATGCGCCCGGTTGACTTGGTCCGCACGCGATCTTTTCCGTTCTTCTTCGTCACAGGCGGCTTGGGCGGAGGCTTTTTAAAGAACGAAGTCGCCGTCTCATCGATGGACTCTGAGCGTCGATCCACACCCGGATCAAACTGGCGTAGGTAGGCACAGCGAGGCTCTTCCACCGTCGGTGTTACCTTGTGATCGTTCCAGAGCTGCTCTTCCAAGTGCTTGTAGTTTGCGTAGCTCTCGACGAAAAAGTCGATCTCTCGACGACGGATGCCGCCGCCGGTGTCGTCGGCTCTGACGCAGCCATCATGGAGCGTTCCGTCGGGAAGCTTCATTCCGCGCAGCTCAGGCATATACAGAGGCGTTCCGAGCGGCACCCAGCGAGGATCGACCGCTACCGACCGAAACGGCAGAAGCGCGCGCTGCTGACCACCTTTGCCAAACGGATGCGACTGCGGATCGAGCGTCTGGTAGCAGGTTCCAATTCCGTAGGCGCAGCGTCCGTCGTAGTTGATGAGCCGTCCGTCGCGCAGCACACCGGAGCCTTCGAGCCGTAGCTCGAACACGAACGCACGCGGGAACCGGCCAATCGGGAAGCCTTGGCGCGTGTAGATTTCGATCTCGTAGGGTTCGTTGGCGTATTCAGACTCGTAGGCCAGCCAGTAATAGGTCAGCTTGTACGTACCTTGCTCACCGAGCGGATAGCCGCAGCATCCCTTTTCTTTTCCCGTCGGTGCGAGCTTGGCAAACACGCTGTGCGGCTGCTTGCTGCTCCCTTCGTCGTCCACCGGCACACTGCGTAGGCGATCCGAGCCAAGTACCGACAGCACCGACATGGGCAGCGCGCTGCCGGCAACCAGGCCGCTCACTGCCGATAGTGCAATGCCGTCCGCCGTTTCTGGCGTCGCAAGCAGGAGCCAGGCTGTAAGCGAGATTCCAATCATGAGCGCTTTTTACAGAATACTCGCAATGTCATGTGGGCTCATAGCGACAGTGGACGGAAGCCGAACAGCCGAAGCCGGCGCAGCAGCACATCAAGCAGAAGCAGGCCAATCGACGCCATGACAAGCTGCGGCCACAGCGCGCGCAGGTAGCGGATCTTTTCTTCGCCTGGTGACAGCGCATCGCTCACCTTGTGCAGCGTCTGTCCTTGGGTCAGCGCTGCGACCTGCGAAAGCAGCGCATCATCCGGCGGCAGCGCCAAGTATTCACGCGGGTAGGGCAGCGACAGCGTTCCCCACGACTCCGCAACAACCGGTCCTGGCGTCGCGGGATTGGGGGACGGGCTGCGATGAACGGCGCGCAGCAAAAACGATCCCACGCGATGGAGTCGAACCTCTGCTTCGTAGCGACCTGGCGCGGTCAGCGACATCGGCTTGCGCAGCAGCACATCACCCTTGCCCGCAATCAAGCCAAGGCCATCACTCGACGGTGAGATCACTTCCAAATCGGTCTGGAGTCCCGACAAAAAGCGATCATCGGCAGACACTGCATCGACGCGCACACGCAGAAACGGCGCAGACACTGTGGTCTGCAGCTCGTAGCCGTGGCCGCTGCGCTGACCGTCATGACGCATCGATGAGCGCACAAGCTGGGCCCAAAACTTTGCGTAGCCTGGCCAGCGCAGCCAGTCCACCGCCCAGCGATTCTTCGCGTCACTGGTGAACGCGACCGCTTGGCCGAGTCCTTGTCGCCAGCGCGCGAGCAGCGGCTCTCCGAGCGGCGACACCAAGATCACTTCCGCCAGCGGCTTGGCCTTCGTCGACACATATCCACGCAGCGGCGGCGCTTGCTCGATCTGAAGGCCATCGAGCAGCTCGACGAACTTGCTGACTTTGGGCACCACGCGCTCCTCGATGAGCGCCGAGCGAGCCACTTGCGTGGTTTCCTTCGTAAAGATTTTCGGCACCGACGAAGCGTCTTGCGTGAAGTAGAAGCGTCCGCCGCCGTGCTCGGCAATCGCGGTGAGCAGCGTCTGATCCGCACCTGCTCCGACGCCCACCGTCGAGACGGTGATCTTGTTTTGCACCATCTGATCCGTCAGCTCCAGGATGCCTTGGTATTCGGCCTGTCCGTCGGTGAGCAAGATGACGTGCTTGATCTTGGCATTGGCTGAAACCAGCTGCTGATACGCCTCGTTGAGCGGTGGCAGAAGCTGCGTTCCTCCGCCCGCCGTCAGTCGCGCGATGTCCGTTGAGATCCGAATGCGGTTTTGCGCGCGCTGAAGCCGAACCAGCGGAATCGCTTGGCTATCGAACGCCACGACGCCAATCAGGTCATCGGGAGCCAGCATCTCTGCCGTCGCCCGCGCGGCGTCTTTGGCAAGCTCCAGCTTGGGACCATTCATCGACGCTGAGCGATCGATACACAGCACCAGGCCGAGGCTGGGCTGCTCTCGCTTTTTTTCCTGTTCAAACCGCACCGGCAGGAGCTTTTCAAGCTGCGTTCCTTGATATCCACCCGACCCGAAGCTGTTTTCTCCGCCGACCATCACAAAGCCGCCGCCGAGGTCGCGCACATACGACTCGATCGCGAGCATCTGCGCCTGACTGACCAGCGTCGCGGACACATCGGACAGCAGCACCAGATCGAACGGCAGCAGCTCTTTGGCGGACGATGGCATGCCATGCGGTCCGCGCGTCTCGACTTCGATGTTTTCACGCTGCAGCGCCTGCGTGAGGAATGCTTTGGCGCTCGCTTCGCCTTCGATGTACAGCACTCGAGGCCGACCCTTCGCCAGCACCGACAGCACCGCTTGGTTGTTGTCCGCGATGGTGTCTTGCAGCGGCGTGACCGGCTGTCCCGTCGTCGGCTTGGGTCCAAGCTTCGCCAGGTAGGTGATCGCTCCCGGTGACTTTGGCTCCGTGCGGAAGCGAATCATGTTGCGGCCTGGAACCAGCGCCACGTCGCGATGATCGTCCTCGGGATTTGGTGTTCCATTTTGGAACAGATCGACCCGCACCGACTGCGCAATGCTGGAATAGACCTCGGCTTCGAGCGTAAGCGGCGCACCGACTTTGAGCTGGGCATCCACCGACGGTCCGCCGCTCATGCGAAGCTCACGCAACAGCACTTCCGGCGCAGAGCTGGCTGCATATGGGACGACGCTGACTGATACCTTTCGCTTGGCGGCTGCGACGGCTTCTCCGAGCACATCACCTTCGGTCTGATTTCCGTCAGAAAACAGGATGGTCCGACGCAGCGTTCCCGGCGCGTGCAGTCCGTACGACATCTGAATCGCGGCTTGCAGGTTGCTCCCACTGCGATCCACTTCGTCGAGCTGAGACGGGCTCTGGGGCAGGCGCAGCGAGGGCAGCGGAACCCCGGGCGCGGGCAGTGGCAACAGCCGAGGTCGGCCCGCAAAGCGAATCAGGTGAAGATCGTCGCCTCGGCGGTGCGTCTCTTCGCGCAAGGACTCTAGCTGCTTGGTCACGGTCGCAAGCTGCGTCGCTGACGCTGAATCTGAGACATCGACGAGCGCCACCACCGACAGCTTTTGACGCTCTCCCAGCAGCGACGGCTGAGACAGCGCCAGGCTCAAGCACGCAAGCAGCACACTCCGCGTCACAAGCTGAAGCCACAGCTGCCGCCTGGACATGTCCGTCAGCGATACGAGCAGTCCCGGCACAAGCCATGGCAGAAGCGACAAAAGGAGCAGCCACAGCGGATGCTCGATGACCACGACGCGACTGCGCAGCGGAACAGCCAGCCCATTACCGACGGCACCTCGCAGCGACTCACCGAGCAGCGCTTGTCCCGATGACAGCCACTTCGGTGCCCACAGTCCCAGCCCGAGCAGCGCATATCCACCCGACAGAAGCAGTGCCGACAAAAGCGCGGCAGCCAGCGTGGGAATCAGCAGCGTCAGCCGACCGCGACGAAACGCAATCACACACAGCACAGCACTGACCAGCACGTAGCCAGCGCCCAGCAGTCCAAGCTGCGATCCGTGAAGTGGCGCGCTCATACCGTCCACCTGCGATGATAAGTCCACCACTCAACAAACAGGAGCAGCGCCGCCACAAGCAGCAGATAGGGCCACAGCGTTCGCCGCAGCGCTTGCTGTCCTGCGTCGGGCGGAAGCAGGCGCGATTGCTGCAGCGAAAGCTCGTGCCGAAGCACCACGGCGGACTCCTCTGGATCGAGCAGGTTGAGCGCGAGCGTCCAGCTTCGCAGCAGTTCAGGCACACGCAGCGAATAAAACCCGGTCCTTTCACCGTACAGCTTCACCACGCCTTCGTGAACTGGCACCGGCGACAGCTGACCACCTGGAAGCGTCAGATCGGCTTGCCGAATCTGCACTAGCTGCGCGTCCGATGTCTGGTTCGCTCTGCGCGACGGTCCACCTCGCAGCGGCACGACCAGCGTCGTCCCGGTTCGGAAGCTGCCGAGATCCTCATCGACATCGCCCGCAAACCAGTCCATCGCGTTCATCAGCATCACCGGGAACGCCACCCGCAGCGGAAAGTCGCTCTGTCTGACATCAAAGCCAATCGCGAGGCTTCGTCGGATTCCCGTCGGTCCAGGCTGCTCACGCGCAACCACAATCGGGTCTTTGACCATCTGCGCCAGCGCTCGGTCATACGGACCCAGTCGGAACACCGACGCACGGCTCATGTTGATATCGGCGAGCGAGACCCAGCGAAGTACCGGATGCTGATCGTCGATGTCCGACAGATATGGAGCCGTTACGCTCTTTGCGACGGAAAACGGACTGTCAACGCCTTGCGGGTCTAGGTAAATCGCGTGAACCTCGGGTGGCTTCGCGGGCGTCCACGCATCAAACAGCACCGCGTCGTAGTTCAGCGCTTTGTCGTCGGAATACTGCGCGGGCAAGAGCTTATCGATCTGCAGGTGATTTTCTTCGCCAGCACTTGCCGCGAGCAGCGCACCTTCCAAAAACAGGTTGCCGCGCGTCACCATCAGCAGCTTTACGCGCTGGCGCTCGGGGAGCACTGCGTAGGCATGATTGTCCGTCGGCAGCACATCCACCGCTCCGTCGAGCAGCGTCAGCGTCGCTTCCAGGTGCGTACCCGCGCCCGACAGGCTGGGATAGAGCTTCCGCGTCTGCTCACCCGGGACAAGCTGAAGCTTTTGTACGTCGACCAGCTCACCTTCTTGACGAAGCTCTAGCTGGGCCGCTCGCGCCGCTGGAGCAGCACCTGGCGACGGGAAATACGACAGCTGAAGCAGCACCTCGTAGCTTAGGCGATTGCGACGATAGCGACGCACCGCAAAGGATGTAATCGCCGCGTTGCCATCGCTCGGTTGCAGCTGAGCCTGCGTCGGCAGTGGCACAAAACGTACATCGATCCCGACGGGTTTGTACTGGAGCGCTGTCTCGTCAAATCCTCCGTCGGAAAACAGCACCACTTGCGGATGAGGTCGGCCTTGCAAGAGCGCTTGCGCCAGCAGCAGCGCCGCCGGAAGATCCGCGCTCGTATCTTTCGCGGTCACTTGGCCAAGCTGCGTCATCAGCTCGCGCTCGTCGTCGGAAAATCCGCCGAGCGGTGCCGGTCTGCCATCCAGCTGCACGACGACCGCTAGATCATCGCCATGCAGTCCACGAATCAGCTGCTCGGCTGCGGCGCGCGACAGATCGAGCCGTGACTTGCCCGGCAGCGTCGGAATCTGCGCCTGCATCGACGCAGAGGCATCTATCAACAGGACCAGCGAGCGTCCTTCCGAGGTCCGTCCCAGCCGAGGATCTCCGAGCGACAACGTCAGAAGTCCCAGCACGACGAGCTGAAGCAGCAGCGACAGCAGCCGAAGCAGCTTTTGCCACAGGCTCATCGCCTCGCTCTGTCCGAGCACTTTTTGCCACAGCGGTGAAAACGGCACTTCCAGCCGTCGACGCCTCTGCCGAAGCACGTAGAGCAGCGTCAGCATCGCCGTTCCTGCTGCGGCAATCGGCAGAAGCTGTCCCCACGGCAGGCCGAGCAGCGTAAACGGCGTCATCGGATAAAGCCCCCTTGGCGCAGGGCAGACAGCGTCAGATCGTCGAAGGGAAGGCTGGTTTCGGCGCGAATGTAGCTGACGCTGCGGCTCTTGCAAAAAGCAGCCAGCGTCTCGCAGTACTGTGTGTGTTCTTTTTTGTACGCGTCGATGAGCGACTGCGACAGCGTCACTTCTCGCAGCTCGCCGGTTTCCATATCGACGATCTCAATGTCGCCGCGCACCGACGGATTGACTTCCACCGGATCGATGATCTGAATCGCAGCGGGCTCGAAGCGGTGGTAGCGCAAAAGGTTCAGTCCTTCTTCGTAGCCGCTGTGATCGTAAAAGTCCGAAATCACGATCGCGATGCCACGTCGCTTGATGCGCTGCACGAACTCGCCGATCGAAGCGCGAAGATCGGTCTTTCCCTCGGGACGAAGCCCGGCCAAAAAGTCGAAGACCTTGAAGATCTGACCCTTGCCTCGCGAGGCGGGAAGCTCTGCCGACAGCCGCTCTCCCAGCCCGTAAATCGCCACGCGATCGAGGTTCGCCAGCCCGACGTACGCCAGCGCCGCCGTCACTTGCGCCGCATAGCCCAGCTTGGCAATTCGACCTTCGCCACTTCGCTTGAGCATCGGCACATCAGGCCGCCCACCGAGCCGCATCGACGCTGAGCGATCAATCAGCAGGTAGATGTGCAGATCTTCTTCTTGCTCAAACAAGCGCAGCAGCAGCCGATCCATTCGCCCATAAACCGACCAGTCGAGGTAGCGCAGATCGTCGCCCGCCGTGTAGTCGCGGTGATCAGCAAACTCGATGCCCGAGCCCTGACCTCGCGAGCGTCGTTCCGCGCGGCTCTTGCCTGCGAAGACTTTTTTGGCGACGACATGCAGGTATTCCAGCTGCTTCAAAAACTGCTGGTCAAAGCCCGCTTGTGCCGCCTGCGTCGATGCTGCGGTCTGATCCACGGGCTGCCTACGATCGCGCTCCGCCGGGCAGCGCTTCGGGGGTTTTCGCGATGATCGCGCTGATGATGTCGTCCGTCGAGACGCCTTCGGCCTGGCCTTCAAAGTTTAGGATCAGCCGATGCCGCAGCGCTGGACGCGCCACTTTGATCACATCTGCACACGACACCGCAAAGCGTCCGTCGAGCAGCGCCAGCACTTTGGCTCCGAGCAGCAGCGCTTGCGCACCACGCGGCGAGCCTCCGTAGCGAACAAAGCGCTTGACCAGATCGTTTTTGTCCGCCTTTTCGACCTTGCCACCGAGCGCTTTGGCCGCCTTGTCAGCATCGGGATGCGTTCCCACCAAGATCCGCACCGCGAAGTCTTGCACCGACCGCGCCACCGGCACTTGCCGCACCAGGTTGCGTAGCTCGATAAGCTCGGGTCCACCGAGCACCTTCTTTGCGTGAATGTGCTGCGGACTGGTCGTCCGATCGAGGATCGTATGCAGCGCATCCGCCGACGGAAAATCGACCCGGAGCTTGAAGAAAAAGCGGTCCAGCTGCGCTTCCGGCAGCGGATACGTTCCTTCCATTTCCAGCGGGTTTTGTGTCGCCAGCACGAAGAACGGCTGCGGAAGCTGATACGTCGTCTTCGACACCGTCACCGTCTGTTCTTGCATCGTCTCGAGCAGCGCGGACTGCGTCTTTGGCGTCGCTCGGTTGATTTCGTCGGCCAGCACGATGTGCGCAAAGATCGGTCCACGCTGGAACTCGAAACGTCGTCGTCCGCTCTCTTCTTCGACGAGAACGTTGGTTCCCAAGATATCGGCGGGCATCAGGTCCGGCGTAAACTGCACTCGAGAAAACGTCAGATCGATCGCTTCGGCCAGCGTCTTTACCAGCATCGTCTTGCCCAGCCCCGGCACACCTTCGAGCAGGACGTGTCCACCCGACAGAAGCGCAATCACCACGCCTTCGACGATCTCTTCGTGACCGACGATGACGCGGGCAATCTCGTCGCGCAGCTTGCGGACGTTGCTGCGGAATCCCTCGATCTGCTGCGCGGCCTGCTGAGCCGTCGTGGTTTCTGCCACTTGCGTCACTTTTCACCTTCTCGCATCGCGAGTTATCACCAATTGTATCCGAGACTTGCGGCGCTTCGCACTCGACGTCCGCGTTTCTCTGTCGGAGACGCGGCTGCAAACGACGCGCTTGGGATCAGCGTCCGCTGCCCACGCCGTCACAGCGTAGCGACGCCATCATCTGCTGGATGATCTCTGCCGCACTCTGAGGCGTCTTCTGATCCATGATCGAGCCGAACCGTCGCAGAATCACCACCTGGCCCGGCGACACCGCTTTCGCTGCTTCGACCAAGTAAAAGTGACGATGCATGCGCAAAAAGCGCTCTTTGGCCTTCTGGTATTCGCGCTGCTGGTCTTTGAGCTTTTCCAGCGCATGTCGCTCAGCTCGTCGGAACGCGTCACGCTCTGCTTGGTTGCGGAAGTCATCAATGCCGACCCACACGAGCGGACTGACGTTTCCCGACGGAATGCCAAACATTGGAAGCTGGGCGACGACATCTTCTTGGCGAAGCTCTTGCCGGGGCACGCTCAGCGGACTGACCTGCGCGGCTCCGTGTGGCGTCGGAAGATACGAGAGCCGAACCTGCCAGCCGTCTTTTTCTGCCTGACCCAGCACCTGAATCTTGCCGTGAAGCTGCTCGACATCACTCGGGAGCGCGTAGTCGAACAGAAACGCCAGTCGCTGCCTGACGAGCCGATGTGTCTCGTCTGCAAACGCATCTTTGAGCAGCGGCGCAGTGTCGTCGTTCCCGGGCAGCGCGTAAAACTCCGCCCACACTTCCCCGTCGACTGAGTCGTCGCACGTCGCAAGCTCGGCGCGCTGACCGCGAAACTCGAACGGATCGTAGGACGTGACGCGGTGTGCGTAGCCGTTTGGAAACTGCACCGTGCAGCGAAATGCCGTCGCTGTGTACGCTTTCTGTCGCTGAAGCGCCAAGTATCGCTCGGTCTGGGCTGCTGCTTTCCGCTGCGAGCTACTTCGCCACACGATGAGCAGCGACGAAATCACCAACGCAAAAGCAATCATCGACCAAAGTTGCATGGACTTTTCTGAACGTCTTCCGTCTGGGGATGCGTCACTCATGTCGGACCTACGTCGTCTGTCAGTGTAGTGCGGCTGGCGGAGCGAAGCGCCACAAACGGACGAGGAAACCAGCGAAGACGGCTACCAATCAGCACAACTCCGTCGGTGGATACACCCAGCGAGTCGCCTTCTTCCAAGAGCTCAAAACAGGCCCACGGCACGCTCGGAACCAGCGACTGCACAATGCCGCGATATCCCTGCGGAAACGCCGCCGCGCGAGGATGTTCGATCGCAAAGTCTTCCGGTTGTGCGACGTGAATGCGAATCACCGAGTGACGCGGGTTCCAGCTGGGCGAAAGCGGCGCTTGCCACATCGCTTGGTAAAACGCTCGAGCCTGGATCGCTGCATCGCGCACAAAGACCTGCTCGTAGTCGCTGTCCGTAGGCTGTAGGGAGCGCAGAAACGACAGCCGCTCCAGCTCTCGTCCGGGTTCAATCAGCACGCGCAGATCGGTCTTGAGCCGCTCTGCAAGCTCAATCAGGTGGGTTGGCGATCCATCGGTCGGGACCGCAGGGGAGGGCACATCAGGCGAAGCGCTGGCCATGCTCGCTATGTTAGTGGCTTAGGTATTCAAAGACATCCTGATCGGTCATTCCGGCGGGTGCATTTGGAAACACTTCGTTGGCCGGAGCCTGAATCGTCGCCGCTGGCGCGGTCTCCGTCGCGGCTGGCTCTGTCGTCGCTGGAACCGTCGCTGCTGGAGTCGTCTCTGTCGCTGCTGGAGCCGTCTCTGTCGCTGCTGGCGTCGTCGTCGGAGCCGGATTGGCTGCTGCCCGCGCTTGATCTCGCTGCAGCTCGCGCGCTTTTTTGGCATCGTCGCCGCGCTTGTCCGAATCGACGCTCTCGACGCCGCTTTGAATGCCTTTGAGTCCGCCCGTCAGGATGTTGTTGAGGAACATCATCCCTTGGTTTTGCACGCCGTCTTTGCCCGGCGTCATTACGTCCACCGTCGAGTCAATCAGTCCACCGAACATGCCGCCGACCGAGTTTTTCAGCCCGCTTACTTTGTAGCGATCGCTCATCTCCGTCAGGTTGTCGCCCCACGTCGATGGCTTGGCACCCGGTGCGACCTGATCGGCACCGACCAGCGAGCGAAGCTTGTTTTCCACCAGTCGGTTTGACATCACGCCGTCTTTGACGCCACCGGCGACATCCTTGGCCCACTTGCCCTCGTTGAGGTTGTCTTCGCCGTGCTGGAGCAAGCTGTTCCAGATGTTGCCGCCGCTCCAGGTGTTGCCGTCCTTCAGCGTCTCGGTCACCGTCTCCAGCGCGTAGTTCTTCGCCGCTTTGCCGCCGCCCCCGATCAGCCCGTTGAGGAGCGACTGACCCATGCCAAAGTCCTGATCCTTCTTCGACGGATCGCCAAAGCCGGGGATCTTTTGCATCCACGCCATGCCCGGATGCGCCGCCGCAAAGTCTTTGTCCGCCAGCGTGCCCGGAAGCGAGCCCATCAGCCCGCCGAACGCGCCTTTGCCAAAGCCCATCAGACCGTCTTTGGCCATGTTTCCAAAGAAGTCGCCCGCGCCGCCTTCCCAGTTCTTGCGGCTGGTGGCTGCCGACGACACACCGCCGAGCCCACCCTCGATTCCCTTCGAGAGGATGCTCATCTTCATCTTCTCGATTGCGCTCAGCTCAGCCGCTGCTTTGGTCGGATCGATCTTCAGCACGTTGCGCAAAAAGCCGTCCATCTTGGCGCCTTGCATCAGCTGACCGATGCCCGCCGTCGCCATGCCACCGGCCATGCTAAAGCCCGTGTCGACCAGATCTCCCTTTAGCTCGTCGCCGCCGTAGCCGCCGCCCTTGACCAGCGCTTTGGTCGTCATCATCGCCGCGCCGCTACCGCCCGCCACCAGCGCCGCCGCCAGCACCGGAGACGCCGCACCCGCTGTCGCAATCGTCAGCGCCACACCTGCCGTCACGCTCGCCACCGTGCCCGCCGCGTTCGCAATGGAGTCCGTCCGCTCTTGCAGCGACTTGGCGTCGATCTTGTTCCAGTCCGCGAGCTGGTTGATTTCCGCAAACTCAGCGCCATCGACCTTGCCGTCGCCTTCTTTGGCTTTGTTGTACGACGTGTTCAGTCGCTGGTTCTGACGGTCCAGGTCTTTGCCTGCTTCGCCGCCGAACGTATCGACGAAGAAGTTGCGGATGCCGTTGCCGCGCTGATGCTGATAGCGCTCGTTGGCCTGCTCGACCATGGCCTCGGGCGTCTCGGGCTTGCCTTTGAGGCTCATCTGCACTTCAAAGCCCGCGTCGCCACCTGTTCGGCTCGTCAGGTCTTTGACCATGTCCGCGCCGCCCGTCAAATCCGAGTACTTCTTCGTCAGCTCGTCGATTTCCGCCTTCGTCTTGCCTTCCAGGACCGAGTTGACCTTCTTGTCGTCGGTGAACATCCCGAACAGGCCGGTGTTCATCGCCATCTTGATGGCCAGCTCGTCGGACATCTTGCCGGTTTGGCTCATCTGCTGCGCCTTGAGCAGATCGTCCCCCGACAGCGTCGTGTTTAGCTTCGAGTCGAGCGCGTTGTAGTTCGGATCATTCTTCTTGTCCGGCGGCGCCATCGTCGCGTTGTAGGCATCCCGAATCGCTTTGCACTCCTCGGGCGTCTTGCCTTCAAACTGCTTGTTGAGCCGATCTTTGTCCGGCCCGCCGATGCCGATGAACGACAGCATGCCTTGCGGCTTGCTCGCGGCTTCGATCTGATACGCCGCCGCCACATCCGGTTTTCCGTCGAGCAGAGCCTGCGCAGCCTTCTGATCTTCGTTCTTGAGCTTGTCGCCAACCATCGCGGTCAGGTCTTGCCCGTTGCTGATCTGCTTGTAGGCATCCGCGACGGCTTTGCGCTCTTCCTCGGTCTTACACTGCGCCAGCGTATCGAGGATCTTCGTGTTGTCGGTGCTCGCGCCAAACCAGCCCGTGTGCGTCGCCATCTTCAGGTCAGCAGCCATCTCTGCCGCTTTGTCGCCGCTGCCCTGGGCTTTGACCTTCGTCAGCTCGTCGCCGCTGTAGTACTTCTGCAAGTATCCGTCGAGATCGAAGCCTTGCTTCTGAAGCTCTGCGCGCGACGTGGCATCCAGACCTTTGATGATCTTTTCGACCGCCGCTTTGTCCGCGTGCTGGCCGCCGATGCCCATGAAGTTGTCTTTTTCCGCGTTCTGAAGACCGGCAATCGCAGCCTTTGCGCGGCTCGCGGGATCTTTGGAATCCTGCGTCATCAGCGCTTGGTATTCGGCTTTGTCCTTGCCGCCGAGCGAGCTACCCAGCGACTGATCCAGGTCCGTCCCGTAGTGGCTCTTGTATTCCGCCTTGATCGCCGCGATTTCCTCGGGCGTCCGTCCTCGCAGAAGCTGGAGCGTGCTCGCTGGATTGGCGAACCAGTGTCCGTCCGTTTCTTTGCGAATGTCGGCGGCCAGCTGCGAGATCTCTTTCGGATCAGGCTGCTTGGGCGGCGCGGCGGGATTGACCGGCGGCTTCGCATTCGGATCCACCGCCGTCGTCTGGCCCGTCGTCTGGCCCGTCGTCTGGCCCGGAACCTGTCCCGGAACCTGTCCCGGCGCGGGAGCGACCGTCGTTGCGCCACTCGGTGCTGGTGTCTGCGTCGCAGTCGGAGCCACCGGACCCAGCGGATTTTTCATCGCTCCGCCGCCATACATGCCCGCGTATGGGTTCAGGTACGGACTCACCGGCCCCAGCGGCTTGGCACCAGGCTGAATCGTCGGCCCGAGCTGCCACGGCGCAGGCGGAACCACTGGACCGACGATCGGACCTTGTGGCTTGGCTGCGGGTTGCTGCTGGGGTTGCGGGGTCGGGGGACGCTGCTGGAAGGTTGGCTCGCTCACATTGCGAATCTTCGGCGAGCCAAAAAGGAAGTTGTCCGTAGCCAGGCGCGCTGTCGCGCTATTTGTAGTCGGT
>WBZP01005422.1_pt1 | contig 12987 bp, 9 predicted proteins | sample 5204301 | NCBI WGS metagenome assembly WBZP01 (sample SAMN12412401, study PRJNA552823) | activated sludge metagenome | isolation source: activated sludge from nitrification reactor of wastewater treatment plant... | place: USA: Pennsylvania | collected 2017
GTGGCGTGCTGGCCAAGTTCGCTCTGGAGAAACTGAAGGCCAAGAAGGCTGCGGTGCTCTATGACGTGGCCTCCGATTACAACAAGGGCATCGCCGAAGTCTTCAAGGAGAACTACGAGAAGCTCGGTGGCAAGATCGTCGCCTTCGAGACCTACACCACCAACGACAAGGATTTCTCGGCGCAGTTGACCAAGATCAACGCCGCCAAGCCCGACGTGATCTTCCTGCCGAACTACTACAGCGAAGTGCCGCTGCAAGTGCAGCAGGCCAAGCGGTTGGGCATCACTGTTCCCTTCATCGGCAGTGATTCGTGGGGTAGCAACGAACTGTTGACTTTGGGCGGCGCCGATCTGAACGGCTACTATTTCAGCACCCATTACGCCGCTGACAATGCCGCGCCGGTGGCCAAGAAGTTCATTGAGGACTACAAGAAGACCTACGGGGTGGCGCCGGACGATGTGGCCGCGTTGACCTATGATGCCTTTGGCCTGCTGTTCAACTCGATCAAGAACGCCGGTAAGGCTGACCGTGAATCGATCCGCGCCGCGCTGTCCACGCTGCCAAGTTACAAGGGGGTCACCGGCGACATGAAGTTCCAGGCCGATTCGCGCGATCCAATCAAGAGCGCCGTGATCCTGCAAATCAAGGACGGCAAGTTCACCTACTTTACCAATGCGAACCCCTGACGCAGGGATCGCGCCCACTGTAAAAGGTGGGTGCGGATTGAAACAAGCGGGATAACGGCTTGACGCAATGCGAGGGCGGCCCGCCGGGTCGCCCTTCTTTATAACCGGCACCATCACGGGTCACAACCTTGAGCGAAGGGATCGTCTACTGGCTTCAACAGACCTTGAACGCTCTGCAACTGGGCAGCATTTACGCCCTCATTGCCTTGGGCTACACCATGGTCTACGGTATTCTGACCATGATCAACTTCGCCCACGGCGATGTATTCATGGTGGGGGCTTTCTTCTGTTTCATCGCTGCTGTGTATTTGGGCCTGCCCTTTTTGCCGACGCTGCTGCTAACCATGGTGGGCGCCGCGCTGTTGGGTGTACTGCTGGAACGGCTGGCGTACAAGCCACTGCGTAATGCGCCCCGGGTGTCCGCCATTATCACCGCGCTGGGGCTGGGTTTGTTTCTGGAAAACTTTACCCTGGCGCTGGCGCCCTATCCCAAGCACATTCCCCCTCTGCTGGACAATGTCACCTGGAATCTGGGCGGCGTCTCGCTGTCGTCCTTGCAGATCATCATCATCTGTCTGTCGCTGGGCTTGATGTTCGTGCTGGATTACGTCGTGCATCGAACCCCGGTTGGCATGGCGATGCGGGCTATTTCCTGGGATAAAACCTTTGTGCCGTTGATGGGCGTACCGGTGGATTTGATCATCTCGGTTACTTTTGCCATTGGCGCCGGATTGGCGGGCGCGGCGGGCACCATGTATGCGCTTGCCTATCCGGTCATTGATCCCTATATGGGGATCATGGTGGGCTGGAAAGCGTTTATCTCCGCCGTGGTTGGCGGTATCGGTAATATTCGCGGTGCGATGATCGGCGCCTTTATCCTGGGTGGGGTGGAGATCATGGTGACGGCTTTCTTCCCGTCCACCTACCGGGATTTCGTGGCCTTCTCCCTGTTGCTGTTGCTGATCGTGATTCGGCCCTACGGCATTCTGGGCAAGCCAAGGGCGCAAAAAGTATGAGCGCCCTGATGAGAAGCGGTTGGGAGTGGTTTATCGCGCAACGCTGGTTGATGGTGGTATTGCTAATCATTGGCTTCGTCCTCGCTTTCGCCATTCCTGAATACAACCTGCTTAATAAATATGTGCAGTTGGTGATGATGTACGTCGGGATTAACATCATCCTGACGGTCAGCCTGAATCTGGTGAACGGCTACATGGGCGAATTTTCCCTGGCCCACGCGGGTTTTATGGCGGTGGGTGCTTACACCGCGGCATTGCTGACGCAGAAGGTGCTGCCGATAGCCGCATATCCGTGGCTATTTCCATTGGCAGTGCTGATCGGCGGATTGGTAGCGGCTTTTCTGGGACTGATAGTCGCTATCCCGTCATTCAAGGTGCGTGGCGACTATTTGGCGATCATCACGCTGGCGTTTCTGATGATCGTCAAGTCGGTGATCGAAAACATTGACTATATCGGCGGCCCGCGTGGCATTCCGGGCATCAAGAAGTTGACTACGCTGCCTTGGGTATTTTTCTGGGTAGTGGTTACGGTCTGGGTAGTTCGTAATTTCGTCTATTCCAAATACGGGCGCGGCGTGCTGTCTATTCGCGAAGATGAGATTGCCAGTGATTTGATGAGCGTCAATACCCGCCGGGTGAAGTTTCTGGCGTTCATGGTGTCGTCCTTTTTCGCCGGCATCGCCGGAGGATTATTTGCGCATCTGTTGCAGTTCATCAGCCCGCGGGTATTCGACATCATCAAGACCACCGACGTGCTGATCATGGTCTATTTGGGTGGCATTGCCTCCATCGGCGGCTCCATCCTCGGCGCAACTGCGTACACCGTGCTGCTCGAACTGTTGCGGCCATCCACGGTGGCGGCGATGCTGGCCTGGTTGCCGGCTGTGGTCTTTGATCCGCTGAACGCGCATTTTATCCAGCATCTGGGCGTCTGGCGGATGGTGATCATGCCGCTGCTGCTGGTGCTGGTGATGCTGTACTGGCCGCGTGGGATCATGGGCTTGCGCGAGTTTCGCTGGTTCGTGCCCAAGCGCGATATAGAAGCCCACCATTGCCTTAAACCATCCGGGGGAAGCCATGACGCTGCTGACGGCCGTTAAGGTCAAGCATTATTTCGGCGGGCTATGCGCGGTCTCCGACTTCAATCTGCAACTCCATTACGGCGATCTGATGGGCATCATCGGCCCCAATGGCGCGGGAAAAACCACGATCTTCAACTTGATCACCGGGGTCTATCGCGCCAGCGAAGGCAGCATCCGGCTTCGGAATACCGAACTGGTGGGCAAGACGCCGCACCAGATCACCGCGCTGCGGGTCGGGCGCACCTTCCAGAACATCCGGCTGTTTCGCGATCTGTCGGTGCTGGACAACGTGCGCATCGCCCACTACGCCCAGGCGAACTACAGTCCGTTGGAGGCGCTGCTGCATATCGGGCGTTATCGCCGCGAGGAGCAGCGCATCATCGAAAATTCGCAGCGACTGCTGGCGATTTTCAAGCTGGAGCATCTGGCCGGTGAGACCGCCAAGAATCTGCCTTATGGTTTGCAGCGGCGGTTGGAAATTGCCCGGGCGCTGGCGATTGGGCCGGAACTGTTGCTGCTGGACGAGCCGGCGGCGGGAATGAATCCCAACGAGATTGATCTGCTGATGGAATTTATCCAGTGGATTCGCACCGAGTTCAAACTGACCATTTTGCTGATCGAACACCAGATGAAACTGGTGATGGGCATCTGCGAGCGAATCACGGTGCTGGATTTCGGCGAAACTCTGGTCGAGGGGCCGCCGGAGGTGATCCAGAATCATCCCAAGGTGTTGGAGGCTTACTTGGGCGAGGGACCGGTCGGATGAGCGACGCAGCGGATAGTCTTGACGATTTGCAACTGGAAGTACGCGATCTGGCGGTTCATTACGATGGCATCCGGGCGCTGCATGGGGTGTCTTTCACGGTGCTGAAGGGCGAAATCGTCACTCTGATCGGCGCGAATGGCGCGGGCAAGACGTCGATCCTGCGGGCGGTTTCCGGCCTGATACCCTACAGCGGCGCGGTGGTGTTCGAGGGGCAGGATTTACAGCGGGTTGCGGCGCATCAAATCGTCAAACGAGGCATTGCCCATGTGCCGGAAGGTCGGGGCATCTTCGGCAATCTGACCGTGCGGGAGAATTTGCAACTCGCGACTTGGCAGCGCGCGGACAAAGGTGAGATTACGGCGGATTACGACCGGATGTTCGCTCTGTTTCCGCGCCTCAAGGAGCGCCAACATCAACCGGGCGGCACCCTGTCCGGCGGCGAACAGCAGATGTTGGCAGTGGCCCGCGCCCTGATGAGTCGGGGTCGGTTGTTGTTGCTGGATGAGCCGTCCATGGGCTTGTCGCCGCGTCTGGTTCAGGAAATTTTCCGGGTGATCGAGGATATCAACAGGTCCGGCACGACCATTTTGTTGGTGGAACAGAACGCTAATATGGCCTTGCGGATTGCGTCGCGGGCCTATGTGCTGGAAACCGGCGCGGTTATTCTATCGGGTGCCGGACGGGAGTTGCTGGGCGATCACCGGGTCAGGGAGGCGTATCTGGGTACCTAGCAGCCTGTCGGATTTTCCAAAGTAACTAATTGAAATTAAAATATTTTTTCAGAGTATAAATATTTGTTTTTATAATCAACAAGGTTTTTATTTCCAAGGAGTTGTTTTCCTGCGGCCTTTTAGGGAGTGGCCCCAGACTCTTCCATGATGACCCGGAACCCGGTCGTCGCGTCGCGGTAATCGGGCTTGCGGGACAGGCGCTTGGCTAGGCGCAGTTCACCAGCGCCGTTGTTCCAGGAGCCACCGCGGACGACCCGTTGACCTTCGTTGGGTCGCAAGGTCGAGCACCGCTGTTCGTCGCCGCCGTAGTTCGGATTGTAGTCCGAGCAGGTCCATTCCCAGACATTGCCGGCCATGTCGTGCAGGCCCAGGGCATTGGACGGATAGCTTCCAACAGGCGCGGTAACCGCGTGGCCGTCGTCCAGGTTGCCGATGGAGGCGCCGGTCGGATCGTTGCGGTCGGAGAAGTTGGCATAACGAGGGTCGATGTCATTGCCCCATGGATACCGGGTCGTTGCGCCGGCCCGGGTAGCGTATTCCCATTCGGCTTCGGTCGGCAGCCGGAAGCGCTTGCCGGAACCCGCTTCCCAAGAGAGCCACTCGGTGAAGGCTTTCGCGTCGTCCCATTTCAGATTGACGGCGGGCTGGGTATCCTGGTTCAGGGAACGTTCCTGAAGGGAACCGCTGTCATGGGTAGACCTGAAGCGGCGGAATTGACCGTTGCTGATCTCGGTCTTGCCCATCCAGAATCCCTTGACGCAGACTTGATGAGCGGCTTCGTCGCGGCCGCGATCCCGCTCGGTGGCGGGGCTGCCCATGGTGAAACAACCCCCTTCAATCCAGCTCAGTTCAAGTCCGGTGGCGCTCTCGGTTTGGGTCTTTAACGTGGCATTGGGTTGTTCGGCGGTGGCCAGTTCAGTGCGGGCGGCGGCCAACGCCGGGTGTTTGGGGTTAAGACCCGCTGCCCGTTCCAGATAGGCGGTGGCCAGCGGCCAGTCTTTGGCGGTGATGGCGCTACGGGCCTGTTCGATGTAGCGGGCCATTTCCGCCTCGCGGTTGTTGGCTGCTTCCTGGGTCAGGCGCGCTTCCTCCGCCTGCTGGCGTTGTTGCAACGCCGCCGCTTCCCGCTGGTGTTGCTCCTGCAGGGCATCGTAGTACTGATAGGCGAGCAGGCTGGCACTCGACAAACCCGAAACCACGAAGACCGTAACCAGGATACTCGGCCATTTGACGCGCGGAGATTCGGCGGCGTCCGGCTTGGCCCAAGCCTCGATTTTGGCCAAAGCCTTGATGTCTGGCGTCGAACGGGAAGACGGTTGGGATGGCGCCAGCGTGGGGCGAACGCTCAGTGTGCTGTCGCGCCTAACCGTGGAAACCTTCTTCAGATGCTCGAGCGCCGAGTGATGCGAGCGCTTGAGCAGGGATTCCGGTTCTGGCGTGACGGGCTGCGCTTTGGCGGCGGGCGCGGTTTCTTCCAGGGTGGGCGTCGGTGGGGGCGCGAGTTCGTCCAGATGCTCCCAGATGTTTTCCAGGAGCGGCAGGGAGTTGTCAGCATCCTCGAACTGAAGCGGGGTGGAGCGCGGCGCGGCGCCAGCCGGCTGGAGGCCATACGATGATTCGTGGGCTTTAGACGCTCGTTTAGGCTGGCTTGCGCCCGGGGCGGGAAATCCATCACGGATGCGCTGGGAAGGATGCGACGGGACGCCCTGTTGTTCCCTGGGGGAATGCGGCGCAGGTGGGTGTTGAGCGTCGCCCTCGGGCCAGGCGATGCCTAATGAGGGCTTCGATGCCTGATCCAGGAGAGTGAGATTGAGGGGCGGAACCTGAGAGAAATCGGCGCGATTGTCCTCCTGGTCAGTGGCTTGCAGGGCTTCTCGCATCGCGGCCACGGTCTGGAAGCGCTCTTCGGGTCGAACGGCGATGGCCTGATCGACCAGGCGCAACAACCCGCGCGAGTACAGCCCGGCGCCGACCTCGATGGTGGGTTGCACCGGGTCCTTGAGCACCCGTCCTGGCGCTTCGATCGGCGGCGTCCCGGTGATGCAGCGATACAGCACCGCGCCGATAGCGTAAATATCGGTCCAGGGGCCGTAGTCCTCGCCGACCGTGACGTACTGCTCGATCGGGGAATAGCCAGGCGTGACCACGCTGGTGACGCTGCGGGTGCGCCGTCCCAAGGCTTGGCGAGCGGCGCCAAAGTCGATCAGGATGACCCGACCGCTGCTGGCGCGAATGTAGAGATTGCTGGGTTTGATATCGCGGTGCAGATAGCCCTGGGCATGGACGGCTTCCAGCGCCGGCATCACGTCGCCCAGGATCCGGCGCAGTTCCGGTTCGGGCAGAATGCCGCCCCGCTGCAAGGTGGCGCTGAGCGATTCGCCCTCCTCGTATTCCATCACGATGTAGGCGGTGCCGTTGGCGGTGAAGTAGTCCCGCACCCGCACCACGCCTGGATGGTTCACCTGCACCAGGATTTTGGCCTCGTCCAGAAATCGTTGCAGGCCCCATTCGTAGCAGGGCGGTTCGGTTTCCCGGGCCGGAATCTGGCCTTGGGCGTTGGCGCGGACCGTGATGCCGTTGTGGTCGCGGTAGGCCCACTCGGCGGGAAAATACTCCTTGATGGCGACTTCGTTCTCGAGCGCCTCGTGGATCGCCTTGTAGGTAATGCCGAAACCACCGGCTCCCAGCACCCCCTCGATCTGGTAGCGATGCAGGTTGTAGCCCATGGGTAGCGCGTTGGTTTCTTCGGTCATCGGGCTTCCCTTACGGTGGGTGGACGCGAACGCGGGCCGGACATGGCGATGACGAACTCTGGGTGACGCTAGCGGCGATTACCGTTCAGCAGCGACGCGAAACCTGCCGATAGCCGTCGCAGCCAAGGCGTCTGGCGATCCGCGGCGGGATCCGCGCGCAACAGGATCAGGGTGGCGTTGTCGGCTACCGCGCCGCCGCGTTGCACGGCCTGCTCGGTCAGGATCCGGGCGGCGGCGGCGGGGCCACTGGCGGACGTGGCATCCCAGATTTCGGCCTCGGGAATATGCTCCCAGACGCCATCCGAACACAGCGCCAGCAGGTCGCCGGGCTGGATCGCGAGCTGGCCCAGGTCGGGTTTGGGCGAACTGTCGCCGCCCAGACAACGGTACAGCCGGTTTTGCGCTGGATGGGTCGCCATCTCGGATTCGTCGATTTCGCCCAAATCCATCAGCAGTTGCACGGCCGAGTGATCGCGGGTGCGCATCAGGCGTTGTCCGTCGCGGAAGTGGTAGAGCCGGCTGTCGCCGATGTTCAGCCAGTGCGCCTGGTCGCCTTTGAGCCAGACCATGATCACGGTGCTGCGGGCGGTTTCCGACTGGCTGTTGATGGCGTCGTGCATCCGCTGGCACAACTGCTCGAGCGCGGCGAGCGGGTCAGTCCCCGACAATGCCGCTGGGGTCTGGACAAATTTTTTGGCTTCGTCGACCACGATTTGCGCGCCCAGCGCGCCGTCGAGATGGCCGCCCATCCCGTCAGCCAGGATGGCCAACAGCCCATGCTGGTCGGGTGACTGGAAGAGGCCCCAGCGGTCCTGTTGTTCATGGCGGGCGCCCAACTCGGTGGCGGCGCCCCGATCCCAGGGGTAAGTTCGGCTCGATGCGTGAGCAGTCATGCCAGCGTCTCCAACGGTCGGGCGGGGGGAGGCTACAACAGGCCAAGTACTTCCTCGGCGTGGTTGGCGCAATCGGGTTTGTCAATGATATGGGCGATGTGGCCGTTTTCGTCGATGAGGAAGGTAATGCGGTTGGCCATGCCCAGCAGGCTGATGGCCGCGCCGACGATGCCGCCGCTGCCGATAGCGCCGTAGGCTTTGCCGATGGCGCCGTCGGTGTCGGCCACCAGCGGAAAATTGAGCTGGTACTTGGCGGTGAAGCGCTGGTGGGATTCGACATTTTGGGTGGAGACGCCGAGTACGGCTGCGCCCTTGTCCTGAATTTCCCGGTTATGGTCGCGCAGGGAGCAGGCCTGCTTGGTGCAACCCGGGGTGTCGTCCATCGGATAGAAGTACAGCACCAGCTTCTTGCCGAGATAATCGGATAGCTTGACGACGCCGCCATCGGTGGCGGTGGCGATGAAGGTGGGGGCCGGATCGCCGATTTTCAGTTTCATCATTCTATTCTCGCGGGTGGTTGGCAAGGATTATTGTCAAGACTCTCAGGCCGCGGCGCGCGGGACAGGCCGGAGACTGGTTGTGGCCCTGAAGGGTGGCGGCGCGAGGCGCTTTCCCCGGTCCTTGACTGGCCAGTTGCGAAAAGCGCCCCGCCACACCCTCACGGATAGGGCCAGTTTCTGGGCATTACCAATAGATGCCCCGGGTGAACTGGGCAAAGGAAATCTGCTCCAGCGAGGGTTCCTGGGCATCGGCCGCTTGTCCCTTGGCTGCGGTGGATTCGGGGAACAACCGGAACGCGGTGTTCATGATAACAGCGTACAGCTTGGGCGCCACGGCGTGCAGCACCTGGGCGAAAATCCCGACCCGGGTGGCAATGCGCTCCGGCTTGTAAATGATACCCTGCACGATCATATCGGCCGCCTCTTCCGGGCTGAGCGTGGGGATGTGCTGGTAGATCTTGGTGGGCGCGATCATTTCGGTGCGGACCAGCGGCATGTTGATGGTGGTAAATTCGATGCCGCTGTCGGAAAATTCGGCGACCGCGCAGCGCGAGAATGCGTCCAGCGCCGCCTTGGAGGACACATAGGCTGAAAAGCGCGGTGCGTTGCTGAGTACGCCAATTGAGGAAATATTGATGACGTGACCGCGCTTCTTGGCCAGCATACTGGGGATGAAGCCCATGATCAGCCGCAGCGCGCCGAAGTAATTGAGCTGCATGGTGCGCTCGTAGTCGTGGAAACGGTCCAGCGAGTTCTCGATGGCGCGGCGGATCGAACGCCCGGCGTTGTTGATCAGAATGTCCGCCCCGCCATGTTCGTCCAGCACCCGTTGCACCAACGCGTCGCAGGAGGCGATGTCGGCGATGTCGGCGGTATAGATAAAGGCCGTACCGCCGCGCGCCTCGATTTCCTGCTGGGTCTCCAGCAGTTTTTCCTCGGTGCGGGCGACGATGAGAGTCTTGGCGCCGGCTTCGGCGATCTTGATGGCGGTGGCCTTGCCGATACCGGCCGAGGCGCCGGTGATTAGCACCACCTTGCCCTTGACCGCGCCGCTCAGGCTGCGGTCGATGAACAGATCGGGATCGAGGTTGCGCTCCCAGTAGTCCCACAACTTCGAGGCGTAGGTTTCCAGCGGCGGCACCGCGATGTCGGTGCCCTTCAGCGCCTTGAGCGTCTCGCGGCAGTCGAAGCGAGTGGGGTAGTTGACGAAGCGCATCACGTCGGGCGGCATGCCGAGATCCTTGAGGATCTGGTCCCGCATCCGCTGCGCCGGCTTGAAATGCGCCAGCCCGGTCTTGATGATCTGCGGCACGAAGGCGAACATCAGGGCGTTGACCCGCAGGCTCATTTCCGGCGCGTGGGCGGCGTGAGCGAACAGGTTGAGAATGTCGCCGACCCGGTGCGGGTTGGGGTCCACCAGGTGGAAGCACTGGCCGTCCAGGCTGGGCTGGTGGGCAATGTGTTCCATCGCATCCACGATGAAGTTGACTGGCACCAGATTCTGCCGGCCGCCCTCAATGCCGACTACCGGCACCCATGGTGGCAGCATATTGCGCAATTTCTGGATGAGTTTGAAGAAGTAGTAAGGCCCGTCGATCTTGTCCATCTCGCCGGTGCGCGAATCGCCGACCACGATGCCTGGCCGGTAGATGCGCCAGGGGCGCGAGCACTCGCGGCGGACGATGCCTTCCGATTCATGCTTGGTGCGGTAGTAGGGATGATCGAGTTCCTCGGCTTCCTCGAACATGTCCTCGCGGAACACGCCTTCGTACAGGCCAGCGGCGGCGATGGAACTGGTCAGGTGGAAACAGCCGACCTCGATGGCCTCGGCGAAGGCGACCACATTGCGGGTGCCCTGGACGTTGACCTTTTCCTGAATCTCGGCGCTGGCCTTGAGATCGTAGATCGCCGCCAGATGGAACAGGTGCTGGATAGTGCCCTTGAGCTGGCCGAGGTCGGTGTCCGACACGCCCAGCCGCGGCTGGGTCAGGTCGCCGATAATCGGCACCGTGCGGTCGGCGCCGGCTTTCCAGCGCTGGCGCAAGGTTTCCACCATCGGCAGTTCGCGTTCCAGAATCAGATAGTAAACCGTGGCGTCGGGGCGTTGCAGCAACTTTTCGACGAGACGGCGGCCGATGAAGCCGGAAGCGCCGGTAATGAAGTAATTCATGTTGTTCTGGCTCCTGTACTTCGATGATAGCAGTCTTGAATTATAGTTCTACTTTGTCAGAACAGATGTCTGAGGTGGACCCCATTGTCCAGACAAATTTTGGCCAAATTTAACAGGGGAAACGACCGATGATTAGTGCGCAAGAGTTGGTTCTGATTATCTTCGCGGCGCTGGCGTCGAGCCTGTGTACGCTGGTGTTGGGACTGGTGGTGTTCGATCACTGGGTGCGGCCGCGGCTGGAGGCCCGGCTGGCGGACTTTGCCGAATTGCTGGAAGCCCGGGTGAAGGTAGGCGCGGGCGCGGCTGGTCAGGAACTGCTGGAGTCGCTGCGCGCGCAGGTACGTGGCGGCGTGGAGGATGCGGTGGCCGAGTCGCTGCCGCGAGTTCGTAATGAGATGACGGCGGGGTTTCGGGACGCGGCGGCTGATAGTCTGCCGGCGTTTCGGGAGGAGGTGCGCAAGGGATTCGCCGACGCCATCACGGCGTTGGCTACTAGCGAACTGTTGGACCGCACCGCCAGGCAGGTTGTCCGCACTGGCTCATCGCTGGTGGAGAGCGGACTGAACCTGCTGCGGGGCGCCCGCCCGGATGACCGTGGCGATGGGGAACCGCGCTGATCCGCAGTCTTCATCTTGGCCGTCGCACGGTAGGAGCTGCGGATATTCTACCCGTTAATCGAAGGTTGACGCCCTGTAAATTTTCCTGTGATGGCGCTGGTTCGTGGTACGGGCCAGATTGTCGACCATAATTTAACTCATTGATCTTGCTGAGTGATGTACACTTCGCTTGTACGGCTCGTAGTTCGGATCACGGGAAAACTTACAGGAAGAGTAACTCTCCTACCAACGGGTACTACGACCCACGCAGCAACCGCCGCAGGATCTTGCCGACGTTGGTCTTGGGCAGCTCGGTGCGGAACTCGACCTGGCGCGGCACCTTGTAGCCGGTCAGGTGCTGGCGGCAATGCTCGATCAGCGCCTCGGCGGTCAGCGCCGGATCCTTCTTGACCACCACGATCTTGACCGCCTCGCCGGTCTTCTGGTCGGGCACCCCGACCGCCGCCACCTCCAGCACCCCCGGATGCAGCACCACCACATCCTCGATTTCGTTGGGATAGACGTTGAAGCCGGACACCAGGATCATGTCCTTCTTGCGGTCCACGATCCGCACGTAGCCCCGCTCGTCCATGACGCCGATATCGCCGGTGCGCAGGTAACCATCGTCGGTCATGACTTGGGTGGTTTCATCGGGCCGGTTCCAGTAACCGCGCATCACCTGCGGGCCACGGATGCAGATCTCGCCCGCCTCGCCGATGGCCAGTTCCCGGCCCTCATCGTCGCGGATGGACAGTTCGGTCGAGGACAGCGGCAGGCCGATGCTGCCGTTGTACTCGGGCAAGGTCAGCGGATTGAGGGTCGCCAAGGGGGAGGTCTCGGTCAGGCCATACCCTTCGATCAGCGGTGTCCCGGTCACCCGCTGCCAGTTTTCGGCCACTGCCCGCTGCACCGCCATGCCGCCGGCCCCGCACAGCTTGAGGGCGCTAAAATCCAGCCGGTCGAAACCGGGCGTGTGCAATAACCCATTATACAGAGTGTTCACGCCGATGATGGCGGTGAAGCGGACTTTGCCCAGTTCCTTGACCAAACCGGGCATGTCGCGGGGATTGGTGATCAGAATGTTGTGACCGCCTACCTTCATGAAGACCAAGCCATTCACGGTCAGCGAGAGGACGTGATACAGCGGCAGGGGGGCAATGACGGTCTCTTCGCCCGATTTGGATACCGAACTCAGCCAGGCCGAAGCCTGTTGCAGGTTCGCCACTAGGTTGCCGTGGGTCAGCATCGCGCCCTTGGACACGCCGGTGGTGCCGCCGGTGTATTGCAGAAACGCGATGTCGTCATGATTCAGCGGCACATCGGTCAGCGCTCGCCCCGCCCCCTCGCGCAGGGACTGATTGAACGGGATCGCGCCTGGGATATGCCAGGCCGGCACCAGTTTCTTGACCCGCTTGACCGCGAAATTGACCAGCGTCCGTTTTAGGAACGGGAACAGATCGCCCAACTGGGTCGTAATCACGGTCTTGACCGGGGTCTTGTCCAGCACTTCCTGCAAGGTGTGGGCGAAATTTTCGACGATCACGATGGCGGTCGCGCCGGAATCCTTGATCTGGTGCTCCAGTTCGCGGGGCGTGTACAGCGGATTGACGTTCACCACGATCAAGCCCGCCCGCAGTACGCCGAACAGCGCGACCGGATATTGCAGGACGTTGGGCATCATGATGGCGACCCGCTCGCCCTTACCCAACCCCAGCGCCTGTTGCAGGTAGGCGCCGAAATCGCGGCTAAGCCGGTCGATGTCCCGATAACGCAGGGTCACGCCCATGTTGGAAT
>WBZP01005423.1_pt1 | contig 12986 bp, 9 predicted proteins | sample 5204301 | NCBI WGS metagenome assembly WBZP01 (sample SAMN12412401, study PRJNA552823) | activated sludge metagenome | isolation source: activated sludge from nitrification reactor of wastewater treatment plant... | place: USA: Pennsylvania | collected 2017
TCGACGTCGACAAGCTCCGCCGCGCGGTCTCCAACGTCGCGGCCAACGCCCGCGACGCGATGGGCGGCCGGGGACGGCTCACGGTGCGGGCCCGGCTCGAGGCGCGGGACGGCCAGGACTGGCTCGTGCTCGAGCTCGAGGACGAGGGCCCGGGCGTGCCGCCCGAGATCCGCGAGACGCTGTTCGAGCCGTTCGTGACGGTCGGCAAGAAGCGCGGCACCGGCCTCGGCCTCGCGGTCGCGCGGCGCTTCGTGAGCGACCACGGCGGCACGATCGAGCTCGTCGCGCCGGCGAACGGCGGCGGGGCGTGCTTCCGGCTGTCGCTGCCAGCGCCCGAGGCGGCGCCGCGGCCGGCCGCCGAGGCGCCGCGCTAGAATCGCTCCATGGCCCGCGCCGCCGCCCGACCCCGAGCCCTGGCCGCGTGCGCCGCGCTCGCGCTTCTCGCCGCCGCGGGCTGCCGCTCGCACGACGCCGCGCGCGAGCTCGCGGTCTCCGACGTGCAGACCTACTGGATCGTCGACTCGCCGCAGGCGGGCGAGAACTACGTGGCCCCCGCCGTGCGCTTCCGCCTGAAGAACGTCTCGGGCGAGACGATCGGCTCCGTGCAGGCCCGCGCGCGCTTTCCCGCGCCGGACCAGGGCGAGGAGCCCTGGGGCTCCATCCAGGAGCAGGTGAGCACGTGGCAGCGGCCGCTCCTCGCCGGCAAGGAGGCCGTCGTGACCGTGCGCTCCGCCGGTCGCTACCACGCGAAGGCCGAGCCGGAGGCGATCCTCCGCTCGCCCGGGTTCAAGGACCCGCGGGTCGAGATCTACGTGCGGATCGGCTCGTCCAACTGGGCGAAGCTCGGCGAGGGGGCGGTCGAGCGGCGGATCGGGGCGCCCGGCGCGCTCGACCTGGCGAAGCCCTGAGCACCCGCCAGCTCCTCCTCGCGATCCTCCTCTTCGCGGCGCTCCTGCGCTTCCCGGGGCTCGACTACCCGCGCGTGGAGTACTTCGACGAGGTCTACCACGCGAAGACGGCGCTCCAGTACCTGAACGGCGAGTCGCCGACCGAGTGGGTGCACCCGCCGACGGCGAAGCTGCTCATCGCGGTGCCGGTTCACCTCTTCGGGTACGAGCCGTGGGCCTGGCGGCTCGCGCCGGCCCTCGCGGGGACCCTCCTCGCCGGCGTCTTCTTCCTCTTCGCGCGGCTCGTGCTGCCCACCGAGCGCGCCGCCCTCCTCGCGACGGGGCTTCTCCTCTTCGACGGCGTCTACCTGGTGCAGAGCCGCATCGCGATGACGAACGTCTTCGCCGTCCTCTTCCAGCTCCTGTCGGCCCTCCTCGTCGTGCGCGCAGCCGCGGCGCGACGGCTCGACACGCGGGCGATGCTCGGCGTCGGCCTCGCCCTCGGCCTCGCCCTCTCGACGCGGTGGACGAGCCTGTGGGCGTGGGGCTTCCTCGGCCTCGTGTTCCTCGTCGTGCGCCGCGCCCGGCGCCGCGAACCGGCCACGGACATCGACGCGCCGCTCGTCGGGCCGCTGTGGCGCGAGGGGGTCCTCCTCGCCGTCGGCTTCTTCGCCCTGCCGGCCCTCGTCTACCTGTTGAGCTACGTGCCCTGGATGGCCCAGGCGCACCCGCACTCCGCGGCGGACTGGTGGAGGCGGGTGGTGGACACCGTGAAGTGGCAGCGGGACATCTGGAACTACCACGCGCATCTCACCGCGGGGCACACCTACTACAGCCGCTGGTACACCTGGCCACTCCTCTACCGGCCGACCTGGTACTTCTGGGAGTCGGGCCGGGGCGTCATCCACGGCATCGTCGCCCTGGGGAACCCGGCGATCTGGTGGGCCTCGGTGCCGGCCTCCGCGTGGGCGCTCGTCAGCGGGATCCGGTGGCGCCAGCCACGGCTCGCCTTCGTGGGGGCGGGCTTCTTCTTCCTCTACCTGCCGTGGGGGATCTCGCCGCGCACGCTCAACTTCAGCCACTACCTCTTCGAGGCGATCCCCTACGCCTGCCTCGCGCTCGGCGTCCTGCTCGACCGCGAGTGGGACACGCCGCGCCGCCCCGGGGCGGTCCTCTACCTGGCGCTCGCGGCCGCCCTGTTCGTGCTGTTCCTTCCGCTCCTGACCGGCCTCGGCGTGCCGGAGAGGCTGTGGGCCCTGCGCTTCCCGGCGGTGAAGGTGCTCGGCGTCCAGATCGGCGGCGGCGGGCTGTGGACGTGGTTCCCGTCTTGGATCTGAGCCGGCGCGGGGGCGGGGGCTATACTGCCGCGAGGGGAGCGGGATGGCGCTGATCGACGACGCGACCGCCGCGCAGCTCCGGGACGTCTTCGCCCACCTCGCCGCGCCGGTGCGTCTCGTCGTCTTCTCCCAGGCCGTCGCCGACCCCGCGTCGGAGGAGGTGCGGGCCCTCGTCGAGGAGCTCGCCGGGCTCGACCCGAAGGTCGAGGCCGAGGCCTGCAACTTCGTGCTCCACGCCGAGAGGGTCGCGGAGCTCGGGATCGAGCGCATCCCCGCGATCGCGATCCTCGGCGCGTCGCGGGACCACGGCCTGCGGTTCTACGGGCTCCCGAGCGGGTACGAGTTCGGCAGCCTGATCGAGGCGATCCTCGACGTCTCCTCGGGCGACAGCGGCCTCGCGGAGGACACCCGCCGGCGCCTGGCCGCCCTCGAGCACGACGTGCGCATCCGCGTCTTCTCGACGCCGACCTGACCGTTCTGCCCCCGGGCGGTCCGCCTGGCCAACCGCTTCGCGATCGAGAGCGGGCGCGTCCGCGTCGACGCGATCGAGGTCACGGGCTACCCCGAGCTCGCGCGGCGCTACGGCGTGTCGGGCGTCCCGAAGACGGTGCTCGGCGACGGCGTCGAGTTCGTGGGCGCGGGCGGCGAGGCGATGCTCCTCGAGCACGTCGAGGAAGCGGCCCGCCGGGCGAACGGAGCCGCGCGCCCCTGAGCGCCGGGCCCATGAGCGCCGCGCCCGCGGAAGCCATGAGCGGCGGAGCGAGCGGGATTCACTCCCGCGGGCGCAGCGGGGGGTCCCGAGGGGGCGCGACGCTGCGCCCCCCCGCTCAGAGAGAGCTCTACATCGACGCGTTCCGCGGCCTCATGGCCCTGGCGATGGTGCAGGGCCACGTGATGGACGTGCTGCTCACCCCGGAGGCGCTCACCGGCCGCTGGTACGCCTTCCAGCAGATGTTCCACGGTTCGACCGCCCCCGGCTTCCTCTTCGCGTCGGGGTTCGTGGCCGGCCTGCCGCGGGCGCCGCTGTCGCTGAGGGCGAGCGTGCGTCGCGCGCGGCGACTGCTGTTCGTCCTCGCGGTCGGGTACTTCCTCCACCTGCCGTTCAGCTCCCTGTGGAAGACGCTCGCGGCGGCCACGGCCGCCCACCGCGCGGCGCTGTTCGCCTGCGACGCGCTGCAGGTGATCGCGGTCACGCAGCTCCTCGTGCTGGTGCTGCAGTGGGCGGCCGGCCGGCGCTTCGCGGTCGTCGCCGGCACGCTGGCGGTCGCGCTCATCGCGGCGACGCCTGCCGTGTGGGGCTCGGCGTGGAGCGCCTCGCTGCCGGAGTGGCTCCGCCCGTACGTCGACGCGGCGCCCGGATCGCGCTTCCCGGTGTTCAACTACTCCGCTTTCGTCCTCGCCGGCACCCTGGCCGGGGCGGCGCTCGGCCGGGTCGACCCGCGCCGACGGCGACGGCGGGCTATCGGCTGGGGCCTCGTGCTGCTCGCGCTCGGGGCGCTCTTCCAGGCGACGCTCGGCGGCCGGTTCGACTTCTGGAGCGTCTCGCCGGCCTACGCGCTCCTGCGGCTCGGCGGGCTGCTGCTCCTGCTCGAGCTCGTCGAGGTCGTCGCTCGGCGCGAGGGCCCCGGTGTTCGGGCCCTCGCGCTCCTCGGCCACGAGACGCTCCTCGTATACGTGCTCCACCTCTACCTGCTCTTCGGCGGGGTGTTCGGATCGTCGCCTCTCATGGCCGTCGCCGGCCGGCTGGGCTACGCCGCGGCGCTCGGGGTCGTCGCGGCGATGGTGCCCGTCCTCCTGGCCGCGGCCTGGGCCTGGCGCCAAGCGAAGCACCGCGCCCCGCGCGAGGCGCAGCTCGCGCTCGTCTTCCTCTCGGTCCTCTTCCTCTACGAGTTCCTGACCCGCGGCTGGTGAGCGGCCGGCCCGCGCCTCAGCGGAAGAGCTTCTTGAGGCTCGTGAGCGCGGTGTCCTTCGGCGAGAGAGCCTCGAGCTCGGCCCGGGCCTGCTTGTGGCGCGGGTTGAGGCGGACCGCGGTCCGGATCTCGGCGATGGCGCGGCTGCGGATGCGCATCGCCTTGTAGTACATGCCCCACTGGAAGTGGACGTCGGCGTTCTCGGGCTCGAGGCGCGCCGCCTCGTAGAACTCCCGCTCGGCGAGCTTGGCCGTGCGCGGGTAGCAGGCCATGGCGACGGCGAGGCGGAGATGGAACGCGGCCACCCTCGGCGCGACGCCGACGAGCTTCTCGTAGACCTTCACCGCGTTCGCGTAGTCGGCGACGGTCATGCGGACCTCGCCCTCCATGAGGAGGTGCTCGACCTGCGCCTGGCCCTCGAAGGCGCTCGCGCCGGCCGGGGGCATCGAGTCCTCGGGCTTGCCCACCGGGGCGAGGGTGACCTCGCGCGGCGGGGACGCGGGGCGGCGGGGCTCGGTGGCGGCGTCGGTCTCGACCGGCGGCAGCTTCGACGGTGCGGGCGTCGAGCCGGGCGGCGGCGGCGGCGGGGCCGCCACGAGGGGGTCGGTCTTCTCCGACGGGAGCGGCGGCGCGGCGACCGCGGCCTGGCTGATCGCCTCGGCCGCTTCGCGGGCGTGGCGGGCGAGGACGGCCTCCGCGTCGGCCGTCTCCTCGGCCTGGCGGGCCACCCGCAGCGCGGCGCTCGCGCGGCCGAGAACGACGTCGATGTCGGTGCGCAGCGGGTCGTCCTCCTCGACCCCGTCGCGCAGAGCGTGGTAGCGCTCCATCTTCTCCTCGAGCGCCCGCACGAGCTCGTCGCGCGGGGCGGAGCGGGCGACGCGCAGCCACGCCGCCCGGTCGAGGTTCGCGGACTGCGCGAGCTCCTGCTGGACCTCCCGGCGGATCGCGTCGCGGAGAGACGGGTCGGGACGGCTCTGGAGGGCGGAGAGGAGGAACATCCCGGTCTCGGCGAGGAGGACCGGCTGGGCCTGGGGCAGCGCGGCGTCCGCGTCGCGCAGGAGCCCGGAGGCGAGGAGAGCGTAGCTCGCCCGCAGCCGCGCCGGGGCGAGCCCGCCCGCGGCCCAGGCGAGACGCCGGATCGTGACCCGGCGCTGGGCGAGCTCCAGGATCTCGAGCTCCTCGGCCGGCCGGGCCCGGGGGTCGTAGCGGAACGGCCGCGCTTCGGCCACCACCACGCGCCGGTCGAGGTCGCCGAGCCCGCACAGCACGAGGTCGGCGGACTTCATCGCGCGGATCCCGTCGTAGAGGAGCCGGTGGACGGACAGGCTGACCATGTACTCGAGCGGGATCGTGCAGACGCGCTCCTCGAAGAGGGCCGCCCCGTCGGTCATCTCGAAGAGGGACAGTGCGATCCGGCGCACCTGACGGGCGACCGCCGCGCCCACCTCGTAGCGGTCCATCACCCCGGCCTGGACGAGGGCTTCACCGAAGCGGCGGCCGCGGTCGGCCCGCATGAGGGTCGAGACGCGGTTGAAGTCGGCCTCGGTGATGCGGCCGTCCGCGACGAGCGCCTCGCCGAGCCGGTCCTTGCGCAGGTTGCTCGCGGCGAAGACGAGTCGGCCGTGGTCGAAGAAGGCGATCTTGATGAGCCGGCCCGAGCGCACCTGCAGGTCGCCCGTGCGCCGCTCGGCAGAGAGCTGGCGGACGAGCTCGGCGATCGGCCGGGTCGCGATGTCGATCAGCATCGGGGACGGCGCGCCTTTCCGGGGGAGCGTTCTTCCGAGCCGGGGACCTCGTGCGGGCTCCCCTCTCGCGGGCGAGGGTATCCTAGCGCGTGTCCGGGCGGGCGTGAGAGCGCGCACCGCCCGGGCGGGGAGGCGAGCCATGGCGCGGGCCGTCATCGTGGGCAGCGGCAGCGAGATCGCACCGGTCCGGGTCACGAACGCGCAGATGGCGCGGATCATGGACACGAGCGACGAGTGGATCCGCGAGAGGAGCGGGGTCGAGGAGCGGCACTTCGCGAGCCCGGACCTCGCGACCTCCGACCTCGGCGTTCGCGCCGCGGCGAAGGCGCTCGAGGCGGCGGACGTCGCGAGGGACGAGGTCGACCTGGTGGTCTTCGCGACGATGACCCCCGACCACTACTTCCCCGGCTGCGGGACGCTCCTCCAGGCGAAGCTCGGCCTGCGCCCGGTGCCCTGCTTCGACATCCGCCAGCAGTGCTCGGGGTTCCTGTACGGGCTCCAGCTCGCCGACGCCCACGTGCGGGCCGGGCTCGCGAGGACGGTGCTCCTCGTCGGGGCCGAGGTCCACATCGGCTTCATGCCGTGGACGAACGAGAACTTCGCGTACGCGATCGGCGAGTCCGACGTGCCGCCGACGAAGGAGGAGTGGGAGTGGAACTCCCGCTTCCGCCACCTCGTCGTCCTCTTCGGGGATGCCGGCGCCGCCGTCGTCCTGAAGGCGTCCGAGGACGAGGGGCGGGGGGTCGTGGACCACGAGCTCCACGGCGCGGGGGCCGACTACGACAAGCTGTACGTCCCGGGCACCGGCTTCAAGCACCGCCCGTACACCGATCCCGAGCAGTTCCGGCGCGGCGACCACATCCCCGTCATGGAGGGCCGCCACGTCTTCAAGATGGCCACGACGAGCATGGTCGAGGTGGCCCGCTCCGTGCTGCAGAAGAACGGCGTCTCTCCGCAGGACCTGAAGCTCGTGCTCATGCACCAGGCCAACAAGCGGATCAACGAGTACTGCGCGAAGGCGCTGGGCCTGCGCGAGGAGCAGGTGCCGCACAACATCCACAAGTACGGCAACACGACCGCGGCGACGATCCCGCTCCTGTGGGACGAGTGCGCGCGCGACGGGCGGCTGCGCCCGGGCGACCTCGTGCTGCTCGTGGCGTTCGGCGCCGGCATGACCTGGGGCGCCTCGCTCGTCCGGGCGTAGAGGCGACACGACGGCCGCGCGACGCGGAAGGGAGGCGGTCCGCGCCGCGCGGCCGGGTACGAACGAACGAACGAACCGCCCAGGTCCGTCAGGCCGCCTCGACCCGCACGGGCTCCGGCCTCGGCTCGCGGGCCGGCGCGGCCGACGGCTCGTAGCTCCAGCCGCTCCACAGCCCGGCCATGAACCACGCGAAGGCGGCGACGCCGATCAGGAAGAGGCTGTCGCCCGGCATCCGCATCCAGCGGAGCACCTGCACCCACGGCTGCTGGAGGAACTCGGCGCTCCGCGCGTACCACAGGCCCGTGTCGGCGCTCGCCACGGTCTGCGCGAGGCCGACCGGCAGAAGGCTGAGAGCGACCATCAGGCCGAGGCCGACGTTCATCGCCCAGAACGCCACCGCGAGCGGCGTCTCCTTCCACGCGCGCTCGCCCGAGAGCTTGCGCGCGACGAGGAGGACGAGGCCGAGCGACAGCAGGCCGTAGACCCCGAAGAGGGCGGTGTGGGCGTGGACGGGCGTCGTGTTGAGGCCCTGCATGTAGTAGAGGGCGATCGGCGGGTTGATCAGGAAGCCGAAGACGCCCGCGCCGAGGAAGTTCCAGAACGCGACGCCGACGAAGAAGCGGATCGGCCAGCGGTACTTCGCCATCCACGGCGTCGCCCGCTGCAGACGGCTCGTGCGGAAGGCCTCGAGGCCGATGAGGACGAGCGGCACCACCTCGAGGGCGCTGAAGGTCGCGCCGGTGGCGAGGATCGGCGTGGGCGTGCCGCTGAAGTAGAGGTGGTGGAAGGTGCCGGGGATGCCGGCGAAGAGGAAGAGGGCCGAGGAGGCGACGACGGCGATGCCGGCGTGGCGCTTCTCGACGAGGCCCATCTTCGCGAAGACGAGGGCGAGGGCGGCGGTCGCGAAGACCTCGAAGAAGCCCTCGACCCAGAGGTGGACCACCCACCAGCGCCAGTACTCCATCACCGAGAGGTGCGTGCGGGCGGAGAAGAGGAAGCCGGCCCCGTACATGAGGCCGATCGCGGCCGAGGCGCCGGTGAACATGAGCACGAGGTTGCGGCTCTCGTCGCGGCGCTGGAGAGCGGGCCAGAGGCCGCGCAGCATGAGGCCGAGCCACAGGAGCAGGCCCACGAAGAGGGCCACCTGCCACGCGCGGCCGAGCTCGACGTACTCGTAGCCCTGGTGGCCGAGCCAGAAGGAGAGCCCGAGGGGCAGGCGCTGGTGGATGGCGAAGTACTCTCCGGCGAGCGAACCGGCGACGACGAGGAGGAGCGCGCCGAAGAGGACGTTCACCCCGAGGCGCTGGAAGCGGGGCTCGCGCCCGCCGACGACCGGGGCGAGGAAGAGGCCGGCCGCGAGGAAGGCCGTCGCGATCCAGAAGACGGCGGTCTGGATGTGCCACGTGCGCGTGAGCGAGTAGGGCAGAACGTCGGCGAGAGGCAGGCCGAAGAAGGCCTGGCCCTCGACGGTGTAGTGCGCGGTCAGCGCTCCGAGGAGGACCTGCACCACGAAGAGGGCGACCACCACCCCGAGGTACTTCGCCACCGCGCGCATCGACGGCGTGAGGACGAATGGCACGAGCGGGTCGGAGGCGGGCGGCTCGACCGCGGGCTCCTCGTCGCCGTCGCCGCGGAACGCGCGCCACCACACGAGGGCCCCGACCGCGGCGAGGAGGAGCACGACGCTCACGATCGACCACACGACGTTGGCGGCCGTGGGCCGGTTGTCGACGAGCGGCTCGTGGGGCCAGTTGTTCGTGTAGGTGACGGCCTGGCCCGGCCGCTCCGTGGCGGCGGCCCAGCTCGTCCAGAAGAAGAAGGCGGTGAGGGCCTTCCGCCGGGCGGGGTCGGGCACGGTCGCCTCCGGCATGGCGTACGCTTCGCGCAGCTCGTGGAGGGCCGGGGTGCCGCCGAAGAGCGCGTCGTAGTGCGCGGCGGTCGCGGCGAAGGCGGCGGCGCGGTCGGCGGAGACCGTCACGGCGCCGGTGGCCGCGTCGTAGGTGTTCGTCCGCATCTCGCGCTTCAGCCGCTCGCGCAGGGCCGCCTGTCTCTCGGGCGCGAGCCGGGCGTAGGACGTCCCGCTCTCGCGGGCGGCCCAGGCGTCGAGCAGGGCGGTCGCCTCGCGGTGGAGCCAGTCGGCCGACCAGTCGGGGGCCTGGTAGGCGCCGTGGCCCCAGACCGAGCCGAGCTGCTGGCCGCCGGTCGACTGCCACACCTCCTGGCCGGTGAGGATGTCGTCGCGGGTGAGAAGCGTGGCGCCGTCGGCGGTGACGACGCGCTCGGGGATCGGCGGGGCCTGGCGGTAGACCTCGCGGCCGAAGAAGCCGAGGACGGTGAAGGCGAAGAGCAGGGTGAGCCCCAGGGCCCACCAGGCGCGGTTCGATGGTGACGCGGCGTTCGACATGGACGGTTCTCCTGGAAGCGTTTCAGCCCGCGAGGACGCGGCGGGAGAGGACGTTGTTCTCGAGGTGGATGTGGTCCATCAGGTCCGCCTCGAGCCGGGCGAGGCGCAGGTAGAGGGCGCGCCACGTGGGGCAGGCCTCCTCCGGCGCGGTGAGGTCGGCGGTGAGCCTCCGGGTCCGCTGCAGGCTCTCGCCGTGGTCGTCGTGCTCGGACTCCATGACGTGGATGGGGCCGCCGGCGAGGCGGCCGCGCCCGGCGAGGACCATGGGAAAGAGGATCTCTTCCTCCTTCGCGAGGTGGGAGAGGACGGCCTCGTGGACCTCCTCGAGGTGCGCGCGCAGGCCGCGCGGGCAGCTCGCCTTGTCGGCGTGGCGGGCCTCGACCTTCGCCGCCAGCTGCACGAGCTCCGGCAGCTCCTCTCTCAGGCCGCGGTGGTAGACGCCGACGATGTGGGCGACGAGCTCGTCGAGCGGCCGCTCGTCCCACCTCGTGTCGCTCGCCGTGGCGCCGCGCTCCTCGCGGTCGATCTCGGCGAGGACGGTTTCGGCCTCGAGGCCCCGCTCGGCGCAGGCGGCCGCGAGGGGCCGCGCGCCGTGACAGCAGAAGTCGAGGCGGTGTCGGCGGAAGACGCGCGAAGCGGCCGGGTGCGTCACGGCGAGATCGGCCAGGGTCGTCGAGGACGTGACCATCTGAGGCTCCCTCGGCCGCTCCGGACGTCGGCGGCCCGCCCTGGAGAGAGCATCGACGATGCCAGACTGGTAGTGATTCAGGGTTAACGAGTTATCGCTGTCGTTGTCGAATCGGCAACGGCCGGAGCGCTGTGTGATTCACAACACGGCTGTTGGATGAACAACGCAGCAGAGGCCCCCGAGCGGCGCGGTCAGCGGGCGGGACCCACTCCCGCCTGGCATCGGGGACACCAGTAGGTCGAGCGCGGCGGGTCGCCCTGAACGAGCCGCTCGAGGGCGGCGCCGCAACGGCGGCACGGGCGACCCGCGCGGTCGTAGACCCACGCGAGCCCGGGCGTGAACGGCGACGTCGTCCGCCGCGGGCCCGGGCCGAGGTTGCGGAGGAGCAGGCCGCGCGCCGTCTCGACGAGCCGCGCGAGCGCGTCGTCGTCGAGATCGTTCACGCGGGCGCGCGGCGGCACCCCGCAGAGGAAGAGGGTCTCGGACTTGAAGACGTTGCCGATCCCCGCGAGCGCCGTCTGGTCGAGCAGGGCGGCGCCGATCTCGGCCTCGGCCCGCGCGCGCAGGCGGCGCCCCGCGGCCGCCGGGTCGAAGGCGGGATCGAGAAGGTCGGGCCCGAGCCGCGCGAGCGCGGGGTGCTCGCGCGCCCGGCGCTCGGAGAGGAGCTCGACGAGCGGCGAGGCGAAGCAGGCCGCGGTCACCTCCGCGGTGTCGATCCGGGCGCGGGCAGCGGCCCAGCTCCCGCGGATGGATCCCGCCGGGCGCACGCGCCACGCGCCGTTCATCCCCTGGTGAGCGTGGAGGACGGGACCGCCCTCGAACCGGACGAGGAGGTGCTTGCCGCGCGACTCGACGCGAAGGACACGGCGGCCGACGACGCGCAGCCGCTCGGCGGCCGCCGCCACCGCGGGGATCGTCGACGCGAACGCCGTGACCTCGCGGCCGGCGAGGGCCGCGTCGAGCGAGCGGGCCGTGCGCCAGATCGTGTCGCCCTCGGGCACCGCCGCAGTCTAAGGCCGAGCGCGGCGGGCGAGGCCGGCGGGAGACGGTTCGATGAGGCTTCGGGTCGCGGCGGCGGGAACGGGAACCGGCCAGCTGAGACGTGAGGGCTGGGCTAGAGGGCCTCTCGACTCGGATCTCCGGTGCGGGTCCTGGGGAGGGCTGACCGGTTTCCCGAGTCGCATCCTAAAGAGATGGCGCGTGTCTGTCCTGACGGGATTCTTACATTTCCTTCCGTCACTCCTCGTCGAGGAGACGCTCGTCCGCCGACGGCGCGGCGCCGGCCGCGACCGAGGCGGGCGAGAGGCGGAACCCCGGACCCGAGCGCTCGAAGCCGGCGGCGGCGAGGAAGGGCGCGAGCGGGCCGCGCGCGAGCGGCGACGCCGCGTCTCGAGACCAGCCGAGGGCCGAGCGCCCTCCGCGGGCGCACCACTCGGCGACGGCGCGCGCGACCGCCTCGCCCACGCGTGTCCGCGACGGCTCCTCGGCGGGCAGGACCGCGGCCACGTCCCGCGCGCCGCGGCCGAGGAACGCGGCGAGAGCGCCGTCGACGAGAACGACGTGCGCGCCGGCCGCGCGCTGCGGCCGCGCGTCCTCGGACCGCGGCCACGGCAGCGCCGCGCCGTACGGGTTCGCCGGGTCGGCCGCGGCGAGAACGACTGCGGCGGCCGGCTCGTCGGAGTCGACGTCGCGGCGCGCGCGCAGCCGGTCGAGCGCGCCGGGATCGGCGAACTGCAGGCCGCCGAGCCCGGACACGAAGTACCCGCGCCGCACGCGGCCCTGCTCCTCGAGCGCGCGCAGCACGGGGTAGACGGCGGCGAAGCCGCCGGCGACGTCCTCGGCCGCCACCGCGTCGCGCGTGAGGACGCCGTGGCGGGCGAGGAGCTGGGACGCGAGCGCCGTCGCCCGCTCGGTCGGCGTCGGAGCCCGCCGCGGCAGCGGCAGGAGGCTCCAGCGGCCGACGGCGCTCGGCGGCACCTGCCGCCGCGAGCGGAAGGGCCCCGCGCGGCGCGCGCGCTCGTGGCGCGGGGCGTGGCGGGCGAGGAAGGCCCGCAGCGCGGCCGGCGTGTCGCTCGTGACCTCGCCGGCCCAGGCGAGGTCCCACAGCGCGTCGGCCACCGCCTGCGCGAGGCCGCCGCCAGCCGCTTCGAGAAGCTCGCCGAAGAAGGAGGCGCCGTGGCGCGCGAGGTGCCCGCGCAGCGCGTCGTGGGGCTCGCCGGCCGGCGGCGCCGGCCGCGACGGAAGGAGCAGCGGCAGGTCGTCGGCGAGGAAGAGGGCGACGCGGCCGTCGCGGTCGCCGAGCGGCCCGAGGCCGACCCACACGACCTCGCCGGCGGCGCACAGCGTGTCGAGGTCCTCGGGCCGGTAGTCCGGCAGGCGGGCCCGCAGGACGTCGCGCTCGAGGATCGACGCGGGGACCGTGGCGCCCTGCAGCCGTTCGAGGACGTCGAGAAGCGCGTCGGGCCCGCGGGGGGACGCGGGCCGGGCGCCGCGCCCGCCGGCCGCGACGCCGTGCCACTCGACGAGAGCGCGCGCGAGGGCGGCCGGCTCGGCCGGCTCGACCTCGCGCCGCAGCGCCGCGAGCGAGCGGCGGCGCAGCGTCGCGAGAACGTCGGCCGAGCACCACTCGAGGCCGGCGCCGCCGGGGCGGAAGCCGCCCTCGAGGACGCGGCCCGCACCCTGGAGCTCCCGCAGCGCCGCCGCCACCGCCGCCTCGCCGGCGCCGAAGCGGAGCGCCGCGTCGCGCGCGACGAAGGGTCCGTGCGTCCGGGCGTAGCGCGACACGAGCTCGCGCAGCGCGTGGGGCGCGGG
>WBZP01005131.1_pt2 | contig 12985 bp, 10 predicted proteins | sample 5204301 | NCBI WGS metagenome assembly WBZP01 (sample SAMN12412401, study PRJNA552823) | activated sludge metagenome | isolation source: activated sludge from nitrification reactor of wastewater treatment plant... | place: USA: Pennsylvania | collected 2017
ATATGAAAAAAATATTATTTGTTTTGGGTGGTTTAGTAATATTGAGCCTCAGCACCCAAGTAGCTCTTGCTCAAGACGTAAACACCTACCCTAATACAACTCCAGAAGATGCCGCAAAAATTAACGACATACAAGGCCAGGTTAATAGTTCATACTTTCAAAATAACAGCCTTAAACAAGACGCCACAGGCGTAAGTCAAAACCCAGACGGTGCTGCAAATTTACTAAAAAACTCTACAGATCAGCAAACCATTAAAGTCACAGGCCCCATACCCACAGCAGATAACGCTACAGACAATAAAGATGTGCCGGTTATTGGTTTAATAATTTTTCTGCTAGTTATGATTGCCCCAATAGTTCTTATAATTAATATGCTAAAAAACAATAAAAAAGAGGTTGCTACAGCGCCCGCAAACGTTAATGCGGCAGAAGAATACAGCCAGGCAGATGAAGATATAACAGAAGCTCAACTAGCCGAAACTAACGAACCAAAGGAACAAAACAGCGATGAACCTAAAGAAAAGCCCGACGAACCGGTAGAAAAAATCAAAAAAGATATAAAAAAGAAGCCTTCTAAAAAATCTAAGAAAAAATCAAAAAAGAAGAAAAAGAAATAGTTTATTTGTCTTCTTGTTTAGGAGCAAAAATAACCACATGGCGGTCGCGTCCAAAACCGTCTGATTCTGTTTCTAGGCCGTGATCATTCGCTACCTTATGAACAATTCGCCTATCTGCGGCGTTCATTGGCCGAACTTTGTAGTCTTCCCCTTTTTCTTTGATTAGCTTAATCCATTCTTCTACTTTTTCGGCTAACCTTTCGTGGCGACCTTTTTTGTAGTCGGCTATGTCGACATTTACTCTACTATATTCATAATCGTTGTTTTTAAGAGCTGTGCTAACCATGTACTGCAAAGAGCGCATTGTTTCACCGCGTTGGCCAATTAAAAAGCCATTCATGTGAGTTGAGGGCACCGAAAGCTCTATAACATCATCTTCGTGAGTGGCGTGCACTTCTGTGTTTAAACCAAAAAAAGACAAAATGTCTTCTAAATATTTTTGGGCATAAGATATTGATTCATCTAAACCTTTGGCCATAATTATTTCCTCCGTTTTTTAGTTTTTTTACTTTTTTTGGTTTTGTTTTTTGGTTTTTTAGTAGTATTCGTTGATTCAATAATCTCGGCCTCTACTGGCTCGCCGTCTACTTCTGCTTCCATTTCGGTAACATCTTTCTTTAAGATTCTGCTTTGTTGCCAAATGGCTATTAAGCCACCTACCATCCAGTAAAGAGATAAGGCTGAAGCTAAGTTAATTGCCACAATAAACAAAAAGAAAGGAATAATATACAGTGTTAGTTTATTGGTTGCTGCCTGGACCTCTGACTGATCTACCTCTTTACCGGCGGCAGTATCTTTTAGTAGCACTCTTAGGCTACGGGTGTTTTTATCCGTCATCATTAACTGGCGACTTTGGTAGTATTGAACAACCACCGAACCAATAACTAAAAGCATAGCTGGCCAGTAAAAGCCCTCTGGACCGGTTGCTGACCTAGTAAGATCAACTAATCCCATTAATGACTCGTCAAAGTTCTGTATATTGTTTGCTAAAGACTCTACATAAGGCAGATTCTGAACCCAAGAATATGTTTGAGTTACTAATGAGTTTGGGTCTTTAATTATTTTTGTAATTGCCAGGTAAAGAGCTAGTAAAATTGGTAGTTGAGCCAATATTATTCCTATAGAACCAAAGGGGCTGACCTCTTTTTCTTTATAGAGCTCCATCATAAGCTTTGACTCTAGGGCTTTGTCGCCCTTGGCCTGCTTTTTGATTTTTTTCATTTCTGGCTGGAGCTTTTTAAGCGCCATAGCATGATGAAGTTGCTTTTTTAGAAGTGGGTATAGGGCAATTCTAACCAACAAAGTAAAGATAATAATTGCTACACCAAGATTATGGCCAGGCAAAATGGCAATAATTATTACTAATAGGTTAAATATTGGTTGCCCAATAAGGACATGAAAAACTTGTCCAATAAAATTAAACATACTTATATTCAATTTTAGCACGAACAAACAGATATAACAGAATTTATAACAATTTTATAATTGAAGGTTTTTTATTTCTGAAAAGTGCTTTTTTACAGATTCGCTGAGTTCGTCAAATGGCATATTAAGTATTTTTTCATCGTAAACGGTAAAAATAATATCTTGATTTGTTAAAAAGTTATCTGCCTGTAACCGGCAAGCTTCATAAAGGCGTCTCCTAATTCGGTTTCGTTTTGGGGCACTTTTAGTGACTTTTTTACTAACTACTACAGAAATACGGTATGTTTTTTTAAGATTTTTACTAACTTTTAAACCGTAAAACTGGCCACGTAAAGCAACGCCCTTTCTGTATGTATAGTTAAGGCTTCCAAGGCCATGAAAACGATGATTTTTAGCTAACAAAATATTTCCTTTTAATAAAACAAAACTAAAGCTACTAAATATAATAGTAGCTAATTTATTTTTTAACTAGTAGAAACCAAATTAGTAGCTAATTTTAGCACGGCCTTTTTGGCGGCGCCTTTTTAGCATTAACTTACCAGAAGCAGATGACATTCTTTTTAAGAATCCATGTCGCTTGCTAGCTTTGCGGGCTTTTGGTTGATGAGTTCGTTTAGGCATAATTCAACTGAATATATTAACAGATATGGTGTCCTTTAACAAGCACTAGCCTTGTGGAATAAATTTACCGTTTGTAAAATTAACATTCTTTTTTACCTTTTTACTATGTTTTTTTCCACAGTAAGAGTTTAGTTATCCACTCTTGTAACAGGGGTGGATATATTGTGTGGAAAAAGACAACCCCTTTTTAAGTATGCAAGTTAATAATTATCTATATTTTTCAACAAACTGTGGAAAACATACCACTTTTTGTTTATAGTAAGTGGTAACGAAATTCAAAAAGAGGGTAAAAATAGATGGACAAAAAGGTTGCCTTAAAAGATGCAGCATTATGGCAAACAATACAGGGCGAAGTTGAGCTAACAATTTCTAGGGCCAGCTACATTACTTGGTTTAAAAACACTAGGGTTTTAAGACAAGAAGAAAATGTATTAACTATTGGGGTTCCTAATATATTCACCAAAACCCAAATGGAATCTAAATACAAAGCCCTATTAGATGAACTTTTAGAAAAAAACAATGCTAGTGACGTTGTTTTAGAATTTAAAATTCACTCTTCTGTTGCCCATGGCCGCAAACCCGAAAAACCCAGCGAAGAAGTAGTAGTAATTACAGAAGAAACAAGATCTGGCCAAAGGCAACCACAATTACCAGTAAATGGCCTAAGTGCTGTAGCTCATTCTTATAGACAGGGCCTAAACAACCAATATACTTTTGATAGTTTTGTGGTTGGTGGTGGTAACGACCTTGCTTACGCAGCTTGCCAGGCTATAAGTAACAATCCAGGAACAAAATACAACCCTTTGTTTGTTTATGGTGATTCTGGACTAGGAAAAACTCATCTTATTCAGGCAGTAGGAAACGAAATTACTAAAAAATTCCCTGGTAGCAACATTGTTTATGTAGCTAGTGAACAGTTTGTTCAAGAGTTCTTAGATTCTATAAGATACAAAAAAATATCTGACTTTACAGCCCACTACAGAAGCGCCGATGTTTTAATAGTAGACGATATTCAATTTTTTGCCGGTAAAGAAAAAACCCAAGAAGAGTTTTTTCATACTTTTAATGCTCTTAGGCAGGCAGATAAGCAAATAATTATAAGTAGCGATAAGCCACCTAAGTCTATACCTAACCTAGAAGATAGGCTGAGAAGCCGTTTTGAATGGGGTATGTCTGTAGATATTAGTGCCCCAGACTTTGAAACTAGGTGCGCCATTATTCAAAACAAAGCAGAAAATCATTCGGTTAGTTTAGATCAAGACTTAGTAGAGTTCTTAGCTAAACGGGTTCAAAGCAACGTTAGAGAACTAGAAGGTGAACTTAATCAGCTACTTGCATTTTGCGAAATGCGAAACCTAAGCCCAAACGTTAATATTGCCACAGCTCTATTTGGAGCCCAGGTTGCAAGACCAAAACACATATCTCCTAAGCAAATTATTGAACGAACGGCCAAGTACTACGAAATTCCAATGGATGAACTGCTCAGCCCTAGAAGAGACAAAGAAATTGTTCTGCCCCGGCAAGTTGCTATGTACTTACTAAGAAGTGAACTGCACCTTAGTTTTCCTAAAATAGCCCAAGAATTAGGTAGAAAAGATCACACTACAGCCATGCATTCAGTAGAAAAAATGGGTAAAGAACTGCAGTTCGACACCCTACTAAAAGATCAAATTAAAGAAATTATGGATTCAATTAATGCTTAAAATGTTGCCTAATACTGTGAAAAAGCCCGTGGAAAACTTGTTTATAAGCAGTTGTTTGTACACATTATTTTCACACCATAGTCTAAACAATGGTTCTTACACACATTTTTTGCCCACCCAAAACAACCCACTTTTAACCAAGTTGTACACATTTTTTATAGAAATTTCATCTGTTAATTTTAGTTTTAAACATTATTCACAGGGCCTATATAAACTAAAACTAATTAAATATATATAAGGAGTATTTAATAATGAAGCTGCAAGTCACCCAAGAAAATTTAAGTAAAGCACTTAGCAATGTAGCTAAGGTTGCTATGTCAAACAAAAACCCCCTGCCAATATTAAATAACGTCCTTTTAAGAACAGACGATAACAGGTTAAGCATTTCTGCCACTAACCTTGAAATTGCCATAAGTGAAAAGATTGGATCTAAAGTTAAAAACGAAGGTTCTATAACAGTTCCCGCAAGACTAATGCAGGAGTATATATCTAGCTTACCTACAGGCGTTATAGATCTTGAGTTAGATGAAAATAAGCTTCATATAAGTACCGAACAGTTCAAATCTACTATTAATGGTGTTATTTCAGACGACTATCCAGATATCCCTTCTGTTGAAAAAAATGTTGAATGGTCTATTCCTGCCAAAGAATTTAAGAAAGGCTTACAACAGGTTGTATTTGCTGCTAGTAGCGATGAAGCACGCCCAGTTTTAACCGGTGTTTACTTAAAGACTATAGATGGTGAATTATTTGCAGTTGCAACCGATAGTTATAGATTGTCTGAAAAGAAGCTACTTAAGACCAATCAAGACATTTCTTTATTAGTTCCCGCATCTGCGCTGCAAGAAGTGCTTAGAGTTATTCCAGACTCAGCGGATAAGGTAGAGGTTTTTGCCGATAACCAACAAGTACTTTTTAGAATAGACGATATAGAGGTAGTATCTAAGTTAATTGATGTTCCCTATCCAGACTATAAAAAACTAATTCCTAAAGAATTTGCCGTATCTGCGACACTTGCTAAAGAAGAATTTGTTTCTATTACAAAAGTATCTAGCTTATTTGCTAGAGAAAGCGCCGGCAGCGTAACTATTAAAGTAAATGAAGATGACGGCACTATAAGTATTGCTTCTATTGCCTCACAAATAGGCGAAAACAATTCTAAGGCCAAAGCTAAAGTAAGTGGCGAGGGAGAGGTGACGCTAAATTCAAGATATCTTCTAGATGCGCTTAATTCTATGGATGCAGAAGAAGTTACATTTAGCTTTAATGGTAAGTTAGAGCCGTGTCTACTAACCAGTAATGAGGCTCAAGATTTAACTGGGCTAATAATGCCTTTAAAATCGTAGATTTAGATATTTGATAATAGATTTTAGAAAATAGATAATATAACAATGGGTGAAGCACTGAGTTCTAGGGTCGATAGTCAATCACCCAATGACAATAACTATATATCTAGTTTGAGGCTTATGGACTTTCGTTCATATAGTGATTTTGCAGTTGAACTAAGTCCCGGAGTAAACATTGTGGTTGGGCCCAATGCTAGCGGCAAAACAAATTTAATGGAAGCAGTGCTAGTGGTTAGCGGTTTAAAGCCATACAGAGCCTCTTGGGTCGATTTAATTTCATTTAATAAGCAATGGACTAGTGTTGATTGTTTAATGGCCGAGAAGAGCCGCTCAATAAAAATTAAAAAAGATAATGAAAAGGTCGATAAGTACTATTTAATTAATTCCAAGCAAAAAAAGCGCCTTAACCTAGAAGATAAGCTTGCTATTGTTTTGTTTGAACCAGAAAACATGCGCCTTTTAACTGATTCACCGGAATATCGTAGAAACTTTTTAGATTATATTTTAAGCCAAACAATTCCCGTCTATAGTTCTGTTTTAAGTTCTTATAAAAGAGTATTAGCGCAAAGAAATCATTTACTTAAAAATTACAGTCCAAAATATAGCAATCAGCTTTTTGTTTGGAATATTCGTTTAAGTGAAATTGCCGGAGAAATTGTAAAAGCTAGAATAAAATTAGTAGATGAAATTAATAGTTTAATTACTGAAATATATTCTGAAATTGCCGGTGAGGCTCAAAAAGTAGTTGTTACTTATAAAAGTAAATTAGGCCTAAATGACTATAAATCTAATTTAATAAAGTCGTTAGAAAATGATTTTAACCTAGATTTAACCAGAGGCTTTACTGGAAGCGGCCCACACAGAGAAGATTTTGAAGTTAGCTTACGAAACAACCGGGCTGATATATCTGCCTCACGGGGTGAAACCAGAACAATAATATTAAGTCTTAAAATAATCGAAAAAAAATTAATTGAACAAGCCAGAGGCGTTAAGCCAATAATATTACTAGACGATGTTTTTAGCGAACTAGATGGTGCCCGCCGTAAGCAATTAACAAAGTACTTAGTTAACTATCAAGCTGTTATTACAACTACAGATGCCGACATTGTCAGCAAAAACTTTGCCCAACACACCAATTTAATAAGCCTACAATAATCGATTTTGGCCTGAATTATTAATATTTATTAGAACTAATGATTCTGTGTAATTTATAACAACATTTAGTTCTTTATTGGTCTTTTGACTTATGGCTTTAACTGTTATTTGTTGCGTGTCTTTATTATAGTCGACAGATATTATGCTTATTATTGGTTGATTATCGTTTTGGCTAACTAGGTAGTCGTAAACCTGAGACTTAAAAGCTGAGTATTCATCATTTGTTAAATGGTTATATAATTCGGAATTAAATGGTTCTATCTGAAGCTGATTCATAGCAAAAGTTTCAAGTTCTACGACTGTGTTTTTTTGTTTAGAGTCAAAAACAAAGAAGTAGAATAACGGAATAACAATAAAAGCTAGTAGAAGAACTAATATTATAGTAATTTTTCTATTATTCATTATTTAGTAAAGCTCCACATATTTTGTAATTTTCCACTAGACATTAGATCTTCTTCTGTATAGCCCTTGACATTGCTTTCACCATTAGTGATACCATCTTTACTGTTCGGGTCGGCTATATAGTACTTTTCGTTGTCATATTTTCTAATAACCAAATAGTGCCCTTGGGTTGTGAATGTACCTGGTCCAACGCTAGCTATAATTAAACCTCCCTTTTTTAAGGCTTTTTGAGCCGCACTGAAGTCTGTACCAATATCTCTTGCATTTATATTGAACTTTTCGGCTCCTGCCGCAAAGGCGTTTGGCGAAGTACCTGAGTCTGCTGTTCTGTAGCCGTTGTCGACAGCCCACTTTGCAGAATCTATAGGGTTAAATTTCTTGTCGGTCAAGGTTTCCACAACCATCGATAGCGACACTACACCACAACCACTTGAGCCGATTGTTTGAGTGCTATCAGGGGGGGTTTTTGAGGAATAAATTTCATTTTTCCATTTTCTATCTGTTTGACTGTAGTACTTCATTCTTTTGTTAGAAGACTTAATATCATATCCGTAACCACCGAGTGAACTACTGGTGTTACCTTGGTTTTTACAACCATCTTCGTTGTACGTGTCATCGACTGCTTTTCCATCTCCGTATTCATCTAGTACTTTTTGAGCATATGCTAACCTTTTTTTCTTTTCTGCCGCCCAACAACCATCATCATCACATGGAATTTCATATTTTTTTAATACTATTTCGACACCATCTCCTAGTGAATCTGACTTTTTAAGTGGTATCAGTGTAGATGCTTTAAAGCTACCGTTTAGTTCTTTTTCCCACATAAAGTCTAACTGAACCTCAAGTTTGCTCCTGCCTTTATTTTTTGGGTTGTTGGCGAAATTTTCAAGATTAGTTTTACGACTTCCGAGCCAGTTAGCTAAACCATATGCACCAGAGCTAGTATTTGTTGAATCAGGATTGTAGCCCGACTCAGCTTCAATGTTACCCATTAAGGCAGCTATTTGAGTGCTACTTAAGCCTTTGTCACTGAAGAATGACCAAATTTTAGTTTTCGGGGAATTAGGGTTGGGGAGGCCATCACCAGAGTCTGATGTATCCTTAATGTCAATATTTAGATCTTTTAGTATCTTCTTCACTGTTTTTTGTAAGCTCAGGTTGACCGAAATATAGTTACCAGCTGTAGCATAGCCTGCTTTTTTAATTTCTGTTATATATTTAACTGGGTCATTAGGGTATTTTAACGCTTGTTTATACCTAGGGTTGTCGTGAATAAATTCACCATAACCCCTAAATCCCTCTTCTGCATTAGCGTATTTTCTAAAAGCGGCTGTTATATTTACTCTTTGGCCGTTATATTCTTCGCTGGTTCCGCCGGTCCATATAGGACCTTTCCAATTACTATCTGCTTTAATTCCAAAAAAATTATACGCCTCAGTAGTTAGTTTGGATGCGCCGTTTCCTGACTCTAGTGCAGCCTGGGCAATTATCGCTAACGGAGGAATTTTAAATTCATTACCTATGTTAATAGCGGCTTGAGCATAAGCCTTGGTGAACTGCCTTAAATTTTCTGTTTCTGGTGCTGGAACACTATCGTTTATGTCGTCTGGGTTTTCTTGGCAGTTAATATCCACTGGGTCGTAGTATAGAATGTCTTGTTTAATATAGTCTATGGTAGTTTTTTTATCACTTTCAGCTTTTGCACTATAAACAGGCACAAAAAGTGATAATAAATAAATTCCAAATATTATCGTTAAATAATATTTTTTCATCTTTGGCTGTTGTTCTGGTTAATTGATATCATTAGGTTCTTAGCTTCTGTATTTTGTGACTTGTTCGGATCTAGGTTTATGCTCCACTCGGCGTTGGTGTATATTAATTCAATTGCTCTGGTTGAAGATAGCTGATAAGACTCACAAACATAGTGCAATTTTTCAATTTCTGAGCATCTATTTATTTCTGTTCCCGGGAAACCATTGTTTCCCATAACTTGCTGTGCCACCTGATCAATCCCACCTTCTGTCTCAAAGTTTTCAACATCTAAAACTATATTATCGAAAAAGTTGATTTTTACATCAGTTTTTTCTATATGGTAAGGTGTTTTTACATAAACTTCATATTTTCCATATTTAAGATTTAGATTATCGCTATAGTTAATTCCATCTAGAGATAGAAGATAGTTGTTTTTATCAGAAGTCTCTACACTTGAAATTGGCAACAAGAATAAGGCAGTAGAAATAAATGCTATAGCAAAAGCAATAATAATTAACACCTGGTATTTTTTATTTAATTGTGCCATTCACTCCACCCTAAAAATTCATGATTCCATTTAGTTTCTATCCAATCAGCCGGAACTATATGGTACTGCCCTACTACCTTGATATCGTTAGAGGCTATTTTGCCATCTCCTACATAAGTATAAGCATGTCCTTGTCCGGGATCCTTTGGGTCCATAGACCACATTATTGCTCCAATGGGGATGTTTTTTGTTTTATTAACCCAACCATTCTTTTTGAAATATTTATAAGCATTTAGGGCTGTATCGTCATCTGGGTCTGCTGGGTGACCTGTTACTACAGATGGTTTACCTACAGACTTCCAAAGTTCCGATACAATACCTAGACATTTTCTCAAACAAGTACCGCCCATAAATCCACAGGTTTTATCGTTGTCGGCCCATTTTTTGGCTTGTTCTGCAACTTGTTCACCTTTTGGTATTGGGTTTTCAATATCGTCTGTATATTCTTTTGAACCGGTGATATGGCTATCTTCACAATTAGTGCTAGATGCCTCATTTCCGTCTTTGGGTGGCAATTCGGGCTTTTGTGATTTCAGCCACGCAACTGCTGTATATTCTCCGCCAAAATCGATATGTAAGTGTGCCCCATATGAATTTCCTGAATTACCAGAGTAGCCAATTATTTGGCCAGCTTTCACTTGGTCGCCTTTCTGAACAATTCTTTTACTTAAGTGAGCATAGACCATTGAGCCTTTGCCTTCTATTTTATGGTCTATTTTTATAACCCTTCCGTAAGAATACATTCCGTCGCCACATTTTCGACCGTCACATCCTTCTAGGTCTTTAGATTCAGTGACCTCGCCGTCTTTAACAGCGTAAACAGGCGTACCTTCTGTTACCCCAATATCGTGAGCTGAGGCTGAATTAATAGCACCAGTATTCCTAACAGGCCAGTAAAGCTTATTGCTGGTGTCACCTTCTGGGATAGCGGCAGAACCTTCTGCGCATTCATCTTGCGACTGTTGCTCTGGGTATACTTCTTTGCAAGACCCATCGTCGTTAAATTCTAAGCAGCTGTATGATTTGGCAATCATTGTGTCTGTTGCTGCAAACATAACGGTTGCATACTGTTTTTGTTTTGCTGTTAACGGGGTAGCAGCTTGGGCGGCAACGGCTTTTTGACCAAATAGATTACCAAATAATGATGCTATGTTATTAGTTGAACCTTTGTTCAATAGCTGGTTATCTAAGCTATATGCCATGTAGGCTTCGCTTTTGCAGTCTTTTTTCATATATGAAGCAAGGCCTCCGTCGTCTTTAGATTTAGTGGTAAAGTTTAAGTCATCACTTATTTCTATGCCACGGCACTTTTGGACATAGTCTTTTAGTTCTGGGTTGGCCGCGATAATTTTTTTTGCTTCAATTGCATTCTTGAAAGGGTTTTCAAAATCGGGGTTTTCTAATAGTGCTGGAGGAATTGACACTTTTGGTATTCCATAAGTGTCTTCGTCGGTTAGTGAATACGCAGTTTCGGCTTTGCTTTTCCCACTAAAAATAGAAGATAAATTATTTAGCACAGCTTTGGGTGAATCTATTATTTGGCTTGGCTGAAATGTACTAACATTAACTACTGTTTCAGATGCTAGTCCATAAGGATTTGATAGATCCATGTTTTTGGCGATAAAACTACGGCTGTCTTGAGCATTAGTTTCTTCTGCCACATATTTGTTTAGTTCTGCTCTTTGTTGGCTAGAAAGTACATCTTGGCCCATAGAACTATTTGTTTCGTTTTGCATTAGTAAAAAGCCCATAGATGCCATTTCACCAAAAGCGGCTCCCTTATATTTATCAGCTAGCGCATTTACAGCATCTCCTGTCAGTAAATTGAAAATTGGACCCATCATCATTGCACTAACTTTGTCAGATAAACCAAAAGTGGCGATATTTACTAAAGCACCCGAAAAACCATCAATTGCATTATATACCCCACAAACCGCATTTAATGTTTGACCTACTCCTTGAGTATTACTAATTCCGTCAAAAACACTATCAAGCTGTTGGGCTAAAGCTTTATTGTCTGGGTTTGCATCACTAATATTTGGATTATCTAGGTCTCGGTTTTTTGTTTCTTTCCCTTGCCACTTTTGAATAGTAGAAGCATCAAATGCACTTCCCGCTACAGCAGATGCACCCTCTACCAAATTTCCTTCTTCGTCTACTTGGCCTGCATTTTTGGTAGCTTCTAAACTATTTGCTGCCATTCCAATTGTCTCATAATCTAAATCTTGGCCGGTTTTAATTTTTGACTCTATAGACAGCATTTCTGAACCAGCATTAATCATGGCGCTAAGTTTATTATCCAGCTGGGCATCGGCGATATCACCGCTCATTTGCTGGGTGGTGCATAAAATGCCAATAACTACTAAAGCTCCACCACCACCTGCAATTTTTGACTTCAGCATTGATTTAGTCGTTTTTACATCGCTTGTATCGCCTATATTTTTAACAGTATCTTCTGCGTCTGAGTGTGTGTTGTTGTATGTAGATTTATTATCTTTTACATCTTTTGAATCACCATCTGCCTCGTCTGCTTGGTTTTTTGGTACATCTAAATTAATATCTTTGCCCTCGTACCTAGCCTGCCTTTGTTCTTTATATTGTTCAACTTTTTTTAAGAATTTCTCTTTTGCCGCCTGTTTAACTCTGGTGATAGGATTGTAAGTTATATTTGCTCGTTTATATAAAAGTCTTTTAGAGTATGCAGCGGTGGCTTTATTGATATTAGGGCTAATTTTTAAAGCCTGAAACTGTAATTTTCTGATAGACCTTGTACCGTCTGGTGCATTAATTTTAATACCATCACCGCCAATATCTAAATGCTTTGGGTCAATGTCAAAATGTTTTGCATAGGCTAGTTTTTTCTTTTCTGGGTCTTTAATGTCCTGAATGTCTTTCGGCATTTTCGACTCGTCTATATCAAACCCAGTAAATTTTCCAAATTTGTCAAAATTAGACTTTATTCCAGCATCAGCCAGTTTGGCATCAATCTTTTTTGCTCTAAAAGATTCTACCGTTCCAAGGCGTGTATTTTCTATGCCAGCCGCGTCAGGGTTGCTAAGCCATTTACTATAGGTAACTAAATTTTTAATTCTTCGTGAACTTACTACATCACCGTCACTAAAGTGAATGCCTTGTAATAAATTTGCAAATTGCATTAATTTCAATGGCCCTAGCCCAATTGTTCCTAGTACAACTATGGTCATTAATGCAACCGAACTTACACCTATACCAGCAGATTTTTTAGGATTATTAGATATATATCCTTTAAGTTTTTGAAGTGTCGATAATTTACCATTGACCGCGTATGGTTTTTCGGTAGCGCTTGAGCCCAAAAAATCTTTTTCTTTGCCTAGGCCTAAATCTTGGTTTATTTGATTTTGATTATTTTCTAGGGCTTTTAAATCCTCGGCTTTTTCT
>WBZP01004591.1_pt2 | contig 12979 bp, 11 predicted proteins | sample 5204301 | NCBI WGS metagenome assembly WBZP01 (sample SAMN12412401, study PRJNA552823) | activated sludge metagenome | isolation source: activated sludge from nitrification reactor of wastewater treatment plant... | place: USA: Pennsylvania | collected 2017
GCACGACGCGGTTCGAGACTGTTCGGGTCGAGCCCGACGAGATCGTCTGGGACGAGGCCGGCGGCAGCTATGCCCGCCCCTACCACACGACCTTGCCGCATATCTTCGTGACCGCCGTCGCCGCCGATGTAGTAATCATGCCGGATGCCGCGCTTCTCGAGTTCTTTCACCAGGCCGGCTTCGGTATAGCGTTTTGGCGGCTCGGTCCATTTTTCTTCGCTGGCGATCGTTTCGAGCGTGATAGTTTCGCCGACCGTGACCTTGGGGAGTTCAGTATCTTCGCCGCGAGCAGCCGTGTCCTCGGCGAGCCAGCCGGGAGTGACGACAATGGATCCGGTCGTGGCAAAAACGGGGACGGCCCGATCGCTCGCTCGTGCAGTGATTTTCGTCCGGAGGATTTCGGCATCAGCCATCTGCGAGGCGATCGTGCGTGATCGGATGAGCCCGTAGAGCTTTCTCTCCTCGTCAGTCTTGCCGTAGATCTTCGTATCAATGTGCGTCGGACGGATCGCTTCGTGAGCCTCTTGGGCATTTTTGCTCTTGGTTTTGAAAACGCGTGGCATGACCGAGGCTCTCCCGTACGTCTTTTCGATGTGTGTGTGGATTGTGGCGACCGCGTCTTTGTTCAGGTTCGTCGAATCAGTCCGCATATAGGTGATGTGACCGGCTTCGTAAAGTTTCTGAGCGACCTTCATGGTGCGGCTCGGCGCAAAACCGAGACGTGAGCTGGCCACCTGCTGCAAGGTCGAAGTGGTGAAAGGCGCATAGGGGCTGCGCTTGGCTGGAGTTTCCTTTACACCCTCGACGGTCCATGTAGTGGTTTTGGCACGAGTGGTTAAATCTTCTGCAGCTGCACGGACTCTCGCTTCTTCGCTCCTGGCCGATGGCTCACTCGTGTAGGTGAGTGTCAGGTGTTTTTTGGTAGCCGTAGCGAACTTGGCCGTAAATTGAAAGTAGATTTCGGGGATGAAAGCGCGAATCTCCTTTTCTCGTTCGACGAGAATATGGAGTGCAGGGGATTGGACCCGGCCAGCGGAGAGTCCGTAGCGGAGCTTCTTCCAGATGAGGCCGGAGAGATCGTAGCCGACAAGTCGGTCGAGGACACGCCGTGCCTCTTGGGCTTTGCGCAGGTTTATGTCGAGCGGTCGCGGATGAGCGATCGCTTCTTTCACTGCGGCCGGTGTGATCTCATAGAACAAAACGCGAGACGGTTTTTTCAGTCCGCAGGTCTCGGCGACATGCCAGGCGATCGCCTCACCCTCGCGATCGGGGTCGGTTGCGAGAAGGATGGTTGAGCTCTTCTTGGCAAGTGCTCTTATGGATTCGACGACATGTTCTTTGCCGGGACTGATGACATAGTTCGGAACAAAACCTGCCTTGATATCGATGGCGGCCTTGTTGCTTTTGGGAAGATCGCGGATATGACCAATCGAAGCGACGACTTTGTATTTGCCGTCAAGATACTTTTCAATGGTTTTCGCCTTGGAAGGAGATTCGACGATGAGGAGTTTCATAGAAACTATCGAAATTAAAAGTGGATGGAAAATTACGTGGTATGCATTGGGGGGATATAATTTTCCATTTTGAAATTTACGTTTTACTTTTGATATAATGCATGTTCCCGATGTTCTTTACAAGGCCGCGGAGTTCGAGTCGCGTCAGAGCCATGTTTACGCGCATTGTTTCCAGTCTAACGGTCGCGATGAGCTTGTCAATGTGAAGCCCCTCGTGCGAGAGCGTCTGATAGATGAGCGTTTCATCCGGATCGAGATCGGCGAGCACCGTTTCGATGTTCGCGAGTGGCGATGATGGTTGGTTTCCCAGAGCAAATTCTTCGAGGATGTCCTGGATCCCAGTCACAAGTCGCGCTCCGTTTTTTATGAGTGTATGCGTGCCGGTCGATGCGGAGGAAAAGATCGAACCGGGAACGGCGAAGACATCACGGTTGTAGTCGAGCGCGAGACGGGCCGTGATGAGACTGCCGGAGGCTTCGGCGGCTTCGACGACGATGATTCCTCTGCACATCCCGGCCATGATGCGGTTCCTCGCTGGAAAGGTACCGATACTCGCATTTGTCCCGGGAGCGAGTTCGGAGAGGAGGGCGCCTTGCTCCATGATCGCGTGAGCGAGTCGGCGGTGTGACTGGGGCGAGATACTTTGATCATCGATGCCACTTCCGAGTACGGCGACGGTGCGCCCATCGACCTCCAGGGTCGTTTCATGGGCGATGGAGTCGATGCCGAACGCCAGACCGGAAACGATCGTGTAACCTGCTTGGGACAGTCCCCGAGCTAATTCCTGGGCGACTTGCTTACCATAGGTCGTGAATTTTCGCGAACCGACAATCGCGAGGAGCGGTTGATCATTCCAGGCTCGGAATGAACCCCGGACATAGAGGATGGCCGGCGCATCCGGAATCTCGGTCAAGAGAACCGGGAACAGGGGATCAGTGAAGGGGATGACAGTCACTTGGCTCGAAAGGAGGTTGTCTGCCTCTGGCTCGGGATCAATGTCTTTTCGACTCGCTGCCATGGTCTGCAGCCGGGGTTGGCCGAGCGTGGCCCAGGCTTCATCTGTGGCTTCCCAGGCCGCCTGAGCCGATCCGAAAACACCCACGAGAAAACGCAAGGTCTTGGCACCACAGCCAGGGAGTCGGTTCAGGAGGTGGAAGGCGAGGGACTCATTCATGGAGCAAGTTGTTGATGGGAGGCATTCTAGACGAAGTCAGCGAGCGAGGCAAATAATGAGGGCGGAAATCCCGAACCTTGACCAACCGATCAATTTCCGATAGGGTTGGGCCATGTTTGGCTGGATGGTCCGGCGAAACAAACCTTGAAAACAGGAGATTTTTCCATGACATCAGTGCAAGTGAATCAGGCCTCCGGGGTGAACTATGATCTCATCGACCCGGCCACAGTGATCGCCCGGGAGCAGGCCGTTCTGACGACGCTGCACCTCGTCCGTTGGGGGATGCAAGAGATCCCGGGCTGCCGCGGCCAGAGCTATTACGCCGTGCAGCTGCCGAACGGCGATCGGCTCACCCAGACGATCGAGTGCCTGGGGACCAAGAGTGCTGTCGCACAAGCCATGTATGAGAAGACCGGCGACCCCCGGCACTTCTTTGGTCTCGGCCAGGATACGCTTGCGATGGCCGCCAACGATGTTGTGACTTCCGGGCAGCCGCCGCAGATCATGCAGCCGTACCATGCGGCCGGTCACTCCGACTGGTTCGACGACTTGGCTCGGGTCACGGCGATCATGGGGGGCTACCGGGCGGCCTGCGACAGCATCGGCTGCACCTGGGGCGGTGGCGAGACGCCGGCGCTCGCGGGTATCGTTTTGCCCAAGGAAGCCGACATGGCGGTGGTCGTGACATCGGTGATGCCGGCGACATGGCCATTCATTGATGGCAGCAACCTTCAATCGGGCGATGCCATCGTACTACTGCCGTCTTCCGGCATTCATGCCAATGGTCTCTCGACGGCCCGGAAGCTTGCGGCGAAGCTGCCCGAGGGCTACCTCACTCGGCTCCCGAGCGGGCGCATGTTCGGAGAGGCATTACTCGATCCGACACATCTCTATGTCAATGTGGTGGTGGCCTGTCTTAATGCTGGCATCCCCATTCACTACTTGGCCAATATGACGGGTCATGGCTGGCGCAAGATCATGCGTCATCCGAAGCCGTTCGAGTACGTGATCCGGGCGCTGCCGGAAGTTCCGGAGATCTTTCCGTTCATCCAGTCAGGCATGGAGCTGACTGACGAGCAGATGTTCGGTTCCTACAACATGGGCGCGGGTTTCGTGTGCTACCTGCCGCAGGAGTATGCCAAACAAGTCATTGCCATCGCTGCTGCTCACGGCTTGCCGGGCACGCTCTATGCTGGCGATGTCTACGATGCGGAACAGTCCTCCATCAACATCATGCCGAAGCAGGTCATTTTCTGAACCGGCCGTTTCGACTATCCGACCAACGCGTCATCTCTACGGGCCCCAGTCATCATCCGATGGCTGGGCCTTTTCTTTTGCTATACTGTACGCTATGAAAATGAGCAAACGATACTGGCTCATGAAGAGTGAGCCGAGCGAATATTCGATCGACGATTTAGCTCGTGACAAACAGGCTCCTTGGTATGGTGTGCGGAATTATCAGGCGCGCAATTTCATGCGAGACCTAATGCAACCAGGGGATGGTGTCCTCTTCTACCACTCGAGTTGTCCAGAACCAGGCGTGGCTGGCGTGGCTGAAGTCGTGGGAAAACCGTATCCTGATGTGACACAATTCGATTCGAAGAGTCAGTATTTTGACCCAAAGGCGACGATGGAAAATCCGCGCTGGATCTTGGTCGATGTGAAATTCAAAAAATGCTTCAAGCGGGTTGTTTCGCTCGGCGAGCTTCGAGGAGCGAAATCGTTGAAAAATCTCATCATTCTTCGTCCGGGCAACCGGCTATCAATTACGCCTGTGACGGAAAAAGAATTCGAGAGAATTATCTCGCTCGCCGATTAGTGGCCACCTGGGACGATATTCTGGCAGGTACCATCGACGAAGCCGGTATTCGAAACCATGAAGCAACCGGATGCTTCATTAGTATGTGCAGTGCGGATTGGGTACCTCGTCAGGATCGAGGCAGCACTGGCGGTCGATGTGCGCTCGCTTGTTGTTCTGGCTTTTCCTTCCTATGTCAGATTTTTTGCTGCAAACATAGCGCCCATTGACCTTTTTGGCACTGACGGGGAGCGGGGACTGCGAACGAACGAGACGGACGCTGTCCGGGGACTGCCCTTTGGGTAGCGGAACATACTTCTGGTAGTACGGCCTCACTCCTTGGTGCTGGTTTGCAACTGGTGTCCGACTCGGAGGGGCGGGCAGCCGACTTGGGGGCCTGGGCGGCTTTGGTTCAAAGAGGGAACAGCTGGGTGTTCTCCAAGAGGAAGCGCGCGCGGGATGGCTATCCGGGATACCGCAACGTGGTCCTATGTGGTACTCGGCCAGTTCATCGTGGGGTTGATCTGACAGCGTTGGCTGTGTATCATCGGATGAAATCATGATGAAACCAAAAACCGTCCCCACGAGGAGGGAGGCGAAGAATGCAGGAAGGCGGGGAAACCAGTCGGGAAGACGGAAAAGAAACATGGACGGAAGGAAGGTGAGGAAAACAGCTTCTCTTAAAGCGTGACACTAGTGTGATGGCTCGACGCGATTCTGGCAAGTGCCGTCGACGAAGCAGGTGATGTTATCGACGGTGGTCTCAAGGATCCGATGGAGGGCTTCCTCCGAGTAGAAGGCGATGTGCGGCGTGTAGACGACATCATCCCGGCCGAGGAGGATATGGTCTTTGACGAGTTCCTGAAGCTCCTGCGGGTCACGATTGGCGGCCAGGAGCTCTTTTTCTTCACGGATGAGGTGTTCACCCTCGATGACATCGAGGCCGGCACCTGCGAGGATCCCGGTATTCAGTCCATGGATGAGCGCGTCATTGTCCACGAGCTCACCCCGGGCGGTATTGATGAGGATCGCCCCACGTTTGATCTGCTCGATGTTTTTCTCATTGATGAGGTGATGGGTTGCGGGGGTGTAGGGGGTGTGGAGACTGATGATATCAGACTCGGCCAAGAGCTTTTCAAAGGAGGCATACTGGAAATGAAGGATCTCTGAGAGGAATGTGTTTTGATAGTTATCGAACGCGAGGACATTCATCCCGAAACCGCGTGCGATCCGGATAACGTGGAGGCCGATCTTGCCGGCACCGACGACACCGAGCGTCTTGCCTTTGAGGTCGAACCCCTTGAGGCCTTCGATGGAGAAGTTGTTGCGCAGGCGACGGACATGCGAGCGGTGGACATTGCGTGAGAGCGCGAGGATGAGCGCGAAGGCGTGCTCGGCGACCGTGTTCTCGCCATACGAGGGGACATTGGCGACGATGATGCCACGTTCCTTGGCCGCCGCGACATCGATGTGATCGAAACCGGTTGAGCGAGTCGCGATGAGCTTGAGTTTGGGGAGTTTCTCGAGGATTGCTCGCGTGATACGGCTGTAGATGAAAATGGAAAGCACCTCGCATTCGGCGAGCTCAGCCAGCTGACTTTCTTCAAGCGGTTGATCAAAAAACTGTAGGGTATGACCGGCCAAACGCTCTTCGAGTACCGGCTTCTCCCAATGCTGCATCTCAGTAAAGGCAATTCGCATAGCAGTGTATCTCATGGATTGACAATGCTATTATACAATTTACTCGGGTAAAAGCGAAACATGATCATCCAAAACCGCTCTCTCGCGTATGCATGCCAGCTCCTCATCCTCACTCTCGGGTCACTCGCTTCCCGGCAATATCCTCCTGACGGATGCGGCGGGTGTTGCGACGTATGCCAATGAGGGAATCGCTCAGCGAACTGGCTTCTCGGTGGCGGAAATTATCGGTGCCAAGCCGGGTCGGCTCTGGGGCGGGCAGATGCCACGGTTATTTTATGATCGCATGTGGCAGTCGCTTCGGACTGACCGGAGACCGTTTGTCAGTCGAGTGACGAATCGAACCAAGCACGGTGAACGCTATGAGGAGCTACTGGCAGTCACGCCGATCATGCGTTCCGATGGGACGGCTGTTTATCTCGCACTTCGTCCGACCCGGCTCGAAGATCAGGACCGGTTCCTGAATGAGTGGAGTGGGCTATTTGGTTTGTATCCACTGAATGCGGCGAGTGTACTACCGTGGTTACATCGTTGGTTCCCAGCCGATGTTCCAGTGGAGACAACCGGATGCAGTACCCTGACAGATTGGATGGAAGAAGTTTGGGTGAATCCGTTGCGAGCGCGATTTCAGTCTCGGACCGATGACCAGCAGCTTATCAAAGCAGCACAACGGGATTCAAGCCAATATGTTCGACTATACGAAAAATATTACACGCTGGTGCAGCAGTATTTCGCCCGACACTTGCCCGGCCAGACAGACCAGGTACTGGACCTGACACAGGACACATTTGTGCGTGCTCTGGAGCGGTTGAGTGGTTACGAAGTTCGGAATGCTGCGTATGGGACCTATCTCCTCCGTATCGCGCACAGCATACTCCTCAACACCTATCGGCGACAGTCAATGCTTGAACTCTCGCCCGACTTCGGCCTGTCTCCAGAGGCATGTTCGACCGAGATGACTTGGGTTTGGGAGACACCCGAACTCAGTCCTCGGGAGCGACAGGTTCTCTCGGCCTATTATCGGGAGGGCTTTTCAGTCCGAGAGATCAGCCGCGGTCTCGAGATCTCTGAGAATGCGACCAAGCTGCTACTCTCGCGGGCGCGGAAGAAAATCCGCCCATTATTGGGTAGTATCTGATTGGTGAGAAAAATACCACAGGTTGTGTATTTGGTGTTAAATGACACCTTTTTTTGTGTTCGGTGTTTAGTAGAGTAGGTGCGCTGCTTTCGTTCGCGTGGGCGAGTGTCCTGACAGCCGTTACCGAGTAATCCGAATATCAAAACCGCATGCCACTCTACAAAATCCAGAAACGCAATGGGGCGATCGTCGATTTCGAACTGAGGAAGATCGAGCAGGCGATCCATAAAGCACTCGCCGCCGTCCGAACCGCTGAACCGGCGCGGGCGAAGATCCTGGCCGAGGACGTCGTGACGCTCGCCGAGGAGCGTTTCGGGGAGAAAATCCCGAGTGTTGAAGACATTCAGGATTTGGTCGAAGAGACGCTGATCCGCTATGACTACGCGGACGTGGCGAAAGCCTATATCCTCTATCGCGAGAAACGTCGGGAGGTGCGGGAAGACCACAATGTTGTTGTCGAAGTTGAAAAGACGATTCAGGAGTACCTCGACAAGCTCGATTGGCGCGTGAATGAGAATGCCAATCAGGGCTATTCACTGGGCGGCATGATCCTAAATACATCGGGCAAGGTCATCGCCAATTACTGGCTCTCGCATATCTATCCGAAAGCGGTCGGGGACGCACATCGCAACGGCGACTACCACATCCATGACCTGAGCATGTTCTCGGGCTATTGCGCCGGGTGGAGTTTGTGCGTGCTCCTGGAAGAGGGTTTCAATGGGGTGCCGAACAAGATTGAGTCGGGTCCGCCCAAACATCTGTCGTCGGCGGTGGCGATGATGGTGAATTTCCTCGGGACGCTTCAGAACGAATGGGCGGGCGCGCAGGCATTCTCGAGCTTTGATACGTATCTCGCGCCCTTCGTGAAGAAGTTCGAACTCGAACTCCGAGCTGATCTGGAGGGTTATGGCATGGAGTTCGCTTCGGCCGCTGATCGCGAGCGTTATATCACGGACAAGGTCTATGCACATGTATATCAGAATGTGCAGTCCTTTGTCTTCAACCTGAATATCCCGTCGCGCTGGGGGACACAGACGCCATTTACCAATATCACACTCGACTGGGATTGTCCCGTCGATATGCGTGACAAACGGCTCAAGCTTGGCGGGAAGCCGTTCGCCTACACTTTTGGCGAATTGCAGCCCGAGATGGACATCCTCAATCGGGCGTTCATCGAGGTCATGTCGACCGGGGATGCGAAGGGACGCACGTTCACCTTTCCCATCCCGACATACAATGTGACCAAGGATTTCCAGTGGGAGGATCCGAAGAATTTGCCGCTCTTTGAGATGACGGCCAAGTACGGGACGCCGTATTTTCAGAATTTCGTGAACTCGGATCTCAATCCGAGTGATGTCCGTTCGATGTGTTGCCGGCTCCAGCTTGATCTCAGGGAACTTCGGAAGCGCGGCGGTGGTCTCTTCGGCTCGGCTGAGATGACTGGGTCTATCGGCGTCGTGACTATCAATGCCGCCCGTATCGGGTATCTTTGCGCCGGCGACAAAGAGGCTTTCCTGAAGCGGATTGAGCATTTGATGGCGCTAGCCAAGACATCGCTCGAGATCAAACGGACAGAGATCCAGCGTTGGATTGATCGGGGACTGTTTCCGTACACGAAGCGCTATCTCGGCTATCTGAAGAATCTCTTCTCGACGATCGGCATCAACGGTATCAACGAGGCGATCCGGAATTTCACTGGCGACACGGAGAACATCACGACAGCAGCGGGTCAACAATTCGCCGAGGAAGTCCTTGATTTCATGCGCGAAAAGATCAAAGACTTCCAGGAGGAAACGGGAAACTTCTACAATCTCGAAGCGACACCTGCCGAAGGGACGACGACGCGCTTCGCCAAGGAAGACAAGAAACGTTTCCCAGACATTCTTCAAGCCGGGACGCCGGAGGCGCCGTACTACACGAATTCGTCTCAGCTCCCGGTCGGTTTCACGGACGATGTGTTCGAGGTACTCACGCTTCAGGATCGGCTCCAGACGAAGTATACGGGCGGAACCGTCCTCCATTGCTACATGAACGAGCGGGTGAGTTCGGGCGAGGCCTGCCGGAGCCTGGTGCGAAATATCCTGTCGAATTTCCGTCTACCCTATATCACGATCACGCCGACGTTTTCGATCTGTCCCAAGCATGGCTACCTCGATGGCGAGTATGACTTCTGTCCAAAATGTGACGAAGTGCTCGGGATCAGGGATGGTGCGCGCTATGATATTGCACTGCGCAAGGCGTATGTGTGTTCGCAGGCAGCCAAATAATTCGAAATCATTAAACAAAAACAGTATGCGCGAAGCAACTACAGAGCAGTCAGGAGATGGGCTTTCCGTGGCGAAAGAGCAGCGCACGCGCTGCGAAGTGTGGACACGGGTGATGGGGTATCATCGACCGGTTTCACATTTCAATGTCGGCAAGAAGGCGGAGCACTATTCCCGCAAGCATTTCGAGGAATGCGTGGCTGACAACAGCCGGTTTGTCGAGAGTTACCCCGCGATCGGACAGGCATGAAACTCTCGGCGATTCAAAAGTTCACCCTGCTCGACTTTCCCGGTCGGGTCGCTTGCATCGCCTTCACGCCGGGCTGTGATTTGCGTTGCGGGTTCTGTCATAATCCTGAGTTTGTCTTGCCTGAACGGATTTGTCAGTTGGCCGCGAGCTTTATCCCGGTCGCGAATTTCCTCCGCTTTCTCCGGGAGCGTCAGGGGTTGCTCGAAGGGGTCGTCGTGACCGGCGGGGAACCGACGATTTGGCCGGACTTGCCGGACTTCCTCGCACAGATACAGGCCCTCGGGTTCGCCGTGAAACTCGATACGAATGGCAACAACCCGGCGATGCTGAAGCACTGCGTCGCGGCCGGATTGATCGACTATATCGCGATGGATGTGAAGACTTCGATCGAGCAGTATCCGTCACTTGTCGGACCGAGCATGCGACCAGAGCGGATCCGAGAAAGCATCGCGTTCATCCGAGAGAGCGGTGTAGCATACGAGTTCCGATCGACGCTCATCCGGGAACATCACACCGAATCAGTACTTCAGGCGATGCAGGAGTTGCTCCAGGGAGCAGAGCGGGTATTTGTGCAAGCCTTCCGTTCGGAGCAGACACTCGATCGGGCTTTCTCGACAGCCACGAGTTTTTCCCAGACTGAACTCGAGACAATCGCCGCGCGTTTCGGCACGCCTGATCGGCCGGCTGGCATCCGGATCTGATATACTCAAAAAAGAGGCCAGTCAAAACGATCACTCATATGTCCGAATACAAACTTTCAAATTTCCGAGACTATTTCATTGCTGTGCTCATCGGCGCGGTGCTGATAGTTTCATTGGGTACGTACCTGTTTGCCCGTCGCGGCTACATGTTTGCGGCACCTGTCTCAGCTGGGGCACTCTATGTGCCGAACAAGGTGCTCGCCGGTGTCGCTGTGGTGCTCATCGCCCTCTCGTTTCTCATTGGCCCACTCACCCGCTATTTCAATCGCTTTGATACCTGGCTCAATTATCGCAAAGAGATTGGGATTGTCGGTGGCTTACTCGGTATCCTCCATGGGATCATTTCGGCCTTTCTGGTCCCGGCGAAGTTCACCCTCGACGGACTCTTTTCCTCCTATTCGCTTCTGACGACGATCGCCGGACTCATCGCAACCGTGGTCTTTGCCGCGCTCATCGTGATTTCGTATCAGGCACTGATCCAGAAAATTGGCGGTGCTCGGTGGTGGTTCTTCCAGCGTTGGGGGATCCGAATCGGGGTTGTGGCCCTCGTCTACCATGTGGTCATGATGAAGTGGGCAGGCTGGGTGAAATGGTTGCAGGTCGGTGTTTCAAAGACACCCGAACTCGCCAATCCCTGGATGGCACCAGCCAGTCTCCTCGTGATGTTTTTCCTCGTCTGGGTAGTACTCATCCGACTCTATGAATCAGCCTTCCTCTATAAGAGTTTCGGTTGGTCAGGGACTCGGGAGATTTCAAACGATGTCGAACTCTTGCGCCGCGGCCGCCGCTTTGTCCGATACAGTCTGATGCTCTTGATCGGCGCGTATGCGGTGGTCTTGTCCCGCTGGATGCTCTAGGACAGAAACGTCCCGATATGAGGCGCAAGTGTCCAGGTCGGGCAGACTGATGAATGAGACACATGGGCACTCGATGGCCCGATAGAAGAAAGATCGAATGTCGATCGGTGATGGGTTGGGTTTCGCATCGCGATCAGGAGCCAGCCAAAGAGCACACCAAGAAGTATGGCATGCAGGCAGTCTTTCCAGGTTATCAGCGTACGGTGTCGCATGCCGAGTTGGTCATCTGAAACTCACGGTGTTCCGTCGCGTGTATTCGCGATAGTTATGGTGTGGGTAAACCACTTTCGTCATAATAGCAATACATATGGGGACACTCAAAACAAGATGGGTGCTAGTAATATTTGTTGGTTTGGCCTTCCTGGGGCCTTTTTTTGGTATTCTCACGATCGAAGAAGCGAAACGCACGGAGAAGTTGGCCATGCAACAGCAGGAAATCGTGATTGCTGAGCGAGATGCCGAGAGGGAACGGTATCAGTACTCTCTCGAGTGAGCGGACCGAAAGAACAATCTCAAACAGGCCATGCAGGAGGTTAGTGCCCGGAGAGCGGTAGTGGAAACAGCTGCGAGTGAGCAGTAGACTGATCGGGCGGATGGTTTTGTCCGCAACGGATACCGAAGAGCGAGGCTTACTTCCCCTTGATCGGTTCGAAGTGCATGGTCATCATGTCGGTGATGCCGACGAGCGTCTCGAGTCGCAGTTGTGTGGCGACCGGAGCGAGGATGCCGCGGGCGACCGTCGAAAAATAATCTACTTTGGCGAGAGCGAGGCCACGCTCGTTTAGGTCAGAGTAGGGCGCCGAAACGAGGAGGAGACTGCCGGATTGCCGAGGGACACGCTTGTGTTTGAAGTTGTCGAGGACAATGTCACCAGCGACCTGGACAGCATCACGCCAGGTACGTTCGGCATCGCCGTAGGGTCCGATGATGAGCGCGCGATTGGGGAGGTGGAGCCAATCGAAGCCCCGGCCGACACAGATGATGTTTTCACCGTGGACGAGTTCTGCGATCGGGCGATCTTGCGTATGATTTCGGCGCACGTGCTCGCGGTTTCCGGTTGCGATTGGGGCGATATCAGCCAGCATGGCCGCCGGCAGGGTAGCATAGAGTTTCGCGAGTGCGCGGAGCAATTGGTCGTTCGTGGCCGTGGCAAAGGAGGCCACCGAGACATCATCGCGCTCTCGTTCACCACAGAAGATGAGCGCGTCCTCATCCGTCTCGATCCCGACGACGATGGCACGAATCACCGGATTGTCGGTACCGAAAATAGTTTCAAATTCACGCTTGAGCGCGAAGGCTCCACGTCGTGCTGCCTCGGTATCATACTTGTGCCCCGCGCAGCCGCGATGAGTGCTGCCTTTGGAGAAATGATAGGTACACAAAGCGAGGGTACTTTGGCCGGCGCGCACCGCTGCTTCCTTCGCATCAAGGACGAGCCGTCCGAGGTAGGGGTAGCCGAGAGTGAATTTGCCGCCGATATTTCGGAAGGGGTGGAGGATGCCGAGTGGGATGCCGGTGATGAGGGGGAGGTGGATCCGGCCATCCATGCATTTGAAGACGAGGACATGGGTGGGATGCTGGCTGG
>WBZP01005425.1_pt1 | contig 12977 bp, 12 predicted proteins | sample 5204301 | NCBI WGS metagenome assembly WBZP01 (sample SAMN12412401, study PRJNA552823) | activated sludge metagenome | isolation source: activated sludge from nitrification reactor of wastewater treatment plant... | place: USA: Pennsylvania | collected 2017
TGCTTGCGGCGGGAGATCTCCCCCCAGAGCGCGTCGATGAAGCGGTCCATCAGCCCGCCCTGATCCTTCTCCAAGTCGGTGATGACATGGCTGACATGCGGGCAGCCCTCAAAGGGCTTGACCCCGGCGCCGCCCTTGCAGTCGGCAAGCACAACCTGCACGTTCTCCGGCGGGTGGCCGAGAAAAATGGAGGTGATGAGCGTGCGGAGCGCGGTGGTCTTGCCCGATCCCGTGGTGCCCGAGAGCACGCCATGAGGGCCGTCGCCGCCCTGATTCATGTCCTTCATGTCCAGCAGAACGAGCTCGCCGGTGTCAGTGCGATTGCCGAACGGAATCCGCAGGCGCTCAGGAGAATTGATGTCGGAGTGCTGCGCCCACAGCTTCGGGAAGTCGATGTGCGCGGGGTCAGTGATTCCCCAGTAGGCCAGAATGTCGCGGGGTCTGCCGATGGTGAGATCCTCAGCCACATCGCCAATTTCGTAGGCCTCGGTCAACCGCCATCGGGCCATGTGCATGGCGAAGCGCTCGGCGTCCTCGCGGGACAGCTGATCGGCCAGGGCGAAAAAGGTGAGACCGTCTTCCTCGTAGGCCGCCCAGGTCTGGCCGTCGCGCGGGACAGCCTGGACCACGGCGTCCTGCCCGATCCGCAGCATCCGCGACCCACCGCGGCATGGCGGAACTCCCCCGCGCAGATCGAAGAACGTCACACCCTCCACCCCGAGGGCCCCGACGAGCTGCTGCCAGCCGCTGTCGTCGTCGATGTCGGCGACAACCACGGTGTGCGGCATCGGTGAGACCGGTTCATGCACGGCGGCATGGCGGGGCCGGAACGCGTCGCGGCCTTTGAGCACCGCATCAAACTGGGCATTGGCGAAATCGCCGACCGAGGTGTACACCATGCGCACCGGCCCGGCGGCGTCCTCGATCTTCGGATCCCCCGCGTGCGGAAGCCATTTAACCCAGTCCCACTCCTGCTCGTCGTCAGTCACCACGATCAGCCGAAGATGGTCGGGCCCGTGGGAGAACGTCAACTGGGCCAGCACCGCCCGTATCAACGCCAGTAGGTGATCGCGCTCGCCGTCGAGGCGATAACCCGGTTCCACAAGCAGCGAGATCAGTGCCGGGGTGCCGTAGCAGACACTTTGGTAGCGGACGAACTCCTGCAACGCCTTTCCGGTGGCCGGCTCCATCTCGATCTCGGTCGGCATGTCCTGGGGTTCGGAGAACACCACCGCCTCGGCTTCGGTCAAGGCCGTCATGCCCACCCCGACGCGGGCCACCCCGAACCAGGAGTCCTTGCCCGTCGGAGAGCGCTCCCACATCCGCGGGCCGCCCAAAGCCGCTTCCAGGGTGTCCACCGGAGGGTGATACCAGCGGTAATTGGTGTCCAAAGCGTCGGCGGCGCGGCCCACCCGCTCGCGCAGATCATCGAGCACCAACATGAATCGGGCTCGCAGCGCGTCCATCTTGCCGCGGCTCATCTGCTGGCCGCCGCCGAACCGGCCGCCGAACAGCATGCTCACCACGCCGAAGATGATCATCAGCGGAAAGATCGAATACGCCCCATTGAAGGTCCTCGCGCCCGAGGCAAACGACACCACCACCATGCCCACGACGATGCCGACGACGCCGACCGCCACCACAACAATCCACCACGGCTTCGGTTCTGGCGGAGGGACTTTCAATGGGGCCGGAAGTCCGACAGCTTCGGGTTTGATCTCGGTCGGCGGCTTGACGCTGCCGGGCTGTGACCGCGGAAACCCCAGTTTCATTTCGGCTGCTCCAGTTTCCCACCGGCGTTGGCCGGCAATGTGTCGTGACGAACCAAGGCTCCGGCCTTCGTCAGCGCCGGCCCCGGGGCGAGAAGGCGCAGGACCGACCAGGGTGCAGGCTTCGGCGGTGTGCTGAACCCCAAGGCGCGCAGGGTTTCCTCATCGCGGGGAACACCGAAGCGGGCCCCCGAGTCCGACACCCACCACAGGGTCTCCTGGCTTGAGGCGGTCTCGTCATTGCCGGTCGTAATCACGTAATTGGCGTAGTCCGGGCCGAAGAAGACCTTGTTGGCCTGGGCGGGGCTGCGTTCGGCGTTGACCAGCTCCACCGCTTTGTCGACCTGGTCCTCAGGGATAGGAATGGATGCCCCCGAGATGATGTCGATGCTGGCTCGGTCCTCACCATCGGCTTTCTTCCACCACCAGCAGGTCGCCGGATTCTCCTGATTATCAACGATATTCAGCGGCGCATCGGGATAGCCGGACACATCTAGGGTCGTCACCGCGGGAAGCGCGGCCAGTTGTGGGCCAGCGACCACCGGCACCGCCGCCCCAGCACGGTTGGCGTTTTCCACGATCTGGGCCACGATCGGAGTGACTTCCTGCATGCCTGCCGGGAGCACCACTGAGTACGTGGTTTGTCCCCCGACCTGCGGTGTGCTCACCACGGTGCCCACCGGGCCGGGAGCGCCCGGGAAACCGGCTGGTGTTCCCGCGCCGGGAATCACCGGAACGGTCAGCGACGGGCCGACCGGGATCGCGTCGAACAACGCTTGGCTCATCGTGCGCGCCGCTGCTAGGGCCGAGTCGGAAACCCCCAGCGCCAACAACACCGGGCGTTGAGCCGGATCCACCCGCGAGCGCCGGCCCTCTCGGATCAACCAGACGCTGTTGTCGTAGCGCAGCAGCAGCGCATCGTTTGGCTGCAGCGTCCTGCGGCGCTCGGACAGCTCAGGCTGACCGTCGATCACGGTCACCGCCACCGGTTCGGGGGCGTTCACGCCGAACGTCTTGGTCACCGCGTCGCAGACCAGCCATGATGAGGTCGTCGGCGAGGTCGCGTCCAGCATCGACGGCGCACCCGGGATACCCACCAACGGTCCGCGCGCCATCCCGTCAATCTCGCTGCGCCGCACCCGAACCGGGTTATCGGCCTGACCGGCGATCAGTCGGGCACTGGCCAGATTCAACGCGGGATACAGCGTCTGGCCGACGCGCACATAGAGCGCACCGGTCTTCTGGTCGGCGATGATGGAGGCCTGTCCTGCCGAGCCGGCAGGTCGCAAAAAGCTCCAGAACAGTGCGGCGAGACAGATGACCGCGGTCAAGGTGATGGAGCCGATGATCGCCATCGACTCACGACGGCCCGGGTCGGATTCCATGCGCACCCGTCGGCGGGTGAGGCCCAGGTCTGCACGCCGGGCCATGAACGAGTGAGCGGCGACCTGGACGCGGGTCGCCAACCCCAAACCGCGGCCTGTGCGCCGCGGGTCCTCGCCTGGCGGTGTCATCGCGTTGTGCTGCGCCACCCCTATTCCCTTCCCATCTAACGCGCGATCCGGCGAACGGCGATCGGGCCGGACGGAATGCTCGAGATCTGGACGTGCCCGCCGGGACGTGGTGCCTCGATCACCATCGACGAGGAGATCGCCAGCTGTACGTGCTCAGGCCGGCCCGGGGCACTGAAATTGCTCAAAATGAGGTCACCGGGGCGTATGTCCGATCGGGACACCGGCTGACCGACATGAATCATCTGATAAGTGGTGCGAGGCAACCCGATGCCCGCCGCCCGGTAAGCCGCCTGCACCAAACCCGAACAGTCATACGCCCGAGGTCCGGTCGCACCCCAGATGTAGGGCAGGCCCAACTTGGTTCGGGCGAACTGGACGGCCCGTTGCCCAGCGTCAGAGCCGCGTCCCTCGCTGCCGAAGATGCGGTCAAGGCCGGCCGAGCTCGGCGACGCCCACGATCCGGCCTGCGCGAACGGAGACATCGCCGAAGACACCGTCGATCCCAAACCGCCGCCGAGCTGTCCCATGCTGCCCAATGCCGGACTTGCCATGCCCATGCCGGCATTGACCCCAGCGCCGATCATCGGCGACATCCCGCGAGACATACCTCCCATCCCGCCCATCCGATAGGCCATCGCCACCTGCCGCATGCGGATGGCGAGGAGCCGGTTTTGTTCCTGGGTGGTGGTCAGTTGGCGCTGCATCGCGGCCAGCTTGTCGTCCATCGCCGAGACCAACAACTTCACCCCGGCCGGGGACCCGGTCGCTGGGGCGATCGCGGCGGCCTGAGCCTGGGCGGACCCGCGCACCCCGCTAGCCCCCGCCCGGCCGGCTTGGGCCTCGGCCTGCCCGGCCGAGGCCGCGCTACTGGCCTGACCGTCGGTACCGCGGGCGGCCTGCCACTGAGACTGATAGCGGCCCCCGGCGGCATCGACACCCTCGGCGGTGCCACTGCTGCCTGGCGGCGGCGGAGGTGATGGGGGCAGGTCGGTGGCCACCCCGACCGGGCTGATGGAGGCCGGATACAACGCTTGACCACTGCCCAAAGCGCGGTCGACCTGGGCGACATACGCCCCCACCGATCCGCTCATCCCACCAACGCTAACGGCACCACGGACTTACAGCGACCACGTCCGAGACGGGAGCCAAAGTTTGCTGCCAGGCACTCCCCGGGTGATCAGGTGTCCAAAATGCCGCGCCAGTCCCCGCTGTGGCGGCGTATCTCCCCTGCTGAGGTGCCCATCTGCGCTCTTGTGCTGCTCAGAAGGTTCTGCATGGATGCCAGCGAAGACGCCATCGTGTCCACGAGCGTTCGTAGCCCGGCGGGTGTGTTCGCGACCGGCAGAAGCGCCGCAGCCCGTACCTGAGCGGCACTGCGAATGCCCTCTGCGGTGCGGGCCGCCTCCCGAGCCGCCTCCAAGGCGCCTTCAACAGCGCCGGAAGCCTCGTCATGTGTTGCCCGGACCCGCTCCCCTGCCGATTGGTAGCGCTGTGCGGCCGCCGCGGCCGCACTCGCTAGACCGCTTCGGCCCTCGGGAATGTCCGCCGGGGCTGGCGCGTGGTCGAGGTTGGCTAAGGTGCCGTCCGGCGGTGGCAACAGACCGCACGCCGCAGCCAGCACACGGTCGATCTGGTCGACGTACCGCGCTGCGTCCATAGGGACAGAATAGGATCACCAGGTGCTTGGCCGGCCGCGGTGACGGCATTAAAGGGGACCGTCGTGTTGGCGGGCCTTCTTCAGATGCGCTGGCGTACTAGCGACGGGGGGAATCTGATGGGACGTGCCCTGGCGAGTCTCGGCTTGGTTGTTTTACTGGTCGCTGGCTGCGGCCACAGCGGAACATCGCAATCTAGCGGCAGCCCCGCTGTTCTGACAGCCACCACCGCCGCCGCGCCGGCCTACCGCATCCTGCCCAAGGAGGAACTCGCCAAGGCCCTCCTGGACCTGCAGGACCTCCCCCCGGGCTACAGCCAAGACCCACCCGCCGCCGAGGGTCCGTCGAAGACGTTCTGCGACTACCCACCGCCTTTCGAGGAGAGCGTCCGCGTTCGTCGCGACTTCACCAAAGGCGGCGGCATGTCCGCCGAGTACCTCAGCCTGGGGCTGCGCCAGTACGCCAACGCCGATCAAGCCAAGGCATCCTTCGACGCATTAGCCAATGCCCTCAAGACCTGTACCGGCGAGACCTACAACGGGGTCCAAAGCACGTACGCCCCCATGTCCGCACCCAAAGTCGGCGAAGGCTCCCTCGGGATCAAAATCACCGCCGGCGACACCGGCCTCCTCCAATTCTTCGCCGCCGTCGGGCCTGTCCTCATCAACACCGGCGGTGGCGGGTTGCTCAACGCAAACGCCAACGAAGTCATGAGTCTGCTAGAGGCCCAGGTCAACAAGTACCGGGCTGGCGCGCAGCAGCCCTAACGGCGCGCCCGCTAGTTCCCTGCCGCTTGCTGGTGAAGGGCCCCCAGGAACTGCGGGCAATACGCGCCGATCGCAGAACCGACCACCACCGCGGCCTGCTCTTTGGTGAACCCTTGGTTCGCGATCAAGGAGTTGGCCTCTAACGCGGGGTCGAACCTGATGGCCATGTCTTTGCACAGCGCCTGACCCAAGCCCAACAGCTGATCATTTCCGCCGCAACCCGGCAGCGAGGCGCAACTGACCCCGCGGTTCCCCAACGACGTCAGATAGATCTGGTCCTGCGTGTCATCAGCATGAGCCGGTGGTGCGACCAACAGGCCGACAACCACAGCCGACGCAACAATCAACGATCTCCCCCGGTACATGGGCGGCAGCTTAGCCAGCCAACCCGACACTTGCAGCCCAAACAGGACCAGTCGTTCGCAGCGGTGTAAAGGAGCAGGGACCGCCTACCCCAGTCATCCGGAATCAACGGACCGCGACGCCGCTGGGCGTTGCTCTTCAACAGCTTCCCTTAGGGGGGGAAGCTGCTCGCCCGCATTGCTGCTGGGCTGAACCCTGAACCGAAACCTGCGTCGCGACTCGGCTCTATGGTTGGTCGGGTGCGCTGGTATTCCTGCCCCGACAACCAACCTTTGCAACTGCGGCAAACCCCCCGGCCAATGTCGCGGAACGCCAACAGCGATCCCGAACAAGTCCGACTGCGCGCATACGTCGCCGACACCACAGAACTCGTTGCGGCCGTTCGGATTTCGGACCGACCATGGGCCCTGCGAATCGACGTCGGGACGCCACACTCCCGGGATCTATTGTCCGACGTGGCGGACCTGGACAACTACGCACACCCCATCGCCAGCGAACTCAAGAATCCCTACCTCGTCTCGGTGTGGGCTACCAAACAGCGCGACGCCCAGCAGCGCTCGTATGTCCGAATTGCCGATGCCCGGGTGGCATCTCCACCAGAACAGGTGCTCATGGTGAGAACCACTGCATCGGTGGAAAAAAACGCGTTCAAAGATGAAATCAAAGCCGCCGTCTATGAGGCGGGTGCGCAGATGCTTCCCGACGGCGTACCCGTCAGACTGGAACTGTCCTTCGTCATCGGCAATCGGGGCTGGCTACCGCTGTGGAAACCGACGATTGACGCGCTCGATCCGCTACTGGGCCGCACCTATCCGGACAATCCCTACCACCCGCTCGACGGCCGAATCGTCGAGCTCGGAATGCACATGGAATCTGATCCATCTCTCGGGTACGACGTGCTGATCGGCATCGCCCCCTCACCGTGGCAAGCATTCGACCGAACTGGACGCCGTCGCGTGTTCGGGCAGCGAGTGACTTGCCCACGGTGTCGAGCAACGCCCGGACAGGAGTGCCCCACCTCCTACGGCGACAATCATCCCGAGCGTATGGCCGCGTTCGACCGCTCCCGGGACGTCGCTCATGCGATGGGACTCGGCGACACCGCTACCGACACTTGGCCCGACGAAGCTCTGGTCGCCTTCTACGGCGAATGGCCCACCAGCCGCGCATGGGACACCGGTGGTCAGAAGCGAGCACCAAAGATCGGCCCCGATTGGACCCTCTAGAAGACAAGAAGAAGAGCAGCAGCCACCTGTAGGTTCCGCTTTTCGGTGGCGAAGGCGCTGCTTGCTGAGCTGCGCGTTGGCGGCTTTTCCGCCGAAGATGGCGAGACAGTTTTTCCGCTTTTCGTGGCGAATCCGAGAACCGTACGGTTGTGCGGGAAAAAGAGCCGATGCGTTGTTCCGCTTGGGGTATTGGCCCTCACGTTGCTGCCAGCAGACTCACACGAAGTCAGCGCAGAGTGAGCCACAGCAGGCCGACGCCGCCGACTGCGAGGCAGTAGATCGCAAATGGTGTCAGCGTTCGGGTTTCGAAGTAGCGAGTCAGGAAGCGGACCGAGAGGTAGGCAGTGACGAATGATGCGATGCTGCCGGCGAGTACCTGGCCGTGGATGCCGGTTCCGAGTGGCCCGAAGAGATCGGGCACTTTGAAGAGACCGGCGGCGAGGATGATCGGGGTGGCGAGCAGAAAGGAGAATCGTGCTGCTTCCTCGTGGGAGAGGCCTCGCAGTAGGCCAGCGACCATGGTGATGCCGGACCGACTGATGCCGGGTAGTAGGGCGAGGATCTGAGCGCACCCGATCAGCACGCCTTGCTTGATCGTCTGGTCGGCGAGTTGGTCGTCCACTGGGTTACCGACGGTGGAAGGGTGCCCCGCTGGCTGAGAGGCGTTGGTCGGCAGAGGATTCGCCGGGGCTGGCGCTGTTCGTCGCTGTCGTTCTCCGAGCAGGAGCAGGGCTCCGTTGACCATGAGGAAGGCCGCGGCGGGGATGGGTTTTCCGAGGGTTGTCCGGAAGAGGTGTTCGAGGGCGAGGCCGGAGAGGCCGACTGGGATCGTGGCGAGAACGATCAGCCATGCGAGCCGTTCGGGACGGGTGCTGATCCGCCGGTTTCTGATGGAGCTGAAGAAACCTCCGAGGATCACGAGCCAGTCTCGCCAGAAGAACATCAGCAGTGCGATGGCGGTGGCGACGTGCAACCCGACGATGAAGGCGAGGTAGGGAGATTCCGGTGTGGAGACGTTGAGGTCTTGGGCCCAGCGCCCTCCGACGAGGGCGGGGATCAGTACCGAGTGGCCGAGGCTGGAGACAGGGAAGAGTTCGGTGACCCCTTGGAAGAGGCCGACGATAACGGCTTCGACGTAGCTGAGGTGGGTGGTCACAACCTAAGGAGCCTTTCTTCGGGTGCGCTGTTGCGGGCCTCTGATGGGGCGCCGCCGAACTGCGACGTGTGCACGCAGTGCATACCCGAAGGCCCGCACGCGGGCGTGACCACCACGGTTCTGGCTGCGGGCCTGCGGCTGCAGGGGGACTAGCGGGTGCCGGGTGGCGCCGGGGTGGGGGCCGGTGCCGGGGAGGCCGTGCTGCTGGGATTCGGCGCCTTCGTCGCGGGTGTCGGTACGGCGGGCTGGGATTGGTCGGTCTGGTTGTTCTTCGATGCCGGTGCCTGGTCGGCCTCATCGGCCTCGTCGTCGTCCTTGGATGAGTCGGTCTTGATCGGCTGGCTGTTGGCAGCTTCGTGGTCGCGATGCCATTCGTACTCACCGCCGAGTGTCTTCCCGGCCACTACACCGGTCACGAAGATCCCCGCGCCGAGCAGTAACGCGGCCGCGGCGATACCGACCCACGTCCAGGGCCGGGAGAGGACGCTGCGCTTGCCCTCAGCTGCAGGAGGGTTGGGTGGCAGCGCCTCGGTAGGGGCCGACGTCCGCGGAATCTCGTTGGTGGCCTGCTCTGCGGTCGGTTCGGGGGTGTCCTGGGGTTCGGGGGTGTTGGTGTCCATATCGGTATTGGCTCCTCATTCGTTGTCTGTTTCGGTCGCGGGATGGTCCCTCTCCGGCGGCGGCCGGGGCCGCTAGGGCGCGGATTGCGCCGGACTGCGGTGCGGCCTGCACGGTGGCCGGTCGGGTGCTTGGTTGGATGACCGTTGATGGGACACGGTGTGGGGTTGGGGGCGGCGCGGTTCGGTCCGGTAGGCGTCGGGGTGGTTGGCCTGCTGGTTGTGGTGGCGGCGTTGGCGGTGTGGGTGGCCCGGCACCCGCCGCGCAGCGGCCGGCTGGAGCGCGTCGGCGATGTCCCGCTGGTCGGTCCGGTGCTGCGGGTGGTCGCGGTGCGCCTGGACGCCCTGGTGTCCCCGGTGCAGGCCTGGTTGGGGCTGCGTGGTGTCGCCGTCGTGGGATTGGTGGCGGGGCTGGTCGTGGTGGGCACTGCCGCGGTGGGGTTCACCGATCTGCTCGACGATGTGCTCGACGGTGAGGGCGTCGCGGCGTTCGATGAACCGGTCGCGGCGTGGCTGGCTGCCCATCGGGAGGTGTGGCTGACGAAAGTCCTGCTGGTCGTGACCCGGATGGGTGAGGTTGACGCGCAGGCGGTGTGGCTGACGCTGGTGTGTGTGGTGGCTGCGGTGCAGGCGCGGTCGTGGCTGCCGGTGTTGGTCGGGCTGGCCGGTGGCGGAGGTATCGGGTTGGTGATCGTGGTCGCCAAGCATCTGGTCGGCCGGCCGCGTCCGGGCTTGCCGTTCGCCGTGATTCCCACGCCCGGGTTCTCCTTTCCGTCCGGGCACGCCACCGGCGCCGCAGCGATCGGGGTCCTGGGGGCGTGGATGTTGTGCCGGTGGGTGATTCGCCGGTGGGCGGTCCAGGTGGCGGTGTGGGCGGCGACGGTGACCGCGATCGGCTTGATCGGCTTTTCCCGCCCGTATCTGGGGGTGCATTTTCTGACCGATGTGCTGGCCGGTTGGCTGCTCGGAGCGGGTTGGGCTGCGGCGGTGATCCTGGCCGCGTCGTGGTGGTCGCGGGCCCAACCGGCGCCGCGACAGGGTGTTCCGAGTTCCGTCAGCGCGGACTGATCCTGGCTGCGCAGTTGAAGCGGTCGTCCCGGCAGCGCTGGCGGAAGCCGAACGTGTCAGCGCCTCAATGGTTCTGGTTCGCACAGTCTTATTCAGCGCAGGGCGCTGTTCAGGGCGTTCAGTGCCTGTTGTTCGGTCGCCGGGTCTGGGTTGGATGCCCGTACCGCTTTGAGGGCGGCGTCGATCTTGCCGTCCAGGTAGGTCCAGGCGGCGCCGTCTAGGGGCCGGAGCCGGTCTTCGGCGTCGTCCCACGCCGTTTCCAGGTCGGTGATCCGCGCTGTTGCGCCGGCCTGGTCACCGGATGACACCTTGGCCGTGGTGTCGGTGACGATGATGCGGAACTGGTCGAGGTCAGCAGCTGGGAACGCGGCGGTGACCTGGCCGGCGGGCAGTGCGGCCACCGCGGGCGCCGAAGGGCCCTCGGCTTCCAGCGCCGGTGAACTGCCGTGCGGTTGCGCGCCCGCCCACGTCAGCAGCCCGGCCGTGGCTGCGGCCAGCACCGCGTAGTAGCCGAGCATGACTCGTTCGCGGCCAGCATGTCGTGCGGCGACAGGCGCGGCGGTGGTGTCCGGGTTGTCGATGACGTCGCGGCGGGTGACGGTCAGGTAGATCACCGTGGCCAGGATGGCCGCCAGGAACACCACGCTGGTGCCGGCGGTTCCCAGTCCGACGCCGCCCTCGGCGCGGGTACGGGCCAGCCAGTCACCGAGGTTGGCGCCTAGCGGGCGGGTCAGGATGTAGGCCAGCCAGAACGAGAGCACCGGGTTGGCGCCGAGTCGCCAGCCCACCGCGATCGCGGCGATCAGGCCGGCGGGCAGCAGCACGGCCACCCCGGGCTGCCAGCCGGTCAACTCCAGGGTCCAGTCCCCGAGTGCGGTGCCCAGTGCGAAGGTGACCAGGACGGCCAGCCAGTAGAAGCCTTCCCGCGGGGTCGTGATGATGCTGTGGATCGACAGGGTGCGTTCCCGCGCCCACCAGATCCCGAACACCACCGCGAGGAGCCCGGCGAACACCGCGCTGCTCACCGCCAGCGGAACGCGCAGGGAGTCGGTGAGGATGTCGGTGTACAGGGTGCCGGTGACGCTGAGCACCACCACGGTCAGCCAGTACACGAACGGCACATAGCGCGACAGGCTCATCTGCCAGACCAGCACGCCGACGAGCACGGCGGTGAAGATCGCCGTCGTCGTCAGCAGGCCCAGCCCCAGGGTCTCGTTGACCCAGTCGGCGAAGCTCTCCCCGACCGTCGTGCACAGGATCTTGATCACCCAGAACCAGACGGTGACCTCGGGGACCTTGCTCAGCATTCGGCGACTCAGTATCACTCGGCCAGCCTGGCCACGCGGCGCTGAGGAAACGCTGAGGGCCGGGGCTCGGCTCAGCGTTTTCACAGTGCGCACCCCGCAGCGTGGGGTCAGCGTCACCGATCCCGGTGGCGTGTATCAGGAAGGAAATCCCATGTCAGCACGAAGAAAGATCGCCACCGTGATCGCAGGCGCCACGGTCGCACTCGGGGCGGCCGGCGCGGTAGCGCTGGTTCACCCGATCCAGGTCCCGCACATCTCCTTCGGCGCCGAGCAGCCCGCCCCAGCCCCCGCGGCCGGCGGTGTTTCAGAGGCGCCCGAGGCCCCGGAAGCCCCCGGCGTCGCCGACGTGCCCGAGCCCGGTGACACACCGGATGCCGGCGACTAACCCGACGCTGCCTACCCTCGGGGCTGGGGACGACACGCGCGTTGTCCCCAGCCCCGAAGGCCGCCACGACAAGGAGTCCACCGCTGTGAGAGTGCTTGTCGTCGAGGACGAGGCGCGGCTGGCCAAGACCCTGAAAGTGGGGCTGGCGGCAGAGGGCTTCGTCGTCGTCACCGCCGACAACGGCACCGACGGGCTGTGGCTGGCCACCGAGGACCAGTTCGATGTCGTTGTCCTCGACATCATGCTGCCCGGTTTGAGCGGCTACGAGGTACTGCGCCGCATGCGGGCTGCATCCGTGTGGACCCCGGTGCTGATGCTGACCGCCAAGGACGGCGACTACGAGCAGGCCGACGCCTTCGACCTCGGCGCCGATGACTACCTGACCAAACCGTTCTCATTCATCGTCCTGACCGCCAGACTGCGAGCCCTGCTGCGCCGCGGGGCACCTGAGCGCCCCGCGATCCTCGCCGCCGGCGATCTGTCCCTGGACCCGGCACGACGGTCGGTGCACCGCGGCGAGGTCCCGATCACACTGACCCCCCGCGAGTTCGGGCTCCTGGAATACCTGATGCGCAACCACGACATCGCCGTCACCAAAACGCAAATCCTGCAACATGTTTGGGACGCCCACTACGCCGGCCCCGACAACGTCGTCGAGGTTTACATGGGGTATCTGCGCCGCAAGATCGACACCCCGTTCGGCACGAACACCATCGAAACAGTGCGCGGGGTCGGCTACCGGCTCAGCTCTGAGTCCCGCAGATAGACCGTTATGACCGTCCCCCCGCCGGGGCGGTCACCGACAGTCACCCGGCCCTGATGGGCGGCCACGATCTCGGCGACGATCGCCAACCCCAGCCCGCTGCCGCCCGCGGCGCGCGATCGGTCGGTGTCCAGGCGCACGAACCGCTCGAAGACCCGGTCGCGATCCGCCGGCGCAATTCCCGGCCCATCATCGGCGACCGACATACATCCCGAACCGTCCTGAACCCATACCGCGATCTCAACGGTTGAACGGGCATGGCGCACAGCGTTGTCCACCAGATTGCGCAACACCCGGCCCAACGCCGACCGATCCCCGACCACCTGCGCCGGCGACAGATCAGCCCGCACTGCCGGCACGCCGTCCCGCTCCAGACGGGCCACCTCG
>WBZP01005426.1_pt1 | contig 12977 bp, 9 predicted proteins | sample 5204301 | NCBI WGS metagenome assembly WBZP01 (sample SAMN12412401, study PRJNA552823) | activated sludge metagenome | isolation source: activated sludge from nitrification reactor of wastewater treatment plant... | place: USA: Pennsylvania | collected 2017
GGTCTCGATGAACTCACGCTCGTGCAGGCCGGTGCGTTCCTCGCGCCACCCTTCCCCCTTTCCGATCTCCTGCATCACGTTCACCAGGTTCTTCTTCACCCAGGGTGTCGTGCGGTCCCACTGGATGTTCGCGAGGCCGTGGTTCAGGTGCACGGGCCGCGGCTTGCCGTCCAGCCCGAGGCGTGCCCAGTCCCACATCTTGAACGTGAAGATGTACGGTGTGGCGCTGATCTCCAGCACCATGGAATTCGCGCCCGAGCAGTGCACCGTGCCCGCGGGGATCAGGAAGTGGTCGTGCTTCTTCGCGGGCCAGCGGTTCGCGTACTTCTCCGCATCGAAGATGATCGCGCCTTCCTGTGCCTTCTTCAGGTCGTGCGCCATCGCGTCTTTGTCGACGCCCTCTTTGAGTCCGAGATACACCGTGGCATCCGGACCGGCTTCGAGCAGATAGTAGCTCTCGTCCTGTGTGTAGTGCATCCCGAACTGCTGCTGGATGTATTCCGTGAGCGGGTGCACCTGGAACGACAGGTTGCCGCCGGCCATGGTGTCCAGAAAGTCGAAGCGGATCGGGAATTCGTCGCCGAAGCGACCGTGCACCGCATCGCCGAGCAGCTTCCGCGGCTGATCGAACACCAGATCGATCGACGGCAGCTCGATCACCGCACCACCGATGCCGAGGAGCAGGCTGTTCTCTTCCGGCACGCAGTCGAAGCACCAGCCATAGTTCTTCGCCGATCGGTCGAGGTTGCAGAACTCCTTCATCCACTGTCCGCCCCACGGGGCGGGATCGAAGAACGGCACCACACGGAACGGACGCGTCACGGCGTGGCGGAGTCCGCGCCGCATGGCTTCGCCATCGGCGAGCTTCGGTTCGTTGGCAATGTGCGTGTCCAGCACGTAGTCCCACTGCGCCATGAGCGGACGTTTCCAGCGATCGCACACGCGCCAGTCCACGAAGAACGCGCGCTTGTACTGCATGCCGCCCGCGAGCGTGCGGTTCTCCACACCCAGGTTCGATGCTTCATTACGGCGATAGCGGAGCTGTGCTTCCCAGCGCGCGAGGTCCGCGTACACGAACAGATCGCCATCAGCGACCATGCGTGCGCCGCAACCGACGATGAGGACAAGGCCATCCTTCACGCCGGCGACCTTCTGCTGCAACGTCTGCACGGCCGCAGGATCGAAGAACTGCGGGAGCGTGAGGTTGGTCAGATAGCCGAACACCGGATCACTGCCGCCCAGGAACGGCGCAACAAGACGGTCGATCGCCTCGGGAGGCAGCATCGCCTGACGCGCATCCACGGTGAGTGCAGGGGCCAGGCGCGCGCTCAGTTCGGTGAGCACCGCCGTTTCATCCACGCCCGTGTAGCACTCCACCACGAGGACGTGTTTGCCTGTGCCGCGCACGGCAACGGCGGCGCGAAGCTGTTGGGCGATCGCGTCCCAGCCGGTCCAGCTCAGGCCTTCGCTCGAGGGCACATCGATACGCGGAAAATTGTCGTAGCCGGTCGTTCGCATGCTCACCATCACTGTGGGAACTGATCCTGAAGAAGCCACTCGCCCGCCACCAGCGCCGCGGTATCGCCGAGCGCCGTCGGAACGATCGTCACCTTCCCCCACGGCGTGTTCGCGTGGCGGTCCACGTAGGAACGCACGGCCGGGAGGATCACCTCGGCACTCGCCATGATGCCGCCGCCGATCACGAACAGTTCGGGGTCGTATACATGGATCAGACTCACCACGAGCGAGGACCACACCTGCAGGCTGTGTTCGCGCACCGCAAGGGCGCATGCATCGCCCGCCGCGGCGTTGCGGAACACCGCCGCAAAATCCAATAACTCTTCGCGAGCCAGCGCGCTGCCGGGGAAGGCCGGATGCGCGCGGGCGACGGCCGCGAGCACTTTGGACGACGCCTCGGATTCCGCGCAGCCGATGCTGCCGCAGGGACACGGCGTACCGCCGTACTTCACCGTGATATGCCCGCCGAGGATCCCGGCCTGGCCGTGCACGCCGCGGACGAGGCGGCCTTCCAGCACCGCCGCAACACCGAGGCCCGTGCCCAGCGTGATCATCACCATGTTGTCGCAGCCGCGTCCGGCCCCGACGCGCCATTCGCCGATGCAGGCCATGCGTGCATCGTTCTCGATCGCGAGCGGCTTGCCGAACTCCTCGCGCGCCCAGGCGCGCAGATCGAGCGTGGGCATATCGCGGAAGCGTCCGTATTCCGCCAGGATGCGGCCCGTCTTCACATCCACGATGCTGGGGACGGACATGCTGATCCCGCGGCAGCTCTCCAGCGGCACTTCGTTGGCGCGGCAGATCCCGCGCAGCGCGGCGGCGAGGTCCGGCAGGCGCACGGCGAGCGGCCCTTCGGAGTGCGACAGGATGCTGTCGTGCGCGAGCACCCGGCCATTCTCCACGATCCCGAATTTGATGCGGGTCGCCCCCGCGTCACAGACCAGTACCGGCATGCTTCAACCCTTCAGCCAGGAGTGCTCGATCTCTTCGAGCGTGCGTCCCTTCGTCTCGGGCACCTTGAAGATCGTGAAGATCAGTCCCGCGAGCGCGCAGACGCCATAGATATAGAACGTGTTCGCCGGACCGATCCCCTCCACGAGCATGGGGAAGGTCTGCGACACGATGAAGTCCGCGCCCCAGATGAACAGAACGGCGATGCCCATCGCCTGTCCGCGCAGGCGGGTGGGGAAGATCTCGGAGATGATCACCCACGTGACCGCGCCCGTGGACGCCGCGAAGCCGATCAGGAACAGGATGATGGCGCCGAGGAGGACGTACGGGTTGCCCTGTATATGATAGAGCGTGCCCACGGTGGCGAGTGCGGCCACCTGGACGGCGACGCCGGCGATGAGCAGGGTCTTGCGGCCGATCTTGTCGATGAGCGCGATCGCGGCGAACGTGGAGATCACGTTCACGCAGCCGAGGATCACGGTGCTGACGAACGCCTGGTCCGCGCCGGCGCCGGCGGATTTGAAGATCTCGGGGCCGTAGTACAGGATCGCGTTGATGCCGCCGAACTGGCTGAAGATCGCGAGCATGATGCCGATCATCATCGCGGTGCCGAAACCGCCGCGGAAGAGTTCGGACACCTTGCCGGTCTCCTCGCCGAGTGCCTGAGCGATCTGGGTGAGTTCGCGTTGTGCCGCTTCCTTACCGCCGATGCGGGTAAGCGTGGCTTCCGCTTCCGCGCGGCGTCCCTGTTTCATGAGCCAGCGGGGACTTTCCGGGAGGGGGAGGAGCATGAGGCCGAAGATCACCGAGGGGACCACGAGGACGCCGAGCATCCAGCGCCAACCGTATGCGGTGTTCCAGGATTCGGTGATGCCGTTCAGGGTCACATCCGGTTGCGCGGCGCCGTGTTGCTGGATCAGCATGTTCACGAAGAACGAGACCAGGATGCCGACCACGATCGCGAGCTGGTAGAGCGACACGAGCCGTCCGCGTGATCTCTCGGGCGAGATCTCCGCGATATAGAGCGGCGAGAGCACCGACACGGCGCCGATCGCGAGTCCGCCGAGGAGGCGGCTCCAGGTATAGAGCGTCAGGTCGGACGCCAGGCCCGAGCCGATGCCGGAGAGGGCGAACACCGCGGCACAGACGAACAGCATCGGCTTGCGGCCGAAGCGGTCGCCGAGCGGTCCACCTGCCGTGGCGCCCACCATGCAGCCGATGAGGAGGCTGGAGGCCGCCCAGCCGGTCATATCGGCGGCGAGGTGAAAGTGCTCCTTCAGGAATCCGATGGCGCCGGAGATGACGGCGGTATCGTAGCCGAAGAGGAGCCCACCGAGGGCGCCGCTGCCGGCGATGAGGGCAAGATAGGATGCCGAACCGCGGTCTGTGGTTGTCGTGGCCATGGGACTGTTTCCGGAGTTGGGAATGAGGACAGTTACGGAATATCCCGCGAAATCGTTCAAAAAGCAACCAATTGCTATGAGAACAGGAAAAGAAGAGTGGGTGTGAAATCTGTGATATGTGGGGGAAAACGGAGGTATGAACGAGGGGCTGGAGGATCAGCGCGCGTGGGTTCCGACGGTATCCACCGGGAACTCATACCTCGTGACGATACCATGGATCGCGCCGAAGAGCGTCCCGCCGATCGCTCCCAGGGTCCCGCCGCCGATCGCGGCGAAAGCCGGCCCTAGCCCGCTCATGTCTCCCCCGCCGGACTTCGTTGCTGAAGCGATGCCACCAGCAAGTGCCATCCCTCCGAGGCCTCCGCCAAGGAAGCCGAGAAAGGCACCATCTGTCCGATCGATCTTCTCGATGCACAACACCGTGGACGTCGGGACAACGAGGGACGCCTCCAGACTGTCGGCTTCGAGGCGAACCGAATCCTGAGCGATCGCGAGGACCGTGCCGGGAACCCGGCGCCCGTCCCGGAGGATCATGCGGACGTGTTTTCCCTGAAGGCGGTCGTGAAGATGCTGATAGGTCAGGGGCTTTCCCCTGCCGCCGGCAGGATCCTCACCCACCATCAAGGTCGATGTGCAGCCGGAGAGCAGCAGTGCCGCGACGGCTCCGCGGATGATGCTCGCTCGCCAGGTGTTTCGTCTCTTCATAGGGGATCAACGCTCCAGCTCGGATCACCGCCGCTGCGCCGAACGGACCATCTGCATGACCGTCGCGCCATTCTCGATCATCTCGAACGCCGGTGCCGCCGGCTGCCCGGACCGCGACGAGTGGTCACCAAAGCCGCCCCACCCGGTGACGATACCGGTCCGGCCAAAGGTGATGGTCCCCCGGCCGTCCGAACGCTCTTCATACGAGATCTCCGGCACGCCCTTCAGGTCGATCGACTTCAAACTCTTGCTGAACATCCCCGACAGGATCAGCGCCCGCTCGCTCGTCAGCCCGTACACCGTATCTTCCCGGGCGAGCATGTCGTACACGAACCGGCCGAAGATCAAGTACAACCCGGCCACGACGAACGCCATGCCGAAGATCAGCATTGGGAACGGTGCATCCGATTTCCATGCGGTGTATTCCCAAAAACAAGCGAACCCGCCCCACAGAAGGCTGAACGGGATCATGAACCTGTCCGACCGCTTCAAACGCATGCCCCCGAGTGGCGTACCGGACCACTGCAGGGTCTCACCCGGCTGAATATACTTGAGAAGCGCCTGCTGATCTTCGATATCCATACGGTCTCCCTCTGAAAAAGCGAATGCCTCCCATCCAGACATCAGATACGAGGCATATGCTGACCCATTATTTCCCCCGAGAGTTCGCTACAAAGATACTCCGGGGAGACGGCATTGTCAACGCGGATCCCGATCACCCATCACGATCTTACAGGGCAAACCCGATCATCGTGCGGATCAGGAATCCGTTCCCCGCCGTTGCCGGCAGATCGCGCAACGCACTGCTCGTGCGGTTGCTCGTCGTCCCCCGCAGGATCGCACCTCCTCCCACGGTGATGTTCCAGGGGGTACCTTCAATGGCGAGACTTGCCGTCGGTCCGACGAAGAGACGTGCGCCTCCTTCGGCCTCTTCATCATCCCAGAATCCCTCAAGGTCCTGTCCGACCGCTTCGATGCCGACCCGCACCATCCGGGAGAGATCGTACGAGAGACCCAACGTGAGCATGATGTCCACGCCATCCCGATCCGCGGCGAACGGTCTTTCGAGGAGGACATTCCCATACGTCATGAACGACGCGAATCGACGTCCGACCGAGCCACGGACCAGCAGGACATTCGTGCCGCTGTATTCGTGCCGCAGCCCTGCACCGGCGCGAAGATCGATCAGATGGTGCTCCGCGTTCAACACACGACCGAGGAGTTCCACGTGCTGCGACGTTCTGCTGGTGGCGTCGTGCAGCGCTATACCCAGATGCCCCAGCACCGTCCAATCGGGCGTGAGGTTGGCCTGAACCCCGACACACTGTTCCACCGCGTCACCGCCCAGCGGTTCGAATGTCTGTTTCCCATATGCCCCTGCATATTGAAGATAGACACCCACATGCTCCGCCGACGCTGGCGTGAACGTGAACAGGAATGGGCGGTCCTGTGCGCGTACGGAAGCGGCGGCCAGAAAGACCAGGCAAACCACGATGCTGCGAGACGTGACGTTCATGCGACCTTCCATGAATAGTGAGAAGAACGATCAGTGTGAGGTTACCGCACCAGGACCATCCTGCGCAACATGATCACGCGTGCTCCTGCTTCCGGCTGAACATCGAGACGATAGAAATATACACCGCTGGCAACGGACATGCCACTCCGGACGGCGGGCTCCCAGCGCACCGCATGCTCGCCCGGGCCCATCACGCCATGGGCGAGTGTTGCCACCTGGCGGCCCAGAAGGTCCAGCACCACGAGCGAGACCGTTGCCGCCGAGGGCAGGGAGAAGCGTATCGTGGTCGATGGATTGAACGGGTTCGGGTAGTTCTGCGCGAGGACCACTCTGTCCGGCACGTAGGCACCATCAGCATCCACGTCAGCAGCCGTCCCGGCCCAGCCTATGGAGTAGAGTCCGGTACTCATTGGACCGGACACGATGAATTGGGCGTGCGAGATGTCCTGATACTGATCCTCGGTGATGTCTGTCCACGTCGTGTCGGCGGTCGGACGGAAGAGAAGCCGGAGCGTGGCGTCGTTCTTTCCCCGTACCACGGATCCATACTGCAATGCCGCCGATGCGGTCACACTCCCCTGCTTCCAGAACCCCCACGACATGTCGGCGCGTTCCTGCACACCCGGGGGCAGCACATCCGTCACGACTGGCGGCCCCGTTGCACGCCCACGGGTATAGACGCCCATGGTGTTGGTGGCAGACAATGTCGAGACGGGGTTGAACTGCACCCCCGCACCGGTACCGCCGACATAGCCACCGGTCTGTGTCATGAACAGCGCACCATCGATCCCTACGGGTGCCGTCGAACGCACGCTCGCCGTCGGGGCAAGACCATGGTTTGTCGCCGGATTCGTGCCGGTCTCATCCACGATCGTGGTGCCGGGTGCCTGATCGAAGTGCCAGCAACTGACGAGTGCGGCGTACGACGGATGGGTGGGAACCACCTTCCTGAACATCCACCCGCGGATCTCATCGACCGTGAGTGCGGTCTTCCACAGGCGCAGTTCGTCGATCTGCCCGGTGAAGGGTGTGAACTCATTCGCATCACGGTACGCACCGATCACGCAATGGCTCGACCGGTCATACAGAATGTCGCCGGATTGAACACCGGACACCGCCACCTGCATCCCATTGACATACAGGCGCATCTGGGCGCCATCGTAGACCCCGGCGAGATGATACCACCGCCCCACCGCGGCCTGCGCGGGATCCTGCAGGTAGGTCATCAGCCCGTTCCCGTCATTCGCCCCCGTGCTTGCCAGTCCGAAGCTCAGGTGATTCAGGACGTTCCCCAGGACCCACCCCTTCTGCGTTCCGTTATTGTCCTCCACTGCACCAATATATCCGCCATAAAGGGGAAGAGCCTCCGGTCGCACCCAGAGTTCGACGGTCATCGCCCGCGCAGGGACAACGGCACTGTCGAGCGACGTGCCCACTTCCAGATAGGACGACCCTCCATCGAAGCGCAGGGCACGGTCGCCCGTGCCAGCCGAGAGGCGTGGATCCCGTACCACGAAGGACCGTTCCGCGGACCATTCGGACCAATCGAGATTCACATCCCGATATCGCACACGCCAGACATATCCCCCCGGTTGGAGCGCCAGCGCTTCGGTCAGTGTGCATCGGGTGAGATCGATGCCGGCATTCTTATCGATGGCCGCGAACGCCGGCGCGCCGGTATCGTAATAGACATTCTCCGCATCGCGCGTGATGTCGGCGACGAGGCCCGATCCGCTGCTGTACGTCCCGCCCGCGGTTCGCACCTGGAATTCGGAACTCCATTGCGGCCGTGAGGCCACATACGGGGATCCGGTCAGGACGATCGGCAGGTCGACACTGTCGGGCAGGTTCCCGCCGAGAGGCTTTTCCGGCTTCGCTTTACGTTTCCACGACGTGTAGGAGTCGATCAGCGTATTGGGGAGAACGACCCCCGCGCTGGTGACATCCTGGCTCCCGAGACTGTACGCGCGAAAGGTGTACGACCCGGCAGCAAGGTCCACGTCCACCAGGGCATACCCGTGATGGTCGTGCGAACGGCTGACCACGGCATAGTCGGTCTGGTTGGCATACGCCCGCCAACGGTCCAAGGCACCACCACCGCCACCGAAGATGAGCGTATGCACCGCAGCGTCCTTCATGGCGCCGCGCTCATAGGCATGGGTGTGACCCGCGCAGTGCAACGTGGCCTTGCTGTACTTTGCGAGGGTTGGCAGAATACGTGTTTCGGTGTATGGCGTGTTGCCGTCAGGCCACACTTCGCTGAGGGCAGGATGGTGACCGTAGGAGAAGATCCAGTCCACCTGATCGTCGTTCTCCGCTGCAGCACAGACGGAATCCAACCATGCGATCTGTGCATCGTCCCGGTACTTGCCATTCGTGTTGAGCGCAATGAACTGGAGGCGGCCATAGCGGAAGGCATAGTACCGGTCTCCCTGCGGTCCGCCGAACTCCCCATACCGCATGTACCGATAGTAATACTCGCTCTCCCCTTCATGGTTCCCGATGCTGACCATGAACGGTACGCGGGCGGAGACCGGCGCCATGATCCCGAAATACTGGGTCTGATACAAGGGCAGCGCCGAACCTGAAGAGAGAATGTCGCCGCTGTGCACCACCAACCCGATCGCCCGTGTCAGGTCACCGCCCCACAACCGTCCGATCATCGCCCGCATCGAATCCACGACCACCGACGATTGTGAAGGGAAGTCCTGCGAATCACTGATGATCGCGAACCGAATGTGTCCGGATGCGCTCGCCGGTGACGGAGCCGTGATGAACGTGAAGAGTGCGCTGCTGTCGGCGTCATCCACACATCGGTAGGTGTACACGGTCCCGGGGGCAAGCCCGCTGATCGTCACATCGTGCCACACGACACCCTGGGCGAGTTGATCCACGACGCCGGTCACGGTGTGGTCCGTCACCCCCACACCATAGCGGACCACCGGGGTCGCGAGTGACGTCGATTGCCAGCAGACGTGGATAGAGCTCGCTGTCGGAGTTTGCAGGTATGGCGCGATACCGGCGTGGGCAACCGGACCACACAGCAGGAGCGCGGTTGACAAGGAACGGAGGAGACGATAGGGCGAATCATGACGCAGGGTCATCGGGACACGACACCTTTCCATGGGAAGGGGAATGAAGGACTACCGCAGGGAGTTGAAAGCCGCATCGAGGATCGACAGGGCTTCGTCGATCTCGGAACGGGTGATCGTCAGTGGGGGCATCAAGGTAAGAACGGACCCTGCAGAGACCTTGAAACTCAGCCCCCGTTCGAGCGCTACATACAGGACGCGTTCCGCGACCTCGTGGGCGGGGATCCGGTCAACGATACCCACCTCTGCGGCGACGGCAAGTCCGACGGAACGGACCTCGGTAAGGGCAGGGTGGCGCTGTCGGAGTTCCTCCAGCCCCTCGTGCAACATCCTGCCCATCGTCACGGCCCGCTCCAGAAGCCCTTCACTCTCCACCACGCGGATCGTCGCAAGTGCCGCTGCTGCCGCGAGCGGGTTCTTCTCATGGGTGTAGTGCCCGAGCGATGTCGGGTATGACCGGTCCAGATCCTCACGCGCGATCACGGCCGCCAGCGGCACGATGCCACCCGCCAACCCTTTGCCAACGCAGAGGATATCCGGGACAACACCGAACCGTTCGGTGGCGTAGAATGCACCGGTCCTTCCGAGACACACGGGGATCTCGTCAAAGATCAGCAGGACACCGTGACGGTCGCAGATCTCACGCACACCCCGCCAGAACACCGGGTGGGGCACATGGACGGTGGTGTAGCGGAACGGTTCGGCGACCACCGCACCGATGTTGCCGGTGGACACGATGATCTCCTCGATCGCATCCACAAGGCGGCGCGCTCTGACGGGTGCGTCAGCATCACCGGGATCATGCCCGGGCGGGGGGAGCAGGTGTCCGCCCGGCAGGAGCGGTCCCATCCCCTCGCGGAAGTGGTCCTCCCCGCCGACACTGATCGCATCCAGGGAAGCGCCATGGAAGGATTCCCGGAAACTGATCGTTCCGAATTTGCCGGTGCTCAATCGTGCGATCTTGAGCGCGATACCGATCGCCAGCGATCCTCCGGGAGCAAAGAGCACTTTGCGCAACCTCCCGGGGGCACGCTCTGCCAGGGCTTGCGCCAGCAGGATCGCAGGAGGATTGGTGAACCGGCGCGGAGAGAAGACCAGCGTATCGAGTTGATCCCGTACCGCCTGGATCACCGAAGGATGCGCATGGCCGATCTGATGGACATTATTCCCATGAAAATCGAGATACGACCGTCCGCGCAGCGATGTGATACGGCTCCCGGAGGAAGAGGCCAGCACATCCAGGCATGGGGTCGAGAGCGGCTGATGGAAAAAATACTGTTCGTCCATTTCCAGCCAACGGACGGTCTCAGGGTCACTGAGCCCGGACCGCCAGAGGTCCCTGCGCCCCGAGGAGTTGATATCACCTTCCGTCCGGTCGATCCGTGCCGTCATGGGCGTTCACCCTGCGCCATGCGCGCCTCGATCTTCGCGATCAGGGCCGGCAGGTCGCGCACCGTGGGGATCACGTAATGTGCCCCGGCCTCCGTGAGCGAGCGCGCAAGCGCACCGGTGCGAACGTGCAGGTCATCCGCGTCGAGTGAGTCCACCTCGGCTTCCGTCAGACCCAGATCGGATCCGGTGTCCGTGACACCCACGGTCCACATCCCGGCGTTCCGTCCTTCCGCCACATCGGGGAGGGTGTCGCCGATCTTGAGGCAACGGTCCGGTGGGTAGACGCCGAGTGTCTCCATGGCCTTGAACGCCATCCATGGGTGGGGGCGTCCGGCGATGACATCGTCCGCGCAGATGATCGCATCGACGTACAGGCCCTGGGCCTCCACGCGGGGAACGACCTCCTGCATCATGGCGCGCACATAGCCCGTGGTCGACCCGATCTTCACCCCCTGTGCACGCAGTCCGTTGACCACATCGATCGCACCGGGGATCACGGCGCAATGGTCCTTCAGCACGGAGATCTGCGCACCGGTGAAGACGGCATACAGTTCCTCCACATCGTTCTCGCCGATCATGGTACCATGCCGCCGGTGCCAGCGGTCCTGCACCTCCCTCATGGCAGCGATCGCGCGCAGGTGGTCCTTCTTCGGTAATCCCATCGGCTCTCTCGCCTCAGCGGTCGTGAGCGGCACTCCCGCCCGGTCGAAGACATCCTGGAACGCCACGACCGGACCGAAGCAGCCATGGTCCACGATCGTGCCCGCCCAATCGAAAATGACCGCCGCGATCCCCTCACTCCGGTGTCCATTGTTGCCCATCACGCCACCTCCTTCTGTCCCATGCCCAGATCGTCAAGGACCTCCTGGATCGCGGAGAGCAGGGCGCGCACATCCGCAGGGAAGATCCGGCCGATATTCCCGATCCGGAAGCAATCCACGGCCGAGAGTTTCCCCGGATAGATCACGTGACCGCGGTCGGACAACATCTCGTAGAACCGCTCGAAGGCAAAGCGGGGATGCACCGGGTACAAGAATGACGTGATGAAGTGCCCCTGCAACAGCGCAGGGACATACTCCCGGAAGCCGAGACGTCGCATCCCTTCACGCAGGACACGATTGTTCTCGCGATAGCGTGTCTCGCGTGCCATGACGCCACCCTCTTCCGTCAATTCTTCCAACGCCCGGGCAAACGCCATCATCACCTGGAGTGGAGGCGTGAAGCGGAACTGGCCATTGGCTTCGAGTCCCTCCCATTGTGCATACAGGTCGAGGCTCACACTGCGCGCATTCCCTTTCAACGACGCGAGCAGTGCGCGTTTGATGATGACGAAAGCGAAACCGGGGACCCCTTCGATACATTTGTTCGAAGAGGACACCAGGGCATCGATATGCATCTCCCGCGGGATCATGCGGATGCCGCCGAAACTGCTCATGGCATCGACAAGGAGGATCTTCTTACGTTCGCGGGCCAGGATCCCGTAGGACGCGACGGGATTCATGATGCCGGTGGTGGTCTCGTGGTGCACCGCCGCGATCACGGACACCCCGGGCTCCGCATCCAACGCGCGTGCGAGTTCGTATGGTTCCACCTGCTGATCCTCGGGTCGCTCCACCGTGACGACGTCGATGCCTGCGGTCTTTGCGATCTGCACGATCCGCCGGCCATACGCCCCGTTCACGGCGACAAGGATCTTTCCGCCGCGAGGAACGATCGAGGTGAGTGCTGCTTCGACGCCAAAGGTGCCGCTTCCCTGCATCAGCACCGCGTCGTATGCTTCCTCGCTGTCCTGTGCCAGGAGGAGGAGCTCCTTCCGGATCCGGCGGACCAGACCGATGAATTCCGCATCCCGCGAACCCAGGTCGCGGAGCATTGCCTGCTTCACGGTCATGCTCGTGGTGAGTGGCCCCGGAGTGAACAGCACCTTGTCCCTTGATTGTGGTATTCTCTGCATGGTCCTTCTCTGGTGGTGGATCGTCTTGTCAGGCTTGTTCTATCGCGGGGATGGCGACGGGATCATGCACGCCTCCCCCCAGCGATCGCCCGAAATATAACGCGGATATGATGGTGAGGGCGATCCCGACAGCAGCGACGGCATATCCGCTGTCGATGAAGAAGGTCACCCAGCTGATGCGGACAACAAGGAAATTTTTCACGAGCAAGACGCCGACGCTGGCAAGGTAGCCGAACGCGTCAGCGACATAGATCAGGAACCCTGCGTTCGCCTCATGCTTGTACGCGGCAATGAGCCGGTCGAAAAGGATGCAATTGAACGGGACATAGCCCATATAGAGGCCGGTGCCCGCCGCAATGGACCAGACCACGGGACCGATCCAGCCCGCATCGAACGCCGCGGTGGCACCACCAAGCAGGAGAAATCCTACGCCGATCACGAGGTGG
>WBZP01005427.1_pt1 | contig 12976 bp, 4 predicted proteins | sample 5204301 | NCBI WGS metagenome assembly WBZP01 (sample SAMN12412401, study PRJNA552823) | activated sludge metagenome | isolation source: activated sludge from nitrification reactor of wastewater treatment plant... | place: USA: Pennsylvania | collected 2017
GAAAATGTGGGGTGATGTTGACGGGAATGTAATCAGCTACTCATATATACCTCAATTTACAGAATACCACATGATGAAACCGATCCAGGTAAACAAGAAGAAGAAACATCTTTGCGGTTATGTGATGCTTTTGAAGAAAGTGAAATAATAATCCTGTTTAATAATATTAGTACGGCTGTCTCCGATGAGGCGGCATTTTTTAATTTGGGGAAACCCGTGAATTTATTTCAGAAAAGCATTTTAAAAAGAGCAGATCAGAGAATAACGGGTTTTGCTATTTTGGATAACTATGTTATTACCCGTTTTAAAAAGCACGGTATAATTTCCCCAAGATCAATAAATACAATCATTGCCTTTATAAGAGCTTTGGAAGGTGTTTCTCCCTGTTATTAACAATCACCATATATTGAAGGTAAAGGGTATCATTGCTACTGGTAAGCCTGCAGGATATCTTATGAGATGAATCAATAAAACTCCCGCATAAGCGGCAAAATAACAATGGCACAAGTGCCCGGTATTTATTTCTACTAAAAAGTAACCCGCCAATAATTTCAACAACAGCTCAAACAGAAACAGCCAGGCATTTTCAACAAATGCAGCAATTCATGTAACCATAGTGGCAGACAAATTTCTGGAACTGGTATGTAATTAAAGGATATATTTAAACCCGGATTAATAAACATAAGGCCAGATTGTATACTATCTTCCTGCAATATTCTTTACATCAAAATGCTCAGTTATGATTCTTTCAAAATGTTTGATAGATCATTTTACTGCGATAATGAAATCCTTAACTGGATACCTGCCCTAGTATTGGTGGTTGGCGCACTGGAAGAAATATATGGTATCACTTTCCGGCGGTCGTAATAAAATTTGATATTTATCCGGTTGTTGAGGAAATAGTCAATAGTCGGACTAATGGTTATTTCCTTGCTGCCGCCGGTAGCAAAATTATTATCCTGGTCGAGCCTGCTGTTTGCCGTTACGTTATCCCTGATGCGGTAATCGATACGGAAATTGATCTCATTTTCCAGTTTGGTGGAACTGGCATTTTTTGAACTCAGGAATTTGGGCCATTTTAAACCAAATGGCATGGGAAGGCCGCGTTTCCTGTAACCTGCGCCAATAATGAATTCGGTGCTCCTCACTTCACTGAGCTGGTAGTCGTACAGGCTTAAGCTCAACTGCCTGGTTTTTGTATACTCAAATTTTGCCTGCATCTGGTTTACAAACATCATATCTATACCAACCAGGGGAGAAAACTGTTCCTGTATGGAAACATTGGGTACCAGGAAGTATGGAATAAAATTCTTAGAAATGGTATCATAGAAAGACGGATACCCGAACTTGGACACATCCTGGTAAAGCAATGCGGATGTAAACCCGTTCATGCTCAGGTTACCGTTGTACCCGTGAGACAGTGTTACATTGGTAAACAGCTTATCCAGCGGTTTCACTTTGCTTAATCCGTTATAATCAACTTTCCAGTTTGGTTTGGGCAAAATGTCTTTGAACGGATTTGATTTTGTATTCGGATTATTCTGTTTAATAAGCGCCACACTGTTTGGATCCTGCCCGGTATATGCTGCAATGAATGATGGTATCAGCACATCAACTGCATATTTTCCATAACCATAATAATAGCCGTCTGCTCCCTGCGTCTGGCTATACGGGTTTGCTGTACCAAGACGTTTGGAAAGTATGATGCGGTTATTTTCAAAAGTCTTGAATGTTTGTGAAACCCTGTTAGGGTCAAACTTTCCGAATAACGTCTTATAAGCGATATACGTAACATCAAAACCACCGCCTGTGTAAGGGTTCAGGTGCATGAACTGTTTGGGGTTATTACCTGCAAAGCTGGTATCTATATACCTGAAGGTTTCGCTGTAGTTCTTACTGAACGTTTTACTTAGGTTAACCGTTATCGTTAAGTCTCTTATAGGTTCTAACTGGGCCGATAAGGTTATCCGCTGGTCGTAATTCTGCTGGAATAAGGAGTTGAATGTGGTATCCCTGGTAATAACGCCAGCCCTGCCCTTCTTATTCAGCCAGTTGGTATCCGGTTGCATACCCAGGATGAAATCAAATCCGGGTTCGCTGCTCCTGAAATTCTGCCCGAAGAACTGGGTACTGTCTGCATACCCGGGTAAACGGGTATTTCCGGTTTCAGCAATGGATAGGTTAACCTGCTTCACACTGGTGAGGAGTTTACCAAACACTTTTACAACGCCGCTCACATAAGGCATAGCTGTTTTGTCAACTATCCTGCGCTTTTGTAAAATGCGCTTCCCGCTTTTTGTGGTTACAGAATCTTTTTTCCAGGTGATCCGGTTCTTCCATTTTTCCTTGTCCTCTTTATTGGATGGAAGGTCAAGTGCCTTCAGCCATTTAGATTTCTGGTACAACCTGGTGAAATCAAGTTGTACGGTTCCTTCTTTCTGCTGTCCGTTTTCCAGGAAATTACCCAGGTCTACCGCCAGCCTGGATGCCCCGATCCATTTGTAGGTTGCCTGGTATTTCACATTCATGGTCGTCCAGTCAAGCAGCGGCAATTTAGCCGTCGGCAATGTATACGACAGGTTAGCTGTCTGGTAGAAAAGGGTATTGCGGCCTCCTTTAAACAGGTTGTTCCACAACGAGTCTTTCTTAGGTTTGGTGTCTAACCTTCCTGCAGGTTCGTCTATGCGTGAATTGTTAGTGGCTGTATAATCAAAATTCAGGGAACGGGTGAAGTTCCAGCGCATGATATAGTCACGCTGGAAAGTAAAGAATTTATCATAGGTTTCCGGGATCGCATATTTGGAAGTACCTACGCTTCTTGGCCTGATGGCTCCGAACTGTCTGCTTAGGTCTGCCCGGAAACTCAGTTGAGAAGGCAGCAGGTTAAAATTGAAATCTTTCAGCAGGTCGAACCAGTGGTGTTTGGTTTTCTTAAAGATCTTCTTGAACGGTTCAATATATTTCGGCTGAGGTGCATAATTATACCCTAATGCACCACGGTGACGCGTAACCTCATTATTTTCAATAAGCGGGTTATGGCTGATGGTCTGTATATATGAATAGCTAATATCCACATTGGATATATCGTAAATGCGTGACTTTGACCCGTTCGTCTTGTTTTTCTTAACATTGGTGAAATTCAGTGTTTTGGTTGAAGTGAAGTCAACCGCAGCACTTTTTATGGAATCCCTTTCAGATTTTGACGCAGCGCCATTCAGCTTGTCCTTCAGCTTGATATCCTGGTCATATGGATCATATTCAGGTGTGCTAACTGCCTGTGTATAACTGGCGAAAACCGGGATGGACATTCCCCATTTCTTTGGCAGTAATTTTCCGATTTCAAGATTTGCCGCCACATCAAACTGGAAAAAATTATCGCGGTAGCGTTCATTCACCCTTTGTTCAAGTGTACCGAACCCTTTGGTATGGGCATTGGCTGAAACGGATAAGGTTCCCAGGTCTGCCAGGTTAACATCAACCCTGCCCAGGGCGGCATATCCGCCATTTTCGTCGAGAGAAGACAACCTGAGTTCATTCACCCATACTTCACCGCAGGCAGCCGGTGATTCCGTATTCTCTACGCCAAGCAGGATTCCCCTTACCTCTCCCAGGTTTGGATTCCCCATTACCGAGTATACGTGTCCGTTAGGCTGTACTTCCCTGAATATCTGCCCGAGGGCGCTGGAAGATGAATTACGTGCCTGTTTGATCTTGGTAAGCCGGTCAAGGTTCAGTTCCAGTGAGTTGGACGGGTTCCACAAAGTATCATTATATGCATCCGTATCAGGCGATCCGCCAGCATTAAGCGGGGTAAGCGTAAGCGGTATCCGAACTTCGTAATAGTTGTTTACAAAATCAGTTCCCAGCCTGATTACGGCTGTAAGGTCTTTGTCTTTTACAGATCCGGGCGGTTTTTCAGCAGCTTCAGCATGAATATACATGGACAGCTTCCTGAACTGCCGCAGGTCCCTGTTACCGAAAGTCTGGAATACACCTTTGGCATCACCCAGTTTCAGGTTACAGAACTGCAGGCTCATCGCCTGTTCGTTTTGCAACAGGTTAACCCCATTATTGCTTAAGGTTTGAACCCTTTGAATTTCTTTCGGGGTCCTGTATGGTAATGGGGTACGCTTATCGTTCTCTTCAATATTAACAGCCCCCACATTAAATGTTGTTCCTGAGCCCTGGGAATAGGTTCCCGTAGAGTCAATCTTATACTGGAATTTCCTCCAGATGTTCCGGGTAAGCTGCAAGAGGCCGAATCGCATCACCACGCTGTCTTCAAAATCTGTCATGAACATACGCATGAACCTGATAGATTTGAAATCAGGGATATTGCCAATCTTGCGGTCATAGCTGGAAACCGGAATCCTGAACTGGTACCATATTTCTGAACGGGTGGTTCCGTTAACCAGGTTTACCGGCACGCTTTTCTTATCAACGATAAAATTCTGGCCAATTTCCATTGAAGGATGGGTTGGCGGTTTTATGTCAACGATATACTGGAAATATTCTTCCACTTCGTTCAGTGTATTGTCTTTATTCAAATCCTCAGCATCGGGATATAATGTGGCAGCAGAGGAAAATTCACTGCCTGAGTTAATGGGTGAGTTCCCGTCGGGATTATTGAAATTCTTGTAACGTGCCAGTATGCCATCATTGTCTGTAAACCTTCCATCCCGGTAATTGATGTAATTATCACTGGATGGGTCAAGCAATGCCTCCTGGTATGCCCTTGAGCCGGTTCCGAAATTGGTAGCAAGCTGGTTCAGGTATTCCTGTCTTTTAATAACTTCAGCTGTATCGCTTAACCCATCGAACCCAATATCCTGGTAAGGCCTGTCTTCCGGTGTATTGCTAAATGCATTTGTAACCTGTATGGGGTTACGGGGTACCCTTCCCCAAACAGTGGTGTCAACAGGAGCCGGTGCATTGGGGGTATTCAGCCCGTTTTCATAAAACCTTCTGCCATCCTTTAACACGTCTTCAGAAATATTTCCCAGGTTAAAATACAGTTTACCGCCACTTGAATTTACGATATTCTCTCTGCCCGGTGTTGGGATGAAGGGGTCCTGCACCCAGAATTCGATGAACTCGATATTGGATGTTTCAAAATCTGTCTGGTCGATACTCCTCATCAGGCCACCGTATTTAGATTTCGGATTGATGAATTTTCCGTTTGCATCAATATTTGCCGGATCAGTATTGTAGTTGTACGGGCCTTTGTCACGGGGATAATACGCCAGGTCGAAGGTAACCAACTGGCTTTCGCCAAAACCAGTTGTACGCTGCGGGAAAATCTCTTTCTGGTAAACCTGCCTCACCCTCGGATCACTCAGTTCGGCTGCGTTGTTTGATAAGGGGTTATTTGGACCTTTGTATTGCTGCAATGTTTGCTCAACCTGGTACCAGGCTAACTTTGCCCTGTTCATACCATACTTCAGGTCGTTATTAAGCGCCCCTTCGGGAAAAATCGGTTGTGCGTTAACGTCAGTAGCACCTTTTGGTGTGGAGGCCAGGCTCCAGCTGATGAGCGGGAAACGAAGGTCGATACCGGACTTGCTGCCTTCAAAATCATCTATATAGATCAGTCCGTTCTGCCCCCTGCCAATCTGTGGCGCATGGCCCGGTTTAAGGTATGCTCCTTCAGCATACACATTGATAGTGGAGGGAGCCGTGGTTGAATAGAATGGCAGCTTATCAAGCAGCTTGGTGAGTCTTGGTATGTCTTTCCTGTAATTTACATCCAGTCCGTACATGGTATTACGGATAGGGTCTTCATTATAGTTAACCTTGGTGAAGAATGGCCTTTCACCTAAACGTACAATGGTTCCGCCCACTGTTAGCTGTTCCTTTGCCGTGTTCTTGGCAATATATTCGAGCCTTAGCCCGAGGTAATTGCGTTGCTGTAATCCAAATGAAGCATTGTTCTCAAAATTTACCTGTACCGGCAGTCCTGCATTCAAAATGGCCTGGTTGGTTATCTTGATAGTTCCCAGGTCGTAGTTGATATCATAGTCTATGCCTTCCTGTAAGGTTCTTCCGCCCGCACTAACGGTAACGGAACCCTTGGGAATGTTATAACCGATGCTGATGTCGGCAGAGCCGGATGTTTTTGCTGTTCCCTTTAATACGAAACGGTTAAGGTTTGGGAACTGCTGCGCCACGGCCTTGATAGAATCATACAGGGCATAATATAATGTGTCTTTGATATTTGGGTCTGCCGGGTTGTTGTAAATACCATCTGCCAGGTCGCGGCCAAATGGTTCCAGCACAGGAAAGATCACGCGGCTGTATTGTGAGTTTACCGTATACCCTTCCACATAATCAAAAACACCGTCGGGCTGCGGATCGTTCTGGCTGTTGAGCCTGTCGAGGTTTATCAGCGAGATGATTGGTGCGCCCTGGTTCTTATCACCGAAAGGTGCATATCGCTTTGCGCCAAGCCCCGGCTCCTGGTATAGCACATCCAGTTTAAAATCTGCCGGCGACAATGTTCCATAGCCGATGGTGTAAACGTTTTTCAGCATCAGGTCCCATATAGGAAGATTTGTACGCTGCGAAGTGGCTTTGAGCAACTTGAGGAACAGTACTTTTTGGGTGGCAGAAGAACTATCCGGTGGAATATCCTGTGAAAATTCCCCTACCTGGAAAATCTTTCCCCGATAAGAATACTGGTATGCTATGGCCAAAACTTCATCTGTCTGCAACGGCTGGCTTAATGATAATGTACCCACATCCCTGTTATAGAAATACTGGGTAGAATCGAGTTTACGGGCAAAGGTCTTTTCAAAATCCTGAACCGGGCTGAGCCCCAGGTTACTCAGGTTATTGAATATCATGGCCGGATTGCGCGAGTCGGGCTGGTTGAGTACTTTGCTGTACAGGTCATTGGTTCCGTTTGACGGAATAACCGCAGATGTAAGTACATTAACAAATGGTGGCTGAAGGAATGGATTCACTTCTCCAAGGTCCATCAAACCTACCACATCCCTGGTTTCCGTGGTAGTTCCATTGCGATTAGTCACCCAGACTTCCATCCGTAAAATCTGCACTTCACTTCTTACGGCGGGCAGGTTTTTTAGCAGGTTATTGTAGTTATTCCTGAAATATTGTGCCGCCAAAAAATGCCTGTTTTCTTCATATTCATCCGCTTTTATTTCAAAAGGCTGTGCGGCAGCCCCTCCCTGGAGGTTAACACTTTGGCGCTGCGATTTTTGATTGGCAAGCACCGTAGTGATATACAATTTCCCAAACTGCAATTGTGTTTTTAAACCAAATAATTGCTGGGCCCCGGGTATCAAGGTTCCTTTGGATGGAAAATTTACATTTCCGGCTTCAAAACGCTTCAGTATTTCATCATCCTTACCCGTATAATCCAGTTTCAATTGGTTATCCAGATCAAAATTGGCAAGGGTATTATAATTAATAGGAAATTTCAGTTTATCACCTATATTGGCGTTAACATTCAGTTGGGCATTCATATTGAAATCGAGCCCGCCATTTTTTCTTGCCCTTTCAGGTAATGTGGGGTTATCAATTTTTTGACCCTGGTAACCGGCCGTTATGTCAACATTTCCCTGTGGCGTTATTTCAATTTTACCGGTACCGAATAATCGGTTAAACAGGTTATCTGTAAGTGAAAGCTTGGGTTTTATGAATTTTCCCCTGTTAAGGATGCTGGTTGTATTGGCCCGGCGCCTGAAATAGTCATTTTCTGCCTGCCTGTTCCTTAGAGACCAAAACTCATTAAATGAATAGGTTGTGGGAGTACGGTAGTACCTGTTACCTATCTTTTCGTAAATGATATATCTTTTGGTGAGGGGGTCATAGACTACAGAATCACTAAAATTGGATGGTGTTTTAAGATCATATGTATTCCCTTGTCCACCAAACAGATAATCTCCACGCCGGTCACTAATCGGATAATGGAGGCTATCATTGCCCCTTATGATGGTTGTATCTTGAAATTGCTGAAAATCAATGCTTTCGAAATCAAATCCGGCAGCCATTGATACACTGCCTGATAATAGCAATACACCCAAAAAGCAGTTCTGCAGTATTATAAAAATTGTACTTCTGTTGAGCAACATCCGGTAAATCAGTTAAGGTAGATTTTTTCTCAAATGGCTTTTAATGCTTTTTTAATTAAAGTTTCCAAATGTACAATTCCGGGGTCTGCTAGGAGAACCTTTTTAACAGATTGCTCAGCCTGTATCCTGGATATACCTAATGCAGTCAATGCAGTTAACGCATCCTGCTCTATTGTATTGTTTAAAACAGCAATACCGGCGCTGCTTGAAGCCGGTTGTTTTGCCACTTTGTCTTTTAATTCAAGTACCAGCCTTTCTGCTGTCTTTTTACCTATCCCTTTGATGCTTTCCATCAGCCTGGCGTTGCCTTGCAAAATGGCTGCACTTATTTCATCGGGCCTCAAAGAAGACAACATCATACGGGCAGTAGCTGCACCAACTCCGGAAACGCTTATTAACAGGAGAAACATATCTTTTTCATCCTTGCCTGAAAAGCCGAATAATGTATGGGCGTCTTCCTTCACCTGCATATGGATGTACAGTTTTCCCTCTGCTTTATCCTGTATGTCTGTATAGGTATGCAGGCTTATGTTCACTTCATATCCAACACCCTGTATGTCTACATATACCTGGGCTGGACTTTTAAACGTGAATTTCCCCTGCAGATAAGCATACATAATTTCCAGTTATGACAAATTCAAAAATAAGGATAATTTACCAGCTTAAACCTTAAAAATAGTGTAAATGGTTTTTCCGTTAATTTTACCATCGTTTTATTCAACTAAATTCAAATTATTCTTACATGCAAAAAACACATGTTGCCATTACAGCAGTTGGTGGTTATGTACCTGATTATATTTTAACCAACCAAATGCTGGAAACCATGGTTGATACAACAGATGAATGGATTGTAACCCGAACCGGCATAAAGGAAAGAAGAGTATTAAAAGGTGAAGGGCTGGGAAGCAGCGATATGGGTGCCGAAGCGGTTAAAGACCTGATTCGTAAAAAGAAAATAGACCCCAGTGAAATAGATTGTGTGATTTGTGCCACCGTTACGCCTGATATGGTTTTTCCTGCAACAGCCAATATCATAGCTGATAAGGTTGGCATCGGCAATGCCTTTAGTTTTGACATTGGAGCCGCCTGTTCCGGTTTCTTATTTGCCTTAACTACCGGAGCTTCATTGATAGAAAGCGGCCGATATAAAAAAGTGATTGTTGTTGGGGTAGATAAAATGAGCAGCATTCTTGATTACAGCGACCGTACAACCTGTATCATATTTGGTGACGGGGCCGGTGCTGTGTTACTGGAAAAGAATGAAGAAGGCAACGGAATCATGGACAGCCTGTTAAAGAGTGACGGAAGTGGCCGTAAACATTTACATATGAAAGCCGGCGGTTCGGTAAAGCCTTCAACCATTGAAACCGTTCTTGCAAAAGAACATTTCCTGTACCAGGAAGGACAGGCCGTTTTCAAATTTGCCGTAAAAGGGATGGCAGATATCAGTTATGACCTGATGCAACGCAACCATTTAACGGCTGATGATGTGGCCTGGCTGGTTCCGCACCAGGCAAACCTGCGTATCATTGATGCCACGGCCAGCCGCATGGGGCTGCCAACAGAAAAAGTGATGATCAACATACAAAAGTATGGAAATACCACAGCAGGCACTATTCCGCTATGCCTTTGGGAATGGGAAAACAAATTAAAAAAGGGAGATAATATTATACTGGCCGCTTTTGGTGGCGGGTTTACCTGGGGCGCAACACTGGTTAAATGGGCTTATGATACAAACTAAACCCAAACAGCAGCAAACCGTTTCTTATAAGCGTAATAAATACCAATAGAAAACATGCAAAAAAACGTACTCCTGTTATTTCTTGTGGCAGTTATCAACATGCCGGTACATGCGCAATTCAGCCGGTATATTATAAAATTCAGGGATAAAGGCTCAAGCCCCTTTTCCATCTCATCCCCCGGCCAATACCTTTCTCAGCGGGCGATAGAACGCCGGGTAAAATATAATGTAGCCATAGACAGCAGTGACCTTCCGGTTACGCCGTCGTACATTGACAGTATTCGTTTATCCGGTAACGTTACCATCCTGAACGTTTCAAAATGGCTTAACCAGGTTGCCATCAAAACCACCGATGCCGCTGCCCTGGCAAAAATAAATTCATTCCCGTTCGTTATCAGTGCCTTACCGGCCGGCGCCAGGCTGGATCCCGGTTTTGAAATGCCAACCAGGAAACAACAGGATTCCACAACGGATAATATGGAGCCTTTTTTCCCTTCAGCTGAAAACGTAACCGGTTATTATGATTATGGCAAATCGAATGGCCAGGTGAAAATACACCAGGGCGATTTTCTGCATAATCATGGTTTCAGGGGCGAAGGCATGCAGATGGCAGTTATGGACGCCGGATTTTTCCATTACCAGAGCCTGCCAACATTTGACAGTATGAGGCATAACAACCGGGTGCTGGGTACCTGGGATTTTGTAGCCAATGAACCCGGCGTGGATGAAGATAATTCTCACGGCATGCAATGCCTGAGTACGATTGCAGCAAATATGCCGGGCGTATTTGTTGGAACAGCGCCCAATACTTCTTTTTATTTATACCGCACTGAAGATGTATCCAGCGAATACCCGGTAGAAGAACAAAATTTTGCTGCTGCTGCGGAAAGGGCCGACAGCCTGGGTGTAGATATTTGCTCGGTATCGCTTGGTTATTATGATTTCAGTAACCCCGTTTTCAATTATTCATATGCAGATATGGATGGCAATACATCAATCAGTGCCCGGGCAGCAGACTTTGCAGCCAAAAAAGGGATGCTGATGGTGATTGCAGCAGGGAATGAAGGGAATAACAGCTGGCATTACCTCATCACACCATCTGATGCCGACAGTGTATTATCAGTAGGCGCTGTTGATACACTGGGTAATGTTGCTTCGTTTAGCAGCTATGGACCAAGCAGCGATGGTCAGGTAAAACCTGCTGTTTCGGCAGTTGGTGCGTTTGCCATTATAGCGAATACTTCAACCGGTTTGCCCGCATACGGTTTTGGAACTTCATTTGCTTGCCCCAATATGGCAGGTATTGCAACCTGTCTGTGGCAGGCCTTTCCGGAAATAAGCAATATGGGCATCATCCAAACCCTGCAAACGGCATCTGATAATACATCTGCTCCCAATGACCGGGTTGGTTATGGCATCCCGGATGCCAAAAAAGCCTTTGTGATGCTTCAGAAACAACTTTACCAGGGACAGGCTTCCATCACCGGCTGCAAAACAAACCTGCAGTTTTCGGTAAAAACAGACCCATCGATGACCATAGATATAGAACGTAAGCTGGCTTCAGAAACCGGTTATACTTTATTAACCAGTTTGCAGAACACACAGGCTTTTGGCAAACATGATTTTGTATATGAAGATAACCTTTCCTTACTGCCGGCAGGAACCATCAAATACAGGCTGAAAATGAATATTGCCACAGACACTTCCTATTATCTTGATTCCATGATGACAGACCATCTGCAGACCTGTACCAATATCCAGGAAAATGCTATCAGAATAAGCCCTAACCCGGTGCAGGAAAACCTTCAAATATCCGTAACCAGGCTAACTCCGGCAGACATAAATATCATTATCCGCAATGCACTGGGGCAGAAAGTTTATGCATCATATTATCAACAGAAGCCGGGCATACAGTTAACGGAAGTAAATATGAGCAGGTTCAGCAGGGGAATTTACTTTATTACCGTGTATGCTGATGGAAGGAAAATGGGTACCATTAAAGTAGTACATGATTAATCAATTTTCTCCCCCGGCAAAATATCAATGCCGGCCTATTAACCAGGCTGGCCATTTTTTCTTAATACCGCCACATACATTGTATCCGCTGCCATTCCATACCCCGGCAGGTAGCCTGACTTCATTAGTTCGAGAAATGGAAAACGGTTAAGCATAAACGAAATTACCTGTTCATTCTCATCGCTGAACACGGAACAGGTGATATAAAAGAATAAACCGCCCTGCTGCAGGTGATGCACCGTATTTGAAACCACCTGCTGCTGCAACGATTTGTAATGACTTATTTTCCCCGCATCAAAATAACAAAGCTGTTCCGGCGTACGGCTCCATGTACCGCTGCCGGAACATGGTACATCGCAAATGATGATATTGAACTTTTCGGCCTGCTTCAGACCGGAGGAAACAGAGAGGTTTGCGCTGAAACACCTGTTGATGTTAATGCCGGCCTGACCGAGGCGATTCCTGAGATTTACCAGTATATTTTCCCGTATATCGCTTACCGTTAGTTGTACATGGCCATTCAGCCTGTCGAACAAAAGGATTGATTTTCCCCCGCTGGCTGCACAGCAGTCCCATGCGGTCACTTTCCTATCAGCTTCCCCCATTGCCGGAAAATCCAGCAAAAAATCAAGCACATGCTGTGAATTGGCGTCCTGTATAACAGCCTCTTTGTTAATGGTCACTATCTTATCAACTGAAACACTGTTGTCAATTTCCAGGCAGTCTTCCCCTATACATTTGTAAATAATAGTTGCCCGGCTCAATTTATCCATAACCTGCTGTTTCCTGCCTGGCCTGGTGCGTATAAACAATTTAGGTTGGCTGAAGAAAGAACTGATGTACTGGCTGGCATCCAGTTGTTGAGATAAAAAACCTGTATACGGGAATACGTCTTCAAAACGAATGTTGAGTAATCCCATTTTTTCCTGCAGTCCCCATGCTGCTTTATCATCCAGGGACGGATGAAAAAAATGCAGCAGTTCATTTTTTTTGTTTTCACTAAGGAATAACCCGTAGCAAATCCTGTCTGCTACCGGCAGGTCTTCACAGGCTTTTCCCAATCTGAAATAAGCATAACAGAGGGAACTGATGGCCTTCCTGTCCCTGGATCCGTACTTCCTGTCTG
>WBZP01001102.1_pt1 | contig 12975 bp, 12 predicted proteins | sample 5204301 | NCBI WGS metagenome assembly WBZP01 (sample SAMN12412401, study PRJNA552823) | activated sludge metagenome | isolation source: activated sludge from nitrification reactor of wastewater treatment plant... | place: USA: Pennsylvania | collected 2017
GGAAGCCGTTTACCTTGAAGAGCAGAAAGACAATTTCATACCCTATTTTATTGAGAAGACTTCCATTAAAAGTGAATCGGAGACCTATATTAAACTGGAAGGCATCAACAGTAAAGAAACAGCACGCAAACTAACTCCCAAAGAAGTATGGCTCGAAGAAAATGATTTTGAAAAATACGCCGCCAAAGCTGCGCCTATTTCTCTACTTGGGTTTTCTGTAATTGATGGCGACCGTGAACTGGGCGAGGTCATTGAAGTGATTGAACAACCCCACCAGGTTTTGTGTACCATTATCTACAACGGCAAAGAAGCCTTAATACCGGTACATGAAGCAAGTCTTATAAAACTTGATAAGAAAAACCGGAAAGTATATCTCGATCTTCCCGAGGGTTTGCTTGAAATCTATGAATGATCAGGGCAGTACTTTTATAAAGAAGTAATTGGGATCATTCTTTTGAACCATACTATACCCTCTACCAAAATGCCAGAGCTTTTTCACAAAGCGATTTAAAAGGTTAACCGGAGGAGGCACGTTTTACTGAACTTTTGCCAAACCTGTTTTTTACCTGGTCGATTGCTTTGTACAAATCAGTTTTCCTTTCAAGGTCATTGAACAGGTTGGTTTGTACGGAATCATTGGTCAACTCACTGAGTTTTACTCCCAGCAACCTGATCGGTTGCCCTTTTTTATATAGTTTCTGGAACAAACCATAAACCACGGGTATGATCTCATCATCTGCACTGGTATACGGAATGGTTGTCTGCCGGGAGGTGGTTTCAAAATCGGGGTAACGGATCTTTACCGCCACGCAACCCGCCACTTTTTCATCACGCCTGAGTTCAAAACATATTTTTTCGGTAAGCCTTACCAGTTCCTGTTTAATGAAAATCATATCTGTTTTATTTTCATCAAAAGTGTTTTCTGAGGAAATCGATTTTGCTTCATGATAAGGCGATACTACTCCATGATGAATACCCTGGCTTTTGTACCAGAGATCAACGCCCCATTTGCCCAATCTCTCTTCAAGCATTTCCATGCCGGCTTCATGAACCTGCCTGATCGTTGTAATGCCCATTGCTTTTAAAACCTCAAACGTGTGTTCACCAACACCGGGAATCTCATCGGCGGGTAGCGGGGCAAGAAACTCCTTCTCTTTTCCAAATGGAACCTGCAGGAAACCATTGGGTTTTGCCCGGTTGGTAGCCATCTTGGCCATCATTTTATTGGATGCAAGTCCGAATGAAATCGGCAGTTGGGTTTCATGAATGATCTCCTGCCTCAGATCAATGGTCCATTGCAGGGGATCAAAAAATTTATCCATGCCGGTCAGATCGAGGTAGAATTCATCTACCGAAGCTTTTTCAAACAAAGGGGCTTTGGCGGCAATGATCTGCGTAACCCATCTTGAATACCGGCTGTAATCACTGTAATGTCCTTTGATAAATATGGCCTGGGGGCAAAGTTGCCTGGCTTTAGAAGATGGCATGGCCGAGTGTATCCCGAACTTTCTTGCCTCGTAGCTGCAGGCAGCAACCACGCCACGCTCACGACCGCCAACAATAACGGGTTTCCCCTTTAATGAAGGATCGTTCAGTACCTCTACCGAAACAAAGAATGAATCCAGGTCAAAATGTGCTATGATGCGTTGTTGCTCCTTCACTGTATAAAGGTAAGCAGGGTTATTTTATTCATCAACCTTCTCCAATATCCTTCCCGGAATTTAACGTTGCGGAACACTGTTTGAATTACATGCTTGCTAACTTTGTAACTCACCAGTTTAATTTTACAGTTATGAGTTTACGTTTAGGAGATATAGTTCCCGACTTTAATGCCAAAACAACCGAAGGGGAAATCAATTTTTATGAATACCTCGGAAATTCCTGGGGTGTTTTATTTTCTCATCCTGCCGATTATACACCGGTATGTACCACCGAACTGGGCAGAACAGCTTTGCTCAAACATGAATTTGAAAAGCGTAATGTAAAAGTGCTGGCCGTAAGTGTTGATCCGCTGGAGAAACACCTGGGTTGGCGAAATGATATCAATGAAACACAGCATTGCACTGTCGACTTTCCGATCATTGCGGATGATGATAAAAAAGTGGCTGGTTTGTATGACATGATTCATCCCAACGCATCAGAAACTTTCACCGTTCGTTCTCTCTTTATCATCGGGCCTGATAAAAAACTAAAATTATTTATTACCTATCCTGCAAGCACCGGAAGAAATTTCAATGAAGTATTGAGGGTGATAGATTCTCTGCAGCTTACATCTAATTACAGTGTGGCTACACCGGCAGACTGGAAGCAGGGAGATGACGTAATCGTTACCACAGCCGTTACTACGGAAGATGCCATCAAAAAATTTCCCAAAGGAGTGAATATTGTAAAACCTTACCTCCGTTATACTCCACAGCCGGATGTTGAGTAGATATTTTGGAAAGAAACTAAATGATCAGGCATTTTTTTTCAACTGCACCATGAGTGCCCTGAATTCCCTGGGTATGGGGGCTTCCAGTTCAAGGCGGCTTCCATCCATATCATCAAAGCCAAGTTTCCAGGAATGCAGGGCCAGCCTGTTGATCATGGGCTTTTCCGCTTCTTCGTCTTTAGCCAGTTTAAATTTTTTCTTGAAAGAAGAAAGCAGTACCGGTTTGCCATCCCCATACAAGGGATCGCAGGCGAGGGGGTGCCCTATATTTTTTGAATGAACACGGATCTGGTGCGTACGGCCGGTATGCAGCCTGAATGAAACCAGCGAATAAAATTTATTGGCTTCTATTACTTCGTAATCGGTGAGTGATGGTTTGCCGGAACGGTGAACTACCATAGTGCCTTTGTGTTGTGGATGTTCACTGATGGGAGCATCAATACTGCCGGTTGTGCCGGCAGGGAATCCTAAAACAATTCCTATATAGTATTTATCAACTTGCCTGTCTTCAAATGCCCTGGAAAGATATTTATGGGCCGCTTCATCTTTAGCAAATACAACCAAACCACTCGTGTCTTTATCTATCCGGTGAACGGTAAAGATGTTTCCATATTTTTCCTGGAGGTATTCTTTCAGGGATTTCTCCGACTGTACCCTGTCGGGAATAGTCAATAACCCTGCCGGTTTGTTGATGGCAACGAAACGATCGTTTTCAAAAACAATAATATCTTTTAATGATTTGAAATGCTGTCTTGGTAATTCCCCTGTTGTTGTGTTGCTGTTCATCAGTATTATTTCTTCCTGCTGGCATTTAAATATTTCAATAACCTGATTTCTTTTTCTGAAAGAAAACGCCACTTGCCCCGTTCAACATTCTTTTTTGTAAGTCCGGCATACATCACACGGTCAAGTCCCTTCACATCATAACCAAGATGTTCAAATATCCGGCGCACAATACGGTTACGGCCGCTGTGTATTTCTATGCCGATGATCGATTTGTCTTTTGAATCTGCGTAAGCAAGGCTGTCAACATACACGGGCCCGTCTTCCAGTTTCAGGCCTTTCAGAATTTTATCGAAATCAGCCTTCGCCAGAACTTTATCAAGTTTAGCCTCGTAGATCTTTTTTATTTCGTAACTGGGGTGAGATAATTTCTGTGTTAAGTCGCCATCGTTCGTGAGTAATAAAACTCCGGATGTATTGCGATCAAGTCTGCCGATGGGATATACTCTTTCAGTGGTTGCTTTTTCAATCAGTTGTAAAACGGTTTTTCTGCCCTGCGGATCATCCGTAGTGGTGATGTAATCCTTCGGTTTGTTGAGCAGGATGTAAACCATGTTTCGGGTTACAAATAATTTCTTGCCATTGAAAAAAATCTCATCGGTAGGCTGTACTTTATAACCGGGCTCTGTTGCAATCTTTCCATTTACTTTCACTTTGCCTTCGCTGATCAATGCCACCGCATCCCTGCGTGAGGCCACGCCGCAATGTGCCAGGAATTTATTCAGCGGCATAACCGTGTCTGTTGTCTTCGCAGACTTCTCTGTTTTTGAAACTGCAGCCTTGGTTTTGGAAGTTTTGGGATCAGCTTTTTTAACCGGTTGCCCCTTGGCAGCCATGCGTTCCTGGTATTTTTCTTCTTTTAATTTATCGAAAAAGGCATTTCGTTCTTTGCGGTATTTTTTCTTCTCCTGGCGTAGTTCTTCTTTTATTACACTGTTCTTCTTCTTCTTGCCCATGAATTTCTGGAAAGGCGACTGGCTCATGTTGTTGTGTTTATGCTGTTTTTCAACAGTAATGAAAAATAAAATTTAATTAAGCCAACTCTTTGTCCTTATTGGCCAACTGCCCGCAGGCAGCATCAATGTCTTTGCCACGGCTGCGGCGTACCCGTACATTTACTTTCTGGCTTACAAGGTAATCTGTAAATGTCTGTGTGCTGTCTTCATCAGATTTGATGAAGGGAATACCGTATACTGGATTGTATTCAATCACATTCACAAGATGTGTCGGAATCTTACGGTACACTTTCACCAACTCTTTTGCATCTTCGATGCTGTCGTTTTCACCTTTTAAGAGTACGTATTCGAGTGTTATGTCATTCTTGGTTTGTTCATAGAAATAATTCAGGGCTTCAATCAATGCCTTGATATTATTTGTTTCATTGATGGCCATGATCCTGTCGCGTTTTTCATCCGTAGCGGCATGCAACGAAAGCGCCAGGTTGAAACGAACCTTATCATCGCCTAACTGCCTGATCATTTTGGCAACACCTGCTGTAGAAACAGTAATGCGTTTCGGGCTCATGTTCATACTGTCGGATGCAGTGATTCTGTCAATCGACTTCAATACATTTTTATAATTCAGCAAGGGTTCCCCCATGCCCATATAAACAATATTGGTGAGGCCATTGCCATTTGTATCCAGGCTTTGCTTGTTTAATATGGCAACCTGGTCGTATATCTCATCAAAGTCCAGGTTGCGTTTGCGTTCCATGAGGCCGGTAGCACAGAACTTGCAGCTCAGGCTGCACCCGATCTGTGATGAAACGCAGGCTGTATTTCTTTTTTCAGTTGGAATAACAACACCTTCCAGCAAATGACCATCAAAAGTTTTAAACCTTGATTTTAATGTGCCATCGGTGCTTTGTTGTGTAAGATCAACGGTAATGGCATTGAGCGAAAAATCTTCGGCCAGCTTTTTCCGCAAATCCAGTGAAAGATTACTCATCTCATCAAAACTACGGGCATGTTGCTTCCACAGCCAGTCATAAGCCTGTATGGCCCGGAATTTTTTGTCGCCGATCGACTCAAAATATTCCTTTAACTCAACCAGGCTCAGTTCCCGTATATTTCTCTTGCCAGCCATCCTGCAAAGATAATCATCCTAACTTTGGCAAATAACCGAACTTTGTGAAAGTTTGATCGTTAGAAAGTTAAAAACCATTACCATGCAAACGGTTTATGTTATAGATGCAGTGAGAACTCCCATCGGAAAATATGGTGGAGCTCTTTCAGGTGTAAGGCCTGATGACCTGCTTGCGCATGTGATCAAAGCCCTGCTGATACGTAATAAAAATGTTGATCCTAAGGCCATTGAAGATGTGATTGCCGGAGCAGCCAATCAAAGCGGTGAAGACAACCGGAATGTAGCCCGTATGGCAGCGTTGCTGGCCGGTTTACCGGTATCCGTTGCCGGAAATACAGTTAACAGGCTTTGCGCCAGTGGCTTACAGGCCATTATGGACAGTACCAGAACCATAGCATGTGGAGATGCTGAATTGATGATTGCCTGCGGTGTGGAGAGTATGAGCCGGGCCCCTTTTGTAATGGCAAAAGCAACAACGGCATTTGATCGCAATGCCCAGGTCTTTGACACTACCATGGGATGGCGTTTTGTAAATCCAAAGCTTGCAGAAATGTATTACCCGTATACCATGGGCGAAACTGCGGAGAATGTTTCCAAACAATGGAACATCAGCAGGCATGCCCAGGATGAATTTGCATTGGAAAGCCAGCAGAAATATGAACAGGCTTATAAATTGAATAAATGGGCAGATGAGATCATACCCGTGAGTGTGCAGATGGGAAAAGATATTTTCGATTTTGAGAAGGATGAGCATCCTCGTTTATCTTCACTCGAGAAGCTGTCTCAACTGAAACCGGCATTCATGAAAACCGGAACGGTAACAGCAGGAAACAGTAGCGGCATCAACGATGGTGCCGCAGCTATGTTACTGGCCAGTGAAACTGCTGTAAATAAATATGGATTGAAACCGATCGGTAAAGTGGTAAGCATGGCGGTTGCCGGAGTTGAACCTGCTGTAATGGGAATCGGGCCCGTACCGGCTTCCCGGAAAGCGCTCAAAAGGGCTGGACTTACCGTTGCTGATCTTGATCTGATAGAATTGAACGAAGCATTTGCATCCCAGAGCATAGCCTGCATACATGATCTTGGCCTTGATCTTGAAAAAGTAAATGTAAATGGCGGTGCCATTGCACTGGGTCATCCGCTGGGCTGTAGTGGTGTGCGTATAGCTACAACTTTACTTCATGAAATGAGAAGGCGCAAAAGCAAATACGGACTTGCAACCATGTGTATAGGTGTGGGGCAGGGTTCGGCCATTATTTTTGAGGGTGTAAATGGTTAAGAGTTCCTGGTTGCTGGTTTAGCGTTAAAAAGTTTTCATCAATGGCAATTACTGCTGTTGTTGGCTGCAGGTTCTTTTAAGGGCTTGATTTTGTATCAATTGAATTTCCGGAAAAAAAATGTTACTAAAACGCCAGGGGAAGCATTGTGTTATAAAATGCGGGGTAAAAAAATGTTACCAAATGTTGAGGGAGGAAAATGTTACAAAAAACCGGGACAGGAAAATGTTACCAAAACGGAGAAAATAAAATTGTTACAAAATTTTGAGAAAAGAAATTGTTACCGGCGATCGGAGGAAAAAAAATGATACAAAAATCTTAAAAAGAAAATGATACAAAAAACAAGAAATAAAAATGATACAAAAAAGAGAAAAGTAAAATTGATACAAAACTTGCCATAAAAATCCGGGAAGAATTAAAAAATGGCTTATCAAAATCGATCTAAAACAATAACAGCCGATTGATTTTCAAAGAGTATAGAGTTTCTGAAGGCCCCATCCACCCGCCACCGGCAAATCCCAACCAGCCACTAGGCCACCTTTTACAACCTATACAACAACTTCCTGATAAGCCTGTAGTTCACAAGAATACAAAGCAACCATAACAGCGCTGCCAGTGCAACTACACTGATATGAATAAAAGGAGAAAGTTCATCCCTGTTATTCAATGCCACCTGCTGGAACAGCCATTGTAAAAACGCCGTAAAGAGCAGCGCAATCAAAACGATCATTGTATAAGCCGGTATCCATTTTTTTGCCACTGTTTTGCTTAACCAGTGAGGAGAATAACCTAATGTGAGTAATAGCTGGAGATTGTCTTTGCTCCTGGCAATCATCAACTGCAGGTAAAAAGAGAAAAGCATCATGGCCAGCAATATTACAAGAACAGCAAAAGCTCCCAGCCCTGTTACAACAGCCTGCAACACCTGTTTTACCCTTCCGAATTTTGTTTTGTCTTTATTAACCCGGTAATTTTTCTGCTGAAGAAAATCCAACAGCTCGGGATTGTTGGCGTCTATAGTTTTTAAATATACCCTTGCTGCCGGCGGGTTTGGCGTGTTTCCGTACTCTTTGTTGGCCCATTTCAAAAACGCCTCCGGAACCAATACTGAATTGATACGATCGCTCAAAGCAACAATGCGTGCTTTGTATTTCTGAATGCCATTAGGTCCATAGCATTCCAGGAAAATGGTTACCATTCCGGCGCTTGTTCCTGAGAGTTGTGGAAGCCCCTGTGCCGGTGCGAATATGTTGTACATCTCCAGGAAATCAGCAGAGAAAATGATTGGTACTTCCTGCTGGCCCGGTTGCCAGGTAAAGGATGGAGGAACCGTATCGATAAAATCATTCTTCAGTGATTCCAGGAAAAGATCGGTGCTGAAAGGGATAATATCGCCTGCACTCACTTTTGCCCGGAACTGGTTACTGATCAGCGGTGCTGCATCTTTGATAAAAGGTTTCGACTGCAGTTCTTTTATATCGGCATCAAAGAACCGGTTGTCACTTCCCATGGTCTGGTCGGTGATGTTCTTGGTAACAGCAATAAAATCAAACCCGTTCCTGCGTGGGTTCTTGTCTTTCAAAAGTTGGTTGATATTAATATACATCTGTACAGAACACAGCAACAGGAGTACACCGATGGCAAGCCCGGCATAGCTGAAAAAACGGGATGTGTTATTCTGCCCAATGTTTAAAAAAGGAGCAATCGTTCTGAAAGAAAGTTTTGTTTGTTTATGCTGTTCCATAGGTAGGGGTTAGAGGTAAATGATACGGTCGGCTTTGTAAAATTCAAGTCTTTTAAGATCGGCCAGGATGATGGCGGCATTTCTTTTCCTCGCTTCCTCTTCTATCAGCTCCATAGCGATCATGCGGTTGTTTTCATCGAGGTTGCTGAAGGGTTCATCCATCAGGATAAAATCAAAGGGCTGTTGCAATGCCCTGATGATAGCGATACGTTGCTGCTCACCGTAACTGCATGTTTTTGCCAGCTTCGGTAATTTATTTTCAATTCCCAGTGTTGCAGCCATTTCTTTGATTCGTTCTTCACCATGAAATGGATTAAGCACCCGTTTGATGTTGATATTTTCAAATGCGGTATGATCAGGGAAAAGGCGGAGGTCCTGGAAAATGATACTGCATACCGATGATCTCACATTGGCAAAATCTTCGGCAGAAAAATTTTTAACCTGTTTGCCATCCATCGAAATGTTTCCGTTGTAATCATTCCTGAGGCCGTACAGGAAATGAATAAAAGAAGTTTTACCGCTGCCGCTGGGCGCCACGATCTGTATTCTTTCTCCTTTGGATATCTGCAATTGCTCGTTCCATATCTGGGAACGTTCAATTTTTTCTTTTTCGAGGTACGATGGTTGTACTTTATCCAGGTTGATCATATCTGAAGGAAAGTAAAAGCCGTCGTAAAGTTTATTTAGACGGCTTTTACATAAAGATTTAGTTTATGAATTATTTGGCTGGAACTACCGCTGTTGTGTCCACAACTGCAGGGTCATCGCTGTAGTCGGCTTTCCAACGATCATCTTTTTTCTTTTTGATGGCGCCGAGTTCGCTGAAATAGTTATTGAGTTGTTTCAGGCTGTTGGTTGATTTATCAACGAGGTTTACTTCAATGTGCTGAACGCTTGCTCCTGATTCATTGCCTCCACTGTAAGCAACCATATTATCCCACATTTTAAGCGATGCGTTAAACATAGCCTGGTCAAGACTATCCCTGCTGGCTTCATTGGCAAATGCTTTCATGATGTACTGGAAGTTGATGTAAGCGCCGCCGGAAGTTCCAGCAATCTTATCCAGGAAATCGAAACTGTTTGCCCCTGCTTTACCGATATAAGCATCAACATCCTGTTTTTTATTGCCAAGCGCAAAAAGATTATCATTCAGGTTGTAAAATATAGCAGGGCCATCGCTACCGTTGAATTTATCTTTACCGAATTTGTTGGCTGCTTCTATGAGTTTATTGAAAGAAGGTTTATCGCCGATAGAAGCGCTGAACAACATGCTGGCATTTGGCCTGCCGCTGCTGTCCTGTGCAATATCAGTTACTGCAACCATGATATCACCTTTGTTGGCTTTAATAAAATCATCCAGTGTGAAACCGAGCATGCCTGTTCCCATATTGGCAAATCCTTCAACTCCAAGCAGCTTGATATATTCTCTTAATCCTTCGGGTTTGAAATTGAATATAAAAAGACCGGCCAGGTTTTTAGAAGGGATACGCTTCACCATATCTGCATCTATTTTGTCGCCACTGTATTTTTTTACCAGGTCAGTCATTTCTTTTCCCATATAACTCCTGAAGTCCATGTTGAGTTTGCCGTTATCAAAATTAAGTGTACCGGTAACCCTTGATCCTTCATAGATCTTCTTTGTATTAAGCATACTTAACGGCCCCATGGCTGCTCCTGAAAAATCACTCAGTTTGGAAAGTTCTTCCATGTTCATCCAGAAGTGTGCATCTCCTTTTTCACTCATCAGCGCAGAGAACTTTTCGTCTTTGCCCAGGCTTTTATCTTCTTTCAGGTTGAATATTTTTTCAGCAAGAGCGATCCTGTCAATTTTAACTTCAGGGGCAGGTGTATAGGTGCTGTCGTACATGCTCCTATACCTGTCGGAACTGTTGTTTTTAATATCACCCAGCAGTACAAACTTTTCTTTGTTCCAGGCGGCAGTCATGTCTTTTGAATCAGAGAAACTAAGTCCGTTCTTTTCCGACATTACGGCTTTGTCTTTTCCGGCTTCGGCAGCGAATTTTTTGAATTTGGCTTCGTCTTTTATAGAACCTTCAATGGCCACGTAGTTTACAGATGAATCTTTCGCTACAAAAAGTATGATATCAGTTTTTACATCGATACCTGTATTCTCGGGGTCATCCATCACAGACTTCATCAAAGTGGTCGTATTGGAATCTTCATAAGCCTCTTTAAAGAGTTGATTTTTCTTGATCTCTTCCCAGGGCAACTTGGATGATAGCGACTCGCCATTTAAATGGAGGGCAAACATGGCTTCCGACGGAATATAGCGTCCTTCCTTGTTTGTTTTGCTGCAGGAAGCAAACAGGATGATTCCGGCCACTGCCAGTAAAAATGGGTACTTAATTCTTAATTGCATATACTTGTTTTTTTTCTTAATACGAATAATGGTTTATAGTAACCTTCAGATTTTGTTATGAAAAAATAAAGATAATTGATTTGTGGGAACAGCTTCCTGCTGCGAAGTGTGCAGGTTCTTTACTACTGCATTCCCGCTTTCCATTTCCTTGCTTCCTATAATAACTGCAAACGGGATGCCCTTCTTTTCGGCGTATTTGAATTGTTTGTCCATTTTGGCTGTTTCATGAAAAAGCTCACAGGAAATACCGGAACTTCTCAGTTGCTGCATGGTGTTCAGCGCAAAGAAACTTTCATTTTCGCCAAGGTTGAAAAAAAGCACCTTGGTTCCTACCTGCAGATTTTCGGGGAAGTGATTCAGCTCTTCCATTACATCATAGATCCTGTCAACCCCAAAACTGATACCTACGCCCGGTACATCCGGAACTCCGAAAGAACCTGTGAGGTTGTCATAACGGCCGCCACCGCCGATACTTCCCATCTTCACTTCGGCAGGAGCTTTTGCTTCATAAATGATGCCGGTGTAATAATTGAGTCCGCGGGCAAGGGTAAAATCTATATCTATATTCACATTGCTGCAATGTTCCGCCACAAAACGAAGCTCTTTCAGTCCTTTGGCTGCGGCTTCATTATAGGTAAATAGTTTCGCTGCTGCCGCCAGTTTATCCTCATTGCTGCCGCTGATAGAAAGATATTGTTCAATAGTGTTTACCTGTTCAGCAGTTAAACCACGTTGCAGTAATTCTTCTTTTACTTTGTCAAGACCGATCTTGTCGAGTTTATCAATAGCCGTGCTGATATCGATCATTTTACCGGCGCCGCCACACAATTCAGCCAGGGCTGTGAGGATGTTCCGGCTGTTGATCTTAAGTTCATATTTTGTCAGGCCGAGCTTTACAAATGCTTCGTGGTAAATATTGGCCAGTTCAATTTCGTTCAGCAAAGAAGTGCTACCCACAACATCCGCATCACATTGTGTGAATTCACGATAACGTCCTTTTTGCGGCCTGTCGGCACGCCATACCGGTTGCACCTGGTAGCGTTTGAAAGGGAATGTGAGCTGCCCGTGATTCATGGCAACATAGCGGGCAAAGGGAATGGTGAGGTCGTATTTGAGGGCACGTTCGGTAAGGGCAGGAGAATTCTTTCCTTCCATCATTTTCTCAAATCCTTCTTTGGCTTTATCAGCATTTTTAGGATCATTCAATCCATTGTTCAGGATTTTGAAAATAAGTTTGTCGCCTTCTTCTCCATATTTGCCCATCAGCGTTTCCAGGTTTTCCATGGCTGGTGTTTCCAGCGGTTGAAAGCCGTAGAGTTCAAAAACAGTTTTGATAGTTGTGAGAATATAATTGCGTTTCCGGACCACGGCTGCAGAAAAATCCCTCGTACCCTGTGGTAATGATGGTTTGGCCATTAGTTGTTTGCTGTTTGTTTGATCATGTATTTATCAATCACTGCCTCGCAGGTTTTGTCGAGCAGCTCATATACTTCATGGTAGCCGGGTTCCGGTCCATACCAGGGATCGGGTACATCCATGTTCTTACCCGGGTAAAGTTCTTCCAGGAATAATTTTACTTTACTTTCATCAAAACTGTTTCCGGTAATATATTGTATATCCATCAACACGTCTTCAGCCATAGCATAGATCATGTCGTAATGATCCATATCCGATTTTATAAATCTCCTGGCACGCTGATTACCGATATCTATTCCGTTGATAAGTGCTACTTTCTGGCTTAAAGGATGGGGTGGTTCCCCGGTATGGTTACTGTTGGTTCCTGCACTGTCGACAATCCAGTTTAGTCCGGCCTCTTTTGCCTTGTGTTGCATGATTCCTTCTGCAAGCGGGCTTCTGCAGATATTGCCAAGGCATACCATTAAAATTTTCATCCGGCAAAGATAGAGCATAGTTCTATGCTATCATTTATGGATTCCACCAGCCTTTGCATCCAATGGATGAACTGCAGTCCGGAATTTATTTCATCAGCATCAAAAAACAACCATCATGAAAGCAGATGCCATTTTACAATCTGACGTGCTGGATATTATTTTCGACCGGCGGAATAAAAGCTACGGGGCTTATGTGTTACGACGGTTTTATAACAACAGGCTTTATAAAGCACTGGGCGCAACATGTGCTATAGCAGCCGTTTTATTAACAACGGTTGTACTTATGGAAAGAAACGGTAAAAAACTTACTGCCCAGGATATTACCACAACCGTTTTCACGCTTAATCCTGCCGATCCTGTTGTGAAGGAAACCAAACCGC
>WBZP01005430.1_pt1 | contig 12973 bp, 14 predicted proteins | sample 5204301 | NCBI WGS metagenome assembly WBZP01 (sample SAMN12412401, study PRJNA552823) | activated sludge metagenome | isolation source: activated sludge from nitrification reactor of wastewater treatment plant... | place: USA: Pennsylvania | collected 2017
ACCCGGCCATCGGGCGACTCTATCGCGAGGAGTTTGTCCGGCGTTGGGGGGAGGCGACGACGCCGGATGTCGTCTGCGAAGAGTAGGAACCACAGATTACGCAGATTCCACAGATTTTGGCAGCGCCACTCTGCCTATAACTCGCCGCGGCGATAGGTCTCTTTGCGGGCCAGATAGTTGGTGACGGCGCGGCGGCCGGCCCAGCTCTGCACTTCGGTCAGCGGGCCGACGACCTGGGCCGGCACGCCCAGAGCCAGCATCCCCGGCGGCACGCACATGCCCGGCGGCACGACCGCGCCCGCCCCCACCACCGCCCCCGCGCCGATCACCGCGCCGTCGAGCACCACGGCGCGGATGCCGATGAGCGCGCCGTCTTCGACCGTGCAGCCGTGGACGACCGCGCCGTGGCCGATGGTCACGTCGGCGCCGACGATGCAGGGGAAGCCGGCCGAGACGTGGAGCACGGCCCCGTCCTGGACATTCGTGCGATCGCCGACGGTGATGGGCGCTTCGTCGCCGCGCAGCACCGCGCCGAACCACACGCTGACGTCTTCGCCCAGCGTCACGTCGCCGCGCACGGTGGCCGTGTCGGCAATCCAGGCCGTATCGGGGATGATGGGAGCAATGTATTTGGTCATCGTTGATGCAAGAAGAAGAAACCACAGATTACACAGATTACACAGATTTCTCTCTTGAATCTGTGTAATCTGTGTAATCTGTGGTTTCTGTCTTTACCGCTTCATGCCGGGGACGTTCATGGATTCGTCGGTGGCCCAGGCCGATTCGGGCAGGGCGGGCTTGTCGGCTTCGGAGCCTAGCCACTGGCGGGCCAGGGCCACGGCGGCCACGGCATAGGCCAGCCCACTGACGATCCAGGCGATCATCGCCCCCAAGTTGGTGTCGTTGATGTCCAGCCCGCTCAGTTGGAAGCCGGTCGGGTAGTTGTAGCCCATGTCGGGGAAGAAGAGCAGCACCAGCCCGACCAGCTTGACCGGCCAGATGCTGACGAAGGCGTAGACGATGCGCACCACCGGGTGCATGGCGGCGTGGGTCTGCGGCCAGGCGGCGGTGATGTGCCACCAGTTGAGCAGGCCGACGCCGAACAGGCTGAGCAACTCGATGGCATGGAGCCAGCCGTAGCGCAGGGTGGCGTTGTGGGCGGTGGGGTCATACCAGAACCAGCAGACGCTCAGGAAGGTGAGCAACGTAACGCCGGGGGAGGTGGCCCAGTGGACGGCGCGCCGTAGACCTCTGAGGTCTGCCGCAGACCTCAGAGGTCTGGCCAGGTTGGGCAGGCCGTAGACGAGCGCCGGCCCAGGGTTGGCGAACATGAGCAGGCTGGGGATGGAGGCGATGACGAGCATGTGTTGGACGATGCGGGCGCTGAAGTACTGGGTGGAGAGGTAGCCCAGCGGCGAGATGAGGGCCACGGCCAGCAGGGCCAGGCCGGCCAGAAAGAGCAGCAGGGCGCGGGTGGAGGCGGGGTCGGTGGCGCGGCCGGGGCCGGGGGGCAGCGCCGGCCGGGGCAGCCGCCGCCAGCCGCGCAAGTAGACGGCGGCGACGAGGAAGATGCCGGCCGCGGCCAGGAGGCGCATGAGGGTGGCTTCGGGCAAGGAGAACATTAAAAGCCAACGTGTGTCGGCCTGAAATGATGGAGCATAGATGGGCGCGTATCTAAGAGTGAACGAGGTCTACCGCCGGCACGTCTTCATAGAGGAAATTGGGACAGAAATCATATCCATTCGGCCAGACGATACCGCCCCCACTGTCGATCTGTACCTGACGAAAATAGTCCTGATCCAGAAGTTGCGTTGCAATGCCTTGGCCGAAGAATGGTTGCAAATCGACAACCTTGACTGTCTGATCCTGAAATCGTAGTTCCAGAAGATACGCTTCCAGCACACGCAACTCGGTTACATGATGCATTCGTATTACTCCAGCGGCTCGATCGTCGAGATAAGCCTGCGGCCGCGGGCATTATCCCAATTTTGTCGTAACTCATCGCGGTGAATGGCTGCCCATTCTAGAACCAGCCCTAGAACACGACGCGGAAGCTCGCCACGGATGATAGCAAAGGTATCGATGCTAATTTCCGCCTCATACTCGTTGTACTCAGCATGAAAATGCGGCGGCTGATGGTCGTTATAGTACATCTTGATAACGATACCAAAGAAGCGGCTAACTTGTGGCATTTATCCTCGAGCGTCAAAGGGCAGTGCCTGTCAAAGCGCGAACATATGTGATCCACTACAAGTATAGCACAGTCTGTTATTGCTCAGGCTGATAGCTAATTGATTCGGCACCCAGGAATCCGGCCAGTGATTCGACCGCTTTCTCAACGGCCGTCCGTGTCTCGCCGTTCGAGTTGACGCCCGGCTCCAGATGGACGGCATTGACCAGCAGCCGCCCAGCCTGCCGATCCATCTTGGGGTCAACGCGGCCGATGATCCGTTCGCCGTGGAGAATGGGCATGACGTAGTAGCCGTATTGGCGCTTGGCGGCCGGGGTGTAGATTTCGCTGCGATAGAAGAAGTTGAACAGCAGTTCGGTGCGGTCGCGGTCGGCGATGAGGTTGTCGAAGGGGGAGAGGAGGACGGTCTGCGGCTGCCAGTCGCCGCGACGGGCGCGCTCCAGTTCGGGCAGCAGGTCGCAGTGGAGGTGCCACGGGCCGGGCCAGTCGCCGTCGTCGTCGCGGATGACCACCGGTAGGGTGACGCCCTCGGCCAGCAGTTCGGCCAGCACCTGGGCCAGGCCGGGGTAGTTGTGGCGGGTGAAGTAGCGGCGCACGTCGCGCAGGCGGGCCGGGCCGAGGGCCAGCAGGGCGCGCTCGGCGGCGCGGCGGACGAGGGCGTGGCGGTCGGCCGCCGGGGCGTGGACGCGGTCGCCCACCTGGTGGGCCATCAGCCCCCACTGCTTCTTCAGGCCGTAGCCGCTGCCTTGCCGCCCGGTGGTGGTGACGTGACCGCGCAGCCACAGAATCTCCAGCATGATACCCACGTCGCTGCCGCTGCCCCAACTGTTGGGGTAGGGCCAGGGCACGGCCGCGCGGCTCTCGATCTGCTCGGCAAAGAGCGGCCCGCGCCGGGCCAGTTCGTCGAGCAGGGCTTGCTGGAAGGCGTCGTTGGCATCCAGCCAATCGCGCACGCGCTGTCGCCACACGCCGCCGGCCACTTCGCGCTCGTGCATGTGGGGGCGAAAGAGGGGGTAGTCATCGGCCAGAACGATGGAGGCGGCGTGGGCCCAGTACTCGAACAGGGCGCGGTCTTCCCAGAGCAGGGCGTCCAGATGGGCCGGGTCGTAGGGGCCGAGGCGGCTGAAGGGCACGAGCAGTTGGGTGCGGGCGACAACGTTGATGGGGTCGAGTTGCAGGCAGGTGATGCGTTGGATGGTGTTGAGCAGGTCGGCCTTGGTGGGGTTGGGCCGCGGCGCTTCGAGGTGTTGGGCGATGACGGCCAGGCGGCGGGCGGTCTGGGGGGAGAGGATTAGCGGGGCGGGCATGGGCGGGGATGATAACAGAACAGGTGTTTCAGGGCAAAATAGTTTTCCGACTTCCCAAAGAATCGGGAAAACGCCCCCTAGCACCTGGGAAAGCCAGTCTGGTATGCTGATGGGTGTAGTCACAAAATCGTGCCGGGAGGTATGAATGGCTTCAGTGAACAAGTGGCTCAGGAAAATCCATCGCTGGCTGGTTGTACCCTTTGCGCTGGGGGCTGTTGTCCTGATCGTGAGTAGCTTCGGACAGGGCGAGGGCTTTCGTTTGCCCGGCTGGCTGACGGCCGTCGTCGTTGGTTCATTGTTGGCGCTGTTTTTGACCGGGCTGTACTTGTGGGTTCAGTATTACGGGGCCAGGTGGCGGCGCTCCAGACGGATCGGGCGTTTACCCGGAAGCGGCGCCGGGGCATCAGATTAAGGAGAAACATCATGAACAATCGTTTGTTGGGGATTCTCTGCATGATCGGCGGCTTCGTCGTGACCATCGCCGCGTTTACGGTCGGGGAATGGGCCAACCCGGCCGGGATCATCGCCGGTATAATGTGGGCCATCGGCGGCATCGCCGGGTTGGTGGGCCTCATCCAGTTGGGCGCGCTGGGCGAGAGCGCCGTCAGGCGGGCGCTGGGCTTCGTGCCTATCATCGGCTTCCTGAGCCTGGCCATCGGCAGCGTCATGCAATTGGCCGGTATGGTCGGCGACGACAGCGGCCTGTTCGGCATCGGCTGGGGACTGCAACTGGTCGGCATGGTGCTAGTGGCCGTGCTGGTCATCGCCGCCAAACGCTGGCGCGGCTGGCGGCGGTTCGTGCCGCTGCTGACCATCGTCCTGGTGCCAATCAGCTTTGCCCTGGGCCAGGCCATTGACGATCTGAGTTGGGCCGCTGCGATCATCTATCTAGCTTGGATCCTGCTGGGCTACGCTGTGGCCACGGCCGCGCCGGCCCCGTCGGCCGAGCGGGCCGCGGCGGTTTGAAAGAATGGCACGCAGATGCCGCTGATTTTGACGCTGATTCTCGCTGATAAGAAACATGAACTCTTCTCAGCAAAAATCAGCGTCAAATCTGCGTCATCAGCGTGCCATTCTTCCCTCATGGCGACTACAATTGACGCATGGTGACGTGGGTGAGCAGTAGAAACACGCGGCTCGCCTGGGCGCTGTTCGCGTTGCTGGCCCTCAGCCTCGCCCTGCCCGGTGTGGCCGTCTATCGCCACGCGCTGGCGACGGTCTGCGACGGGGCCGAGTGTCTGCCTGGGCAGGTGACGACGGCCGACATCTCCATTGCTCACGCCACCGGCTATGCCCCTCGCCAATACGCCGATAACGTCCTCATCTTCAATCTCATCGCCTTCGTCTACTGCCTGCTCATCGCCGCCCTGTTCGTTTGGCGCAAGCCGGCCCACGGCGCGGCCGTCGCCGGGGCGTTTGCCCTGACGGCTGTGGCGACAAACGCGCTGGCCACCGCTACCGTCACCGCGTACCCTAGCCTGCGGCCGGCGGCGCACCTGATCAGCTTCGCCGGTCTGAGCGCGGTTCTGCCCTTTCTGGCGGCCGTGCCCGACGGCCGCTTCGACCCGGCCTGGCTGCGGTGGGCAGCGGTGGCCGTCGTGCCCGTCGCCGCGCTGGTCGCCTGGGGCGTCATCGGGCCGCCCGTCAGTCATTGGGTGGGCGTGGCCATCGTCGCGCTTATCCTCGGCAGCGCCATCCACCGCTATCGGACGCGGCGCGGCACGGCCGAGGAAGAGAGCGCGGCCTGGACGCTGGCCGGCGTCATCATGCTCCTTCTGGCGCAGTGGATGAGCCGGCCGTTGGCGTTGCTGCCCCTGCCGCCGATTCTCTTTAGCGCCATCCCGACGGACTTTTTCCCCATCTATCTGATCCTGGGCACGCTGCTGATCATGGCCGGGCTGACCTGCCTGGCCGTGGCCGTCATGGGCGATGAACTGTTCCATGTCGAGGTCGTGCTCAACCGCGCCTTGGTCTACGCCTTGCTGACGCTGCTGATCATCGGCGTCTACGTTGTGGTCGTCGGCTACCTGTCGCTGCTGTTCCAGACGCAGGGCAGCGTGTGGCTCTCATTGGTAGCCACCGGTCTGATCGCCGTCCTCTTCCAGCCCTTGCGCGAGCGGGTGCAGCGCGTCGTCAACGGCCTGCTCTATGGCCGGCGCGACGAGCCGTATCAGGCCATCGCCGGGCTGGGCCGCCGGCTGGAAGGGGCCATCGAACCGGCGGCCGTGCCCGCGGTCATCGCCGAGACGGTGCGCGAGGCGCTGCGGTTGCCCTATGCCGCCGTGGTTGTGCCGGGGGTGAGCGGAGAAGACGTGATCGCCGCCGGCGGCGTGGCGTCGGGCGTTCCGTCACGCTTTCCTCTCGTCTATCGGGGCGAGACGGTCGGCCATCTGCTCGCCGGCGCACGCCGCGGCGAAGCCGGGCTATCGGCCGCCGACCGCGCCTTGCTGACCGACCTGGCCCAGCAAGCGGGGCCGGCCGTCTATAGCGTCAGGCTGCTGGCCGACCTGCAACGCCTGAGCGCCGACCTGCAAGCGTCGCGCGAGCAGTTGGTGCTGGCCCGCGAGGAGGAGCGGCGGCGGTTGCGCCGCGATCTGCATGACGACCTGGCCCCGACGCTGGCCGGGCTGTCGTTGCGCGCCGGGGCCATCGCCGACCTGGTGGCCGGTGACCCGGCGCGGGCCGCGGCTCTGGCGGAGCACCTCGACACGGCCATTCGCGAGGCGGTGGGTAACGTGCGCCGGCTGGTCTATGATCTGCGGCCGCCGGCGCTGGACGATCTGGGGTTGCCGGCGGCCATCCGCGAGCGGGCGCTGGACTACAGCGGCCGTGGACTGAGCGTGACGGTGGATGCGCCGGAGACGTTGCCATCCCTGCCGGCGGCGGTCGAGGTGGCCGCCTATCGCATCGTCCAGGAGGGGCTGATGAACATCCTCAAACACGCCGGGGCGACCACGTGCGCCGTTCGCCTGTCGGCCGAGGATACAATGCAGATCGAGATCGTTGACGATGGCCGCGGCTTGCCGGCGGCGCGGACGGCCGGCGTCGGTCTGCACTCCATCCGCGAGCGGACGGCTGAACTGGGCGGCGCGTGCGAAATCGTTTCCGGGCCGGAGGGGACGCGCCTGTGGGTATCGTTGCCGCTGGGCGGACGGACAAACGGGAGAGAGCTATGAGTGACCTGCGCGTGCTCATCGCCGACGATCACCCCGTGTATCGTGACGGCATCCGCGCCCTATTGGAGGCCACGCCGGGCACGGCCGTTGTCGGCGAGGCGACGACAGGCGAGGAGGCCGTGGCCCTGGCCGGGCAGCTTACGCCCGATCTCGTCCTGATGGACGTGGGCATGCCGGGTATCAACGGCGTCGAGGCCACGCGGCGCATTGTCGAGCGCCATCTGGGCATCCACGTGCTGGTCGTGACGATGTTCGAGGACGACGCCACGGTTTTCGCCGCTATGCGCGCCGGGGCGGGCGGCTACGTGCTGAAAGACGCGACGAAGGACGAGTTGCGCCGGGCCATTCAGGCCGTTGGTCACGGCGAGGCTATCTTCAGTTCGGCCATCGCCGCGCGGGTCATCGCCGCCTTTGCCCAACCGCGGCCGGCGGCTGCGGTGCGTCCCTTTCCCGAACTGACCACCCGCGAGCACGACATCCTGACCCTCATTGCCCGCGGCTGGAGCAACGGCCAGATCGCCGAGCACCTGACGTTGAGCGGCAAGACGGTGAGTAATTACGTCTCGGTCATCCTAAGCAAGTTACAGGTGACTTATCGGGCCGAGGCGGCGGAGAGGGCCAGAGAGGCGGGGTTATAGTCGCCCCGTTTTGTTTATGGTGTGGCCATTGCCAGTGGCACAAAGAGGCTGGGCTTGGGCCGCGGGCGATCTTTGTCCGGCTGGGCTTGGGCCGCGGGCGAAGACGATGGGCTTGCTGGTACCAACCTCATCCAGCAATTCGAGATTGTGCTGGCGAATCTCCGGATCGTCCTCCGGCAACACGACAAGCTCAAACTCATCCGGCAGTGAAGCGAAGATCTCCGGATGGTCGAGCAGGTACTGCGTGATCTGGCCTACAAGGCCAATGTTACGCTCTACGACATTCGGCGGTGTGTTGGTCGTTTTCTTAGCCATTGCTCGTACCTCTCTCGATACTGTTGCCAGTTATTCGTGAGATCGCCGATTGCAAACGTTAGTGCCTGATTGTAGTTCGTAGTCGTCAGCCTTGTCTTTACCGTTGGCTCATAGGGATGCAGTCTGTCACAATGGGCGAAGCCATGAGCCGTATCGTAACGGACGACAGCAGCCCACTTTTCGTCAAATAGACACTCCAACTGTACCACAAATTGGACGACTTCGCCCTGCTCGATTTCGGGTGCGATTATTTTTGGTGTAAGGCAAGAGAGACTCTTTCCCTGGCGCATGGCGTCCCAGTCTGTTCTTACACCAAAAGTAATCGCACCCGCTTTTCCTGGCTAATTAGCAACCTTGACGAGGCGTACGCTTTAACGTACTGTTAGGCAAAGCTCAATGGAGTCAGTCATGACAGTACTAACAGCCACAGAAGCCCGCGCCAACTTGGACAAGTTACTGGACGAGGTAGCAGCTGCACATGCCTACTGCCCCCCACACCCCGTCAACACCGCCGGCGAAACACCCTCGACCCAGCACTCGGCGGTGATAGAGTCGCCAGACACGCGCATGAGCACGGTGTTGCCCCACTGCGCCAGGCGCTCCGTCGCCGGCTGCGCGCCAAACTGGGCGCGGCGCGCGGCCAGCCAGGCGGCGGCCTCGTCGGTCGCTTGCAGAATGCAGCCGCGACACCCTTCCGGCAGCGGTTGGCCCGTCACCAGGCTGATCAGACCGGTGGTATAGGCCGGCGCGGCGTCGTAGCAGAACGTCAATTGGTCGTTGATGACGCGGCAGTTGATCCACGCGCCGCTATCGAAGTCGGCGGTGATGACGACCGTCGAAGTTGTCATCTCCACACCGGCGATGCCCAGCGAAAAGGGGCCATCAATCTGATCCTGCACCGGCCGCAACGACAGCAGGCCGGTGGTGCCGACGTTGGGCACGTCGCGCAGGTCGCCCTCGATCGTCTGCGCCCGCAGGATGGCGCGGTGGGTGATCTCGGCCGCCGACGCCGCCGGATTGGACATCACACTGCTGGTGGCCATACTGACCAGGAAGACGATGGGCAACGGCAAGAGCAGCGCGGCCCAGGCCCGACCGTTGGGCAACTGCCGGCGACCCACCTCATGCACCAGCCCCTCCAGGCGGTGATTCTGGAGCAAGCCCAGCACGCCCAGCACCAGAAAGATGAGCACGCCACCCAAAATGAGGCCGGTGGTTGTGCCGCCCAGCGTGTTGGGGAAGACGTGCCGGCCGAAGAAACGCGGGTCGGCCAGCCAGACGACGACCGACCGGCCCAGAAAGGGGGTATAGCCGATAATGAACAACGCCGCCACGCCCGCCCCCAACCACAGCAGCACCGTCGCCAACGTGTTGTGAATGCGTGCGCTCAGCCAACCAGTGAGACCGCCTACGAGGGTCATCAGCACCGTGCCCAACAGCAGCGTCGGCACAGCCAACGGCAGCGGCAACCGGGCCACGCGCACCATCTCCAGCGCCCACGCCCCCAGCCCCAGCGCCAACCCGATGAGCAGCCCGTTGAGCAGCCCCAGCCGGCGGTAGGCGGGCCGGGAGTGGTGCTCGGGCGCGTTCAAGTCTAGTTCGTACGACCGCGCCTCAGCCATAGTACAAATCCTCCCAAGGCGATCAGGACAGCCACGCCGCCCGCCACCAAGATGAGCGCCACCATACTCAGGCCGACCGCCGGCGGCCGGGCGACGGCGGCCGGCGTCGCCGTAGCCGCCGGCAGAGAGACGAGCGAACCGGGAATGGCGTACTCCTTCAGGTTGTCGGTCGTCAGCGTGCGGCCGTCCCACAGACCATTACCGCGGGCCACGTGGGCGGTGATGGCCAGATACTCCTCCTGGGTCAGGTCGCCGGGGAAGAAGTAGGGCATGGCCACGCTGACGTAGCGGTAGACGCTATCGAGCGTGGGGAACTTGACCAGTGTACCCGCGCCGATGACGGCGGGCACGGCCGTGGGCAGTTGGAACTCCTGCTTATAGGGATTGGGGCCGTGGCAGCCGCTGTTCCAGCAGTACTGGTCTTCGGGCGGGTACTGGGCGCGCCAGTCGTCGGTCAACCCCTGGCCCACGTCGCCGTGGCAGGGCTGGCAGTGGAGCCAGTAGAGTTGCGCCCCTTCGTCGGCCTGGTTGGGCGAGGCGACGGTCGGCGGGGGGGCCAGACGGTCGGGCGTGGGCGTCGCGCCGGGCAGTGGCGTAGCCTCCTCCGGCAATACCTCTTGCGGGCCGCCATGCTCGACCTGTTGCGCCGCAACCATCAGCCCCAGCGCGGCCAACCAGACGACGGCCGCCAGCCCCAGCGCGACAGCGCGCATGTTCTTTCGCGTCATAACCGTTTCAACAAAAGAGGCGGGCAGCCGCGCCCGCCTCCTGAATATCTAACTGACCTGCTGACTACTGACCCACTGACTACTGCCCACTACGCCTTCTTCCCGCGCAGCTTCGGGTCAAGGATGTCGCGCAGCGCATCGCCGATCAGGTTCCAGCCCAACCCGTAGAGCAAGAGGGCCACACCGGGGAAGACGATGATGTACCAGTAGACATCGAGCGACAGGATCCACGACCGGGCAAAGCTGACGATCTGCCCCCAGTCGGCGAACCCCTCCGGCAGGCCAATGCCCAGGAAGCTGAGGGCGGCGAACGACAGCACGACCGCGCCCATGTTGAGCGAGATGCGCACCAGCGTCGGGAACATGGCGTTGGGGATGACGTGTTGCAGCATCAGGTGCGAGTCCTTGGCCCCGCTGGCCCGCGCCGCCAACACGTAGTCGCGCTCCTTGGTGGCCAGGATGTCGCCGCGCAACTGGCGGGCGTAACCTGTCCAGCCAAAGATGATGAGGGCGACTGTGGCCGGCCAGACGCTGCGGCCAAAGAGAGGCGTCAGCAGCGACGACAAGATCAGCGCCCCGGTGATGAAGGGAAAGGCGACAAACACCTCCACCACGCGCATGAGTATCTCGTCTACCCAGCCGCCATAGAAGCCGGCAAAGGCGCCCATCAGCACGCCCAGAAGGGTTGTGGCAAAGGTGACGACGAAGCTGGCGAAGAACGCCGTGCGCGCGCCCCAGACGAAGCCATACCAGATGTCATACTGGCCGCTGGTCGTGCCCATGAGGTGGACCCACTCTTCCTGGCGCGGCCAAACGTTGCGATACCACCACGGCACACTCATCGGCGCGTTCTTGTTCCAGACGCTCATCGGCGGCTGCGGTTCGGGCTTAAAGCCGTCACGAGGGATCTGCATCCGCGGCCAGTTCTCGTTGGGCGGCGGGGCCAGCACCGGGGCGAAGAGGGCCAGGACGGCGAACAAAAACACCAGGACAATGCCCGTCACCGACAGCGGATTGGTGACGATGCCGCGGATGAGCCGCGCCCACTCCGGCCCGACCGCCTTTTCCAGGCGGGTCATCTCGCGCAGTTCACCAGCGTCGTTGGCTCCCGGCCGCAGGACTACAGGATCGCTTACTGTCGTCATCGCTTTTCTCTCCTCATCTCAGAGAGTCCACAGATTACACAGATTTCACAGATTATCTCTTTTAATCTGTGAAATCTGTGTAATCTGTGGATTTCTTCTTTTAGCTCAGCCGGACGCGCGGGTCCAGGACGGCGTACAGGATATCAACGATCAGGTTGGCCGCCACCAGCAGCACGGCGCTGAACAGGGCGTAGCCGAGCATCGAGAGCACGTCGAGGCTGACGGCGGCCGCCGCCGCCCACGAGCCGATGCCGGGGTAGTCGAACACCGTTTCGGTGATGACCACCCCGCCCATCAACCCGGCCAGCGTCAGCCCGGCGACGGTGATGACCGGGATGAGCGCGTTGCGGCGGATGTGGCGATTGGTGATCATCTTCTCCGGCAAACCCTTGGCGCGGGCGGTGGTCACGTAGTCCTGGCGCATCTCTTCCAGCATGGCCGAGCGGGTGATCTTCAGCAGCAGGGCCACTTCGACGACCATCAGCGTCGTCACCGGCATGATCAGGTGGCGCAGGGCGTCAATGAAGATGTCGAAGCGCAAGTTGAGCAGCGAGTCAATGGTCATCATGCGCGTGTACTGGGTGAAGCCCGGTTTGATGACTTCCTGCGAGAAGCCGGCCGAAAGCTGGCCGGGCTGGAACCAGTCGAGGCGGGCGTAGAAGACCAGCAGCAGCAGCAGGGCGAAGACGAAGGTCGGGAACGACCAGCCGATGATGGCGAAGACGCGGGCCACCTGGTCAAAGAGCTTGTTGTGGTTGAGCGCCGACTTGACGCCCAACCAGATGCCAAACGCAATGACCGGTATCATGGCCCAGAGGGCCAACTCCAGGGTGGCCGGCATGCGTCGCACAAGCACCTCGATGACCGGCTCGCGACCGCTGCGCGAATAGCCCAGGTCGCCGCGCAACACGCCGCCGACGCGCTCGCCGGTGTTGCCGTCTACCGTGCCCACCAGCCAGTTCCAGTACTGGACGTAGAACGGCTTGTCCAGGCCGTAGCGGACGATGATGGCGTCCACCTGGCGGTCGGTCTTGGGGATGTCGCGCACGTAGAGGGCCGAGCGCTCCACCGGGCCAAGCACCTGCAACATGCCGAAGATCAGCAATGTGACGCCGAACAGGATGATCGGCAAAATGAAGAGACGACGAATGATATACGCAGTCATACGATCTTTCTCCCGTCTGTCTAGTCCATGTAGGGCGATTTGGTAAATCGCCTTCTTCGGTCTCTTGTTCAAGTGTAGGGCGATTTGGCAAATCGCTCTACAGTTGGCGATTTGGCAAATCGCTCTACAACCGGCGATTTGGCAAATCGCTCTACAACCGGCGATTTGGCAAATCGCTCTACAACCGGCGATTTGGCAAATCGCTCTACAGTTGGCGATTTGGCAAATCGCTCTACAGTTGGCGATTTGGCAAATCGCGCTACAGCCCTGTTTAAGTGTAGGGCGATTTGGCAAATCGCCGTACAACTCCCACTGCAGCAGGCGGCTCAAGGCTCCTAACTGGAGCCAGAAGCCCTGAGGCGCTCGTTCCAGTGGGGGCGGGTCTTGCGACCCGCCCCTACCCTGATCATACATTGTAGGGCGGGTTGGCAACCCGCCCTACAACAACCGTTAAGCTTACTCGCCGGTCAGCGACATACCGTAGTAGTACGTGCCGGGGTTCGCCGCGTTATAGTACCAGCCGTTTACCCACTTCTGTTCGTAGCGGGCGCCGGTGGCCTGGGCCAGGATGACACTGAGGGTGTCATCGTAGAACTGCTGCTGGATGTCGAAGTACATCTGCTCGCGCACCGCCGGATCGCTCTCGACCACGGCCGCCGAAGCCAGCTCTTCATACTTGGCGCGGA
>WBZP01005431.1_pt1 | contig 12972 bp, 11 predicted proteins | sample 5204301 | NCBI WGS metagenome assembly WBZP01 (sample SAMN12412401, study PRJNA552823) | activated sludge metagenome | isolation source: activated sludge from nitrification reactor of wastewater treatment plant... | place: USA: Pennsylvania | collected 2017
CGCCCTTCTGTGCGTCGTAGCCCTGGCCCTTGCCGAGCTTCTTCACCTCTTCGACGATGACCGACCCGTCCTTGCCCGCGTTGATCGCGATGCGGCGGAGTGGCTCTTCGAGGGCGCGGCGCAGGATGCGGACGCCGGTGGCCTCGTCGCCATCGAGCTTGACCTTGTCGAGGGCGGGAAGCGCGTTGATGAGGGCCACACCGCCACCAGGGACGATGCCTTCTTCAACGGCCGCGCGGGTGGCGCTGAGGGCGTCTTCCACGCGGTGCTTCTTTTCCTTGAGCTCGACTTCGGTGGCGGCGCCGACCTTGATGACCGCGACCGAGCCGGCGAGCTTGCCGAGACGCTCCTGGGCCTTCTCCCGGTCCCAGTCGCTCTTGGCTTCTTCGAGGATGGCGCGAATCTGGCCGACGCGAGCGTCCAGTTCCTTCTTCTTGCCTTTGCCTTCGATGATGGTGCTTTCTTCCTTGGTGGAAGCGACGCGGCGGGCGCGGCCGAGGTCGGCGACTTCGACGCTCTCGAACGTGCGGCCGATCTCCTCGGAGATGACGGTGGCGCCGGTCAGGGTCGCCAGGTCGCCGAGGTTGTCCTTCTGGCGGTCGCCGAAGCCCGGGGCCTTCACGGCGAGGATGTTGATGGTGCCGCGGAGCTTGTTGACCGCGAGCGTGGCGAGGGCTTCGCCTTCGAGGTCACCGCAGATGATGACGATGTTCTTCGAGACCTGGAGGATCTTCTCGAGAACCGGCAGGATTTCCTGGACAGCCGAGATCTTCTTGTCGGTGATGAGGATGTACGGGTCCTCGACCACAGCTTCCATGCGGTCCGGGTTCGTCACGAAGTAGGGGCTGATGTAGCCGCGGTCGAAGGCCATACCGTCGACGTACTCGACTTCGGTCTGGATGCCCTTGGACTCCTCGACGGTGATGACGCCGTCCTTGCCGACCTTCTCCATGCACTCGCCGATGAGGTTGCCGATCGACGGGTCATTGTTGGCGGAGATGGTGGCGACCTGGGCCATCTGGTTGCGCTCGGTGACCTTGATGCTGCCCTTCTTGATGGCTTCGACGAGGGCGGCGGAGCCGGCTTCGAGGCCGCGCTTCAGGCCCATCGGGTTCGCGCCGGCGGCCACGTTCTTCAGGCCTTCCTGCACGATGGCCTGGCCGAGGACGGTGGCGGTGGTGGTGCCGTCACCGGCGATGTCGTTGGTCTTGGAAGCGATTTCCTTGGCCAGCTGCGCGCCGATGTTCTCGAACGGGTCTTCCAGTTCGATGTCCTTGGCGATCGTGACACCGTCATTGGTGATGGTGGGGGCGCCGAACTTCTTATCGAGGACGACGTTGCGGCCCTTCGGGCCAAGGGTGATCTTCACCGCGTCAGCGAGGGCATCGATGCCGCGCTTCAGCGAGTGACGTGCCTCTTCATCGAAGAGCAGTTGCTTTGCCATTCAGCTACCTCTGGGAGGGATTTGGAGTTGGTGCGACGGTGATATTAGCACTCCCTGTCAATGAGTGCTAATTGGGAGTTGAGAGGCGGAAGGCAAAAGGCGAAAGCCAAAAGTCCGAGAGCTGCCCGGCCGCGAGATCTCGCTCCCGGTTCGTTGGGGCGGGGCGGGGGTAGACTCCGGGGCAATGGAAGCGCGCATCGCAGTCTTCGGTGGCACGTTTGACCCGCCACACGTGGGGCACCTGGTGCTGGCGCAGTGCGTGGCCCACCAGTTCGACTGCGCCCGAGTGCTCTTCATTCCGGCCGGTGACCCCTACCGGAAGACCGCGACCGACACGCCGGAGAACCGCCGCGCGGGGGTGGGGCCGGGACGCGGGGTGACGCCTGGCGCCGTGCGGCTGGAGATGGTGCGCCTGGCGATCGCCGGGAACCCGCTGTTCGCGGCGGATGCCCGCGAACTCTCCCGTTCCGGCCCCAGCTACACCGTGGACACGCTGCGCGAACTGCACGCCGAGGGTCATGGTGACATCGTCCTGGTGCTCGGCAGCGACGCCGCGGCGGACCTGCCGAATTGGCGCGAACCGGGCGAGATTCGCCGCCTCAGCCGCATCGTCGTCGCCGAAAAAGAACCGGGCGCCGGTACAGGCGGACTCGAGCGGGTGGAGATGCCGCTGCTTCGCATCAGTTCGACCGAAATTCGCGCGCGGGCTGCCGCGGGGAGGCCGATCCGCTACCTGGTGGCGGAGGCAGTGCGGACGCTCATCGAGGAGCGACGGCTGTACCGTGGATAGCGCGCTCCAGAGCGAGGGCGCGGATTCTCATTCCTTTCCCGAAGCGTCAGAAATCTGGCTTTCAGATTCGAATCGTGCTAAACTGAGAAGGAACCATAGCGATTTCGCCCCGAGCTCAATCGAGCCGTTCCCCAGGGGGCTGAGGTACCTGCTTCCTCTATGACTACTGCGCCTTCGTCGTCCTATACCGCTGAGAACATCCAGGTCCTTGAGGGCCTCGAAGCGGTCCGGCGCCGCCCCGGCATGTACATCGGCACCACCGATAAAGCCGGCCTCCACCACCTCATCAAGGAGCTCGTCGACAACGCCGTCGATGAGGCGATGGCCGGTTACTGCGACCGCGTCGAGGTCATTTTCCACGCCAACGGCTGGTGCACCGTCATCGACAACGGCCGCGGTATCCCCGTCGACATCCAGAAGCAAACCGGCAAAACAGCCGTCGAAACCGTGCTCACCGTGCTTCACGCCGGCGGGAAGTTCGGCGGCGGGGGCTACAAGGTCTCCGGCGGCCTCCACGGCGTTGGCGCCTCGGTCGTTAACGCCCTCGCCGAGCACATGTGGGTCGAGGTGGTCCCGGACCCGGACGCCCAGGGCAAGGACAAGGCCGGCAAGGTCTACCGCCAGGAATACGCCAAGGGCGCGCCGCTCGATGAGCTGACGCCTTCGAAACTCAAGGTCGAACGGCCGAGCGGCACGACGGTCAGCTTCAAGCCGGACTCCACCATCTTCGAAAGCGTGGACTTCGACTTCAAAATCGAAGCGGAGCGGCTGCGGCTCTACGCGTTCCTGACCAAAAGGGTCTGGTTCCGGTTGTATGACGAGCGCGATGGCCGCGAAGTGAACTACTACTTCGAAGGCGGCATCAAGAGCTTCGTCCGGCACGTGAACCACGGCCGCGAAGCCCTGAACTTCGAGCCCGTGTACGCGGAGCGCGAAGTCGACGGGAACCAGATCGAGTTCGCCATTCAATACAACGATGGCTTCAACGAGACGGTCTACACGTTCGCCAACTCGATCAACACGATTGACGGCGGCAGCCACATGACCGGCTTCCGCACCGCGCTGACACGCGTCCTCAACGACTACGCGCGCAAGAACAAGATCCTCAAGGACCAGGACCCGAACCTGACCGGTGACGACGTCCGCGAAGGCCTCGTCGCGGTTATCTCCGTGAAACTCCCGGAACCGCAGTTCGAGGGTCAGACCAAGACGCGCCTCGGCAACGCCGAAGTCGCCGGCCAGGTGCAGACGGTCGTCGGCGAAACGCTCGGGCAGTACCTCGAAGAGAACCCGAACGACGGCCGCCGGATCATCGAGAAGTGCCTTGTCGCCAGCCGCGCCCGCGAAGCGGCCCGCAAGGCCCGTGACCTGGTCCAGCGCAAGAGCGCGCTCGAATCCGGCACGCTGCCCGGCAAGCTCGCCGACTGCTCCAGCCGGGACCCGGAAGAATCCGAAATCTTCATCGTCGAGGGTGACTCGGCGGGTGGCTCAGCGAAGCAGGGCCGGGACCGGAAGTACCAGGCCATCCTGCCACTGTTCGGGAAAATCCTGAACGTGGAGAAGGCGCGGCCGGACAAGATGCTCGGGCACGAGGCTATCCGCCTCGTCATCTCCGCGCTGGGTACGGGCATCCGCGAGACGTTCGACGTCGGGCGGCTGCGCTACCATAAGGTCATCATCATGACCGACGCCGACGTGGACGGCGCGCACATTCGCACGCTCCTGCTGACGTTCTTCTTCCGCAACATGCCGGAGCTCATCGACGGCGGGTACCTCTACATCGCCCAGCCGCCGCTCTACCGCATGCAGCAGGGCAAGGATGTCCGCTACTTCTACAACGAAGCGGCGCTCGACGAATTCAAGAAGGGCAACAAGCGTGCGAACCTCAACGTCCAGCGCTTCAAGGGCCTCGGCGAAATGAACGCGGAGCAGCTCTGGGACACCACCATGAAGCCGGACAACCGCGTCCTCCTCCAGGTGGGCGTGCACGACGCCGCCGACGCCGACTCGCTCTTCTACGAACTCATGGGCGACGAAGTGAGCCATCGCCGCCGCTTCATCCAACAAAACGCGGCAAACGTGAAGAACCTGGATATCTAAGTACTAACTCGTGAAAGTCGGCGAACGTTCGTCGGCGCAAACACGCGACCTGAACTCCCCCTCGCCCGCGACGGTAGGAGTCGGGAGAGGGGGCCGGGGGGTGAGGGCAGGCCCGTGGCGATACACTGCCAACTTCTTCAACTGAGTATTAGGGCCGGGAGCCCCGTCTGCTACGATGGCAGGCGTGATTACCCTCGAATCCATGCTCGTCTCGAAGCCTGGCGTGAAGGGCGGCCGGCTCTGCCTGCGCGGGACCGGCATCCCCGTCCACAACGTGGCCGGCTACTACCGCATGGGCCACACCGCCGAAGAGATGGCGTCGGAAAACCCGCATCTCGCACCCGGGCTGTTCCATGCGGCGGTGGCGTTCTACCTGGCCAACAAGGCCGAGATCGACGCGGAGATTGATGCGGAGATCGCGCTGGAAGAGGAATTGGCGGCGAGGTCTCCGCATCGCTGGCATCCAGCCGACGGCGCATGAGTCTGGCGCTCTTCATGGACGAGGACTCGCTGCACAAACACGTCCTCGTCGCATTGCGGCGGGCGGGGTTTGACTGCCTCACAGTGACGGAGGCAGCGAGAGAAGAGTTCAGCGACCCGGACCAGTTGGAGTTCAGCAGCCAGAGCGGAAGAACGATTCTCACGCGTAACACTGGCGATTTCTCGGCGCTGGACAAAGCGTGGATTCGAGACGGACGAGTGCACGGAGGCATCATCGTGGTTACTGGAATCCTTGTGGATCCCGGCACGATCCTCCGGGCCATGCAACGCATCGACGCCCCATTCGACTCTGAGACCGTTCGCGGGCAGTTCATCCACCTCCGCAACTACGTTTGAGGGTCTCCCTCGAACTGAGTTAAACGGCGATCCCGGTGAACGGCTCCCCTCAGCACATAGCAGAGGCCCACGTGCCGCCCAAATCCTCCCCATACCGCTCGCGGTAGATCTCCTCACGTGTTCGCTTCACTGCCGCCACGATCTCCTCTTCGGTGGGTTCGGGGCCCGACGCCTCGCGCGACGCCTGTTCCGCGAGCCGCGTGAATTCGGCTGTTGCCCGTTCGCGGCGCACGCGTTCCAGCGCCTGGAGGTCGTCGATGGTCACGACCGCCACAAAGGGTTGGCCTTGCTTTTCGACGATCACGGGCTCTCCCGTGTACTTCACGCGGTCGGTCAATTCGGCGAAATGCGAACGTGCTTCGCGTGATGAAACACGCTTCGTCATGCTCTCCCTCCTGCCGGGGCCTCGGGTGGATTTGCGTACACAGCGTACCATGCGTGCGCACTCAGGATGGAACGCGGAAAGAGCCCCTCAGCACACAGCAGTCGCCTCCCGTACGCTCTCCTCACATGGGATTCGACATCGAGGGCATCATCAAGACGGCCGGCTACATCGGCCTCTTCCTTATCGTGTTCGCCGAGACCGGTCTGCTCGTCGGGTTCTTCCTGCCCGGCGATACGCTCCTGCTTTCGGCCGGCCTGCTCATCCAGCAGGACAAAGTCGGCCTCGAGCTCTGGATCCTCATCCCCCTCCTCATCGCCGCCGCTGTCATCGGCGACGCGGTTGGCTACCAGGTGGGGAAGCACACCGGGCCGCGCATCTTCAAGCAGGAAGACAGCCGCCTCTTCCACAAGGACCACCTGCTCCGCGCCCAACGCTTCTATGACAGGCATGGCGGCAAGACGATCATCATCGCCCGCTTCCTGGCGTTCATCCGCACGTTCGCGCCAACCGTCGCCGGGGCCGCGAAAATGCCCTACGGCAAGTTCGCCACGTACAACATCGTCGGTGGGGCGCTCTGGGTCCCTTCGATGACGCTGGCAGGCTACTACTTCGGCAAGGCCATCCCCGCCGACGCGATCGACGTCTTCTTCATCGGGCTGGTGGTGGTGATGGTGGCGGTTTCCTCCGCGCCTGCGCTGTTTCATCTCTGGCGCGAAAGGCGAAAGGCCCGCGCGGCCGCGTAGTTACGCCGCCACAGATTAGGTTGTCGGAATGGGCGGAACCAACCGCCTCGTTCGAGCCGCGACCATCCGAGAGCAGGTCGTGCCCTCCGAAACGGCCCAGCCACCAGTCTCGATATTGAGTAGGGCAGGCCGCATCCAACCTGACCCGTCGTTGAACCGCGACCCATCGGGAGCGGATCGTGACCAGGCCACCAAGTCACGCGTCAGCGAGCGAGTTCCTGAGCCGGGATGGTGGGTGGCTACCGCGCGGCTCTCTCGCTAAGCCGTGATCCGCTCCCGGAAGGGTCGCGGTTCCGTCCATTTCGACACCCTGAGCCGTGGACGCGTGCTTAGTCCTAACTCGTCAAAGTCGGCGATCGTTCGTCCGCGCAAACACGCGACCTGAACTCCCCCTCTCCCGCGACGTTAGGAGTCGGGAGAGGGGGTCGGGGGGTGAGGGCAGGACGTTCCTCAGCCCCGGACCACGCTTCCTCTCCTTCACGCCGTGACACCCGCTCCGGCATGACAACTGGTCTTCCCCCGCTTGCAGGGGCCTTTTCCATCTCCGCGATCCCCTGCCACCTGCCGAAAACCAAGGCGTGATGAAGGTGTGGTGGCCGGGAGCGCTTATCGCCGCGTGCGTGGTGGGTTTCGGCGCGGTTCGCTCGGATGAGGTGGCGGCGCCTCCTCCGGCGTTGGCCGCGGCGACACTCGCGGGCGGTGGCGGCGCCGCCGCGGCCGTCGCGGCAGCTGTCACCATTCGCCGTCGCCGCGCCCCCTCCCACATCGCCGACGGAGGCCTTTCGCCCGCCATCCGCTGGTGGGACCGGGGCGAAGTGGACAACCTGACGCAGTGGGTGGCCGACATGGTGGGGCAGGATGCGGCCAACCATGCCACGCGTACCGCCTCCCTCTGCCAGCACATGTCCGACCAGTTGGCGGTCCGGCCCGAAGAGACTGATGACCTGCTGCTCGCCGCTTTCGCGCACACGGCCCCTGGCGCATTCGAAACGACCGACGCCGAGTGCGGCGGCCATAGCCCGGCAGCCATCGCCCTGGTGGTGGCCGCCGTGACCGCGGGCGGCCATCCCACGGCCGCCCAAGTCCTGGCCCAGGTGGGCGAGCGCTGGGATGGGACGGGCTCCCCGAAAGGCCTGCTCGGCGAGGCGGCGCTTCTGCGGGGGAGAATCCTCGCCGTGGCCTGCGCGTTTGACCGCGCATCCACGAAGGGACTCGATCCGGGGCTCGCCGCAATCCGCGAGGGGAGTGGGACGGCCTTCGACCCGGTGGTCGCGGCGGAACTGTTGCACCTCTTCCGCCAGCCCTGGCAACTCCGGCAGGCGGCCTGATGCCCGGCCTTGACCCTGTTGCCAAGGTGCTCGCGGACGACTTTGAAGGTAGTCCGGTAAACCCGGATGCAACCTTCGCGTCACCAGACCGCTATGGAGCAGGCAGGCGGATGTCGTCTCAGCACCACTTCACACCCCGTTTGCCACTGATCGCGCTGCTCGCCGCGGTGCTCGTTCCTGCTGCCGTCGCCCCGGTGCTCGTGGGACGGCTCATCACTGGGGACGGACTTTCACTGGCCACGCAACTGACGGTCGAACTGGTGTTGGCGGGCGTTGGCCTGGCCATCTTCCACCGCAAGGTCGCGCGACCGCTGCGCCACCTGGCGCGGGTCATCCGCGGCGCCGCCGAGGGCGAATTCGAAGGCACGGCCGCGCCGTCGCCGGTGGCTGAAATCGACGCCATCGCGAGCGCCTTCAACCAGATGTCGGGCGCCATCCAGGAATCGACCGACAGCCTGGTCCACCGCGCCTACCACGATCCCTTGACCGGGTTGCCGAACCGGGCGCTCTTCCTCTCCGGCTTCACGCGCGCCCTCGCCGGGCCGCAGCGCACGAACCGGGTGGCCGTGCTCTTCCTCGATGTGGACCGCTTCAAGTACCTGAACGACACGCTGGGCCACGGCGTGGGCGACCAACTCCTGTCGGTCTTCAGCCAGCGGTTGGTGGGCGCGGCCGAAGGGCAGATGGTCGCCCGCCTGGGCGGCGACGAGTTCACCGTGCTCATCCAGTCCACCAACGCGCAGACCACCGCGCTCCGCATCGCCGAACGCATCATGCATTCGCTCCGGCGGCCGTTCTCCCTCTCTGGACACGAGATGTTCGTGACCTCGAGCATCGGCATTGCCGTGAGCACCAGCGCCGACCGCACAAGTACCGAACTGCTCCGCCGGGCGGACATCGCGCTCTATCGCGCGAAGGGCGAGGGTCGCTCCCGCTATGTGTTGTTTAGCCCCGACCTCGACGCCATCCCTGCGGAGCAGTTCGACCTGGACAATGCCCTTCGCCGCTCCGTCGAGCGCCAGGAACTGCTGCTCCACTTCCAGCCCATCGTGGACCTGCGTTCGGGTGACATCTCCGGGATGGAAGCGCTCCTGCGCTGGGACCACCCGCACCGCGGCATCCTCTCGCCGGCCACCTTCATCTCCATCGCGGAGGAAACCGGAGAAATCGTCCGCATCGGCCAGTGGGTGCTGGAGGAGGCCTGCCGCCGCACCGTCGAATTCCAGCGTGCCCGGCCGATGTACCCGCTGACCGTCTGTGTGAACATCTCGGCGGCGGAATTCCGCCAGCGTGACCTTCCCCGGCGCATCGCCAAGGTGCTCGAACAGACGGGGCTCCCGGCGAAGCAACTCAAGCTTGAGCTGACCGAAAGTTTCCTCATCCAGGACATCCCGGTGACGCTGGAAATGCTCGGCGAACTGCGCGAGCTCGGCGTCGGCCTCGCAATCGATGACTTTGGCACCGGCTACTCGTCGCTCAGCTATCTCCAGCGGTTGCCCATCGACACGCTCAAGGTGGACCAGTCGTTCATCGCCCGCCTCGGCGTCGATGCGACATCCGGGCCTGTCCTCCGCGCCATCGTGGAAATGGGCAACGCGCTAAAGATGAACGTCGTGGCCGAAGGCATCGAGAACTCCTGGCAGTGGGACTTCCTCTACGGCATCGGCTGCAAGCAGGGCCAGGGCCACCTCTTCAAGGCAGCGGTCGACGCCGCGGAGTTCGCCCGGCTGGTGGCCGCCCACGGCCCCCTCGTCCAGCGCCGCAAGCCCATCCTCCCGCGCGTGAGCTGAGTAGCGTAGAGGTTAGAGGAGAGTCATTAGAGGTGAGCGGTATAACCGTCCCCCGCCACGCGCCACCCATTGGAACCGCCACCAACCGGGAGCAGATCGCGACTCAGCCACACCGCCACCTGAGAGGTGACGTGGAGGTTAGACACCGCCACCGCGAGGTGAGAGGCCCACTTTCCTTCTCACCTCTCACCTTCTTTCTTTCTCTTCACTCCCGCGCGATTTCGGCCATCAGTTCCACGGCTGCATCGTCACCGGAGACCGTGATGCCGGTCAGGCCGCAGTCCGCCCAGGCCTTGTAGCGCTCGCGGATGCGTTCTGGCGGGCCGACGAGGGCGCCGTCGTCGCAGAATTCGTCCGGCACGGCTTCGATCGCCTCACCTTTGCGGTGGGCGAGATAGAGCTCCTGGATCGTCTTGGCCGCATCGCCGTAGCCCCGGCGGACCATCATGTCGTTGTGGAAGTTCTTGTCGCGGTGGCCCATGCCGCCCACGTACAGCGCGATCTGCGGCTTCATCTGGCGGAATGCCTCACGCACGTCGTTGGTGATGATCACGCGGACGCTGGACTGGACTTCGAAGTCCTTCCAGCCCTTGCCGTTCCCGGCTTTCGCGAAACCTTCTTCGATCCACTGCTTGTACATGGGCGCCGTCTGCGGGACGAAGCCGAGCGGGAGGATGCCGTCGGCCACTTCGGCCGCCATGCGGACGTTGGTTTCGGTACCGCTTCCCAGCCAGACGGGGATGTTGGGGTTCATGTGCAGGATGGACTTGAGCGGCTTGCCGATGCCCATCGCGCCGGGGCCCTTGTACGGCAGTTGGAATTCCTTGCCGTCGTGCGTCACCGGCTCATCGCGGGCGAACACCTTCTTCATGATCTGGACGTAGTCCTTGAGCCGGTAGTACGGCCGGCCCCAGGGCTGCCCGTACCAGCCTTCGACGATCTGCGGGCCGGAAACACCCAGCCCCGCGATCATGCGCCCGCCGCCGGCCAGCGCGTCCACGGTGGCGCATTGCATCGCGCACATAGCGGGCGAGCGGCCGGCGAGCTGCATGATGCCGGTACCAAGCCGGATCTTCTTCGTCAGCGCGGCAATGTAGGCGAGCGGTGTGATGGCGTCAGAGCCATAGGCCTCCGCGGTCCAGACCGAGTCGTAGCCGAGCGCTTCGGCGTGCAGGACCTTCTCGATGGGAAGGCGCATGTCAGCGCCCGAATAGCCGATGCCGATGCCGAGTTTCATCCGTGAGACCTCCGCGGTTCGAAGGTTGCCGGCGAACGGTAGCACGGAACGCGGCGGCAAGGGGCGAGAATGGCCATGACGAGCGTTGGCGCTGCGCCACGCTGATCGCCGGCCGTCGAGGCCCGGCGTTAAGGCGCGAGCGCGCCCATCAGCATCTCCACCGCGCGGTCCGCCGTCGCCTCGAGGTCGAACGCACCGGGCGCGAGCAACCACTGGAGCGCGATGCCAATGATCGTCCCCTGGTGCCTCGCCGCCGCGGTGTCCGCGTCCAGCGAACGCGCATAGATCCCCGACTCCTGCCCGCGCCGGATGGCCTGCGCGGTCACGTCGCGGAACTGCTGGTAGAGCTGCCGCACCTGGGCCTGCAAGAGGGCGTCGGTTGCGCCGTTGGCCGAGAAGTTGAGGAAAACCTCGAACGCGACCGGATCCTCGCGCGCCTGGAGGATGGCCGCGCGCGTAGCCAGCCGCATCTGCTCGGCCGGGTCGTGGCTGGCGGCGACTGCCGCGGAAACGGCGTCGCTGAAGATTTCGCGGCTGCGTTCGAGCACGCCGGAGAGCAGCTCGTTCTTGTCTTTGAAGTGATAGGAGATAAGCCCGCGGCTGACGCCCGCTTCGCGCGTGATCTCGTCGATCGACGTTTCGCTCCAGCCGCGCGCCGCCATGACGCGGACGGTGGCGTCGATGATTTCTTTGCGGCGGACGGCGGTGATGTTGGCGCGGGCCACGGGTTGCCCCGGCGGGGAGTGCGCGCCGCGGGGCGGTCGCGCCTGAGTCCGAGCCTAGCTGACGAACCGCTTCCCGGCGACCGATTCGCCGTCCTCGATGTCGGCAAGGAACTGGAGGAGTTCGCGGGCGTACGGTTCAGGCTTGAGCGCCGGGATGCCGTGGCCGGTGCCTTTGAACACCAGGTAGCGCGCTTCGGGCAGTTCGCGAACCATCACTTCGCTCGCGCTGTACACGGGGTCCTCATCGCCGATGCAGACCATCGCCGGCATGGTGAGGCGCTCGCGCAGGATGGGCAGGAGGTTCGGCCGCTCGCGCCGGACCTGCGCCGCGCCGAGGAAGCCCTCGCGGTTCATCCGCTCGTAGCGCTTGCGAATGCCGTCCGCGAGGAAGGGGTCGGTTACCTCGCGGGCCGCTCGTTTGCCCAGCTCGGGCGTGCCGAAGCGGTCCACGAGGTCCGCCATTTCGTCGATGCGCGCTTCGCGGGCGCGGTACTTCTCGTCGTACTCCGGGTGGCTGTAGGCGGCCGAGGCGTCGCTGACCACGAGCCCCGCAATCCGGTCCGCGTGATGGACGGCGAAGTGCAGCGCAACCATCCCGCCGAAGCTGCAGCCCACGAGCGCGCACACGTCGACGTCGAGCGCATCGAGCAGCGTCAGGATGTCCGTCGCGTACGCTTCCATCGTGTAAGAGTCGATGTCCTCCGGTGACGTGGTGGCGCCGTGGCCACGCATGTCCGGCGCGATGACGCGGTAATCCTGGCTGAGCGAGTCGATGACCGGCAGCCACATCCGGCTGTCACTGGTGAAGCCGTGAAGGAGGACGACAGCCGGCGCCTCGGTGTCACCGGCCTCGCCGTAGTACATCGTCAGGTCATCGGTCGTGATTTCCGGCATCCGGGGAGCGTAGCAGAGCGAAGCCCTGCGGAGTTGGGTCAGGGCCTATTTGGTCTTGCCATTCCCGTTGCCATTGCCGTTCCCGTTCCCGTTTCCGTTGCCGTTCCCGTTGCCGTTCCCATTCCCATTCCCGTTGCCGTTGCCGTTGCCGTTGCCGTTTCCGTTCCCGTTGCCATTGCCGTTCCCGTTTCCATTTCCGTTTCCGGAAGTCGGCTCCGGCGTGGCGCTGCCGGCGCCTGAGGTTGGCGCCTCCGGAGCGGTGGTCGGATCTGTGCCGGAACCGCCCGTGGTGGGCGTGTCAACCGCGGAAGCCGTCGGGACCGGGGTCGGCGTCGAAACAGCCGTGGGCGTCGGCTGCGTCGCGGTAGAGGTTGGTTGGGGTGAGCTGCCGGGTTTCACCGTCGGGGTCGCGGGAGGTTGCGTGGCTCCCGGCCCCGCGATTGTCGCCGACGGCCGGGGCGTTGCCGCGGGGCCCGGGACGCCTGTCCCGCCCGGCGGTGGGGTCGCCGTGGCAGCGCGCGCGGTCGCCGTGGCGGTCGAGGTTGCCGTCGAGGTGGGCTTCGCTCCCGTAGTGGCGGTGGGCTGTCCCGGGTTGCGGGTCGGTGATGGCACTGAACTGCGCTCTGGCGCCGTCCGCTGGTCGATCGCCGCGTCATCCTGGGCGGCCTCGATGATGGCCGGCTTCAGCGGCGCGAACTT